>Ga0307374_10004368_pt1 | contig 23570 bp, 19 predicted proteins | sample OX3MG_FD_202532 | JGI IMG/M metagenome (GOLD analysis project Ga0307374, IMG submission 202532) | Soil microbial communities from Risofladan, Vaasa, Finland - OX-3 | ecosystem: Environmental > Terrestrial > Soil > Coastal area > Acid sulfate soil | place: Finland: Risofladan, Vaasa | collected... | reverse complement strand
CGCCCTGACGTCCCCAGCTTGCCGGGGAGCGCAGGGTGGGGGCAATTGCGGGTTGCCGGCGGGCGCCGCCGTGCTACGGTTCGGCCGCTGCATTCAAACCCCACCATGACCGGAGGAAACCATGGCCCAATCCGCACAAGTCAACCCGTCGCGCGAAGCGGTCCGCGATGTCGTGCCCGACCTGATCAAGTACAGCGAGACCGTGCTGTTCGGCGAGGTGTGGGAGCGCCCCGGCCTGAAGAAGCGCGACCGCAGCCTGATCGTCGTCGCGACGCTGATCGCATTGGGCCGCGAGCGGCAGCTGCCCGGCCATCTGCAGCGCGCCCTCGACAATGGCGTCACCAAGGCCGAGATCAGCGAAATCATCACCCATCTCGCCTTCTATGCCGGCTGGCCGGCGGCGATGACCGCGGCGCAGATCGCCAAGGACGTGTTCGCGAAGAACTAGAAGCAGTAACCGCCCCTCACCCCGGCCCTCTCCCCGCCTGCGGGGAGAGGGAGCGCCTGCGGCCAATGTCGAACATCGCAATCAACGCATCGCTTTACGATCGCGGCCGCGTCCCCTCTCCCCGTTCACGGGGAGAGGGACAGGGTGAGGGGCCGGTCCGCCAATAACCGAATGAATTACGAAGGAGAAACTCCATGAAAATCGGTTTCATCGGGCTCGGCACGATGGGTGCCAGCATGGCGGCGAACCTGCAAAAGGCGGGGCATGAACTCGTCGTGCACGACGTCCGCCGCGCCGCGGCCGAACGCCATCTCGCTGCCGGCGCGGTCTGGGCCGACACGCCGAAGGCATTGGCCGAGCAGTGCGAGGTCATCTTTACCTCGCTGCCCGGGCCGCCCGAGGTCGAGCAGGTCGCCTTGGGGCCGAATGGCCTGCTTGCCGGGATGAAGGACGGCAGCGCCTATTTCGACCTGTCGACCAACTCGCCGACCCTGGTGCGCGAGATCAACCGGCGCTTTGCCGAAAAGCACGTCTACATGCTCGACGCGCCGGTCAGCGGCGGCCCGAAAGGCGCCGCCTCGGGCCGCCTCGCGCTGTGGGTCGGCGGCGACGAGCAGATTTTCAACCGCCACAAAAAGGTGCTCGACGCGATCGGCGACCAGGCGCGCTATATCGGCCCGATCGGCGCCGGCTCGGTCGCCAAGCTCGTGCACAACTGCGCCGGCTATGCTGTTCAATGCGTTATGGCCGAAGTCTTCACAATGGGGGTGAAGGCCGGCGTCGAACCCCTGGCGTTGTGGGAGGCGGTGCGGCAAGGCGCCGGCGGCAGGCGGCGCACCTTCGAGGGGCTGGCCGACCATTTCCTGCCCAACAAATACGACCCGCCCGATTTCGCGCTGCGCCTGGCGCACAAGGACGTGACGCTGGCGACCCAGCTGGGGCGCGAGATGAAGGTGCCGATGCACATGGCCAATCTGGCGCTCGACGAGTTGACCGCGGCCCTCAACCGCGGCTGGGAGAACCGCGACTCGCGGGTCGCGATGTTGCTGCAGCAGGAGCGCGCCGGGGTGACGATCGAGGTCGCCGAAGCCGAGCTGAAAGCCGCCATCGAGCGCGACGGCAAGGTCTAGGATCAGCCTAGCGCGACCAGCGTCAGCAGCACGACAAAGGCGGCGACGGCGAGGCTGGCATGGGCGCCGACCAGCATGGCGGCGGGGCGATGCCGCCGCCACGCGGTCAGCGCCAGCACGAGGCCCAGCGCCAGCGTCAAGGCCAAGAGGCCGAGCGCGATCGGGCCGAAACCGGCGGTGCCCATGCCAGTGGCCGGCTGTCCGCGGCGCAGCGCGAGCGTCAGCGCGACGAGGCTCGCCGCACCCAGCGCCGCGTGCGCGACGGGGATCGCCCGGGCGATCGTCCGAGGGATCGTCCCGGGTGGCGGCGTTGCCACCGGCCGCTTGACGAAGAGGATCGCGAGGCCGGCGCCGATCACCACAGCGGCGCACAAGAGGCCGAAGGCCAGCGCCAGCATCAGATGCCGGATCGCGCGCCAAGTCGCCCGGCCGCCGGCTTGAAGCGCGGCATGACCTCCTCGCACCACAGGCGCAGCGAGTTCATCACCTGCTCGTGCGACAGCATGCTGCCGGGATTGATCTCGGCCGAGACGCCGTCGAGATCGGCCGCCTCGCGCAGTTCCTCCAGCCGCTCGATCACCATCGCGGGGGTGCCGACGATGCCCTTTTCGCGCAGCACCTCGTCATAGCCGAGCGGGCCGCGCAGCAGATCGGCGCGGTAGGACGAGAAGCGCATCATGCCGGCTTGCGCTTCGGCGAGCGCGCTCGCGCGGGTGGCGCCGATATAGACCGGCGTCTGCAGGTAAAGCCGCGCCCGGCCGGGGTGCCCGGCTGCCGCCCACGCTTCGCGATAGGCGCGGGCGTGCTCGGCAAGTTCGCCGAGCGGGCTGGCGCGCACCGCCGAGAACAGCGGATAGCCGAGCCGGCCGATCGCCGAATAGGTGTCGTGCTGGCTGGCCGCAATGCGGATCTCGGGGTGCGGCTGTTGCACCGGGCGCGGCACCAGCGTGAAATTATCGAAGCTGTGATAGCGCCCCTGATGCGAACAGACCGGCTCGGTCCACGCCTTCTTGATGATGTCGAGGCTCTCGGCGAACCGGTCCTGGCTCTCCTCGTAGGCGATGCCGTAGGCGTTGTAGGCGCGCGGAAAAGCGCTGCGTCCGACCCCGAAAATCAGCCGCCCGCCGCTGATCTGGTCGATCGTCGCGGTCTCTTCGGCAAGGCGCAGCGGGTGGCCGAGCGGCAGGATCTGCACCGCGGTGCCGATGCCGATGCGGCTGGTGCGGGCGGCGATCGCGCTCGCCACCGTGAGCGGCGCCGACACCAGAGAGCGCGTCGGGTTCATGTGGATCTCGGCGAGCCACACGACATCGAGGCCCCAGCGCTCGGCAGCCGCGATCTGCGCGAAGGAATTGGCGAACGCCTCCGCCTGGGAGGCCGCCCCGGTCGACCAGAACTCGTGAAAGATGCCGAATTCCATCACCGCCCCAATGTCTCGCACGCCGCATCGCCCCGCCGCATCGCCCCGCCGCATCGCCCCGCCGCATCGCCCCGCCGCATCGCCCCGCCGCATCGCCCGGGGCCGGCCGGCACTATGGCGATCGCCGCCGGGTTTTACGAGGCTGTGATGCTCGCGCCGCCTTCCCCAAGCCTCCCGGTTACGCGACGACGTTGAACCGCTGATCGTCGTCCGTCGCCATGTCGTTGACGAGGTTGATCTCCCAGGTGAGGTATTCCTGCATCGCCGCTTCGCGGCCCTGGCCGCGCTCGCGCGCCGACAGCACCACGTCGTCGGGCTCGCTGGCCATGCGGGTTGCCCCGGTCTCGATCGGGAAGCCGGCTTTGACCCAGGCCTGCGTGCCGCCGGCCAGCGCCATCACCGGCACGGCGGTGTTCCGCGACAGCTCGGCCGCCGCCAGCCGCGCCAGCGCGCCGTCCGGCGAGGTCAGCACGATCGCATCCGCCTTGGGGAGCGCCGCGAGCGCCTCGGCGAGACGCGAGCGGATCGCGAACCAGGCGCCGGGAATATGGCCCCGGCCATATTGCCGGCTCAGCTCGAGATCGATGATTGCGGTGTTGCCCGCCGCCAGCCGGTCGCGCAGCTCGGCCGGCGCGATCGTAACGACGGCAACGGCGTCGAGGCCGAGGACGCGCGGCACATGCGGCCCCGCGGTCCAATCGCCCTGCGCCGGGCCGGCGACCAGCACCGCGACCTCCGGCCATCCCATCTGCGTCAGCCAGGAGGCGGTCATCGTAGCGCGGATGCCGTTGTCGTCGACCAGGACGACGCGCGCGCCCCAGGTTGCGATATGCGCATCGGTTTCCTGCACCAGCTGTCCGCCCGGCGCCGAGCGGGCGCCCTGCAGGTGGCCGGCGGCGTATTCCTCGGGCGTGCGCACGTCGAGGACATAGAGGCTGCGGCGGTCCGCTTCGGCGCGCCAGCGAGCCAGCGTCGCCTTGTCGATGCGCTGAACGGAGCAGCGCGCCGCGACGCGCGCCGCCGCCTCGGTTGCCGCCTTCAGCCCGGCCTCGGAGATTTCCGGCGGCTGCCGCGTCGCGCCATTCACCACATCGAACCCGGCCAGGTGCCAGGCCATCGTGCCGTCTTTCAACGACACGATCTTGTTGGCAAACCCGGCGTTGCGCAGCGATTGCGCGCCGATGATGCTGCGGGTGCGGCCGCCGCAATTGACGATAACCGTCGTGTCGGGCGACGGCGTCAGGTCGGCGAAGCGATAGACCAGCTCGGCGCCGGGGACGCTGATCGCGGTCGGAATGCTGTTGTTGTGGTATTCCTCATAGGAGCGGCTGTCGTAGATCGCGATGTCGGCACCGCTGGCGATCAGCTGTTGCAGGTCGGGCGCCGAAATCCACGGCGTGCCGGCCTCGTGCTCGACGACCTCGGCAAACGCTTTGCTCGGCACATGCACGCCGCTGTAGATGCGATAGCCGGCCGCTTCCCAGGCGGCGATGCCGCCCTCCAGCACCGCGACGTTGCTGTAGCCGAGCGCGCTCATGCGGCGGGCGGCGCGCGATGCCGATCCGTCGCCGTCGTCGCACCAGACGACCCGGGCGGCGCGGCGCGGCACCAGATCGTCGACCATCAGTTCGAGCCGGCCTAGCGGCACGCAGGAGGCCAGCAGCAGGTGGCGGCGGTTGAAGATCCCCTCCTCGCGCGCGTCGAGCAGGGCGATCTCGCCGCCGTCGTGCAACTGTGCCTTCAAATCCCGTGCGCTGATTTGTGTGATCTCGCTGGTCACCTGTCTGCTCCCTTGCTGGCGAAAAAACGGTTCTCCGGCCGCGGCAGGCCGAGGTTTTCCCGCAATGTCTTGCCCTCGTATTCGCGGCGGAACAGGCCGCGCCGCTGCAATTCCGGCACGATTCGGTCGACGAAATCGTCGAGCCCGCCCGGCACCCACGGGAACATGATGTTGAACCCGTCGCAGGCGTTGCCGAAAAAGAACTCCTCCATCTGGTCGACGATCGTCTTGGGTGTCCCGACCATCGCCAGCCCGCCATAGCTGCCGGCGATCTGCGCCAGCTGGCGCACCGTCAGATTGTCGCGCCGGGCGCGCGCAATGACGCGCTCGCGGCCGCTCTTGGAGGCGTTGCTTTCCGGGATGTCGTCGGGCAACGGCGCGTCGAGGTCGAAGCGGGACGCATCGCAACCGAGCGCGATCGACAATGCGGCGATGCCGCTGTCCGGATGCACGAGGCTGTCGAGCAGGGCGCGCTTCTGCTGGGCCTCCGCGACCGTGTCGCCGACCACGACGAGGCAGCCCGGCAGGATCTTGATGTGCTCCGGATCGCGCCCGAGACGCTGGGCGCGGCCTTTGACGTCGGCATAATAGGCCTGCAAATCGGCGAGGCGGCCGCCGCTGGCGAAAATCATCTCGGCGGTCTCGGCGGCGAGCTGCCGGCCGGCGTCGGACGCACCGGCCTGGACGATGACCGGCCAGCCCTGGATCGGCCGCGCGATGTTCAAGGGCCCGCGCACCGAGAGGAACTCGCCCTGGTGATCGAGCACATGCATGCGGTCGGGGTCGAAATAGAGGCCCTCCTCGACATCGCGGACAAAGGCATCCTCGGCCCAGCTGTCCCACAGCCCGGTCACGACATCGTAGAACTCGCGGGCACGGCGATAGCGCTCGCCATGCTCCATATGCTCGGTCAGCCCGAAATTGAGCGCCGCGTCGGGGTTCGAGGTGGTGACGAGGTTCCAGCCGGCGCGCCCGCCGCTGATGTGGTCGAGGGAGGCAAAGCGGCGGGCGATCATGTAGGCCGGCTCGAAGGTGGTCGAGGCGGTTGCGATCAGCCCGAGATGCGCGGTCGCCATCGCCAGCACCGGCAGCAGCGTCAGCGGATCGAACGAGGTGACGGTGGCGCTGCGCTTCAAGGCCGCCATCGGCATGTTGAGGACGGCTAGATGATCGGCCATAAACCACGCGTCAAAGCGACCCTGCTCCAGCTTCTGCGCGAAACCGATCAGGTGCTTCAGGTTGAAGTTGGCGTCGGGGTAGGCGCCGGGATAGCGCCACCAGGCGGTATGGATGCCGACCGGGCGCATGAAAGCCCCCAACCGCATTTGTCGCGACGATGCCATGCCCGCTTCTCCCCGGCCGCAATCGGCATGATATTAGCCTCCCGCGGGCGCGGGAGGAGCATGTTAGAATCGCGCGAGGCAACGGGAGTTCGACGCATGGCTGAGGCGGCGCGACTATTGATGATCGTCGGTGCCGCGACGCCGCCCGGCCGGCTCGCCGCGGCGGTCGCGGCGGCGGCGGAGATCGCCCGGCGTGATGCGCCCGATGTCGCGGTGGACATTCTCAATCTCGCCGAGACGCCGGTCGAGACCTGCGACGGCCGGCCGCTCGAGGCTTATGGCGAGGCGACGCGGCGGGCCGTTGCTCTGATCGGCGCGGCCGCGGCGGTGCTGATCGCCGCGCCGGTCTACCGCGCGAGCTTTCCGGGCGTCCTCAAAAATCTGCTCGACCTGACCCCGGTCGAGGCCCTGCAGAGCAAGCCGGTCGGTATCGTCGCGATGGGCGGCTCGCCGCATCACTATCTCGCCGTCGACGGCCAGTTGCGGCCGGTGCTGGCGTGGTTCGGGGCGCTCGTCGCGCCGACCGCGGTTTATCTGACCGGCAGCGATTTCCAGGAAGGCCGGCTCTCCTCGCAGACCGCCCGCACCGACATTGCGGCGCTCGGCGCCACGCTCGTCGCGCTGGCGCGGCGGCTCGATCAGGCCGCGCTCGGGCCGCTGCCGCTGGCCGCAAAGTTCACCTGACGCGACCGCCCGACAGCGGATATAATTGGCCGCGACAAGCGCCGGATAACGCCGCAGACGGAGGAGAGCCATGCATCTGATGTACTTCACCGAGCAGCCGATGTCGGCCTATCCGTCGGACATTGGGCTCGCCACCGGCCATACCGCGCTGATGTTCCCGAACAAATACTTCGATCCGGCGGCCGGCAGCCGCCTCTATAACGAATATCTCGAGCACTACATCATGTGCGACGAGCTGGGCTTCGACGGCATCATGCTGAACGAGCACCACAATGCGCCGTTCTGCATGCAGGCCAAGGCCAACATCTTCGCCGCAATCCTCGCCGCCGCGACGAAGAACGTGAAGATCGTCATGCTCGGCAACCCGCTGCCGCTGGCCGAAAACCCGGTGCGGCTCGCCGAAGAACTGGCGATGATCGACATGATCTCGAAGGGCAGGCTGGTGTCCGGCTTTGTGCGCGGTGGCGGCCAGGAGCAGCTCGCCACCGGGGTCAACCCGGCCTTCAACCGCGAGCGCTTCGAGGAGGCGCACGATCTGGTGGTCGCCGCCTGGACCCGGCCGGGGCCGTTCCGCTGGGAGGGGACGCACTACCAGCACCGCGTTGTCAACCCGTGGGCGGTGCCGCTGCAAAAGCCCTATCCGCGGGTGTGGATCCCGGGCGTCATCAGCCCCGAGACGATCGTCTGGGCGGCGCAGCACGGCTATCCGTATATCGCGCTGAACACCCCAGTCGAGCGGACGAGGCAGATCTGGCAAATTTACGATGAGACTGCCGCCGCGGCCGGCTTCCAGGGCGGGCCGGATTACCACGGCCTCTTGAAACAGATCCACGTCGCAGAGACCGAGGAAAAGGCGATCGAGAACGCCGCGCAATTCCGGTGGATGCAGGGCGAGTTCACCGGTCTGGCCCACCCGGTATGGAGCACGCCCTCGGGCTATGGCAGCCCGGTCAACCGTCGCGGGTTTGTCGAGTTTGCCTCTGGCCGCGCGTCGAACCCGCGCGGCCGGCCGTCGCTGGAAAAGCAGATGGACGAATTGATGATCATCGCCGGTACGCCGAAGACGGTCATCGCCAAATTGCGCATCCTCTTGGAGGAGACGCGGCCCGGCATTCTCGGGCTTTGGGGCAATGACGGTACGGTCACCCATCAGGACGCCAAGACCTGCATCCGCCTGATGGGCCAGGAGGTGCTCCCGGCGGTGCGCGAGATGGCCAAAGAGTTCGGCCTCAAGAGCCCGTTCGAGTCGAACCAGCCGGTCAGCGTCGACTATATGCCCGGGCATCGGCCGGCAGCGCGAGCGGCAGCCGAATAGCAGCGCCGGTTCGCGAATCGTGATCCGGGGATGAAGCCGGCGGCCTTCGAGTACGCTCGCCCCGAGAACGTCGAGGAGGCCGTCGCGCTGCTGGCAAGTCATGCCGGCGAGGCGAAGGTTCTGGCCGGCGGCCAGAGCCTGGTGCCGCTGATGAATTTTCGGATGTTGCGTCCGCGCGTGCTGGTCGACGTCAACCGCGTGGCCGAACTCGACTTTGTTGCCGAGCATGCCGGCGGGCTGCGGATCGGCGCGTTGACCCGGCATCACACGCTGGAGATGTCGCCGCTGGTCGCCGCGCGCTTCCCGGTGCTCGGCGCCGCGATGGCGCATGTCGCGCACCTGGCGATCCGCAACCGCGGCACGATCGGCGGCAGCCTCGCCCATGCCGATCCGGCCGCCGAGTTGCCGATGATCGCGCTGTTGCTGGAGGCGGTGATCCACACCCGCGCCGCCACCGGTCCGCGCCAGCACGCCGTGCGCGATTTCTTTCTCGGTCCCCTGACCACGGCGCTCGCCGAAGACGAGTTGGTCAGCGAGATCATCCTGCCGGCATTGCCGCCCGGCACCGGCTGGGGCTTCGAAGAGGTTGCGCTGCGCCACGGCGACTTCGCCATCGCCGCCGTTGCCGCGACGCTGCGCCTCGCCGACGGCAAAATCGCCGAGGCGCGGCTGGCGGCGATGGGCGTCGGCGAGACGCCGTTGCGGCTGGGCGGCGTCGAAGCCCGCCTCGTCGGGCAGCAGATCGACGCCGGCCTGATCGCGGAAGCTGCGGCGCAGGCCGGCGCGGAAGTCCAGCCCGCCGGCGATCTGCGGGGCTCGGCCGCGTATCGCCGTCACCTCGTCGCGGCACTGAGCGAGCGGGCGCTGATCGCCGCCCGGGACTGCTGCCCGGCCGGCGCCGCATGACCGGGACGCCGACGATCGAAATCACCGTCAATGGCGTTACCTACCGGCGCCCGGTCGAACCGCGCCTGCTGCTCAGCGACTTCCTGCGCGATACGCTGGGGCTGACCGGCACGCATGTCGGCTGCGAGCACGGCGTGTGCGGCGCTTGCACCGTGCTGATCGACGGCAACAGCGCGCGCGCCTGCCTCCTCTTCGCCGTGCAGTTGGACGGCAGCCGGGTCGAGACGGTCGAGAGCCTCGGCACGGTCGACAATCTCTCGCCGCTGCAGGAGGCCTTTCGCGAGCATCACGCGCTGCAATGCGGGTTTTGTACGCCGGGCATGCTGATGACCTGCGTCGATCTGCTGCGCAAATATCCGCTCGCCAGCGACGCGGAGATCCGCCGCGGCCTGTCGGGCAATCTGTGCCGCTGCACCGGCTACGAGCACATCGTGCGCGCAATGCGGGCGGTGGTGGCAAGCGGCTGGCGGCCGTGACCGACGCGGTGCGGCCGCGCAACATCGGGGCGCGCATCAAGCGGGTCGAGGATCCGCGCCTGCTGACCGGCCAGGGCAGCTTCACCGCCGACCGCCTCGTCGCCGGCGCACTGCACGTCGCGTTCCGCCGCAGCGATCACGCGCACGCCCGGATCCTGTCGATCGACACGGCGGCAGCAGCCGCGCTGCCGGGCGTCTTCGCCGTCTATACCGCGGCCGATCTCGACGGGGTGGTCGGGCCGGTGCGGGCGATTTCGCGGATGCGGGATTATCACGCGACGGCGATCTATCCGCTGGCGCGCGGCAAAGTGCGCTATGTCGGCGAGCCGGTCGTTGCCGTCTTGGCCGACAGCCGGTACCTCGCCGAGGACGCGCTCGACCGGATCGAGATCGCCTACCGGCCATTGCCGGCGATCGTCGATCCGGAAGCAGCTGCCCGGGACGATGCCCCGCTGCTGCACGAGGAGGCCGGGACCAATGTGCTGGCGGCGCGGCGGTTTGCCACGGGCGATGTCGCGGCGGCGATGGCAGCGGCGCCGGTTCGCGTCGGCGGCCGCTTCCGGTTCCGCCGCAAGACGCCGGCGGCGATCGAGAACCGCGCCTGCCTCGCCGAATACGACCGCGGCCGGCGCGCGCTGACCCTGACCCTGTCGACGCAGATCCCCGGCCTCGTGCGCGACCTGCTGGCCGATCTGCTCGACCTGCCGGGGCACGCCATCCGCGTCGTGGCGCCCGATGTCGGCGGCGGGTTTGGCGGCAAGGCCTCGCTCTATCCGGAAGAGATCCTGGTCGCGGCGCTGGCCCGCCAGCTCGGCCGGGCGGTACGCTGGACCGGCGACCGGCTCGAGGATTTGACCGCGACCAGCCACGGCTTTGACGAGATCGTCGATGCCGAGCTGGCGCTCGACAATGACGGCCGCATCCTCGCTCTCGTGGCCGAGGTCACCGGCGATGTCGGCGCCTATTCGATCTATCCGTGGACGGCGGCGCTCGAGCCGGTCCAGGTCGTCAGCTTCCTGCCGGGCCCCTATCGGGTGCCGGCCTATCGCGGCGCGGTGCGCGCGGTGGCGACCAACAAGGCGCCGCTCGGGCCTTATCGCGGCGTCGGGCGGCCGGTCTCGACCTTTGTCATGGAGCGGCTCATCGACATGGCGGCGCGGCGTCTGGCGCTCGACCCGGTCGAGCTGCGCCGGCGCAACCTGGTGCGGGACGATGAATTTCCCTACCGGGCAGCCTCCGGCATCGTGTGGGACCGTTCGGCCTTCATCGAGACGCTGACCGCCGCCGGCGCCGCGATCGGCTATGACCGGCTGCGCGAGGCGCAGGCGAAGGCCCGGGTTGAGGGGCGGCTCTATGGCATCGGCATCGCGAGCTATGCCGAGCTGACCGGCATCGGCTCTCGCATCTCCGCGGCGCCGGGCATGCCGATCAACACCGGGACCGAGACGGCGACGCTCCGCCTCGATTCGACCGGCGCGGTGACCGGCAGCTTCGGCATCGCCTCGCACGGCCAGGGGCTGGAGACGACGCTGGCGCAGGTCATCGCCGACGAACTCGGCGCCCGCCTCGCCGACATCCGGGTCCTGCAGGGCGACAGCGCCGTCGTTGCGCACGGCACCGGGACCTATGCCAGCCGCAGCGCGGTGCTGGCCGGCGGTGCGGCGGCGCTGGCATCGCGCCTGTTGAAGGAAAAAATCCTGCGCGCCGCCTCGCATCTCCTCGAAGCGTCGGTTGCCGACATCGATACCGCCGACGGGCGAGTGTTCGTCGCCGGCACCGACCGCTCCTTAAGCTTCCGCGAGTTGGCCCGCGCGGTCTATTCCGAGATGGGAAGGATGCCGCGCGACGCGCGCGAGGAACTGGAGGTCACCAAGGTCTACGACCCGTTTTTCGGCACCGCGACATCGGCGACCCATATCGTTGCCTTGGAGATCGATCCGCAGACCTATCAGGTCAGGCTCGACCGCTATGTCGTCGCCGAGGATTGCGGGCGCGTCATCAATCCGATGATCGTTGACGGGCAGGTGCATGGCGGCGTCGCGCAGGGGATCGGCGCCGCGCTCTATGAGGAGGTCGTCTATGACGCGGCCGGCCAGATCCTGACCGCCAGCTTCGCCGATTATGTGGTCCCGGCCGCCTGCGAGGTGCCACCGATCGAGACCGTGCATCTCGACACCCAATCCCCGACCACGATCGGCGGCTTTCGCGGCATGGGCGAAGGCGGCACGATCGGCGCGCCGGCGGCGATCGCCAACGCACTCGCCGACGCGCTCACCGGCGCGCTGATGCCGCTCGGCGGCGAGATTTTCGAATTGCCGATGACCCCCGAGCGCCTGTTCCGCCTGGTCGCTGCCGCCAAGGCGCGAGCGGCCGGGCAGTAGCGGCCGCTCTCACGTGGTTGCGCCCCACTTCCAGTTGCGGATCTCGGGCAGGTCTTCGCCGTGCTGGTCGATGTACAGCTTGTGCTGGACGAGCTTGTCGCGAACCATCTGCTTCAGATAGGCGCCCCGGCTGCCGAGATGCGGCAGGCGGTCGACGACGTCCTGCACCAGATGAAAGCGATCGAGGTCGTTCTGCACCCGCATGTCGAAGGCGGTGGTAATCGTGCCCTCTTCCTTGTAGCCCCGAACATGCAGGTTGCGATTGGTGCGGCGATAGGTCAGCCGGTGCACCAGCGAGGAATAGCCGTGAAAGCCGAAGATGATGTGCTTGTCCCTGGTGAAGAGAGAATCGTAGTCGTTTTCGTTCAGCCCATGCGGATGCTCGCTGGCGGATTGCAGCTTCATCAGATCGACGACGTTGATGACGCGGATTTTCAGCTCGGGCAGATGCTGGCGCAGGATAGACACGGCCGCCAGGATCTCCAGCGTCGGCGTGTCGCCGCAGCAAGCCATCACCACGTCGGGTTCGCCGTTCTGGTCGTTGCTGGCCCACTGCCAGATGCCGAGGCCCTGCGTGCAGTGCACCACCGCTTCGTCCATCGTCAGCCATTGCGGCAGCGCGTGCTTGCCGGCGACGACGACGTTGACGTAATGCCGGCTGCGCAGACAGTGATCGAAGGTCGACAACAGGCAGTTGGCGTCGGGCGGCAGGTAGACGCGCACGATGTCGGCCTTCTTGTTGATGACGTGGTCGAGAAACCCCGGATCCTGGTGGGTGAAGCCGTTGTGATCCTGCTGCCAGACGTGCGAGGCGAGCAGGTAGTTCAGCGAGGCGATCTTGCGCCGCCAGGGCAATTCCGAGGTTACTTTCAGCCACTTGGCGTGCTGGCTGAACATCGAGTCGACGATGCGGACGAAGGCCTCGTAGCTGTTGAACAGCCCGTGCCGTCCGGTCAGCAGGTAGCCTTCAAGCCAGCCCTCGCACTGGTGCTCGCTGAGCATCGAGTCGAGCACGCGTCCCGCGGGCGCGAGGAATTCGTCATTCTTCACCTCGCGGGCGTCCCATTGACGGTTGGTGACGTCGAAAACGGCGCCCAGCAGATTGGAGAGTGTCTCATCGGGACCGAAGACGCGGAAATTGCGCTGATCCTGGTTCAGCTTGACCACGTCGCGCAGGAACTTGCCCAGCACCAGCGTATCCTGGCCATCGACGGCGCCGGGCGACGGCACCGTCACCGCGTGGACGTGGAAGTCGGGCATCTTCAGGTCGCGCAGCAGAATGCCGCCGTTGGTGTGCGGGTTGGCGCCCATCCGCCGGTCGCCCTGCGGCGCCAGCTCGGCCAATTCCGGCATCAGCCGGCCCTCTTCATCGAACAATTCCTCGGGCTTGTAGCTTTTCATCCAGCTTTCGAGCTGCTGGACGTGTTCGGGATGGGCCGGATCCACCAGGAGCGGCACCTGGTGTGACCGGAAGGTGCCCTCGACCTGCAGGCCGTCGACTATTTTCGGCCCGGTCCAGCCCTTGGGGGACCTCAGGACGATCATCGGCCAGCGCGGCCGGCTGGCGTCATTGTCGTTGCGCGCGTTCTTTTGGATTTGCCTTATATCCTCGATGGCCGCCTCCAAGGTCGCCGCCATCAGCTCATGCATCTTCGCCGGCTCGTCGCCTTCGACGAAATAGGGCGTCCAGCCGCAGCCGCGCAGGAATTGCTCCAATTCCTCGTGTTCGATGCGGGCCAGGATCGTCGGGTTGCTGATCTTGTAACCGTTGAGGTGCAGGATCGGCAGCACCGCGCCGTCACTGACCGGGTCGAGCAATTTGTCGGACTGCCACGCCGTCGCCAACGGCCCGGTTTCCGCTTCGCCGTCGCCGATGACGCAGGCGACGATCAAATCGGGGTTGTCGAACGCCGCCCCGAAGGCATGGCTCAGCGAATAGCCCAATTCGCCGCCCTCGTGGATCGACCCCGGTGTCGTCGGCGCGACATGGCTGGAGATGCCGCCGGGGAACGAAAATTGCTTGAACAGTTTTTTCAGCCCGGCTGCGTCCTGGGTGACGTTCGGATAAACCTCGCTCCAGGTGCCTTCGAGGTAGACGTTGCCGACGATCGCCGGGCCGCCATGACCGGGACCGGCGATATAGAACATGTCCAGATCATACTTCTTGATGACCCGGTTCAAATGCACATAGATGAAATTCTGGCCCGGCGTCGTTCCCCAGTGTCCGACCACCAGCGGCTTGACGTGCGCCAGCGTCAGCGGCTCGCGCAACAGGGGGTTGTCATAGAGATAGATCTGGCCGACCGACAGGTAGTTGGCAGCCCGCCAATAGGCGTCCATCCGGCGCAACTCGTCGGCACCCAGCGTCCTTTGCCCGGGGTGCGACCCCGAGGCGGGGCTGCGGTCGCGAGGCGCCGGCTTGGAATCACGTACGTCCATTCTCTCGGACCTTCTTCGGTTCGGCATGCGATCGCGCGCCGGAACGCTGCGCCGCGGCTAGGGCGGCTCGATCAGGGCGCGGCGCGACCCAGCATGGCCTTCGGCAAATCACCAAGGACAGGCTCGGGATTTACCGATGCCGCCGCATCGGTCGGCGCACGATCATTGACCTTCTGGCCGTTCGCGCGGTTCTGTGTCATCGCTTGGCTGCGGATTTAGTTCCGCCTGCCGGAGACCAAGGGACAATCGCTGGGACCGACCCGGCAGCTCTGGAAGGGGGCGACATCCTGATGTTGATCGTCGGCGATATCGGCGGCACCAAGACTCGGCTGGCATTGGTCTCGCCGGAAGCGGGGCCGCGCAAATTCATCGCAGAACAGGAATTTCACAGCAGCGACTTTGCGGGGCTGCAGCCGATCGTCGAGGCGTTCCTGAGCGGCAAGGGCGGCCACCCGACCGCGGCCTGCTTCGACGTGGCGGGGCCGGTGATCGGCGGGCGGGCGCACCTGACCAACCTCCCGTGGGACCTCGAAGAAGCCACGCTCTGCCGCGACCTTGGCCTGCAGCGCCTGACGCTGTTGAACGATCTGCAGGCGATTGCGCTCGCGGTGCCGCATCTGCTCCCCGAGGAGACCGCCGTGATCAATGCCGGAACGGCGGTGGAGCATACCTCGATTGCCGTGCTGGCGCCGGGCACCGGCCTTGGCGAGGCGTTCCTGATCTGGGGCGGACAGGAGTACATCGCCTGCGCCTCGGAGGGTGGGCATGCCGATTTCGCGCCGACCGACGAAATCCAGGCCGGGCTGTGGCTGTTCCTGACCGAGCGTTTCCGTCATGCCGCCTATGAACGGGTCTGCGCCGGCAGCGGCCTGCCCAACGTCTACGACTATCTGCGCTCGCGCGATCCGGCTTCGGAAAGCCCCGCCTTTGCCGCCACGCTGCGGGAGGCGCCGGATCGCACGCCGCCGATTGTCGAGGCGGCCCTCAACGGCCCCGACAGCAATCCTCTCGCGGCCGCGACGCTGCGTATCGTGATCGACGTCTGGGGCGCCGAAGCCGGCAACCTGGCGCTGAAGGTGATGGCCACGGGCGGCGTCTACCTGGCCGGCGGCATGCCGCCGCGGCTGGTGCCGCAGCTGCAGGACGGCGCCTTCATGCGGGCGTTTACCGCAAAAGGGCGCTTTGCCAATCTGCTGAGCGCGGTGCCGGTGCATGTCGTCACGGTCAATGCCGCGCTGCTCGGAGCGGCGATCCACGGGCTCGAGCAGGCGGCACCGCCGTAAACCGGGGGACCGGGCAGCGGATCACGCGACCGGGGATCTGCCGGGTCGCTCCCTGGCGCCGGTTTCGACTCGCGAAGAGGCGGCGACCGTTTCGAGTGACCGCTCGATCCGGCGCAGCGCGCCGGTCGCCGCCGCGACGCCGTCGCTGTTCAACGAGTCATCCGACAGCACCTCCGTCTGTCGCCGATAGAGGGCGAGCAAGAGCCTGCGCAGGCGATCCCCCTTGTCGGTCAGGCGCAGCGAACTGGAACGCCGGTCCCGCGTCCGTCGTTCGCGGCTGATCAGGCCGCTCTCGACCAGCCGCTTGATGTTGTAGGACGGGTTGGTGCCGGTATACCAGCCGCGCACCATCAGGTCGGTCGGCGATATCGCCAGGTGGCCAATCTTGAGCAAAATAAGCGCCTGCGTCGGGTTTATACCGCGGACGGCGAGTTGATCGAGCTCGGCCTTGACGAGGTGAAGGCAGCGCCGATGAACCCGCTCCGCCAGTGAAATCAATTCGAGAAATTCATCGTCCAATCGCAAACCTCCGCTGGCCCTCGCCAGGCGGCCCGTCGTTCCGGGCAATTGCTACCCGCAGCAATTTTCATGCCTATATCGCAAGGGTCTAACAAATAACAATTCTTCAAATCGGCAGATAGATGAAATAGATGTAAGTGTAAGATCCGTCGACATCTGCCAACGAAGTGTAAAAATTTCCGACAATCGAAATTTTTAGCAATATTTGGATCGATTGTCTCCAGGATGCGTTGGAAGGCACGACAAATAGGTGGTGCCTGATGGTAGCGTATTTGGTAACCGGTGGCTGCGGCTTCATCGGCTCGCATTTGTGCGAAGCGCTGGTTCGCGAGGGAGCGCGCGTGCGGGTGCTCGACGATCTGTCGACGGGATCACTCGACAATATTCCGCCCGGAGTAGAGGTCGTGCGCGGCGATGTCGCCGATCGCGACACCGTGGTCGCGGCGATGCGCGATGTTGACGGGTGCTTTCACCTCGCGGCGGTCGCTTCGGTCGAGCGTAGCAGGCAGGACTGGCTCGGCGCACATCGCACCAATGTCACGGGGGCGGTCGCCGTCTTCGATGCGGCCCGGCAGGTCGGCCGGCAGCGGCCGGTGCCGGTCGTCTACGCGTCATCGGCCGCCGTCTACGGCAATAGCGCGACCATGCCGATCCGTGAAGACGCCGAGAAGCAACCCAGTTCGGCCTATGGTGCAGATAAATACGGTTGTGAACTGCACGCGCGGATTGCGTCGGAACTGCATGGGGTGCCCACGATCGGGCTTCGTTTCTTCAACGTATATGGCCCGCGGCAAGACCCCAAATCGCCGTACTCCGGCGTCATCTCGATCTTCTGCGACCGGTTGCGGCGCGGCCTGCCGATCCAGATCTTTGGTGACGGGTCGCAAACGCGCGACTTCATCTTCGTCGAAGACGTCGTGACGGCGCTGCTCGCTTCGATGCTGCGGCCTCCTGCAGCGCCGGCCGTCTTCAACGTCTGCTCGGGCCGGCAGACGAGCGTGCTCGAGCTCGCGCTGATGATCAGCCGGCTGTGCGGTCATCGGCCGGAGATCCATCATCTACCGACGCGCAGCGGAGAAATCGTCCATTCATTCGGCGACTGCTCGGCGGCACGCCAGCAGCTTGGGTTGCCAGCCCCGAGCGATTTGCGGGTCTCGTTATGGGCGACGCTGTTCTGGATGGAAGCGCTCGAACGACCGCGGCGCCTGGCTGTCACGCGCCGGCCGTCAGCGCCGCAAGTCGCCCTTGCCGGCTGATGTCGGCAGAGCTCGCCCTGAGCCTGCACGCCTCGCTGGATCAGCTACCCGCCGACGCGGGGGATATTTTCGAGGCGGCCCGACGGGGTGACTTCGCGCTCGGCGCGGAATGGTTCCGCAACATGGTCGAGACCGGTCTGCCGCCCGAGGTCGAGCCGTGCTTTGCCGTCCTGTCGCGCGGTGCCGAAACCGTCGCGATCGTGCCGTTGCAGCAGCGACATCGCAGCCTGGGCAGCCTCACCAACGCCTACACCAGCCTCTACATGCCGCTGATCGCCGCGGGGCCCGCTGCGGGCGAAACCGCGCGGCTGCTGGGGCGCGAGTTCGGCCGCCTCTGCGCCACGCGGCCGATCGTGCGGCTTGATGCGCTGCCGCTGGAATGGCGGGCGCTCGATGCGTTTGAAGCAGGGTTGCGCGAGTCGGGACTGCAGGTTCGCAGGTTCGCTCATTTCGGCAACTGGCAGCAAAACCTCGCCGGCGCATCGTGGCCGGCCTATCTGGCGGCGCGGCCCGGAATGCTGCGCGAACTGCTGCGCCGCAAGCCCAAACAGTCGGCGCGCACAGGGCAGATCGAATTCGAGATCATTCGCGACGCGGCCGAAATTGGCCGCGCCGTCGCGGTGTATGAGGCGGTCTACCGCCGCAGTTGGAAGCCTGACGAACCCTGTCCCTTGTTCAATGCCGGACTGATCCGCGAAGCGGCTTGCCTCGGCGCGCTGCACCTCGCGATCGCCTGGCGGCGCGGTGACCCGATCGCGGTGCAATTGTGGATTGTCGCCAATGGCCGTGCGACGGTCATGAAACTGGCGCACGACATGGCGCACGCCGCGCTGTCGCCCGGCACCATGCTGACCGCGAATGTGATCGAGGCGCTGATCGGGGAGGGCGTCGAGATGATCGATTTCGGCCGCGGCGACGACCCTTACAAGCGGCTGTGGGCCGGCGAGCGGCGCCAGCGGATCGGCCTCATCCTGGTGAACCCGCGGCGGCCGCACGGGCTCGCCACCCTGGCGCTGCATGATGCCGGGCTCGCGCTGCGCCGGTTCCGCCCTGACCCGGCGCCGCACGCGCCGCCGGGTTGAGGACGCGGCGGTTGCGCATTCTTTACAGTCATCGCACGCAGTCGCGCGACGGCCAAAGCGTCCACATCGACGAAATCGTGACGGCGCTGCGCCAGCTCGGGCACGAGGTCCTGGTGGTCGGTCCCCGGCTTGGCGATGCAGCCGCGTTCGGCGGCGAGAGCAAGGTCGTGGCGGCCGTCCGCCGGCGGCTGCCGCGGGCGCTCCTCGAACTGGCCGAACTCGCCTACAACGTTCCGGCCACCCTGAGGCTGCGGCGCGCCTGCCTGGCATTCGAGCCCGACCTGATCTACGAGCGCTATAATCTGTATTTCCTGGCCGGGACGCTGCTGCGACGCTGGCGCGGCATCCCGCTGTTTATCGAGGTGAACGCTCCGGTTTGCGAGGAGCGGGCGCGGTTCGGCGGTCTCGCGTTGCCCCGCCTCGCGGCGGCGCTGCAGCGCTGGGCGTGGCGATCGAATGAGCGGGTCTTCGTCGTGACCGACGTGTTGAAGAGCCTGGTCGTCGCGGCCGGGGTCCCCGCAGCGCAGATCACGGTCGTCCCGAACGGCATCGACGCCGAGATGTTTTCGCCCGAACCCTACCACGCGCGGCCCGAAGGGGCGGTGACGCTCGGCTTTATCGGCTTTGTGCGCGATTGGCATGGCCTCGACCACGTCATTGACGCGCTGGCCGCCGACCGTGCCGGCGCGCCGATTCAACTCGTCGTCGCCGGCGACGGCCCGGCCCGGCCGGCGCTGCAGCAGCAGGCGGCAGCGCTCGGCGTCCGCTCGCTGGTGCGGTTTGCCGGGCTGCAGCAACGCGATGCCATTCCGGCCTTGATCCGGCAGTTTGACATCGCGCTGCAGCCGCAGGCGGTGCCCTATGCGTCGCCGCTGAAGATCTTCGAATACATGGCTTGCGGCCGGGCGATCGTGGCACCCGATCAGCCCAACATTCGCGAGATCCTGACCGACGGGGAGAGCGCCCTGCTGTTTGATCCTCACCGGCCGGCGGAAATGTGGCGGGCCATCCGGCGGCTGGCCGGCGATCCCGGGTTGCGTGAGCGGCTGGGGCAGGCGGCGCGGCAGGCGCTCGACAGCCACGACTACACCTGGCGGCACAATGCCGCCCGGATCATCGCCGCAGGTGACGCTTTGGCGGATCGCGGCTGCGCCGCGATGACCCCCGGTCAAGCCGGATCATTCTGATCACGATCACCGCGAGAGCCACGGTGATGGCGCCGAGAAGCGCCGATTGCAGCGCCGCGATCATGCTGTTGCGCGCCGCCGCGCCGGCGCCGGGCGGGTCAATGCACCGACCCGTCGCCGGATAGCGGCTCGACGGGGCCGGTCAAGGTGTTGCCGGTCAGCACGGCCGGGGTTGCGGTCAGGTTGCGCACGAAGATCGTCCGCCTCGATTGATCGTTGCGGAACTTGTTGCCCGAAATGCGCAGTTCGGCGGTCGGCTGCGTCACCCCCTCGCCGCCGATCACGATCGCCGCGCCGTGGTTGCTGGAGTTCGGCCCTTTCTCCAGGATGTTGTTCTGCATGACCAGCGATCCGCCGTTCGAGATGTCGACCAGGTAGCTGGACGTCCCCGCGGGACCGTCCTCGATCGTATCGTTGCGCAGTTCGGTGCGCAGCGCCCGCGACTTTACCGAGTGCCCCATCTTGGTGTCATAGAACTTTGAGCCGCTGATCCGCAGCAGCGCGATATGGCCGACATAGATGCCATGCGCGCAGGCGCTTTCGCATCTGCCGTTGTCGTCGAACTCGCTGTTGCTGATCGTCACCACGCTGCCGGCGTCATCGCCCGCGAGGATGCCGTTTTCATCATTGACGAACCGGCTGTTCTCGACCGTCAGATTGCGGCCCTCCAAACGGATGCCGGCGCCGTTGCCGTCGGGGACGCGCGCCCGGGTGAAGGTGATGTTGCGGATTGTCATGTCATTGCCGCGAACCACGAACAGGGCTTTGCCCTCGCAGGTCTTGTCGGTGATCACGACACCGGGGCCGGCGCCGGAGATCGTCAGGTGATTGGCCGTCCACACCGCACAGTCGAAATATTGCCCCGGCTGGATGACGATCGTATCGCCAGCTCGCGCCACGGAAGCGGCGGCACTCGGCATCTTGAGCTGCTGGTGGGGGCCGACCTCGAGCCGGTTCGCCTGCGCGCCGGCGGAAAGCGACAGGGCGATGGCGAGCGCCCATGGCACCACCGCCAATCGGCGCGAAAATCGCCTGCGGAGCGTCTCGTTCATTGCCGCTCTCCTCGTGACGACGCGCGTGTCGGCGCAATCAGACTGGCGGCGCGCCATCCTCGGCGCGCCATCCCCGGCGCGACCCGGGGCGCGACCGGGGCGCCAAATGGGAACGCTGCGTCGGCGCAAGCGTTCAATCCTGTCGTCGCAAAATCGCGGCGATGCACAACGGAGCGAGGGCATGTGCGGCATCGCCGGCATTTTTGCCGCGGGGCCCGATCCGATCCCGGAAGTGACGTTGCGTCGGATGACCGCGGCGCTGGCGCATCGCGGCCCCGACGGCGAGGGGTTTCACGTCGAACCCGGCATCGGGCTGGGCCATCGCCGCCTCGCGATCATCGATACGGCGGGCGGCCACCAGCCGATGTTCAACGAAGACGGCACGGTTGCGATCGTCTTCAACGGCGAGATCTACAACCATGTCGCGTTGCGCGAGGAGCTGCGCGCGCTCGGCCATCGGTTCCGCAGCCGCAGCGACACCGAGGCGATCGTCCACGCCTGGGAAAGCTGGGGGCCGGGGTGCGTTGGGCGGCTGTCCGGGATGTTCGCCTTCGCCGTGTGGGATCGCAACCGGCGCCAGCTCTTTCTGGCCCGCGACCGCCTCGGCAAGAAGCCGCTCTACTACGCCCGCCTGGCTGACGGCATGGTGGTTTTCGCTTCCGAGCTCGCCGGGCTGCTGGCCCACCCGAACCTGCCGCGCGCGCTGTCGCCGGCTGCGATCGACGATTTTTTTGCGTTCGGCTATGTGCCCGATCCCGACTGCATCTATCAGGGCATCAAGAAGCTGCCGGCGGCGCATCATCTCTTGTTGTCGCAGGGGCAAGCCGCCGTGCCGCCGCCGCAATGCTACTGGCAGCCGCGTTTCGCGCCGCGGCCGCGCGACGAGGCTAGCGCCATCGCGGAATTGCGCGACGGGCTGTCGCGCAGCGTCGCAGACCGGCTGATGGCCGACGTCCCGCTCGGCGCCTTTCTCTCGGGTGGGGTCGATTCGAGCGCCGTCGTCGCGACAATGGCCGGGTTGCGGGCGGACCCGGTCGCCACCTTCACGATCGGCTTCGGCGGCGGCGACGACGAGACCCCGTTTGCCGAGGCCATCGCCCTTCGCTATGGCACGGCGCACCATACCGAGCGGCATCGGGCGCTCGACTACATCGACGCGGCGCGCGAGCAAGCGGTCATCTTCGGCGAGCCGTTTGCCGATAGTTCGTCGGTCCCGACGCATCGCGTATGCCGAATGGCCCGGCGCCACGTCACGGTCGCGTTGTCCGGCGATGGCGGCGATGAAATCTTTGCCGGCTACCGGCGGTATCGCTGGCATTGCATCGCCGAGGCGGTGCGGGCCCATCTGCCCGCCGCGGTGCGGCGGCGGATCTTTGGCGAACTGGCGCGCCTCTATCCCAAGCTCGATCGCGCCCCGCGCTGGCTGCGCGCGAAAAACACCCTGTCGGAAGTCGGCCTCGACAGCGCCCTGGGGTACTATCGCACGGTGTGCAAGCTGCACGACGAGGCCCGCCGCGGCCTGTTCTCGCCGCAGCTGCGCAGCGCGCTCGGCGACCATCAGCCGTCGGCCCGCATCGCCGAGGCGATGATCGAGGCGGATACCGACGACCCGCTGTTTCAGGCGCAGTACGCCGATCTGAAGACCTATCTGGTCGGCGATATCCTGACCAAGGTCGACCGGGCGAGCATGGCCGTGTCGCTCGAGGTGCGCGCGCCGCTGCTCGACCATAAGATCGTCGAATGGGCGATGACCCTGCCGTCATCGCTGACCTTGCGGCGCGGCGAGGGCAAGTACGTCCTCAAGCGGGCGATGGAGGATCGGGTGCCGGCGGCGAACCTCTATCGCCGCAAACAGGGTTTCGCCACCTCGCTGGCGGCAAAATTCCGCGGACCGGGCGCGGAGCGGATCGCGGCGCGGCTGTTGTCCGGTCCGATGGCCGATGCAAACCTGTTCGATCGCGACTCGATCCGGCTGCTGTTCGAGCGCCATGCCGGCGGTCACGCTGACAACAGCGCCGCCCTGTGGGCATTGCTCGTCTTTGAGGGCTTTCTGGCGAACCTGGACGCGGCCGGCGCGTCATCGTCGGCCTCCCTCGCAGCGGCGTGACGCCGCCCGCGGCCAGACGGCCGGCGATCCCTGAAACGGCGTGTCGGAACCCTTTACGGCGGCGCCGGGACGGGTGTCCTAACAGCCATTTTTTACAATTATATCAATGTTTTACGGCGGTGGCACGGCCGTTGCACTTATTGAGCCGACAAGGCTTTATGCAGGAGTAAGCGGCAATGCGCAGATCATCATTAATCGGCATATCGGGGGTGGCCGGTGCGGTCCTGGCGCTGGCGCTCGCCGCCGCGCCCGCGAACGCCCAGGTCATCGATCCCCAGCTCTTCGTCCAGCAATCAACCACCGATACCTCCGCGGCGGGCGGGGATCCCAATAGCATCGCCGATCCCACCGCGTTTGGCGTCGGCGTGGCGGGCAATCATACCCTGCAGAACCCGTTGCTGATCATCGTCGGTGAATATGGTTCCGGCACGCCCACCATCAGCTTCAGCGGTTGCGCTACGCCTTCGGCGTGTCCCACGGCGACCCTGGGCACCTATGGTCTGACCGCGACCACCGCTTCGTTCACGTCATCCTCGACCGGGAGCGCCTTCGATCAGCTTGGTCTCTCCTCCGGCGGTTCGGAGAGTTTCGGCAATTGGTCGGCCGCCGATGTGGCGAACGGCTTTGCGGCGCCTTCCAGCTACACGCTCTACGCGTTTGCGCTGGATACGGCCCTGTCGCCGACGAACAACCCGATCACGATCGATACGACGGCCGGCGCCGGTTCGTACATCCTCGCCTATGGCTGCGAAGTCGCCACGG
>Ga0307374_10004367_pt1 | contig 23575 bp, 18 predicted proteins | sample OX3MG_FD_202532 | JGI IMG/M metagenome (GOLD analysis project Ga0307374, IMG submission 202532) | Soil microbial communities from Risofladan, Vaasa, Finland - OX-3 | ecosystem: Environmental > Terrestrial > Soil > Coastal area > Acid sulfate soil | place: Finland: Risofladan, Vaasa | collected... | reverse complement strand
CTATTGGGCGCGGTCGCGCGTGCTCGAAAAACTTTCGCAGGTCGGGCCGACACTTCCGGCGGCGGCCAAGATGTCGCTGGGTCCCGATGGAACGGGCGTCGGGCAGGTCTTTTGGTACACGGTCGAAGGGAAGGGATACGATCTCGGCACGCTGCGTTCGATTCAGGATTGGTTCGTGAAGTTGCAATTGCAATCGGTCGATGGTGTCTCGGAAGTCGCATCCGTGGGTGGTTATGTGCGCGAATATCAGGTGAATCTCGATCCGCGCAAAATGCAACTTTATTCGGTGACGATGGATGAAGTGACGCGCGCCGTCACGGAATCGAACAATGCCGTGGGCGGGCGGATTGTGGAAGTGAATGGCCGCGAGAATTTCGTGCGTGGTCAAGGATATATCACCTCGCTTGCGGATTTCCGCGGCGTGACCGTCGCTTCGCGAAACGGCGTGCCGATCCCGCTCTCGAATATCGCGGATATAACGATTGGTGCTGCGCCGCGCCGCGGATCGCTCGACAAAAATGGCACGGGCGAGGTGGTGGGCGGCATCGTGGTCATGCGCTACGGGAAGAACGCGGAACAAGTGATCGCGCGCGTGAAGAAGAAAATCGCCGAAATCTCGCCGGGGCTTCCTCCGGGAGTGAAAATCGAACCCGCGTATGACCGCTCCGAGCTAATCGAAGCCTCGGTCCATACGCTCGAGCATACGCTGATCGAGGAATCGATCATCGTTACGATCGTCGTGCTGATCTTCCTCTTTCATTTTCCGAGCGCGCTCCGCATTGTGATCGAAATTCCCGTCTCGGTCCTCATTTCGTTTATTCTAATGCGGCTGTTCGGTATTACGTCGAACATTATGTCACTGGGCGGGATCGCGATTGCGATTGGCGTGCTCGTCGATGGCTCGATCGTGCTCCTCGAAAATGCGTACCGGCATCTTGCCGAAGCACAGGCACAAAAAGAAAAGGACGGGACGGAGTTCGATTACCGTGCCGTTGTGATCCGTAGCGCGCAGCAAGTCGCGCGGCCAATTTTCTTTTCGCTCATCATTATTATCGTTAGCTTTTTGCCGGTGTTTTTACTGACCGGTCAGGAAGGTAAGCTCTTTCATCCGCTCGCGTTCACGAAGACCTTTGCGTTAGTGGGGAGCGCGATTGTTTCCATCACCTTAGTGCCGGTGCTGATGATGCTCCTGATGCGCGGAAAAATGAGGCCGGAGGAAAAGAATCCCGTGTCCCGGTTTTTCCAAAAACTCTACCATCCCGTTCTGGCCTGGGCGTTACGGTATCGGAAGACGACGATTGCGATCAATCTGCTGGCGCTCGCCGTGGCGGTTCCGGTTGTAATGGGCCTGGGCAGCGAGTTTATGCCGCCGCTCGACGAAGGCAGCCTGCTGTTTATGCCACTGCTTGCGCCGAGCGTGTCGATGCCCGAAGCAACGCGTATCCTGCAAATGCAGGACGCGATTATCAAGAATTATCCCGAAGTCCAGCAGGTGCTGGGCAAAGTAGGCCGCGCCGAATCCGCGACCGATCCCGCGCCGCAGTCCATGCTCGAAACGATCATTCTTCTCAAGCCACGCGATCGATGGCGCGCGGGCATGACGAAAGAGAAAATCACCGATGATCTCAACCGGGAACTGCGGCTGCCCGGCACTGCTCTAAGCTGGACGCAGCCGATTATCAACCGGATCAATATGCTCACGACCGGTGTGCGAACGGACTTAGGCCTCAAGGTCTTCGGCGAAAATCTTGACACGCTGGAGCGGATTACGAACGACGCCGCGGCCTTGCTCCAGCCAATACGTGGTGCGGCGGATGTCTCTCCAGAGCAGGTGTCGGGTGGATCGTTTCTCGTCATTTCTCCCAAGCCGGATGCCGAGCGGCTCTATGGCATTACGCCGGGATTTATCAATAATGTGATCGAAGGCGCTGTCGGCGGAATCGACGCGGGAACTGTTGTGAAAGGCCGCGAGCGGTATCCCATCACGATACGGTATTTGCAAGGATACCGCGGCTCGACCGAGGAGTTGAAGCAACTGCCCGTTGCCGTGCCGATACCGATTGCGATAAGTCAGGAAATCTCCGCTTCTCAATCCCTTTCACCTCGGGCAGCAGTGGACGGGAGTGGACCGTCAGGCAGTGGGTCGATGGGTGGTGGCGGAGCAGTGGACGGGAACCAGGAACAAAAGGGAATGCTACAAGCGGAAGCTACACCGAGCGGCACGGCGTCGCTGCTTTCGCCAACACCGATTTCGAACGTGCAATTCGTGCCACTTGGCGAACTCGCAACCGTCAAAATAAAAGACGGCCCCGCAATGATCGAGAGCGAAAATGCGCTTCTTCGGTCCATCGTTTTTTTAGATGTTCGTGGCCGCGATATGGGAAGCTTCGTTTCGGCGGCGAAATCGGTGCTTGCAAAAAAACTGCATCTCCCCGTTGGCTATACGCTTTCCTGGAGTGGTGAGTACGAGGCGCAGGAGCACGCCGCCGCCGCGATGCGCCTTCTTATTCCCATCGTGTTTATCCTGATCTTCCTGTTGCTCTTCGTCACCTTGCGCGATTTTACGGAGGCGGCCATCGTCATGGTGAGCATGCCCTTCGCGCTCATCGGCGGCGTATTCCTCATTGCGCTTCTGGGCATGAACTGGTCGGTCGCCGTGTGGGTCGGGTTCATCGCGCTCTATGGCGTCGCCACCGAGACGGGCGTGGTGATGGTCGTCTATCTGCACGAAGCGCTGGATAAAAAGCTCGTGGCAAAGGGCACATCGTCGACGATGCCGCTCACTCCAAAGGATATTTACGATGCAACGATGGCCGGCGCGGTGCTGCGGTTGCGGCCCAAACTCATGACGGTCTTTTGCGCCATGCTCGGTCTGGTGCCGATCCTCTTCTCGACTGGGACAGGCTCCGATGTTATGAAACCCATTGCCGCGCCAATGATTGGCGGGCTGCTGACGAGCGCCGTCAACGTGCTCATCGTCACGCCCATTTTATTTTACCTTGTCAAACTTCGCGCGCTCCACAAGGGAACCTTGCGCCACAGCGAGGGCGCGAAATGGATGCAGCATTAATTCCTCATTTCATGATACTATGGCAATTATCAACACGGGTCATCCCAAGAGAGAAGAGTGCCGGAAAAATGTAAAAAGCATTTCGAAGCTGAGCAAGATTTCCTTTCACATACCCGCGTTCCTCTCGCTATTTCTCTGGTATACCGTTCCAGCTCATTCGCAATGGGCTGTGGAAGCGGGCGCGAGTTACAATATCCAGAATGGTTCCTTTCGTGCGCCATGCGGCTGCACGTTCTTAGATGGGAAAGGCGTTGGATTCATGGCCGCTGTCTCGTACGACATACTTTCGGTTAGTGAGTTCACCATCGGCATCCAACCGGGATTCGATTTTAAGTCATTCACCGCATGCGAGGTTCCCAGCGATCCATCGAATAGCGATCAAATCAATGTTCAAATGAGATATGTTACCTTCGGGCCGTATGTGCGCTATCAGGTTCATGGCTCGGGACTATTCTTTCAAGTTACCCCGGAAGCCGGGTACCTTGTATCGAATTCTTTTCAGCATATCAGCCACCCGATTCCGGTTCCAGCGGAGGATGTAGATAGTTCGATGGGTGATCTTCGTGACATGCGATATGCAATGAAAATTTCAGCGGGATATAAGTTCGATGTGTTCGGATTGAAAATTGCATCAATATTCTCTGCGGATTTGCCGTTGAACAATATTCGCTCAGACACGCCGCTCGATCCATTTACGGATGTTGGCCTTCATGGCGCCAGCGGATGGCATGTCACAACGATCTATTTCTCTCTTGCTGTCTTCTTCAAGCCGTGAGACGCTGACACTTATATTTCCAGCCTTCTTCCAAAAGTCATGATAAAATCGGATTTGATTTAATGCACCACGCTTGTAGCGAATGATAAGCTAATTAAATTGCACTGCACGCTCGAGGAGGTCGTCCAACCCTGATTCCTTTGGATTTCGCGGTTTTCCGGGATGAATGATGGAGACCTGGCAGCCTTCTGCGGCTTCGACCAACTGCCGATACGTGCCGGCGTCGGGGTCGGCGATGTAGGCTTGTTTCTCCGCGTTGTAGGCGAACATTTTACTGTTGACCTGCGTACATTCATTGCATGTTGTGCAGCGCGCAGTCTCGATATACGGATCGTCGCCGTGACTTTCCTCTACACTTGCGACAGAACTTTCCGTAATTACGACCGCATCGCTGCCACTCACGGGGGCAGGCATGGCGGCTTTATCTGTAACAGGTTGAGCCGTTGCGGCGAGCATCGTGGGCGATGCGGCGACTTTTGCAAGCTCTGCTTTGACCTGTTCAACGAGCCGCTCGGCATGCGAGTTATGAATACCACCCAACTCCTGTAGGCTGCGCCACATATTTTGCGAGCGCCGGGTCTCTTCAAGGATGCGCCGATCTACGATCGCGTGATGCAAACATCCTTCAACATCGATCAAGGCGATCGATGGGACAGCAGTTGGCAATTCCCTTGAATTACTTTTGAGCGAGTCTGATACCGAGATCATCGCGTCATTCAAATCCGCGTTCGGAACGATTGCGAAATGCTCTTTGAACCGGTCGTCCATCGCGATAAAATCAGCGAGCGTAAAAGCCAGCTTCTTCGATTGGGCCTCATGCGATTCGTTCTCATATTCGAACGAGTGCGTTGGCCATGGATACGCAACATCGGGATTTTTGTCCACGATGAAGCGAGTAGCCCAATCGTCTCCGGCCTGATCGTCGGCGAACAGAGATGGATCGTAAACAAGCGTAGGGAAGGCACGTGATTCTACTGCCGCTGCCGCGACGAGATATGCGGGCAAATCTTTGGTATGTCCCGTGGCACCGGAGAACACGCTAAAGAATGCCGGCCCATGATAAGCCATACCGCGAAACAAATCATCACGCAAACGGAACGCTTGCGAAATGCTCGATTGCAGAACGAATACATCAGTCTGGCCGATCGTGCTTTCCGTTATATGCCGCGAGCGAGAGGCAAGACCTCCATGACGCTCGGGCCCCGCCAACCTTGCTTGCGCGACGGATGGCTCGAGGAGATCGTCCGTTTGTAGCAGGATCTTGATAGGCAGGCCCGTCGATAAAGCATCGACGATCTGCATCGTCTCTTCCGCATCGAGTTCTGAGCTATACTTACATACGAGATAATCGGGAAGCAACGCGAGTTGGCCAGCATCGAGACCGTCCACTCCAAAGTCCTCGAAGATTGCGGTATGCTCGAGTGTGCCATTGGCGGATGACTTGTCGTCTACCTTGCCGGATTCCCGATATTCACCACTTACTTCCAGTTTGGCAACCATGAGCGCTTTCACTAACTCGACCGCTTCGCGATGCCGTTCCTTATACGCCTTCACTGCATCGGCGGCGCGGTAGAAAATGAACTCGTACGTCTTTGCATTGCTCCCAATCGGGAAAAAGCGTTGGTGCTCTAAAACATCGATAAGATGTTGGATGCGGTTGCGGCGGTCGTCCGAAATACGAACGGCCGGTTTTGCACGTACGAGCACGTTCGACATTATATCGAAATCGAATACATTGGCGAACGAAGTACCAACGCTCGCTTTCAGTCGCTCCGGCGAGCGGCCAACTTCCGAGTTTGCAATCTCCGCTTCGAGAATGCTGTGAAGCTTGAGGAGAAGCCGTTCGGCCTGGTTTCGGAAAATCCACCTCTTATTCGCCTGAACGACACTCCACACGTGCCGTGCAATGCGTGCGGGCAACGCAAAGTCCACATCGACAAGCTCGCCACTGGCCTGGAACAGCTTCCACAATCGCTTGGCGGAATCTTCGATGGATGATCGATCATCCGTTTTATCTTCGATTGTAAGACGTGATGCCGCGGCATTCCATAACGTAGCAAAGTCACCATGACTGGCAGGAGTACCAGAGCCAACACTTGCTAATTCCCGGCGTAGCTGGCGTTCGAGTTCATATCCGTGACGCGCGATCCGGTCCCGGTTAATATCTTCCTGTAACGCATTCACCGCATCGTCAACGAGTCCACTGAGCGAAAGAACCGCGCGCTCCGGCGATCCCACGGTGTTGAGTACGAGCGGAAAATCATATCGCAGTGAGGTGAGGTCACCATAGCGAGCGAACAGAGCAGGCCGATAGCCACGGTCCAGAGTCCGGAGGGCCGAGCCGATATGGGCACTGGTGAGGTAGAAAGCGATCTGATCTTGAGCTTTAACTTCCATATTCACTTTCTCTTTGTGCGTTTTGACGCGCGTGGCCCGTGGATGACCGATCATCCACTTCAGGCCAGATCGTAAATTTATCGAACTCTGCCTCAAGGCCGTTTTTTACAAGCGATGCCGTACGAAGTCGTGTGTCCGACCGAGTCTCCTCGTAGCGTGGCACGCTGTCATTGCGGTAGAGGATGCCGACCGGGATCGGATCGGCACCGGAAGCGACTTCCCGTGCGCGGTTCAGATCGGATGGATCGTGTTCTTCAATCTTCGTGTATCGCTTGGATAGCTCCGCATCGATCGTGAGGCCGTTCTCGTGCTGCAACAGCAAGATGCGCTGTGGATCGTGGAGGTATTCGTCCAGATGCGTCGGAAGCCATTCCGGACACCGTTGGATGACTCTTACGAACGCAAAGCCTTTATGATGATAGGCGGCGGAAAGTGTCTGATACAATAGCTTGGGGATCCAATCGACCACCTGTGCCACGAACGAAACGTTCGAAACGCCGAGCGTAACGGTGAGCGGATTGAGCGCTTCGAGATAGCTGCCTCGAGGTGTTGTGTTCGTCTTCAGGCCGATCGGTGAGGTCGGCGAGGCCTGCTTTTTCGTGAGACCATAAATGTTGTTGTCGTGCAACATGACGGTCATGTTCATGTTGTAGCGGATCGCATGGATCCAATGCGCAGCACCGATGCTACAGCAATCGCCGTCACCCATGTTAACGAATACCTTTAGATCGGGCCGCGCGAGTCGAATACCTTCCGCGATCGGAAGTGCTCGTCCGTGAAGGCTATGGACCCCATACGTATTCATATAATGGGGCAGTCTGCTCGAGCAGCCAATGCCGGAGACGAACACCGTCTTTTCCGGTGGCAGCGCCTCATCGCGGCAGAGACGCTGCACGGCCGTGAGAATCGCGTTATCGCCGCAGCCGGTACACCATCGCGGCACGCCTTTTTGGTAATCTTCGAGTTCGTAATGCTCCTCGTAAAGTTGGAGCAGGCAGTCGTTAATGTTAATGGGTTCGGTCATTCCGTTAGTACCAATCCCATTGGTCCTAATCCCATAAATCCCGGTTCCAGTCCCATTCATCCTCGTGGTGTTCATGCGATTGCCTCCTCGATTATGCGGCGGACGGTGTTGGGTTTGAGCGGCGTGCCGCGGCACTCGCTCCAACAATCGACATCGACGAGATAACGCGAGCGCAGCAGTGTCGCAAGTGCCGAATACCGTCGATTGCTTTCATCGATGATCTCGTCGTTCGGTGAGTCGCTCCAGTTGTTCTCGATGGTCATGACCTTTTTGAATCCAGTCATGATCTCTTTGATACCCGGCGCCATCGGTTGCAGGAATGTAAGGTGCATGGATGATACTTTCTTGCCCTCGGCACGCAATGTTTCGACTGCTTCTTCGATAGCACCTTTCGTGCTTCCCCAGCCGATGAGGAGCAGGTCGCCGGTCGAATCGCCATAAACCGTTGGCGGTTTGAGGGTCTTTTGCAACGCGGCAAGCTTTAGGCTTCGAGCGCGCATCGCTCGCTGATTGATCTCGGCGTCGTATGCGACGTGACTGTTCTCGTCATGTGCAAGTCCCGTGAGCGTATGCTGACCACCCGGCTGCCCCGGAATAAAGCGACGAGCGAGACCGGTCTTTGGGTCCCAATCATACGGCTTTGAGCCGGCTGGAACGGCGCTTTGATCGATTGGCGGCGCCAACCATGCTTCTTCGAACACGGGCCGCCTGAAAGGTTGCTGTGAACTCGCAAGGTTGGCGTCGGAAAGAATGACGACCACGGTGTTGAATGTCTCGGCTATCTTCCGAGCGGTGATCACCGAGTAGAAACAATCTTCGATCGTACCGGGCGCGATCACTACTTTCGGCGCATCACCGTGGCTGCCGAAGATGGCCGTCATCAGGTCGCCTTGCTCGGTCTTCGTCGGCTGGCCGGTGCTGGGTCCGCCACGCTGGACATTCACGACCACGAGCGGTATTTCGCCCATGACGGCGAGGCCGATCGCTTCCTGCTTGAGCGAGTACCCAGGACCGGAAGTGATCGTGATCGTACACTTGCCGGCGTACGAGGCACCGATCGCAAACGCGCACGCGGCGATCTCGTCTTCGGCTTGATGCACAACGCCGCCAACTTCTTCGAATACATCACTGAGATAGTGCGATGCCGAAGTAGCCGGCGTGATCGGGTACATCGCGCAGATTTCCATTCCCGATGCGAGCACACCGAGCGCGAGCGCTGTATTGCCGTTGACGATGATCTGCGGTTCCGTTGATTTAACGGTTGGTACTTCGTACCGAAAATCCAGATTTTCCCCAGCATACGCATAGCCGGCTTCGAGCAAGGCGACGTTGGTTTCAACGACCGCCCGCGACTTCTTTCCAAATGTGAGTGCGACCTGATCGCGGGCCACCTGGAGATCGAGGCTGTACAACCCGCACAAGAGGCCGAGCGCAAACATGTTTTTGCCCTTGCGAGCATCTTTAACGATCTTGTGACACTCCGTCTCCATCGGAATTTCATAGACCTTGTAACCTGCTCCCTGTAATTGCTCGACGGCATCGATGTAAGACTGTGAAACCCGCTTGTCATCGCGCCACATCGATTCGAGCAGGATTGTGCAGCTGGGTTTCAGCTCATTCGCGCGAACGCGGCCAAGCAATACCTGTTCGTTGAAGGCGATAACAAGATCGGTCTCATCGCCGCCATTCGTGATGCGTTTCGATCCAATCCGAATCTTGTTGCCGCTCGCACCCGCTACGCTGCGCGCAGGAGGACGTATCTCGGCGGGGATGATCTCCACCGTCCAGACGCCGATACCCATGCGTGCAACGATCGAGCCGAACGACTGACCGCACTTCTGCGCACCTTCGCCGGAATCGCTGATGATCTCGACGATGTGCTCTTTCAGCTTCGTCGCTTTGCGGCGCGGCGCACCTATGGTTGCGCCTTCTGTGTGCCCATTCGTTTTAAAGCTAACTTCGATGATCTCTTCAACTTCCATTATGCACCAACCCTTACTCTCATAAAATTATGTTCGCGCGCATCGATACCAAATAGCGACCGGTCGATTCTGAGCGGACCGATATCGCGAATACCTAAGAAGTCTTTCATGCCACGCGCTGCCTTACGGCCCGCTCCCATTGCTTCGATGACGGTCGCTGCGCCGGTGACGATATCGCCGCCCGCAAAGACGCCGGCCATTGATGTCATCAGGTTGCTATCTGTTTCGATGTACCCACGCTTATTCAGTTTGAGCTTCGATGTTTGTCCGATAATCGGATTGGCGTTCGTTCCAATTGCATAGACTACTTCATCGGTCTCGATCTCGAATTCACTTCCGGGAATCGGCACAGGCCGGCGGCGTCCGGAGTCGTCAGGCTCGCCAAGCTCCATGTGAATGCATCGGACCGCGCGGACATTGCCGTTGCCGTCGCCCAAAATGTCGACCGGATTTGCGAGCCAGTGAAACTCGATCCCCTCTTGCTCGGCGTGATGAACTTCCTCTGCACGCGCGGGGCATTCGTTCTTTGAGCGCCGATAGACGCAAGCAACCGTCTCAGCCCCAAGCCGCTTGCTGACACGCAGAGCATCCATGGCGGTATTGCCGGCACCAACCACTACGACATGCTTGCCGAGTGGCAAAGGAGTATCGACATTCGGGAAATCGCGCGCGCGCATTAAGTTGCATCGCGTCAGAAGTTCGTTCGCGGATAGCACGCCGTTCAGCGAGTCGCCCGGAATGCCAAGTAGTGTGGGGTAGCCCGCGCCTGTTCCGATAAACACAGCGTCGAATCCTAACTCTTCGATCATCTCATCGATGGTAAATAGCCGCCCGACGAGAGTATTGCATTCGAACTTGACACCGAGTTGCTCAAGCTTTTCGATCTCGGCATCGACCACGGTGTTCGGAAGCCGGAAATCGGGAATGCCATAGCGAAGCACGCCACCTGCTTCGTGGAATGCTTCAAAAACGGTAACATCACATCCGGCCTTTGCCATGTCGGCAGCACATGCCATTCCTGCCGGGCCGGAGCCAACAATTCCTATCTTAAATTCAGAGGGTTGAATATACGGTTTGTTGATCCATCCGTTCGTAATCGCAAGGTCGCCGACGAAACGCTCCATTCTGCCAATAGCGACGGAGACCAAGCTCTCACCAACCGTGCAAACACCTTCGCACTGGTTCTCCTGCGGGCAGACGCGGCCGCACACGGCAGGCAGCAGGTTGGTCGCCGTGATGATGTCGTAGGCTCCGCGAAAGTCTCGCTCGCCGATCTTTTGTATGAACGCCGGAATATTGATCGATACCGGACAGCCATCGATGCACTTCGGATCGGGGCAAAAGAGACATCGCTCGGACTCGCGAATGGCCTCCGATTCCGTGTAGCCACAATTGACCTCCTCGAAGTTGCGGGCTCGAATGAAGGGATCGAGTTCACTTACCGGAATCCGCTCCTGTGGAATCGTTCGAACCGTGCGTTTCTTTGCCACCTTGATTATGCTGATGTTTGCTGATTACGCTGATTGGTCTAAGCAGGGACTTGAGCCATGCGGCAGGATTCCGACCAACGTTCCGTGGCGGCACGTTCTTCTTCTTTATATCGTCGCAATCGCACCATCAGATCGTCGAAATCGACTTGATGCCCGTCGAAGTCCGGTCCATCGACACATGCAAATTTGACCTTCTCCCCGACCTTGACTCGGCATCCGCCGCACATTCCAGTACCATCCACCATAATAGGGTTCAGACTTACCATCGTCTTGATACCGAACGGCTTCGTGGCCTGCGCGCTCGCCTTCATCATGACTGGCGGACCGATGGCGATGATTTCATCAATGTCTGGATATTGCGCAATGGCCTGTTTGATACCGTCCGTTACAAAGCCTTTCAAGCCCGCCGAACCATCGTTGGTGCAAATGATGAGTTCATCGCAGATCGCCCGAAACTTATCTTCCCAAAAAATCAAATCCTTAGTTCGGTAACCCAGCACACCGATGACATATGCGCCACCCTCCTTGAGGGCGCGGGCTTGTGGGTAAACCGGGGCTACACCAAGACCACCGCCGACGCAAATGACTCTCCTGGCATTGGTTACATGACTGGGAATGCCCATAGGCCCGGCCATGCCATAGAGGGCGGTACCGGCCTGACAGGTTTGCTGCATTTCCTTGGTTGTTTTGCCGACGGCCTGAATAACCAGCGTGATTGTGCCTTTTTGGCGATCGAAGTCGGCAATCGTAAGAGGAATGCGCTCACCGGTGGCGTGCGACATGACGATAACGAACTGTCCTGGTTGCGCGGCTCGCGCCATCATTGGATGATGGACCTCGAGCATATAGGTTACTTCGGAATAGTTCTCACGCGTGAGAATCTCAAATGCCTCGTAACGAGCAAAAACTGCCTTTTCGTGAGTGATCACCTATAGGTGTTTCATAATAATCATACCGTATCGCATGGATGACCATCTTCCGCCTGATATGGCATAAATATCTCGATCGATGCACAATCGTAGTAAAGAAATCTTACTTATCGCGTAAAAATTCTTTATGCTAGGACTATATCAATGCGACTTCTAACTTCAGGCATAACGCTTTGTAAACGAGGGAGGCTCTCTTACTGCATTCATCTATAGCTTCGAATCGTGCAATTAAAAAACTCGCTGACCGGAATCCTAAGCAAAGTCACCAATTAGCCCAATAAAAACGCAGAGATCAACCCGAATGACCCAATCCGCATCGCTGGAATGCTTCCAAATTGCGAATGCCAATCACCGTAAATATATTTTCCGCTTTCCAATGACGAAACAAAAAAATTCATTCCTCTTCGTTAAAAAATACTACACTCCTTCTTGGCGACTTTTTAATACGTCAAGCAGGAGCTGAGGATACTATTGACAAGCTCGATAACAAGGTCGTGGGCGTATAGCTCTTTTCAACCTAAATCCGCCAACTCCCCTTCCGTAAAGAAGAAGGCAATCTCGCGCAGGCCATTTTCCACCGAATCCGAGCCATGCACGGCGTTCTCGCCTTTGTTTTTTGCATAGAGTTTTCGAATGGTTCCTGGAGCCGCTTCGGCGGGATCGGTCGCGCCAATGACGCGGCGCCATTCAGCGATAGCATTTTCCTTTTCCAGCGCGATCGGCACGCACGGCGCGCTTGACATGAAACCCACTAATCCATCATAAAATGGCCGCCCTTTATGGACTTCATAAAATTTCGAAGCAGCTTTATGCGAGAGCGCAACCATCTTCATTCCGAGAATGCGAAAGCCTTCCTTCTGGATATGCGCGATGATATTTCCAATGTTGCCTGCTTGAACGGCGTCTGGTTTGAGAATGCAAAGTGTTTTTTCTACAGCCATAATAAAAGATGTGATTGATAATGAGGGGCATTGAACACCATTCGCGTCTTACTCGTTACCCGTGGCGTTTCTACTCATGACGTTTGGCAGCGGCTTATCTACGGCTTCGCGGGGATTTACTTTCGAAGGCACCGGAGGCCAGCTTGTAACCCAAGCGGGCCATTGCTTTGTCGGATAGCGGATGGAATGCGGCTCGATGTCCGGCGTTTCAATCCCAAATGTTTCGACAAAATTCTCATTCCGCTCCGAGACGGTATGGCGAATGTCCGCAAGTTCGGATAATTTCAATCCGATATATCCAAAAATACCAACCGCGATCATTCCGAGATTCAAACCGAAGGTCGGTTTGCCTTCAATGAAGCGGACCGCTCCCACTACACCTGCCGCAACGGCCACTGCTCGCGCAGCAGAATATGCAATACCGGTTCCCATTTTGCCGACATACGCCTCCCCTGCCACTGGCAGCATTCCGAATGTCATGCCCCAATCGTAGCTCAAAAGTTCCTGGTGATAGGCCTCCACGTGACCCTGGTAATTCGCGGCGGAATCTCGCCACGATTTATCGAGGTAGTTCGCGGAATCCTGGGCAAATAAATTCCCGAATGGAGCCAATAGGACCAAGAGGACGAATGCCGCTTTGACCCGAAATCGTATAGCGCCATGTTCCATCGCTTTTGTCGTTTCCAATTCTCTGCCAAACTTTACCGGCGGGCGCGTTTCTTTGGCTTTGGCGCGGGTTTCCGGCGCGCGGGCGCGGCTTTTTTCGGAGGCTTCGATTTACCAACCGGCTTCGGTTTTCTCCTCTGCGCAGCTTTCCTTGCGGGTGCTGCCTTCTTCGCAGGTATGGTCTTTTTATCAGGCGCTTTCTTCGATTTCGTTTTTGGCGATGCTTTTTCCGGCGTCCAGTCCAGTGTGCGCCGGGTTTTTGGCAGGCCGGACATTTGCAGCACCGCTTTCTTTGCCAGCCGAGCAAACCCTTTTGGAACGATATGCTTGCGTTCGTGGGCTTTCGCCAGCGCGCGTACCACCGTTTCGCCAATCACGGCGGGACTATCGACCACGCTAATTCCATTTTCGCGCATGGCCTTAATTTTTTCATCCGCGGTTCCTTTACCTCCGGAGATGATCGCCCCAGCATGCCCCATGCGGCGTCCCGGCGGAGCCGTACGTCCCGCGATAAATCCAACGACTGGTTTGCCGAAGTGCGCGCCGATCCACGCCGCCGCTTCTTCTTCCGCCGTGCCGCCGATTTCTCCGATCATCACGACGGCATCGGTCTCCTCATCGTTCGCGAATAGTTTGATGGCATCCAAAAATCGGGTTCCCACGATGGGATCGCCGCCGATGCCGATCGCGGTCGATTGCCCCAGGCCGGCATCGGTGAGCTGCTTGACCGCTTCGTAGGTCAGCGTGCCGGAACGGGAGATAATTCCCACACGGCCTTCCCGATGGATAAAGCCGGGCATAATGCCGATCTTCGCCTTGCCCGGCGAGATAACGCCGGGACAGTTCGGGCCAATGAGCCGCGTCTTCGAATTCCGGATATTATTATAAACCTGAATCATATCGCGCACCGGGATCCCTTCGGTGATACAAACGATGAGCGGTAGCTCGCTCGCCGCCGATTCAAGAATGGCGTCCGCCGCGAAAGGCGGCGGAACGAAAATGCAAGCGGCGTTGGCGCCGGTCTCGCGGACGGCATCGGCCACCGTGTTGAACACGGGCACGCCTTCATGCACCGTCCCTCCCTTGCCGGGTGTGACGCCGGCCACGACGTTCGTGCCATATTCCAGCATTTGCTGCGTATGAAAAGAGCCTTCGCTGCCGGTTATTCCCTGCACGACCAGCCGCGTTTTTTTATCGACTAAAACACTCATGTGATAATTTTTTTCCTGAATTTACTGATGCAAGAACTACAAAAATACGAACGAATCGAGGGATGAGCACCTTAAACCACTTAGAAATCACAGCAAGTGACCAATTTTGTCTAAATAAAATAGCCGGGCGACGGTCGTCCCCGGCTATATTTTGCCCGCCGCGAGTGTGAGAAACCTCGCGATTCGTGGCTATTAAAATTGACGTGCCTACCCCGCAGATTCTGATAAGCAACTAATGTAAAGCAACCAAGCCTAACCCTCGGACTTGATCCTCGGGAAACTACACACGGGGCGGTGTGCGTCAATTACTTTCTACAAAAATACGACGTGGAAAAGTGAAAGTCAAGAGTAAAAGTCCCTAATTGGCATAATATTGATATTTAAGAAAAGCGCTTCTATAAGAATGGCAAATCCGGTCCCTTTTCATTGAAATTTTTGAGGATTGGGATAAGTCTAAAGATCGGAATTTTTTATACCACTGTGGCAGTGGATAAATCCACGCATTTCGCGGTTATCCCCCTTTGTCGAAAGTCGTATTTTTTCTAATACCGTTATAATGCGAATACCTTTTGTTCGGAATTGCAAACATTTTCTGATCGTCACGGCCCTGGTGTTCCTGTCCGTACCGTCCATTGCTTTTGCACATTCTAAACCAGCCATACTCGGCGTCTATCGGTTCAAAGAGGAGCAGCTCGGCCGATTCTCCGTCTGGATCGTCGATGGAGATAAAGTCCGCGATTCCGTTTATACCGAGTGGCTCTATGGCGGAAATGGCGAACGCTACCGCTTCAATCCGCCGAACGAAATTTGGATCGACAACGACATTAGCTGCCAGGAATACCGTTACACGCTGGCCCACGAACTTCGTGAGCGCCACCTCATGGCAAAATTTGCGTGGACCTACGATGACGCCCACGATTCCGCCCTCATGCTCGAAAACAACATGCGCATTGCCGATTCCCTCGAATGCGCCCTGCACGAAGCCGCGCTCCCAAACGTCCCGCCCATCGACTGTGACAGCACCAAGGAACTTCCCCGCCTGCCAGACCGCATTCGGCTACGGCACGTCTATCTCCAGCATTTTGAAACGCTGCCCGATAGCACGGAAGTCTGGATCGTCGACGGTAACGTTGTTCGCCGGGATATTTTTCCCGATTTTGGATTCAGCGGAAATGACCTCGCCTATCGCTTTATTCCACATCGGGAAATTTGGCTCGATAATTCGATGTCCTGCGAAGATATTAAATTTTCCCTGCTCACGGAGACGAAAGAACGCGCTCTGATGTCGAGCGGAATCGGCTTTGACAGCGCCTATGAAACCGCAGTACACGACGCCCTCCGCGAAATGCACTCGCTCTACGCTCAGGCGGCGGATCATCTTCCGGTCTTCGTTCCCAACCCGCCAGATCGAGATACGGGTACCGGCGATGAAGCTCACCCCAAAACCATTTCGCAGTCTTCGGTGCTACAGGGGCATGAAGCTTATTATCGCACTCAGTCTGGTTCTCGCATCGTCGGCGATTCTCCTCGCGGGTACGGCGTTCGCCGGACCTATCTTCCCCACTCGCGGATTCCTGCTGAACCCAAAGTGGTACGCTAAAACGGATACCACCTCCGTCTTCGATCACGCCGGCTACTGGGCGCAGGTCCAGCGCGGCTTCGGCAGCGACAGCGACCGATGGGGATGGTCCGTCACCATGGGAGCCATTTGGGAATTCGCCCGATGGGGCGGCGATAAATCGCTCCTCGGCTACACTGGCATGGAACTCCTCGCCAATACTCATAACGACATTGACTTCAAGCCGCGGGGAGCGATGTGGGAAGAAGGCCTCGTTTATGCCGTCCATGAGAGTTCGAAATTCGATTGGCAGATCGGAACCATTTACCGCTGCCGCCACGATCTCGATAATATCGATCCCAACGGATATAGCGATATAAACCAGCAGCGGACGCTTATCTACTGCTCGCTTTCCGGTAAAGCCATCTGGAAAAGCGACCGGCTCTTCGGCCTGCCTGTTCCCACCACCGCCTGGCTTCATGGCGATGCCTACCTCGTCCGCGAAGATTACCGCATCCCCACTTCCGACAACGGCATCGGACCGAATTTCCAAAACCTTGCATGGTCGTTCGGCGAAGCGTTTCAGTCAAAGCTCGTTCAGTGGCAGGCAAGTTCACTCTACTTTATGCTCAACACCGATTTCACCGCCTTTGGGCGCGATAGCGGATTTATCAGCCGCTTCGGATCCATATCGAAGTTCACCTTCGACGGCCACGCCGAACTTGGCTACGAATTCCATGGCCGCCAGGGGCGCATCCAGTTCTACGCCGGCTGGGAACATTGGGAAGACGATGGACAGACCCCCATCCCCAGCAACACCCAATATGCCCTACTCGGAATTCGAGTGACCGGCGCCGATTTAGTCGCTTTCTGATGATGCCGAATATGGCTTTCTATGGAAAATAGGTGCATATAAATGCTCGCGCATTTGTGCTTCATTAATAACGGCGATTCTACTCCAAATTCGCCAAATACCTTTTTCACTTTCAATGAGCAATACAATCGTATTCTATAAAACACATGGTGCCCATTAAATACCTGATCAAATATAAGCACCCAAAAAGCAAAAGTCAAGGGGTTCCACCGATTTTTTGAAATTTATTTTTAAAATCGGTGAAAAAGGCAGCGGCCACCCTCGAAGACGGCATTTCAAGCCTGTTCCCTCTATCGTATGCAAAAATTTTTCCATCTATATATTGGGGAAGTGTTCGAACGGAGCGTAGCCGTTGTCCGTTTTTTAAATACATCAGCGCTGTTCAATGCTTTCATTAAAGATTCCCAAAGCCATAGTTTCGCATCGCGTCGCGATCGTATTCCTTCTGATCGCCACGCTGATTTTGCCGGTGATCCTGCTCTATCCCTTTAGTGGGGATATCGATATCTGGCAGTGGATTGGCACCGTGTTCGTCCGGTATGGCAAGCTCCCTTATGTTGCCGCCTGGGATAATGATTTTCCCGCCATTATGCTCGTCCATGTGACAGCGATTTATCTCTTTGGCTATTCCATGTTGGCATTCCGGTTCGTCGAGTATGTGGCAATCTTCTTCACGCTATTAGCGCTCTATCGGACGAGCCGCTTATGGTTATCGAAAGTAGAGGCCCTCCTGGGATGCACGATTTTTTCCCTGTATTATGCCTATGGCCGGATGGACTGCATGGGTATGAAAGATAATTTTGCGGTCCTTCCGATTGTGCTCTCATGTTTCTTTTTCGTCAGCGCCAGCCGTCGGGCAAGCGCGGGCCGGAACGGTTCCCGCTCGACGGATGGGCTTATCGCGGCTGGAGGGGCCATGGTCGGGATCGCGACCTGCATCCGTCCGACCTATATGTTACTCCTGGCCGTTCCCATTCTGACGCTATATGGAATAACAAATCTTCGCGCCATGATTTTGGCGCTCGCTGGGTTCCTGATCCCAGTGCTGCTCATGCTCTTTCCATTTGCGATCACGCCCGGCGGCCTTCGGCAAGCCTACGTTTGCACCATACGGTACAATACGGACATCTATTCGCAATTTCCTCCCAGTCCTGCACGACTTCAGCAGTTTCTATATAATCTTCTTGAGCTTCGCACGATTATGATATTCGTGCTCGTGTTTGGTTGGGCGATGATCAATGGCATCCATCGAATCCGGAAAATCCATAGCAGCGTTGTTATCGGTCGTGAGCGATCATTTTTGCTGCTATTTTTCGTAGCGTTGTTAGTAGGAATGTTTTCACAAATGATGAATCTGGCTGCTTCTCATTTCGCGCCGTTCTATGCCTGCTTTATTCTTGTGCTGACGAAAATGTTGTTGGACAATACACGATGGCTTGGGCGTTGGCGGCCCGCAGTCCTTGCAACGGTGCTTGTTCTGGTTGGCTGCGTCCTTTATCCGTGGGGGCTTGTTCGATCCTTTGTCAAAGGCTCGTTTTCCATCGAATCCGCTTATCGATATTTTCCGGAACAGTTTCGGCTCGCGCAAGAGAATGAGAACATCGCTTCCTACCTGACCCGTCATACGAATCCCAATGAATTTATTGAAGTCATCGGTGACCCCGGCGTGGCTTGGCGCACGGCGCGGCAAAAATCAACCCGGTTCCAATACGAGTGGACGTTTCTCTTTACCAATCCAAAGGGCCAGGTCACGGACTTCCAACAAGAGTGGAGGGCCGAGTTCCTCCGATCCCTCCGACAGACGTCTCCGCACTTCATCATTATCGCACGCGAACGTGGGAAGACAGCAAGCATCTTGTTCAATTCTTCTTTTGTGCAGACGCCGGAGATTCTAAATTTTATTCAACAAAATTACGCCCTCGACACGCTTTTCGACCAACACGCGATTTATAGAAGAAAACAGGCAGCGTGATTTTCAATACCTGCTCCATTTCTGATAACTTAAATCGTCAGGCGCTTGTTGCGATGCTCCTTCTCGATGGAATCGAACACAACGTCCAATTTCTCCTCTCGGCAAACGATCCTTTCGCTTGCCGCAATTTCACTCTTTGTTCTTCCTATAATTTTTCTTTATCCGTTCCATGCGGATATCGACATCATGCAAGTCCTGGGCTTTCAATTCGCTCGGTATCACGAACTGCCTTACATAGGGCACTGGGACGGCATTTTCCCGATTCTACCGTTTGGACCTGTCTTCATTCATGCGGCTAGTATCCTTCTGTTCGGCAATAGTGAATTTTCGCTGCGCCTGATGGACGTCATCTTCCAAATCGGCTCGATTATCGTATTGTACCGAATCGGCCGTTTTTGGCTGGACCGTGCTCCAGCGCTTCTTGGCTCAGCCCTGTATGCCTTGTTTTATGTGCTCGGACCGGGGCAGTACATCAGCCAGCGCGATTGCTTTGCCGTGCTGCCGATTCTCGTGTGCATTTGGTTGACGGTAGCCGCTTTCCGTGCCGAGACGAACCGGCGGCGAGCAATGCTTCTTGTGGGAGCCGGCATCATGGGTGGCCTCGCGACCTGGATTCGTCCTACCTTTGGGCTTCTTCTCGCAGCTCCTTTCGTATCGCTTTTCGATCTCCGGAGGGCCGCCAGTTGGCGCGCTCTTGCATTTGAATCGCTGGGCTTCGCACTTGTAATTGCGCTGGGACTTCTCCCCTACGCCCTCACGCCCGGCGGGCTTTCGACGTTCTACCTCGTCACGATCCGGTTTAATCTCGAAGTTTACAGCCACGCCCTCACTTTAAGCAGCTATTCGAGACGCGTGTGGGTAGTGGTCTGCTTCATCGCAATTTGGGGACTTTCCATTCTCAATCATAAGAGAAAGGAAACCGTGTCCCGGTACAAACCGAAGGTGCCGGAAGAAACACGGTATATGGTGGCTGTGATCCTGGCCCTCCTGGCAGGGGTAGTAATTATGCGCCGGTTGGCCAGTTATCATTTTGCGCCCTTCTTTGCATGCTTCATGCCGATTCTCGCGGCGGTGGTCTGGGAAGCATTCGACCGCCACGTCCGGCGCCGTTCGTGGCGTATCGCCTTGATCGCCTTAGCACTTGCCGCAATGTATCCCTGGCACTTTGCGCTGCACTCCCTTTCCAGTGCGGGCTACTCTATCCCCCGCGCCGTACGTCGCGTTGAGTCTGGAAATGGCGTGAGCCAAGAGGTGGCCAGTTATGTCGAGCATTGCACACGGCCTTCGGACCGAGTTGAGCTTGCTTCGATTACATCACCCGGTCCGCGGTGGCGAATCGACCGACCCTTCGCGACACCGTTTACAACGATTCTGACACTGATTACACAACTTCCCAATGGGTCGTACACTCCGTATCAGCAGGTCTGGCAAAAGGAATATGTCGATTCCATGCGAATCGAAAGGCCGCAATACTACATCGTCGATAATCCAGCGGTTCCGAAGAGCCAGCCGACGACGCTCGATCTCCTCTATACGCTTCCCGGCCTTAAATCGCTGATCCAGACCAGTTATCGTCTCGATACCGCGATTGGGAACTATATGATTTACCGGCGTGTGCCGTAATCGAACTTATACCCTCTGCCTCTCGTTTTCCTCGTCCTCCTTAACGAACGTTTGCTAATGGGCCTTTTTTCAAAAACATCCGCCGCCACACTGACCGAGCGCGAGATTCTCGATGCTCTCTGTTCCGTTCACGACCCCGATCTTCACAAGGACATCGTGAGCCTGGGCATGATCCGCGATGTTACGGTAACCGGCGACAAAGTCAGCTTTACCTTTGAACTTACGACCCCCTCCTGCCCCGTTCGCGATGAACTTCAGGATGCCGCGAAATCCGCGGTCGAGCAGATTGCGGGCAAAGGAAACGTACAGGTGAAAATGACATCACACGTTGCGCAAGCGCCACATAAAGCACAAGGAGAAGTGCTGCGCGGAGTGAAGAATACGATTGCGGTTGCCTCCGGCAAAGGCGGCGTCGGGAAATCAACCGTCGCCGCGAACCTTGCGGTGCAGCTTGCGCGCGATGGCGCAAAAGTCGGCCTGCTCGACGCCGATATTTATGGACCAAGCATCCCGATTATGTTTGGCTTGGAAAACGCAAAACCGGCGGCGCGGCAAGTTTCGGATAAGAAAGTCATGATGGTGCCGCTCGAAGCCGAGGGCGTGAAGATCATGTCGATCGGATTCCTGGTCGATCCCGATCAGGCGGTCGTGTGGCGCGGGCCAATGGCTTCCGGCGCTCTCAAGCAATTTATGACCGATGTCGATTGGGGCGACCTCGATTATCTCATTTTCGATCTTCCTCCTGGCACGGGCGATATTCAGCTTACTCTGGTGCAGTCCATCGCGCTCACGGGCGCGGTGATCGTCACTACGCCGCAGGACGTGGCGCTCGCGGACGCGCGCAAAGGGATTCGGATGTTCGAGAAAGTTCACGTGCCCGTTATCGGCATCGTGGAGAATATGAGTTATTTCATCTGCTCCCATTGCGGCGAGCGAGAAGAAATTTTTTCGCACGGCGGCGGCGAGCGCGCGGCACGTAATTTCGAAGTGCCATTTCTTGGCGAACTTCCGCTCATTACGGCCGTTCGCGAAGGCGGAGATTCGGGGCATCCAATTGTTGCATCAGACCCAGATTCAATCGCAAGCAAAGCGTTTGCTAATATTGCGTGCGAAATGGCGCGGCAGGTTTCCATCCTTGCCTTCGCGCCGGAACATCAGCCAGTGCAAATCGAGATTTAGCAATGCAATCGGACGGAACCCTATCGGCGAATGGCAACGGGGACACCAGCGACATCGAGCGGCGTGTCCGGTTGGCGCTGGAGCATGTCAAGCCCTATTTGCAAGTCGATGGCGGTAGCGTGGAACTCGTACGGATTGATATGGATGCGCGCGTGGCGGAAGTGTGCCTGCTGGGCGCCTGCCGGGATTGCTCGCTCGCCTCGATGACACTCCGGGCCGGAATCGAGCGCGCTGTGCTCCATGAAGCGCCGGAATTGCGGCGGATCGAAGCCGTTTCAAGGCCCGAAATTGAGCAGCTTTTCAATCTGAAGATGAATTAATCTCGGATTCAGAGTCCTGCCATCGGTTTATGTGTTATATTTGTAGCCGAAAATACGATTTTGAATCATGTTAGTTGACCTCGCTACCGAACTTTGGCCGCCGATTCTCTCGAAGGATCACTCATTCGACGGTCGTTCGTTCGATGATCGCCCGTCCGTCGTGGAGCCTTCGCCGGCCATCCGCTACACTCGCGGCGCTGCCGTACTCGAAGAACTGAGCACACGCGTGCTGCTCTTCAACGACATGGTTCATACATTCGATGAAGTGATCGGGCAAGTCTGCAAAGCTATCGGCTGCGCCAGGCATAAGGCCTCCGCGGTTGCGTGGGAAGTCCATACGCGTGGCCATGCCCTCGTTTTCGAAGGCGAGATTTATGAATGCCTACAGGTTTCTTCCGTCCTCGAAGAAATTGCGCTGCATACGCAGGTGATGACCTGAGGCCATCACCCGCGAAGCGAAATTTCCGGAATGCTCAGAGCCTGAAGTCGAGCCCCACGGCAAACGGAAGATAGCCAAAGCCATATTCCGCGCGAATCGCCATGTTCGGGGAAAAGAAATACCGAGCGCCGAGTTGGCCAGTGATAAAAATGCCGCTGCCATAACTCGCTGAAGGATTGAACCCGTTGCCAAAGGCCGGCCCCGAATAACTCGAATTAATAACGACATACCCGAGCCCTAGCCCTCCAAAAAGATCCCACCTGGGATCCGAGAGCGCGAAGTGGTAATCACAAATCACTCCGATCGGAATGTACGAATACGTGTATGAATAAGCGCCGGGATAGGAATCCGACCAACTCCAATAATCGACCCGCGCGGCGATAGCGAGCCGGCCCGGTCCGACGGTACCAGGATTAGTGATCGGCGCCTCGAACATCCCGCCAAACAGGATGCCGCCGCCATACCCCAGACCCAGCCCGAGTTCTGGACCGATATAGTCCGAGCCATTCACAAATTGCGCGCTCGCGCGATTCGGAAAAAGCGCCACGGCACCCATCAGAGCCGCAGCCGTAAGAAACAGAACGTGTTTTTTCATTGTATTTTTGCAGATTCGTGATAAAAGCCAAATGCGTTAATTAAACTTCACAATGCAAATATACGAAAAAATTTGGGCGACGCTTGAAAATCTTAAAGCAAGCCCTAATCGTACTTCCCCGCTCGTACATCGCGCCTTACCAGATGAGCGGTACCAAATGATACCGAACCTTCCGGCAATATTCCTCGTAGCCAGGAAGATTCCGCGCAAGAAATTCCTCCTCGTCGAGCAGCCGCCAAACGATGACGAGCGTCATTGCTACGGACATTAACAGTCCCCACCACGAGCCGAGCGCGAGCGGCGTGCCGAAGATCATTATCAGAGCGCTCGCGTACATCGGGTGACGGACAATCGCGTAAGGACCCGTTGAAATCACTCTTTGATCGGCAGCCACTTCGATCGTCGCGGCGGAAAAGGAATTTTCCTTGAAGACGAGCCAGATGAGATAGTATGAGAGCACCACGAAAGCGTCACCAGCAATCTCGATGAAGGACGGAACGCGGGACCAGCCAAAACGATGATCGAGCGTG
>Ga0307374_10004365_pt1 | contig 23582 bp, 21 predicted proteins | sample OX3MG_FD_202532 | JGI IMG/M metagenome (GOLD analysis project Ga0307374, IMG submission 202532) | Soil microbial communities from Risofladan, Vaasa, Finland - OX-3 | ecosystem: Environmental > Terrestrial > Soil > Coastal area > Acid sulfate soil | place: Finland: Risofladan, Vaasa | collected... | reverse complement strand
CGGATCTTCGGCCCGAGCGCGCCGGCGAGCGTGCGCGTGAGGTTGGCGACGGCCGCCTTGCTGGCCGCGTAGGGAAACGGCTGCGGTCCCGGACGGAGGCCCGCGATGCTGGAGAGGTTGACGATGGCGGCGGAATCGGACTCGTTCAGCAAAGGGACGCATGCGCGCGCAACCTGGAACATCCCCCGCACGTTGACCGCGAATATGCGGTCCCACTCGGACATGTCGAGGCCCGCGAGATCGGATGGCGGCGTCGTGACCGTGGTGCCGGCGTTGTTCACGAGCGCGTCGAGACGGCCGAGCTCACCCTTGACCCGGCCGACCATCGCCACCACCTCGGCTTCGTCCGCCACGTCGGCCTGGACGAGCAGGGAGCGGCCGCCGAGCCTCTCCACCTCACCGGCCACCACTTGGGCCGCGTCCTTGCTGCGGCTGTAGTTGACCGCCACGTCGTATCCGTGGCGGGCCAGCTCGAGCGCGGCGCTGCGGCCGATGCCCCGCGCGGCGCCGGTCACGAGCGCCACGCGACGTGCGGAGGTCATCGTGCCGCCCGCTGTGATTCGGTCTTGGGCCTGCGGCCCAGCGGCAGGACCCGCTCCGCGTTGCCGTGAAACACCGCGTCCATGACCTCGGAGCTGTAGCCGAGCTCGTGCCACTCGCTCAGCACCCGCTCGTACGGGAGGCTTGGGTAATCGCTGCCGAACATCACCTTGTCGCGCAGCCGCCCGCGGATGTCCTTCTTCAAGCTGTCTGGAAAGTACTTGGGCGCCCAGCCGGAGAGCTCCCAGAACACGTTGCCCTTGTGCAGCGCGACAGCGGTCATCTCCTCGACCCAGGGCCAGCCGGGGTGGGCCGCGACGATCGTCAGGTTGGGGAACTCGGAGGCGAGCTCGTCGACGGCGAGTGGGTGCGCGTGTCGGAGCTTGGAGCCGAGCCCGCCGGGAAGGCCGGCTCCCATCCCGGTCGTTCCGACGTCGATCATGACCGGCACCTTCAGCGAGTCGATGAGCTCGAAAAGCGGTCTGAGCCGGTGATCGTCGACCGAGTAGCGGCCCATGATCGGGTGGAAATGGAACCCGAGCATGCCCAGGTCGACGATCGCGTGCCGCGCCTCCACCAGCGCGGCCTCCATCTTCAGCGGATCGACCGCAGCCCAGGCCTGCAGCACCGTGTCGCCGTGCCGGTCCCGCATCCCGGCGACGTAATCGTTGGTGCAGGGCGGCGCGCCGGTCACCGATTCGATGTCGAACGCGACGAGCACCGCTTCCACTCCGGCCGCCCGGAACTCGCCGATCACCTCCTCTTCCGACTTCGCCACCCAGTCGTGCTTCCAGTAAGCCCCGAGCGCTTTCGCAAACGGGCCGTAGGAATCGATCCACGACCGGGTCCCCGGATAACAGTGCAGGTCGACCTTGCGCATCGGGCTCAACCGGCTGTGCTGGGTCAGGACTCCGAGGCGGCGATCTCGGGGGCCGCCTCGCCGGACCAGTCCCCACCAGAGAGGTTGCTGAGCTGCAGCAAACCTGGTCCGTAGAGCGCTTCGAGCTCGTTGGGGAGGTCGGCGTACATGCGCTGCACGAACAGGTCGTGGCGGATGTACGACTTCACCAGGCTCGCGACCAGAGGGACCTCGCCGTGCATGACCTCCCACTCGTGGCCGTCGCGAGCCAGCGCCCACAGCGCCCACCTCGAGTCGACCACGATCGCAAGGTGATGTGTCTTGCGCGAGGCATAAATCGTGCCCTCGGTGCTGGCGTGGCGCATGACCGTCCCGCGCGGCGCCTCGAAAGGGAGCTTTCCGAAGTGGACCATCACGAACTGGACCCCGCGCTCCGAGGCCTCGTCGATCGCCCCTGCGAGGCCCTTGAGGTCGTCGCCCCGCCCGCTGATGTAGACGCGCGTGCGCGCCGTCGCAATAGCGTCGACCGCGCACCGGGTGGCGGCGGCGAGGCTGTCCACCCGGGCCAGAGGAAGCCCTCCCCTGGCGGTCGCTCGCTGCGGGACGCTTTCGAGGCCGATCCGCGCAGCTTCCACCTTGGCGCCGAACTCCTTCAGCAGCGCGGCCAGCAGGTCGGCGGGTGGCACGGCGGCGTACCGGGCGGGGTGCTCGGCGGTCAGGACCGCAGCGCCCCGATCGACCAGGCGGCGCAGCGTCTCGTACACCTTGGGCTGAGGCACACCGGTGTCGTTCGCAATCCCGTAGCCGGTCGCGCCGTCGGACATCAGCAATCCCACGTATGTCCGCGCCTCGTACTGGGAGAAACCCAGCCGGGTCAATCGCTCCGCGATCGAGATGGCGGATTCAGGCACGCTCTTCATGCGTCGCACGCCCCCTGAGTCACTACGGCCGTAGTGCGCAACGTTAACACACGCCCTGTGGCCGAGTTGACTATGAGTTACGGTCGCCCTGGGTCTCGAGCCCGGCCAGCACCTTCTTGAGCAGGACCGCGAGCGTCTCGAGCTCGGCCGGCCCGAGGTCGGCCACCAGCTGATGCTCTGCAGCCGTGTTGGCCTGGACCGCCTGCTCGAGGACCGAGCGGCCTTCCGCGGTCAGCTCGACCAGCACCCCGCGCCTGTCGTTGGGGTCGCGCGTTCGCCGGACCAGGCCGCGCCTCTCAAGGCGGTCGAGCCGGCTCGTGATGCCGGCCGATGAGAGCATCAGGCCTTTGAACAGGCGGGTCGGCGAAAGCTGGTAGGGCGGTCCTGCGATGCGAAGGGCGCTGAGCACGCCGACATCGCCACGGTTCAAGCCGAACCTCCCGAAGACCTCCGCCTGGTGGTTGGCGATGTGCAGGCTGATGCGCGAGATCCGGGCGGTCACCTGGTAGGGGCCTACGTCGAAGCCCTGCTGGATCGCTGCCCAGCTGTCGAGCAGGTTGTCGGTCCAGTCGCCGGCTTCGACCACGGCGAGAGTATATGGAACAAAGTCCCCGGGGTAAGATTCTCGATGCCATGTATCTCGATCACGAGTTAATTGCTCGGAGCGAGCACCCGGCGTTGACCGTCACCCAGACCGCGCTCGAGCAGCTCGAGCTCGTCCATTCCTTCATCTTTTCGCGCGTGGGCAACCGGGCTGACGCCGAGGAGCTGACCCAGCAGGTCGCACTGAAAGCACTGCCACGGCTGCGCGAGGGGTCGGCTGGAGCCTCGGTTCGCAGCTACCTCTACGCCACCGCTCGCTCGGTGGTCGCCGCGTTCTGGGCTCGTCGCTACCGGGTGCCGGAATCCGAGCTTTCCGACAACCTGGCCGACGAAGGGCGCGGCAGGGGGCCCGAGCCGTCGACCCAAGCCAGCGCCTGGCTCGAGCAGACGCTCGCGACCCTGCCTTCCGACTACCGCCAGGTGCTGGAGCTTCGCTTCCTGCGCGAATGCTCGCTGCGGGAGGTGGCCCGAGAGATGGGCAAGACCGTGGGCGCCGTCAAGCTGATGCAGCTCCGCGCGCTGCGGGCTGCGGCGCGGGCGATGCCGACCGGCTCGGCTAACCCTGAGAGCCGTTCCCGCCCAGCACGTCGCCCGCCCGCAAACGCTCGAGGTTTTGCATCCGGGCCTCAGCCCGAGGGCCGAGTCTCCTGAGCACGGCGGCCACGACCGCCTCCACCACGGCCATCGCCCCGACCAGCGAATCGAACGGTCCGACCGTCTCGACGCTGGTCACCAGCACCTGGCGGGCGAAGGCGGAGGCCGGCGAGAGCCAGGGGTCGGTGAACAGGATCACGCTGCAGCCCCTGGCCGCTGCGACCCGGGCGCTCTCGATCGTGTCGGGCTGGTAGCGGCGGAAGTCGAAGATCACCAGCACGTCGGTCTTACGGAGGTCGATCAGCTGCTGGGCGGGTGCGCTGCGCTCGGCGTCCACGAGCGCGATGCCAGGCCGGAGCAGGTGCATCTGCGCGGCGAGGTATCGCGCCAGCGGCGCGCTGACGCGGCCGCCGAGGACCTGGACGTTGCGCCGCACGTCCGCCAGCAGCTCGATCGCTTCGGTCACGTCCCTGGACGAGAGGAGGTTCAGGGTCGCCTTCAGGTTGTGCATCGAGACCTCGAGCGAGCCCGCCAGAAGGGACTCGGCGGCGTTGCCCCGCGGCTCGTCGCGATAGCGGGCGAGTGGCGAGCTGAGGCGGGCCTGGACCTCGTGGAGCAACACCTCCTGGAACTCGGGGTAGCCCCGGAACCCCAGCTTGGTGATGAACCGGGTGACCGTCGGTGGGCTGACCCCGGCCCTCTCCGCAAAACGGGCGACGCTCTCGAGGCCGGCGATCGGGTAGGAGGCCAGAAGCACACGCGCCAGCTTCCGTTCGGCCGGGCTGAGGCTGTCCAGGCGCTGGCGCACGACCTCCCCGACCCGGGAGTCCCCGGTCGTGACGTTTGTTACATCGCGGTCCAATCGACGGCTCCCGGAATCATCCTTGACAACCCACCTGCGCCCTGTTAGGTTCGCCGCAAAGTCGGCACGACAAGGGGAGGAGCTCAAGGTGGCCGTCGAGGCTCATTCGGACGTCGAAACACTCCATCGCATGGGCTATGCCCAAGAGCTGCGGCGCAGGATGTCCACGTTTTCCAACTTCGCAGTCTCGTTCACCATCATCTCGATCCTCTCAGGCTGCCTGACGCTGTACGGCTACGGCATGAACACCGGCGGCCCGATCATCATGAACATCGGGTGGCCGCTGGTCGGCATCTTCGTCACGCTCGTCGGCCTCGCCATGGCCGAAGTTTGCTCCAGCTACCCGACCGCAGGGGGCCTTTATTACTGGGCGGCCAAGCTGGGCGGGAAGAACTCCGCCGGCTGGAGCTGGTTCACGGGCTGGTTCAACCTCCTCGGGCAGGTAGCGGTCACCGCCGGGATCGACTTCGGGCTTTCCCTCTTCGCCGACGCCCTGTTCAACGCCCTGTTCAACTATCCGACTACGCCGGGCTGGATCGTGCTGATCTACGCGGTGGTGCTCTTCCTCCACGGCCTGCTCAACTCGTTCGGCGTGGGGCTGGTCGCGAGGCTGAACGACATCTCGGTGTGGTGGCACCTGATCGGCGTCGCCGTCATCTTCGTCGTCCTCTTCTTCGTGCCGGCGCACCACCAGTCGGTGGGCTTCGTATTCACGCACTTTGTCAACAACACCGGCTTCGGCTTCAGCGGAGTGACCATCTACGTCTTCCTGATCGGACTGCTGCTCGCGCAATACACGTTCACCGGCTACGACGCGTCGGCGCACATGACCGAGGAGACGCACAACGCCGCGATCGCGGGCCCGAGAGGGATCGTGTGGTCGATCGTGGTCTCGCTGTTCGCCGGGTGGGTGCTCCTCATCGGCGTCACAAGTGCCATCCAGAACTACACGGGCGAGGCTACGGCCGTCACTCCTGCCGCGCAGATCTTCATCGACGCGGTCGGTCACAACCTTGGCCTGTTCCTGCTGTTCGTCGTCGTGGGCGCGCAGTTCTACTGCGGCATGTCGTCGGTCACGGCCAACTCGCGAATGATCTACGCGTTCTCACGCGACGGCGCGGTGCCAGGCTCGCAGTTCTGGCACAAGATCAACCCGCGCACGCGCACTCCGACCAACTCGATCTGGTTTGCGGCGGTCGGGGCGTTCCTCCTCGGCCTGCCGTACCTGTTCAGCCCGGTCGCGTACTACGCGGTGACGTCGATCGCCGTGATCGGCCTCTATATCGCATACGGGATTCCGATTCTTCTGCGCTTGCTGGCCGGCGACAAATTCCAGCGTGGACCCTGGCACCTTGGCCGGTGGAGCCGCCCGGTCGGCATAATCGCGGTGGTCTGGATCGTTTTCATCGCCATCCTGTTCGTGCTGCCCCAGGTGGCCCCGGGCAACACGACGACGACCTTCAACTACGCGTCGGTCACAGTCGCCGTGGTCCTCGTCTACTCCGGGGGCTACTGGCTGCTCTCGGCGAAGAACTGGTTCAAGGGGCCCAAGGTCCAGGGCTCTCCGGAGGAGCTCGCCGCCATCGAGGCGGAGCTCGAGTCGGTCGGCCACGCCTCACCGGCGGGAGCTCACAGCTGACCGGAGACCCGGTGGCGGAAAAGCCGAGGATCGGGATCACGGTGAGCCCCCGTCGGGGGGAGCCGTATTACGTGCCGTACCGGCGCGCGGTCGAGGCCGCCGGCGCGGAGGCGGTCGAGCTGCCGCCCGGCACGAGCGCGCTGCCGGAGCTGGACGGTCTCCTGCTCCCGGGCGGCTGGGACGTCGATCCGTCCTTCTACGGCGAGAAGGCGGACGAGAAGGTCGGCCCGATCGACCGTGAGCTCGACGAGACCGAGCTGCGGCTCTTCCGCGAGGCCCGGGCCAAGGAGCTGCCGATCCTCGGCATATGCCGGGGCCAGCAGGTCATCAACGTCGCCATGGGCGGGTCGCTGGTCCAGCACCTGGACGATCACGACGTGCGCGCCCACGGCCGCAGGCACCTCGCGCACTCGATCGAGGTCGATCCATCCTCCGAGCTTGGGCGCGCCGCCGGCGAGCACAGAATCCGCGTCAACAGCTTCCACCACCAGGCGATCCGCGAGCTTGCGCCGGGCCTCCAGCAGACGGCCAAAGGGGAGGATGGGACCGTGGAGGGCGTCGAATCGGACGACGGGCTGATCGTGGCCGTCCAGTGCCACCCGGAGGAGCTCACCACGGACCTGCCGTGGGCGCGCAGACTCTTCGAGCGGTTTGTCGCGCGCGCCCGCGACGTCCGTCGTCAGAAGAAATAGGCGCGGGGTTGAACGATTGCTGACCAAAGAGCACCTGGCGCACTCCGTCGCGGCCGGTGAGATCGACACCGTGGTGGTGGCCTTCACCGACATGCAGGGCCGTCTCATGGGCAAGCGCGTCGACGCCGAGTATTTCGTCGAGACGTCCTTCGACGGCGAGTCGACCGAGGGCTGCAACTACCTCATGACCGTGGACATGGAGATGGACCCGGTCGCCGGCTACCAGATGGCCAGCTGGGAGACCGGCTACGGCGACTTCGACCTGGTGCCGGACTTCTCGACCCTGCGCCTGGTCCCCTGGCTCGAGTCGACGGCCCTGGTCCTGTGCGACGTGGCCTGGGGCGACGGCAAGCCGGTGCGCCCCTCGCCCCGGCAGGTACTGCGAGCCCAGATCGAGCGGGCGCGAAAGCTCGGCTTCGAGCCCATGTTCGGCACCGAGCTCGAGTTCTATCTCCTCCAGGAGACCTTTGCCGAAGCGCACGCCAAGCACTTCATCGACCTCACGCCGTCCGTGCCCTACATCCTCGACTACCACATCCTCGCCACCACCTACGACGAGCCGTTCATCCGCGCCGTGCGCAAGGGCATGAAGGCCGCCGGGATCCAGGTCGAGAGCTCGAAGGGCGAAGCATGGCCGGGCCAGCAGGAGATCAACTTCCGCTTCGCCGACGCCCTGACGATGGCCGACAACCACGTGATCTACAAGAACGGGATCAAGGAGATGGCTCAGCAGCACGGCTGCTCGGTGACCTTCATGGCCAAGCCGGACCACCGCTGGATCGGAAGCTCCTGCCACGTGCATTCGAGCCTGTGGAAGGACAACCGCAACGTGTTCGACGGGGAGTCCGAGACGTTCCGCCAGTACCTTGCCGGCCACATTGCGTACGCGTCCGAGCTCGCCGTCTTCCTGGCGCCCAACATCAACTCCTACAAGCGCTATGCGGCAGGCAGCTGGGCGCCGACGACGCTCGCCTGGGGTCATGACAACCGGACGTGCGGGTTCCGGATCGTTGGCCACGGCCAGCACCTGCGGACCGAGTCGCGAATCCCCGGCGCCGACGTCAACCCGTACCTCGCCTGCGCCGCGCTCCTGGCGGCCGGCCTGCACGGCATTGAGAAGAAGCTGACGCTTCCGCTCGAGTTCAAAGGCAACGCGTATGAGTCCGGCGTGCAGCGTTTCCCGCACACGCTGCGCGACGCCATCACCGCGCTGGAGCATGGGACGATGGCGCGCCAGGCATTCGGCGACGACGTGATCGACCACTACCTGAACTACGCGCGCACCGAGCAGGCCCTGTTCGACAAGGTCGTCACGACCTACGAACGCGAGCGGCTCTTCGAAAGGGGTTAGAGAGACATGGGAAGGCTGGACGGCAAGGTCGCGGTCATCACCGGAGCGGCGGGCGGCATCGGTCGCGAGGCGGCAATGCTCTTCTCATCCGAGGGCGCGCGAGTGTGCGTGGCAGACGTGGGCAAGGAGGCGGGTGAGAAGACCGCCTCGGAATGCAGGGAGGCGTTCTTTTTCAAAGCTGACGTCAGCGAACCGAAGAGCGTCGAAGCGATGTATGCCGAGACCGAAAAGCGATACGGACGCGTCGATGTTCTCTACAACAACGCAGGGATCATGCCCGCGGACGACGACTCGATCCTGGTCACCGAGCCCGACGCCTGGGACAGGGTGCAGGCCGTGAACGCGAAGGGCGTTTACCTGTGCTGCAAGTACGGCATACCGCACCTGCTCAAGGCCGGCGGTGGGTCGGTGATCAACGTCGCCTCGTTCGTCGCGCTGGTGGGCGCCGCGACCTCGCAGATCGCGTACACGGCGTCGAAGGGCGCCGTGCTGTCGATGAGCCGCGAGCTGGCCGTGCAGTTTGCGCGCCAGGGGGTGCGGGTGAACGCGTTGTGCCCGGGGCCGGTCGAGACGCCGCTGTTGATGCGCCTTTTCTCCGAGACGCCGGGCGCATACGAGCGCCGTCGCGTGCACCTGCCGATGGGCCGGCTGGCCAGGGCGCGCGAGATCGCCAACGCGGCGCTTTTCCTGGCCAGCGACGAGTCGAGCTACGTCAACGGCTCGACGTTCCTCGTGGACGGGGGGCTCACCGCCGCTTACGTGACGCCCGAATAAGCCGCTCGGGTAACCCTCTGCTGTATCGGGATGCGTCCTCGGAGGTCCATTCAGGAGCATTCCCATGCACTCAAGACTTGCCACGACCGGGCTCATCGCGCTCGCCGTTTTCGCCGCAGCGTGTGGTGGCTCGACCCCTGCGGCATCCAACCCGAGCCCGTCGCCGAGCCCCGTAGCGACCGGCACCGTCATCGCCGTCGCCACCAACACCACGTTCGGTCAGATCCTGGTCGACGGCAAAGGCATGACCGTGTACCTGTTTGTCGCGGACACCGGCACCAGCTCGACCTGCTACACGAGCTGCGCCACGATCTGGCCTCCGGTCCTCACCGACGGCGCGCCGCAGGCCGGCGCCGGTGCGGACAAATCCCTCCTGGGCACCACGACTCGCACGGACGGCAAGGTCGAGGTGACCTACGCCGGCCACCCGCTCTATTACTTCGTCAAGGACAAGGCCGCCGGCGACACCACCGGGCAGGGCGTAAACGGCTTCGGAGCCCTGTGGTGGGTGATGTCGCCGTCCGGAGCCGCCATCACCCACTAGGGCCCAGGGACGCAGGCCACCCGCCCAAGCCGGTTAACTTCTGCGGGTGGCCTCTCCTGACCTGAGCGGGGTGCACCGCGGCATCGTCCGCGATGCGATCGGCATCGGTGTGGCGACGGGCGCCTACGCGCTCTCCTTCGGAGCGATCTCGACGACGGCCGGCCTGTCGCTGCTGCAGACCTGCGCGCTGTCGGCCCTGATGTTCACGGGGGCTTCGCAGTTCGCCCTGGTCGCCGTGGTGGGTGCGGGTGGCAGCGTGTGGGCGGGAGCGACCACAGCCGCCTTGCTCGGGTCCCGCAACGCGCTGTACGGCTTGCGCCTCGCCTCGCTGCTGGACGCCCGGGGCTGGAAGCGGCCCGCCGCCTCGCATTTCGTGATCGACGAGACCACCGCGATGGCGATCGCCCGGGATACGGCGCCCATGAGCCGCTACGCCTTCTGGGCGACCGGGTTCTCGGTGTTCGCCTTCTGGAACCTCGGCACCTTGATCGGGGCGCTCGCGACCCACGCTCTGCCCGATCCGAAGGTGCTCGGGTTCGACGCCGCTCCTCCCGCCGCGTTCCTGGCCCTGCTCGCACCGCGGATCAGGGCGCGCGAACCTCTCGCGATCGCGGTGGCGTCGGGCCTGGTCGCCGTCCTCCTGCTCCCATTCGTCCCGGCCGGAGTGCCCTTGCTGGTGGTGGCGCTGCTCGTCGCGCTGTACGGCCTGTCCCGGAGACCAGGATGATGTGGGCGGGGGTGCTGGCCGCCTCAGCCGTGTGCTATGGATTCAAGCTGGCGGGGCTTTCGCTGCCCCAGCGCTGGCTGGAGGACCCTCGAATCCAGCGGACCGTTCCGATCATCCCGATCGCGCTGCTGGCCGCCCTGGTCGCCACCCAGACCTTCTCCACCGGCCGTCACCTGGTGCTGGATGCCCGCGCGACGGCCCTCCTGGTCGCCGTGATCGCCGTTATCCTGCGCGCCCCGTTCCTGGTCGTGGTGGCCGCCGCGGCCGCCACCGCCGCACTGCTCCGATTGGTGTAATGATTGGCCCGTCATGGGCTTTCATCTGCTCTGGTTCGTCCCGATGATCTTCCTCGGCCTTCCGGCGCTCATCGTGGTGGTCGTGGTCCTGCTGGCATCGGGACATTCAGGGCGCCACCCGGCCCCGCTCTTCTCGCCCGACGGCCGCTGGTGGTGGGACGGGCGCGAGTGGAGACCGGTGCCGCAGCAGCCGGGCCCTACCCAGACGCCTCCAGCTTGAGGGTCAGGACCTTGAACGGGGTGAAGTCGAGCTCCACCTCGCCGTCGCTCACCTGAACCTCGGAGCGCTCGCGCTCAAGCAGGTCGCACAGCCACGCGCGACGATGAGGAAGCGTCATCTTGATCCGTGCGCGGCACGGCCTGCCCCAGGCCTCGTACAGGCGCACGATCGTCGCGTTCGAATCCTCGGCCCGCTTGACGGCCTCCACGATCACCTGCCGGGTGTCGACCTCTAACAGGGAGGCCGCAGCACCCTCACCCAGGTTGCTGAAAACCGTGCGCAGGGGCGCGTTGAGATCCTCCGACGCCTCGATCACGCCCGCTTCGCGGAAACCGCCAAGGTGCGGCATCAGCGCGTAGGTGAACTGGTGCCGGCCCTGGTCGGCGGTCGGGTCGGGGTGGGTCGGCGCCCGCAGGAGGGACAGCCGCATGACCGAGCCGTGGATGTCGTACCCATGCTTGCAGTCGTTGAGAAGCGCGACTCCGTAGTGGCCGTCACCGAGGTCCGCCCAGCGCTGCGCGCACACCTCGAACATCGCTGCGGCCTGACTGGTATCTGAATGGGTGGGTCGTCTCAGATGCCCGAACTGGATCTCATAGGTGGCCTCGCGCGCGCTGACGGCCACGGGGAACGCGACCTTCAACAGCCGGTGGACCTCATGCCAGTCCGCCTCGCATTCAAAACGAAGGACGCGTGAATCCGCATCGAGCACCATGCGCTGGGTCAAGCGTGACCGGCCGAATTCACGGGTGAAACGCACCGCCCCGCGCAAGCCTCCGGGTTCTTCGATGCTCTGCTCGGCCAGCTCCGTCAGGTCTGTCACCGAGTCGAGGTACTCGACATCGAGGTCCCAGGCGTCCCAGCGGCTCGGGTTGTCGTCGTGGAGCTGCAGGAGGTTGCCGGGGGCACTGAGAACCTCGCGCTGCGCGTGCTTGTCCCAGATCGATGTCAGAAGACCACGATCGTCCCATCGCACGCGCAACAGGCTGTTCTCCATGCCGCGATCAAAGACCCGAACGCGCTGCTCGTCGCGGATCGTGAGCTCTTGCTGGACGGCCCAGCCGCATGCCGGCGCTTCGACCAACCTCAACCGGTGTCCGAACTCGATCACCTCGCGCCGCCGATGCGAGTTGACGTTGAACACCGCCGTGCGGTACCCGTCGCCCGCGACCTTCTTGATCGCGCGAGCGACCACGCGGGCTGCGCTGAAGGCGACGTCCGTGAGGTCGCGCTCCGTCTCCTCATATACCCAGTCGATGCTCGAGCCCGGAAGGATGTCGTGGAACTGGTTCAGCAGGACCTTCTTCCACTGCGTGTCGAGCACTTCGGCCGGATAGTCGCCCGCGGCGAGCGACCACATCTCCGCTTCGCGAAGGGCTTGCTGCGCCACCCGGTTCAAACGCTTGGTCCGCGCCTGGCTGGTGTACGTCCCGCGGTGCAGCTCGAAGTAGAGCTCGCCGGACGACGTGGTCAGGTCGCGGGCTTCGGCCGCCGCCTGTTCGAAGAAGTCGGCAGCCCGTCCCATCGGCACGCCAAGCCGGTGCGCCGAGTCGATCATCTCCGGCGTGGGCCCGCCGCCGCCGTCGCCGTAGCCGAAGAGGTAGAGAGAGCGGTGGGAGCGGTCCGAATCCTTGAAATTTCGCACGCTCGATTCGACCTCACTGGCGCTGAAGTCGCCGTTGTAGGTGTCGGCGGGGGGAAAGTGCGTGAACACCCGCGTCCCGTCGAGGCCCTCCCACCAGAACGTGTGGTGCTCCGGCTTGTTGGTGTCGTTCCACGAGAGCTTCTGGGTGAGGAAGTAATCGCAGCCCGACTCCTTGATCAGCTGCGGGAGGTTGCCCGGATAGCCGAACACGTCAGGCAGCCACAGGATCTTCGTCTCGACGCCGAGCTCGCGCATGAAGAACCGTTTGCCGTGCAGCAGCTGGCGGACGAGCGCCTCGCCTGACGGCAGGTTGCAGTCCGCTTCCACCCACATCGCGCCGACCGGCTCCCATTGGCCCGCGGCGACCTTTTCTTTGATGCGCTCGTATAGGTCCGGGTACGACTGCTTGACCAATGCGTACTGCGCCGGCTGCGAGCAGGCGAAGACGTAATCGGGGTGCTGGTCCATCAAGGCCAGCTGCGTTGACCAGCTGCGGGCGCACTTGCGCTTGCCTTCACGAAGGGGCCACTCCCACGCGGTGTCGATGTGGGCATGTCCGACGGCGGATACGACGTGCGTCCCGAGGTCCAGGCGTCTGGCCACTTGATGCGGCGGATCCCAGATCGTGAGCTCGGCCTGACGCAGCACGAACGCCGGCTCGGGCGAGCTTCGTAGCGCGATCATCGAAGGCGCCGGCTCGCGCCCCTGCTCCGTCGCGCGCGGGTTGGCCGCCGCCTCCAGGTAGAAGTCGATTTCCGGGCCGTCGACCGGCAGGCGGCGGTGGTTGGGGTCGACCCCCCGCCAGGGCTTGCCGTCCTTCCAGGCGAGCGCCTCGCAGGTGAAACCGGTGGGCCCGTCGAACCCGAGGTCGAAGACCGCGACGACGTTCCGGCCCTTCCATTCGTCCGGGACCCGGCCGCGGACGTGGAACCACGTCGTGCTCCACGGGGCTCCCCAGGCGTCGCCGGCGTGGACGGGCAAGAATTCGCCGTGCACCGCCTCCTCGAAGCTCACCGGCTCCCCCCGGACGGAGTACGCGGACAGGTCCAGATCTGCCACCGGCTACTAGTCTGTTGCAATGCGGGTCGAAGTGGTGACCGAAGCCACTCCAGAGCTCCATGCCGCGCTGACGCGCCTGCTGCCGCAGCTCAACCCTGCGCTGCCGGTGCCCGACATGGAGCGCCTGCGACGGCTCGTCGCGGACCCTGCCGTGACGCTGTTGATCGCCAGGGATGACGGCCAGATCGTCGGCACGACCACGGTGATCGTCTACAGCACCCCGTTCTGGATCAAGGCGCGCCTGGACGAGGTCGTCGTGGATGCGTCGGCGCGTGGCAGGGGAGTCGGTGAGGCCCTGGTCAAGGCGAGCCTGGAGGTGGGGCGGCGAGGCGGAGCGCAGGTGGCGGAGCTGCAGTCGGGCAAGGGCCCGGCCCGGGCCGCCGCCCATCGCCTTTACGAAAGGATGGGTTTCAAGATCCGCGACACCGACGTCTTCCGCATCAGTCTCGACTAGTCGCGGTCAGCTTCTCCAGCCGGTCGACCATCGACGCCAGCGTGGCGAACGCCGCCTCGACGGGCTCCCTGGACGTCATGTCCACGCCCGCCATCCGCAGCCCGTCCATCGGATACATCGAGCCGGCGCTCTTCAAAAAGGCGAGATATGACTCGACCGCCTTGGGATCGCCGTCGGCGACGCGTCCCACGAGGTGGTCGGCCGCCGCGATGCCGGTCGCATATTGATAGACGTAGAAGTTGCTGTACAGGTGCGTGTGGAACTGCGCCCAGGTCGAGCCGATGCGTTCGTGGTCGCGCGGCCCGACCTCGACCTCTGAGCCGTAGACCTCGAGCATGAGGTCCGCCATCAGGTGGTTGAGGTAGTCGGCCGTGATCGCACCGCCGCGTTCGGCCCGCTCGTGCACCTCCAGCTCGAGACGAGCGAGCGAGGGCATGATGAAGAAGTAGCGGTAGAAGTTGGACATCGCCTCTTCGATGACGGCGATCTGAAACTCGGGGTCGGTCTTGCTGGCGAGGAGGTGCCTGCGGGTCAACGCCTGGTGCATGTTGGATGCGACCTCGGCCTGGAACAGCCCGTAGTTCGAGTAGATGAACGGCTGGGTGTGCCGCGCGTAATGCGAGTGCATCGAGTGTCCGAGCTCGTGTGCAAGGGTGCTCATCGAAAAGATATCGTCGTTGTAGCTCATGAAGATGAACGGCCTCGTGTCCATCACGCCTGACGAGAACGCTCCCATGCGCTTGCCCTGGTTGGGATAGATGTCGACCCATCGGTCCTCGTGAGCGCCACGGCGCAGGATGCGTACGTACTCGTCGCCCAGCGGCGCCACGCCTTCCGCGATCCAGTCCACGGCCTGGTCGTACGGAACGTTCAGGGTCGAAGCACCGAGCTGCGCTCGGGTGTCATATGGCTTCAACGAGTCGAGGCCCAGCGCCTTCCGCCGGACTCGCCAGTATCGGTGCCACGTGCCCACGTTGTCGCGGAACGTGCGGATGACGTTGTGGAAGACCTCGGTCGGGATGTGAGCGGGTTCCAACGCCGCTTCGAGTGATGAGGCATAGCCCCGTGCGCGCGCAAAGAAGACGTCGCGCTTGATCCCTCCGGCCAGGCTCGCCGCCATGGCGTGCTGCATGGCCAGGTGCGCGTCGGCGTAGCTCTCGAACGCGGTCCGGCGCACCTCCCGGTCGGGGTTCGTGAGCAGCGCAGCGATGGTGCCCTGGGCGACCACGTGCTGCTCGCCGCCGGCGGCGGTCGCCGGCACGAACTTGAGGTCGGTGTTCGCCAGCACGCTGTGCACGGACAGAGCTGTGGCGAGCGGGTCCGAAACCTGTGTCAGCAGCTGCTCGACCTCGGCGTTCCGGATCCGCTTCTGCAGCTTCTCGATGCGGTCGAAGTAGTGGCCCAGGCGCGACAGCCGTGGCGAAACCGCGACCCATTCGCGAAGCCTGGGGATGCCCAGCGCGATCATCTCGGGCAGCGCGAACGCGGTGGCCGCGCCGAGCTGAGCCGCGACGGAGCGCGCCCGGTCGGCGCGCGCAGCGGCGGCCTGGTCGCCCACGTCGACCGAGTACGCCATCGTCGTGTAGACCATCACCTTGCCCATCTCTCGGTGTACCCGCTCCGAGGCGTCGAACCAGTCCGCCAGCGCATCCGGCGAGTCGCCCAGGTGGCCTTTGAACTCGGCGAGGTCGGGCAGGCGGGCGAGGATGGTCTCGACAGCCTGTTCCCAGCCGGCCTCGGTCGGAAACACACTCTCCCCGTCCCAGGTGAATCGCGCGTCCATCTCGGACCGCGCCGGCAGCGCCCTCGCCATGATCGCTAAGCGTAATGGTCGCTAGCATGGGCAGGTGCCTCGCACCACCGCCAACGGGATCTCGATCGAGTACGAGAGATTTGGCGACCCGGCCAATCCGCCGGTGCTGCTGGTGATGGGCCTCGGCGCCCAGATGATCAGTTGGAACGACGAGTTCTGCGAGATGCTCGCAAACCGTGGTTTCCAGGTCATCCGCTATGACAACCGCGACTGTGGGCTCTCGACGTGGATGGACGAAGCGGGGCCGGCCGACATCGCGGGCGCCATCAGCGGAGAGGCCGCCCCCGCCTACACGCTCGACGACATGGCCGCTGATGCGGTCGGGCTGCTCGATGCCCTGGGCATCCGGGCGGCGCATGTGGTGGGTGCGTCGATGGGCGGATTCATCGCGCAGCTGATCGCCATCAACCACCCCGAGCGCGTCCTCACCCTGACGTCGATCATGTCCGGCCCGGCGCACCCCGAGTCCGCCTCGCCGACTCCCGAGGCAACCGCCGTCCTCTTGGTGCCGCCCGCGGCGACTCGAGAGGAACGAATCACGCAGGAGATGTGGATCCGGCGGGTGCTGATGGGCCCGGCCGATCCCTTCGACGAGCGGGTCGAGCGTGCGCGTGCCGAGCGGGCGATCGACCGCGCGTATCACCCCGCGGGCACGGGCCGGCAGTTCGCGGCCGTCCTCGCCACCGAACCCCGGCTGGAGAAGCTGAGGGGCGTTCGAGTCCCGACGCTCGTCATTCATGGACTCTCGGACATCCTCATCCCGGTCGAGAACGGCCGGGCCGTGGCCGCCGCGGTGCCCAGGTCGCGCCTCGTCGAGATCGAGGGCATGGGCCACGACCTGCCCAAGCGCGTCTGGTCCCAGCTGCTCGATGAGATCGTGGCGCTGTCCGAGCGCGCCGGCACGCTGCAACCGAGCTGATCGACATGGCGGGCGTCTTTCTCGCTGCGGGGGCAAGCAGCCTGGACGGCATCAGTCCCGCGCTGGCGCTGCTGGCCGGCCTCGTCTCTTTCGGTTCACCGTGCGTGCTCCCACTCGTGCCGGCCTACCTCGCCTATCTCGGAGCGCGAGCGGCCCAACCGGTTGCGGTCGGCGCCTCTTCCCCGCTTGCGGGGAAGGTGGCCCGTAGGGCCGGATGGGGAGGTGCAGCCACCAATTCGGTCTCGCTGCCGGTCGCTGCCGCGGGCGTCGGTTTTGTGGCCGGCCTGTCGCTCGTCTTCATCCTCTTCTTCTACGTGTTCTCGCTGGTCGTGCAGCCCGTTCGCGCGTTCGTCCCGCTCGTGGCCGGGATCTTTGTGATCGCGCTGGCGCTGCACGTCGCCGGCCTCATCCGGCTCCCCTTCCTGTCGGGCGAGTACCGCGTCATGAAGACTGCGCCGCAGGGAGGCGGGGTTGCGGGCGGCTTTGTCCTGGGCATGGGGTTCGCGAGCGGGTGGACGCCGTGCATCGGCGTGACGCTGAGCGCGGTCCTGAGCTCAGCCGTGACCGCCGGGACGACCGCGCAAGGACTCGGTTTGATGGTCGCCTACTGTCTCGGTCTGGGCCTTCCGTTCATCGCGCTCGCGTTCGCGCTCGAGAGCGCCAAGCCGTTGGTACGTCTGGTCAATCAGCACCGCCGTGCCATCGACCTCGCGTCGGCCGCCGTGCTGCTGGTGATGGGAGTGCTGCTTCTGACCAACAAGCTGACGGTGCTGTCGGCCGGGATCTCCCAGCTCGTTCCGTCCTGGCCCTCACCGACCCTCTAGAGGTCGAAGTAGCCGCGCCGGCTGAAGACCAGCGGCGCGATCCCTTCCCGGTGCTCCCCTTCGGTGACCAGACCGATCAGGACCCAGTGGTCGCCGCCCTCGATGGTGTCCCGCAGCGTGCAGACGGCATAAGCCGCTGCGTCGTCCTCGAGGACCGGCCCGCCGATCGCGCTGGAGGGCTTCCGCCACCTCAGCGATTCGAACTTGTCCGTCGCCTTGGTCGCCATGTGCCGCGCCAGCCGCTCTCGGCCCGCGGCCAGGATGTTGGCCGTGAAGCCACCTGTGCGCTGGACGGCGGAAAGCGTGTTCGACGACTTGTCGATGCAGGCCAGGGCCAGCGGCGGCTCCAGCGACACGGCGCAAAATGCGCTTACGGTGAGCCCGCGCGGGTGTCCGTCGTCGCCAAAGGCGGTCAGCACGACGACGCCGCTGGGAAAGCTGGCCATCACCTCCCGGAACCGCTGATGCTCGATCACCGGAGGATGTTAGTCGGGCCCGTTGACGAACACTTGTTTGCGCAACCGGAAGCGATCAAACTGTCGTGAGTGGGGAGCTCGCTCGACCTCTTTGGACCGGCCACGCGCCAATGGTTTCAGGCCGCGTTCGCGGAGCCGACGCACGTGCAGGAGCGGGGCTGGCAGGAGGTGGCCGCCGGCCGCCACGTGCTCATGGCGGCGCCGACCGGCAGCGGCAAGACGCTGGCCGCCTTCTTGTGGTGCATCGACCGCCTGACGACCGAGCCGCCGCCGCCGGAGGCGGAGCGCTGCCGCGTCCTATACGTGTCGCCTCTGAAGGCGCTCGCCCACGACGTGGACCGCAACCTGCGCTCGCCCCTGGTCGGCATCAGGCACCAGATGGAGACCCTCGGGCTGAAGGCGCCCGAGATCTCGGTCGCCATCCGCACCGGTGACACTCCCGCAGACGTCCGGCGCTCGATGGAGCGCCACCCGCCCGACATCCTCATCACCACCCCCGAGTCGCTCTTCCTGGTGCTCACGAGCGCGGCTCGCAAGATGCTCGCCTCGGTGAGGTGGCTCATCGTGGACGAGATCCATTCCGTGGCCGCCACCAAGCGGGGCAGCCACCTGGCGCTGAGCCTCGAACGCCTGTGCGCCGTCACCAGGGTCGAGCCCCAGCGCATCGGGCTTTCCGCGACGCAGCGGCCGCTCGACGAGGTGGGCCGTTTCCTGGGAGGGACAGACCGCGAGGTCGCCATCGTCGACGCGGGCCGGCTGAAGACGATGGAGGTCAGAGTCGAGGTCCCGGTCGAAGACATGGCGCGCCTGAGCGTCGAGGACGAGCGCGGCCACATCGCCAACAGCATCTGGCCTGCGATCTACCCGCGCCTGCTCCAGCTGATCCAGCAGCACCGCTCGACGATCGTGTTCGTGAACTCCAGGCGGCTGGCCGAGCGCATCGCTGCTCGTGTGAACGAGCTGGCCGGCGAGGAGCTGGTGCGCGCGCATCACGGATCCATCGCGCGCGAGCAGCGCCTTCTGATCGAGGACCAGCTCAAGGCCGGCGTCGTGCGCGGTTTGGTAGCCACCTCGACCCTGGAGCTCGGCATCGACATGGGCGCGGTCGACCTCGTGCTACAGATCGAAGCGCCCCCGAGCGTGGCGGCGGGCATCCAGCGCGTTGGCCGCGCGGGCCACTCGGTCGGCGAGATATCGCGCGGCGTCGTGATCCCGAAGTTCCGCGGCGACCTGCTCGAGTCGGCAGCTGTCGTCGAGGGGATGCTGGAGGGCCGGATCGAGTCGACCGTGGTGCCGCGCAAGCCCCTCGACGTCCTCGCTCAGCAGGTGGTCGCGATGTGCGCGATGGACGAGTGGGATGTGGACGAGCTTGGCCGCGTCGTGCGACGCGCATACCCATACGGCGACCTCGGTCCTCGCGCGTTCGAATCGGTGCTCGACATGCTCAGTGGCCGCTACCCGTCCGACGAGTTCGCAGAGTTGCGCCCTCGGATCGTCTGGGATCGCGTTGCCGGCAAGGTTCGCGGGCGCGCCGGCGCGCAGCGCCTGGCGGTCACCAACCCGGGCACGATCCCCGACCGGGGGCTCTACTCCGTGAACCTCCTGGCGGACGGCCGGCGGGTTGGCGAGCTCGACGAGGAGATGGTCTACGAGACGCGCGTGGGGGAGACGTTCGTCCTCGGCGCTTCCACCTGGAGGATCGCCGAGATCACCCCCTCGCAGGTGCTCGTGACGCCGGCGCCCGGCGAGCCGGGCAAGATCGCGTTCTGGAAAGCTGACGCGCCCAGCCGGCCGGTCGAGCTCGGGGCCGCGCTCGGCAAGATGGTCCGGGAGCTTCGCGCGCTCGACCCCGAAGCGGCGGCGACCAGGTTGCGCGACCGTGCCGGTTTCGACGACCTCGCGATCAAGAACCTGCTCTCGTACCTCGACGACCAGGCCGCCGCGACCGGCGCCGTCCCCGACGACCGGACCATCGTCGTGGAGCGGTTTCGGGACGAGGTCGGCGACTGGAGGGTCTGCCTCCTCACCCCCTTTGGCGGGAGGGTGCACGCTCCGCTCGCGCTCGCCCTCGAGGCACGCCTGCGGGAGAAGCTCGGCGTCGATGCGCGGGCGTTGTGGACGGATGACGGGATCGCGATGCACCTGCCGGAGGTCGAGTCGCCCCCTTCGCTCGAGGAGCTGATGCTCGACCCCGAAGAGGTTCAGTCGCTGGTGGGGTCCCAGCTGCCCGGATCGGCCCTGTTCGCCGCCCGATTCCGCGAGAACGCGGCTCGTTCGCTCCTGCTACCGCGCCGCCGGCCCGGCCAGCGCACCCCGTTGTGGCAGCAGCGCATGCGCAGCGCGGGCCTCCTGCAGGTGGCTGGACAGTATCCGGACTTCCCGATCCTGGCCGAGACGTGGCGCGAGGTGATGAGCGACCACTTCGACATGCCGGCGCTCACCGCGCTGCTGCGCTCCATCCGATCGCGCGAGGTGCGCGTGGTCGCTGTCGACACCGAGCGTGCCTCCCCGTTCGCCTCATCGCTGCTCTTCTCGTACGTCGGCGAGTTCATGTACGAGGGCGACGCTCCGCTGGCCGAGCGCCGAGCTCTCGCGCTGACCCTAGACCGCGAGCTGCTGGCCGAGCTCCTCGGCAGCGAGGACCTCCGCGAGCTGCTCGACCCCGAGGCGATCGCCGCCGTGGAGCTGGAGCTCCAGGGCCTGCTGCCCGAACGGTTTCCTCGCGACCCCGACGAGGCCCACGACCTGCTCGTCAGGCTGGGCGACCTGTCGATCGAGGAGTCAAGGGCGCGAGGCATCGCGGAGGAATGGTTGCTCGGCCTCCAGAAAGAACGCCGGGCGGTCTTGGTCCGCGTTGCGGGCGAGGCGCGCTGGATCGCCGCCGAGGACGCGGGCCGTTATCGCGAAGCCCTCGGAGCAAGCCTTCCCATCGGCCTGCCCGAGGTCTTTCTCGACCCAGGACCTGATCCTCTCGAGTCGCTGGTCCGCCGGTGGGCGCGCACCCACGTGCCCTTCGTCACCGCCGAGCCGTCCGAACGATGGGCGCTCGCCGCGCCTGCGGTCGAGGCGGCGCTGAGCCGGCTCGCAGCACGCGGCGATGTGCTGGCCGGGGAGTTCAGGCGTGCCCCGCGACCACGGCGCGGGGACCCCGTAGGACGCGAATGGTGCCACCCCGACGTGCTGCGAATCCTCCGCCGGCGATCCCTCGCCGCCCTACGTCGCGAGGTCGAGTCTGTCGCGCCCGAGGCGATCGCTCGATTCCTCCCGGCCTGGCACGGGATCGGAGTCAAGGCCGGCGGCGTCGACCGCCTGCTGGAGGTGGTGTTCCAGCTCCAGGGCCTCGCGCTGCCCGCCACCGTCATCGAGCGAGACGTCATCGCAAGTCGGGTCGCGAACTACTCCGACCGGCTGCTCGACGAGCTGGTCTCGATGGGCGAGGTGGTCTGGGTCGGGCGCGGTCCGCTGGGACCGAGCGATGGGCGTGTGGCGCTCTATCTTCGGGGCGACGCGCCGAGACTCGTCCCCGAGCCCAACGATGCGCCGCAGTCCGAGCTGCACGACCGGATCAGGGCGCACCTGAAGGCGCGCGGCGCGAGCTTCTATCGCGACCTGTACAACGCGGCCGGAGGCGGCGACGACGAAACCGTCCTCGACGCCCTCTGGGACCTGGTCTGGTCGGGCGAGGTGACCAACGACACTTTTGCGCCTTTGCGTCTCCTGGGCCCTGCGGCGCGAAGGCCGACGCGTCGCCCCCGCCTGCCGCGCCTCATCCAGCCCCGCGCCACCGGGCGGTGGTCGCTGGTGGAGGACCTGGTCGGGTCCGGCGCCAAGGCCACCGAGAGGCTCCATTCGGAGGCAGGCGTCCTGCTTCAGAGGCACGGTGTCCTGACCCGCGAGGCCGTGGTCGCCGAGGGCTGGCCCGGAGGTTTCGCCGGGCTGTACCCGCTGCTCCGCGCCATGGAGGAGTCCGGGCGCATTCGCCGCGGCTACTTCGTGGAAGGGCTAGGCGGCTCCCAGTTCGCCCTCCCCGGCGCGGTCGATCGGCTGCGCTCCCACCGGGACGAAGGCGGGGGCATCGTGGCGCTGGCTGCGACCGACCCTGCCAACGCATACGGAGCGGTCCTGCCGTGGCCCGAGTCCGACGGAAGGATGGCTCGCGCGGCGGGCGCTTTCTGCGTCCTGGACGACGGGAAGCTCGTGCTCTACCTCGAGCGGGGCGGCCGGTCCCTGATCACGTGCGGAGAGGTCAAGGCCGCCCACCTTGCAGCGCTGATCGCGGTCGCCACCCGCGCCGGCAAGGTCGAGCTGCAGAAGGTGGATGGGGCGCCGGTCATGGACTCCCCGCTGAACGCCCTGTTACGCGATGCAGGTTTCTCATCGACGCACCGCAGCCTGGTCGCCTACATGCGCGTCTAGTGGCGGTCGTAGACGTCGCGCGGCAAGCGCCGCGGTTGCCACCCGTCTGGCTGGCGTCCTCGACGGTGGCGGCGGCCATCGCGGTCGGATTCGGAGTTGCGCGCTGGGTCGACCATTTCAAGGCCGATCCCAACGCGGAGGACTTCCGCGTCTGGATCGTCGCTTCGCGCGTCGGGATCGCGCACGGCTGGAACCACCTCTACGACTTCGACCTGCAGAAGGCGGCCTCGGCCGGACTTGGCCCTGTTGGAAGCCTGGTCGACGCCAGGCACCTCTACGTCAGCCCGCCTCCGGCAGCCTGGCTGGTCGTACCCCTGACGCCCCTGCCCGTGTGGGCCGCCTATCTCATCTGGACCGTGGTCTGCCTGGCCGCCTTCGTCGGTGTCGGATGGCTGGTCTGTCCGGGTCCGCGCTTGACGCGCCTCACCTTGATCCTGGTTTCACTCGCGCTCTGGCCGGTGCACTACCAGTTCTGGCTGGGTCAATGGGTCGTCGAGACCCTTGTCCTCCTGGCCGTGTCGTGGTGGTTCCTCGACCACGGTCGATGGGTTCCCGCCGGAGTCCTTCTCGCACTTGCCTTTGGCGCGAAGCCGCAGCTCGCCGACCTTGTCCCGGTGGCGTTGTTGGTGAGCGGTCGGTGGAGACCCGTGGCCGCGTTCGCCGTCACGTGCGCCGTGCTGGCCGCAGTTTCAGCGATATCCCTGGGTTCGTCAGGGCTCAGCGCCTGGTTCCAGGCGGTGACGCTCGCCAGGAATGACCCCCAATCGTCTCCGCTCGCCTACTCGTACGTATTCGGCCGCGACTGGCTCGCGACGGGCATCGAGGGCGCCTTCGGGGCGGCCGCGCTGGTCCTCGCGTGGTACAGGCGTGAGCGCCTCGACCTCGTGTTTGCGCTGGGCATCGTCGGCACCACCGCCTCGGCGACATACCTGCATGAGGACGACATGGCGATCCTCGTTCTGGCCGCGTGGATCGTGCTGCGGAGCGCGCCGAGCCTGCCGCAGCGGATCTGGCTCCTGGTCGGGGTCGCTGTCGCTCAGCTCCTGGCGATCGGCCTCGCGGTGCCGATGCTGTTGTGGGAACCGGTCTGGATCGTATTGCTCGGCGCCGAGCCCTGGTTCACGCGGCATCGGGTGGTCGAGTCGGCCCCGGTACGATTTACGTCTTCGTCGGGGAGTAGCGCAGCTCGGTAGCGCACTTGACTGGGGGTCAAGTGGTCGCGGGTTCAAATCCCGCCTCCCCGACCAAACGTCCCTTATTTGAACCGGCGCACAAGAAAAGGCCGGCGAACGGCTCCTTGAGTTCGACTAGGGCGATCTGGCCGGCCCCGATCGCGATCCGCTCGATGAGGGCGC
>Ga0307374_10004364_pt1 | contig 23583 bp, 20 predicted proteins | sample OX3MG_FD_202532 | JGI IMG/M metagenome (GOLD analysis project Ga0307374, IMG submission 202532) | Soil microbial communities from Risofladan, Vaasa, Finland - OX-3 | ecosystem: Environmental > Terrestrial > Soil > Coastal area > Acid sulfate soil | place: Finland: Risofladan, Vaasa | collected... | reverse complement strand
CGACCACGCCGCGATCGACGGGGCCGAAGCTGCTACGTTCCTGCACGAACTCGCGCAGGCGATCGGGAACTATCAGCCAGATCCGGCCGCCTGAGCCGACTTCAACCCCAGAGGGACCGTTATGACCGTTGCCGCTGCCGCCAGCCGGGCGCCTGAAGCTGTCATCGTCGCGGCCCGCCGCTCGCCCGTCGGCCGGGCGTTCAAGGGCTCGCTGCGCGAGGTCAGGCCCGACGCGCTGCTCGCGGCGGTGATCAAGGCCGCGCTCGCTGACCTGCCGGCTGACGTCGCGGGCACGATCGACGACGTGATCATCGGCTGCGCGCAGCCCGCCGGCGAGGCGGGCTTCAACATCGGCCGCGTCAGCGCACTGCTCGCCGGGCTGTCCGCTCCCGGCGTGACCGTCAACCGGTACTGCGCGTCATCGCTGCAGAGCCTGCGGATGGCCGCGCACGCGATCAGCGACGGGGACGGCAGCGTCTACCTCGCGGGCGGCGTGGAGACGGTGAGCCGCTACCGGGACGGCGGCGCCGACTCAGGGCCAGCGAACCCTGACCTCGCGGCGGGAGCCGGGCACACGGCCCAGTGCGCGGCCGACGACTTCGACTGGTCACCGGGAACCTCCCTGCCTGACGTCTACATCGCGATGGGCACCACTGCCGAGTTCGTGCGCCGCCGGGAGGGCGTGACCCGCCGCGAGATGGACGAGTTCGCCGCGCTGTCCCACGCGCGGACGGTCGCGGCGCAGCGGGAGGGTTACTTCGACGCGGAGATCACCCCGATCGAGCTGCGGGACGGTTCCTTCGTCACGCGAGACGACTGCCCGAGGGAGGGGACCACGGTCGAGCGGCTGGCCGAGCTCAAGCCCGCCTTCCACGCCGACGGCGAGGTCACGGCGGGCAACTCCTGCCCGCTCAATGACGGCGCGGCCGCCGTCGTCGTGATGGAACGCACCCGCGCCGAATCGCTCGGCCTGCGGCCGCTGGCCAGAATCGTCGACTCGGCGGTCGCGGCCGTCGAACCCGAGCTGATGGGACTCGGCCCGGTGCCGGCGACCACGCGGCTGCTGGAACGCCGCGGCCTGGCCATGTCGGACATCGACCTGGTGGAGATCAACGAGGCCTTCGCGGCGCAGGTGATTCCGAGCGCCCGCCTGCTCGGCATCGACGTCGGCAAGCTGAACACCCGGGGCGGTGCGATCGCGCTCGGGCACCCCTTCGGGATGTCGGGCGCCAGGCTGGTGATGACCCTGCTTAACGCGCTGGCGCGGGACGACAAGTCACTGGGACTCGCGACCATGTGCATCGGAGGCGGCCAGGGCATGGCCCTGCTGCTCGAACGCCTGAGCTAGCCACCGGGTTAACGACCAAGCTAGGAGAATGCTGAGATGACCGATACCGCTGCCGCCGGCTCGCCGCCGCTGGCCGTGCTCCGGCGGGAAGGCGCCGTCGCCTGGCTGACCCTGTCCCGCCCGCGCAAGCGCAACGCGATCAACGAGGAGATGCTCGATACGCTGCTCGGCCTGCTGGCCCAGGTACGGAGGGCCCGCGACCTCGGGGTGGTCGTGCTCGCGGCCGAGGGTCCGGTCTTCAGCGCCGGGATCGACTTCAACTCGGAGCTCGCCATGGACAAGCCAGGCGCCACGGCGTTTGACGGGCTGGACGGAGCGCAGCGCCAGCACGAGCTGATCTCGGCCGTCTTCGGCCTGCCCCAGGTCACGATCGCGGCGATTCAGGGTGACGCCGTCGGCGGCGGCGGGTTCGGGCTCGCGATGGCCTGCGACCTGCGGTACGCCGTGGAGTCGGCCAGGTTCTGGATGGTGCCGACGTCGCTGCACGAGGTGCAGGACTTCGGGCTGTCCTGGCTGCTGCAGCGCTATGCGGGCGACGCCAGGACGCTCGAGTGGGTTCTGACCGGGGAAGTGATCGACACCGGCACCGCGCTGCGGCATGGCCTGCTCCAGCGGGTCGTGCCAGACGCCGAGGCGCTGACCGCGCTGGTCAGCGCCAAGTGCGCGGCCATCACCTCGACCACGCCCGATGTGGTGAAGCTGCAGAAATTGTCGCTCCGCCACGGCCGGTCGGCCTCCCTCAGCTCGCAGCTCGACGTCGAGGCGCTGGCCTCCGCGCTGTGCTTCCGCACCGACGAGTTCGCCCAGGCCATGGCGGCGGCCCGCGGCCGGCTCAGGAAGTCCTAGGCACCGATGACCGACGCGTCAGCAGAGCCAGCAGCGGAGCGGCCGGCCAGGATCGAGCCGCTGACCCGCGAGGAGTACCTGCGACTGCGGAGGGACCTCGGCAGCGCGCCGGTGTCGGAGATGGACGCCGGCCTGCACATCTCGCGTACCTGGGCGAGGAACCCGGCACTGATGATGGCCCAGACCCCGCTGCAGTCGTACTTCATGACCAAGGCCGCCCTGCCGGCCAGGTTGCGCGAGATCGCGATCCTGCGGATCGGCTGGTGCTGCCGGTCGGATTACGAGTTCGGGCAGCACAAGGTGCTGGGCCGCCAGGCCGGGCTCGGCGACGACGAGATCACGCGGCTGGCCATGGCCGGCGTCGGGACCGGGTGGTCGCCGCTCGAGCGGGCCGTCATCGACTGCGCCGACGAACTGCACGCCAGCCACGATATAAGCGACAGCACATGGGCGGCCCTGGCCGGGCACCTCGGCCCGGCGGAGATCATCGAGCTGCTAGCACTGATCGGGCGCTACTGGACGGTTTCGGTCGTGACCAACGCGCTGCGGATCCAGCTGGAACCGGGTGCGACCGGCATCCCTTCCGCGCCTTCCCCTGGCACCGCACCATGACGGACGGCGCGCCGTTCCGCTACGTCATCGGCATCGACCCGGACCCGGACCTCACGGCCAGCGAGGTCGCGGCGTTCGGCGAGTTTTACGACACCATCCACCAGCCCGAGGTGGTGGCCGCTAACGAGGGCTTCCTGGCCTGCCATCGGCTCGAGGCACTGAACCTGCCCGCCGACGACCGGTGCGGCCCGCGCTGGCTCGCGTTCTACGCGATCAGCGACCTGGCCGGGGTGCGGGAGTACGTGAGCAGGCAGCGGGTTCCCGGAGCGGGCATGAGCTATACGCCAGGGCCGATCCTGTGGACCAGGATGACCACGATCTGGCGGGCGATTCTCACGGTGGCCGCCGGGCCGCGCGACGTCACGCTCGGTCAAGGTCCGATCCTGCTCAGCGCCTCAGGGCCGGACTCCGGGAGCGCCGAGCCGACGACCACGTTCGAGGTCTGCACCGAACTCGGCGGGCTCAGCTCGTTCCCCAGCCCGCTCACGGCCCGGGCGGCCGCAGGGCCGGCCGAGCCAGGTCCGCATCCCACCTGGAGCCGGCACTACCGAAGGACGGGAACCCAGTCATGACCGACCAGATCGCCTTCCCGACGCCCCGCGACCAGCCCCGCGACCTCGACGCCTACGCGCTCAGCGGGTCGTTCGCCGTCGGCGGCCTGACTGTGCACCACGTCTCGGACGGGCTGACGTTCGGCAACCGCCGGTACTGGTTCAACGGCATCGACCCTGCCGCCTGGATGCCACCGCTCGGGCTCATCGATCCCGACACTCCATTCCCGGTCAACTTCGGGCTGTTCGTCGTGATCGGCGGCGGGGCGGTCACGCTGGTCGACTGCGGCTTCGGGCCGGCCATCGGGGAACTGTCCGGCGTCAGGGGCGGCAACCAGCTACTCACCAGGCTGGCCGAAATCGGCATCGCCCCCGAGCAGGTCGACAGCATTGTCCTCACCCACCTGCACACCGATCACTGCGGCCAGCTGGTCACCGAGCTCCCGGGCGGCGAGGTCCGGGTCACGTTCCCGAACGCGAGCGTTCACATCCAGGCCGATGAGCTGGCCTACTGGACCGGGACCGCGGCAGACGACAACCCGATGAGCCCGTACGTGCGGTCGCGGATCATGCCGGTGGCCGCGGCGGACCAGGTGCGGACTTTCGGCGCGACCGCGCCGGTCGCGCCGGGCGTGGAGGCGATCGCGATGCCGGGACATACCGCCGGGCACACCGTGGTCCGGGTATCGGCCGACGGCGCTACCTGCTTCCTCGTCGGTGACCTCGCCCACCACCCCGTGCACTTCTGCTACCACTCCTGGCTGCCGGCGATCGACGCCGACCCGCCCCGGTCGGTCCGCGCCCGCGAGGACCTGGCCCAGCTAGCCATCGCGCAGGACGCCGTGGTCACGGCGCCCCACATGCCGATACTGACGCTCGGGCGGCTGGCAAGGAACTCCGGCGGGCAGATCACCTGGCGGCGAGTCGAGCCGGAGCGCTAGTCGTGGGACGACAGCTTCAGCATGTTTCTGGCGATCATCCAGCGATGGATCTCGCTGGTTCCGTGCCCGATCCGCCACACTCGCGCCTGCCGGTAGAAGCTCTGGATGGGCAGTTCCTTGCTGTAGCCGAGTCCGCCGAAGATCTGCAGGCAGCGATCCGTCACCCGCTGCGACATCTCGGAGGCGTACAGCTTCGCGATGAAGGCCTCGTTGCGGATCGGCAGTCGTTCGTCAGCCATCCACGCGGCGCGGTAGGTGAGCAGCCGCGCCGCCTGAAGCTCGACCTCCGAGTCGGCCAGCATCCACTGGACGGCCTGCCGGGTCGCGATCGGCTTGCCCCACGTCTCCCGCTGGCCCGCCCACTCGACGGCCATGTCCAGGCAGCGCTGGGCGATCCCCAGCTGGAAAGCCGCGATCTTGGTCCGGCCGTGCGAGAGCTGGTCGGCGCCGAGGCCCCAGGCGCCATCCACCGGTCCGAGCCGGCACTCGTCCGGCACCCAGCAGTTACTGAAGGTCAGCTCGTACGGCTCCCAGGCATCGCCCATCGTCGGGATCGGCCGCGACACCTCGAAGCCAGGCGTTCCGAGGTCGACCAGGAAGCAGGTCATGCCGCGCGACCCGAGGGCCGGGCTGGTCGAGGCGAACACGATGCAGAAATCAGCGCGCTCCACCTCGGAGATGAAGATCTTCGAGCCGTTGATGACCCAGCCGTCATCGCGTGGCTCCGCCGTCGTCCTGATGCCGGCGAAGTCCGAGCCGGTCCCTGGCTCGGTGAAGGCGTAGCAGCTTCGCTTGCCTTCCTTGATGATCGGCAGCAGGTACTTCTCGCGCTGTTTCTCGTCGCATTCATAGAGGATCGGCTCAGGTGACCCGCCGAGCTGGAACATCGCCGGGTGCTTGAACAGCTCCTCGGCGACCAGGCAGGCGCCCAGGTTCCCCACCCCCTGGCCGCCGAGTTCCTCAGGTACGTCCAGCGCCCACAGCCCGTGCCGGCGGGCCCTGTGCTCCAGTTCGGTCCGCAACTCGGGGGTGAAGTCACCATCTCGCAGAAACTGCGGCTCAAGCGGCATCAGCTCGCTCTCGCGGAAGCGGCGCGCGGAGTCGACCAGGGCGACGTACTCGTCGGGAATGGTGAAGTCCATCTGCGGCGTCCGTTCTCAGCGGTCAGTTGGTGGCATTGCGGCGGTCGTGAAGGGAAAGAAGCCCTCCTGCGCGACGACGGCGGCGAGCGCGCCGTCCGCCGACCGCAGGCATCCCTGGCCAAGGCCTCGCCTGCTGGTGCGCAGCACCGGCAGGAAATCGAAGACGTGCCAGTCGCCGAGCCTGGTGACCTGGCCGAACCGCAGGTCGTGGTCGACGCTCGCCCCGCTGTAAGCCATGACGGCCTCCGCGGACGGCACGCAGCCGGACAGTACCCCCATGTCAGAGATGAAGGCCAGCGCGCAGGCGCTGAGCAGCGGATCGGCGCTGAGCTCCCGCGCCGAGCGGACCCAGCAGGGATGGAAGGCGCGCGGGCCGTCAGAGGGCGGCCGCGGGAACCTGACCTCGAAGCCATCGGTCGCGGGGAACGTCGCGAGCGGGGCACCCGCGTAGGCCGGGTCAGGCCAGCAGTCGCCAGGCTCAGGGATAGGCACGTGCGGCAGCCCGCACGACACGACTGGCACGTCATCGGCAGCTGTTTCGAACGAGGCCGCCAGCGTGAACACCAGCCGGCCGCCCTGCGAGGCATCGACACGGAACGAGGACAGGTTGCGGCCCTGCTTCAGGTCGGTCACGCGGTAGTCCACGGGCAGGCCCGAGGTGACGGGCCGCAGGAAGTAGGCATGCAGTGAGTGCGGCCGCAGCCCGCCCGGCGCCCGCTGGCCCGCCGACCACAGCGCCTGCGCCACAAGCTGACCGCCGAAGGCCCGCTCCGCGGGGAACGCGGGATACGCCGGACTGCGGAAGCTGGAGTCGTCCAGCGATCGCAGGTCCATCAGGTCGCGAAACGCTACCGGCGCCGCCGTCACTGCCGCCAGTCCCTTCTGAGTGCCCGGATAGCCTCGGTTCGTGATGACATCCCAGCGTAGGCTTACGTAGTATACGTTGGATGCACAGCATACCCCGTTAGCGCGGGTCACTACCAGAGCTCCAGGCTGGAGGCTTCTTGCCTGTTTCGCCACGATCTGTCACGTTCATCGGTCTTGGTGCGATGGGTCATCCGATGGCCGCCCGGCTGCACCAGCACGCCCCGGTCGAGCTGACGGTCTTCGACGTGTCAGCGGCCGCTATCGCGAGAGCCGCCGGGATCGGGCGGCCGGCGGCCACGATCGGCGCCGCGCTCCGCGGCGCGGATGTGATCATGACCATGCTACCCGCCGACGCCCACGTCACCGAGGTCGCCGCGCAGGTGCGTGAGCACGCGAGGGACGGCGCGATCCTCGTCGACTTCAGCACCGTCCACCCGGACACGATCGCCGCGGTAGCCGCCAGCCTGGCCCCCAGGGTCGGGACCGTGTCCGCCAGCTGCATGAAGAGCGTGGCCGCCGCCGTCAGCGGCGAGCTGACCCTCTACCTCGGCGGTGACCAGGCACTGCTGTCCGCCCTCGACCCGCTGCTCGCCCCGATGGCGACCACCAGGATCGACGTCGGCAGCCAGACCGGTGCCAAGACGCTCAAGCTCGTCAACAACCTGATCGTCGCCTCGACCAACCTCGCCATCGCGGATCTGGCCGTGCTCGGCGCCAGCCGCCAGGTGAGCTACGCCAGCCTGGTCGCGGCCTTCGAACGCGCCGGGCTGGGCGGCTGGGCGCTGGTCAACCAGGTCAAGAAGCACACCCTCGCCGATGACCTCGGACCCGGGCGGTTCAGCGCCCGTTACATGGCCAAGGACGTGACGCTCGCGACCCGGATCGCCGACGACCGCCAGGTGCCCCGGTTCCTCGGCGGGCCGGTGCTGGCCGCGCTGCGCGGCGCCGAGGCCTACGGCTACGGCGACCACTACCACCCGGTCGTGATTCGCTGGCTGGAAACCGCGGCGAACGTGACGCCCTGGCCGCCCGGCCAGGACGGGGACGCGGCCCGTGCGGTCATCGCCGACCTCTGCGCCGCCATGGCCGCGCTGGACCGGCTGATCGCCTGGCACGGGCTGAGCCTGGCGGTCGCCGCGGGGATGGCGGCCGGGCCAGCCGCCGACGCGCTCGGCCAGGCGTCGGCGGAATCGGCGGCGCTGGCCGAGGCGGCCGCCGACCTGGCCGCGGAGCGGGCCGTCGGCCGCGAGCAGCTGGCCGCGGTGCTCGACCAGGCCGGGGCGCTGGCGATCGCCAGCCACGTGCCCGCCCTGGTCATCGAATCTGCCCACGACTACCTCAGCTACCTCGCCGCAGGAGGGCTCTCATGAGCGAAGGCGCGAACCTGGCGGTCCGCATGCCGCTGGCCGGCCAGTGCGCGGTCGTCACCGGCGGAGGCGGGGGCATCGGGTCAGCGGCGGCGCGGGCGCTGGCGGCGGCCGGCGTCTTCGTGCACGTCGCCGACTACCGCTACGAGCCAGCGGCGGCGGTTGCCGCGCAGATCACCGACGCCGGCGGCGCGGCCATGCCGCACGCGGCCGACGTCAGCTCGGCCGATGCCGTCGCCGGGCTGTTCGGCCAGGTCGAGTCGGCGGGCCACGCTCCCGACATACTGGTCAACGCCGCAGGGGTCATCACCTACGGGGCTATCCCTGATCTGCCCCAGGCGGACCTTTCCAGAATGGTCGACGTCAACCTCATCGGCACCTTCCTCTGCCTTCAGGAAGCCGCCAGGCGAATGGCGCCGCTCGGCCGCGGCCGCATCATCAACATCGCGTCCACCGCGTCGTTCGTCGCGCCCCGCCTGCTGGCCGCCGCGTACAGCATGACCAAGGGCGGGGTGAGGCAGCTGACAGTCGCCGCCGCGGCCGAACTCGCCGCCAGCGGCATCCTGGTCAACGCGGTCGCGCCCGGCACGACTCGCACGGCGTTCGTGCAGGGCAGCCTGGCCTCAGCGAGGCAGGAAGCCGTGGCCGCCGCCAAGGTCCCGCTCGGCCGGGTCGCCGAGCCGGACGACATCACCGGCGCCATCTTGTTCTTCGCGTCGCATTTCGCCAGCTACATCACGGGCCAGACCCTGCTCGTCGACGGCGGCCGCACCACCAGGTCAGCCTGAAGAACCGGCCGCCCGGCGCCGTCGCTCAGGGGACGAGGACAACCTTGCCGACTGAGGACCTGTCTTCCAGTTGCCGCTGGGCGAGGGCCGCTTCTTCTAGCCCGTAGCTTCCGTGCACGACCGCGCTGACCTCGCCCCGGGCGACAGCGCCGAACACCTGATGCAGGTCCTGGGTCGTGCCGGCGAACGAGCCGATGACCTCGATCTCCTTGGCGAACAACGGCCAGAGATTCAGCGATACGTCGAATCCGGTGTGCCCGCCGCACGTGACCAGCCGCCCGCCCTTACGCAGCGAGGAAATGCTGCTCGCCCAGGTGGCCTGCCCGACATGCTCGAACACGAGGTCGACGCCTTCCCCGCCGGTGAGCTGCCTGACCTGACGGTGCCAGCGCTCTGACATGTGATCGACGACCTCATCGGCGCCGAGGTCGAGCAGCCGTTCGCGCTTGCTGGCGGAGCCCGCGGTCGCGATCACGCGGGCGCCGGCTCTCTTGGCGATCTGGATCGCCAGGACGCCGATGCCGGAAGCACCCGCGATAATGAGGACAGTCTCGCCGACCTGGAGCCTGCCCCTGGTGACGAGCATGTGCCACGCCGTGGGGCCAGTCCCGACCACTGCCGCCGCTGTCCGCGCCGACACCGTGCCAGGCAGCCGCAGCAAGCCCCGCTGCGGAACCACGACGAATTCGGCGTACCCTCCGGGCGCGTCGACGCCGAGGATCTTCAGGTTGTCGCAGACATTGTCGTGACCGGTCCGGCAGGCCCGGCACAGCCCGCAGGACATGAGCGGACGGGAGACAACGTGGTCACCGGGCAGCCAGCCTGGCCGGGTGCCAGGGCCTACCTCGACGATCGTGCCGGCGACCTCACAGCCGAGTATGTGCGGCAACGGTGGCGCCGTCGGCGTCTGCCCGTCGCGGATGAGGATGTCCACCCTGTTGATGCCGCAGGCTTCGACCTGGATCAGCACCTCCTCCAGGCCGGGCCGCGGTCGCGGGACGCGGGCAACGCTCAGGCCGTCAGGTCCTCCGGTGCTCGTGAGCAAGGCGGCACGCATGTCAGTAGTCACTGGCGATCAGAACCTCGTGATGGCCGACTCGATGAACTGGGCCACCGCGTGCGGCTGGGACAGGAAGGGCGAGTGACTCGCTGCGAGGTGATCCACGTAGCCGGCCCGGTTCGCCAGCGTGCCCTGCACGTCAGGCAGCAGGCACCTGTCGCTGTCGCACACGAGGTAGGCGCTAGGCAGCTGCCGCCACGCCGCGGCGGTGACCGGTGTCATGAAGGATCTCAGCGACTGCGGCCGCAGCCGCCGCGCCGATTGCTCTGCCACGTCGGGCGGGCAGTCGCCGTAGAAGACGGCCTCGGCGTCACGGGCCACCGTCACCCCGGCCTCGGGATCGACCGTAATCCAGGGCCCGACCTGCAGCGGGTCAGTGAAGTCGGTCCAGACCGGCTCGCCGACGTCCGGCATCCCCGCGCAGAGGTAGACGGTCCCGACGACGTTCGGAGCGCCGGCCGCGCCCTCGCTGATGACGTACCCGCCGTAAGAATGACCGACGACGACCGTCGGCGCCGGATGGGCGTCGAGCGATCGCCGGACCGTCGCGGCGTCGTCGTGCAGGTCAGCCTGCGGAGATCCGGCGCTGGCCAGATCGACCGTCCTGGCCGTCCAGCCGCGCGCGGCGAGGATCGGGACGAAGGCGTCGAACGCCCATGAGCCGTGCCACGCCCCGTGCACGAGCAGCAGTTCGGTCGGCCGGGTCACGACGTGCCGCCGGTAAGGTACGACGATTCGATCTCGCTCATTCTGTCCCGCAGAGTCATGGCCGTTCCTTCCAGGGTGATGCGGCCCCGGCTGAGGATGTAGCCGTAGTCCGCCGCCGCGAGTGCCTTGCGGATGTGCTGCTCGACGAGCAGCACCCCTGTCCCCGAACGCGTGGCGGCTTCCGACAGCCGGGCGAGCAGCCGCTGCACGATCTGCGGTGCCAGGCCGAGCGACAGCTCGTCGATGAGCAGCACTTTCGGCTGGCGCGCCAGGGCGCGCGCGAGCGTCAGCATCTGCTGCTCGCCGCCCGACAGCAGGCCGGCGATCACCCCGAGGCGTGGCTTCAGCTCGGGGAACAGCTCGAGGGCATCGTCCACCTGAACGCGGCCGACTCGCAGATTATCGATGGCGGTCAGGCTCCGGAAGATTGACCGGTCGTCCGTGACCAGTCCGAGCCCGTCGCGAGCGCGGCGGTACAGCGGCGCCGTGGTGACGTGCCCGTCCGCCGCGACGTGGCCGGACAGCAGCGGCAGCCGACCGGCGAGAGCGAGCAGCAACGTCGTCTTGCCGGCGCCGTTGGCGCCGAGCAGCGCCACGATCTGGCCTGTCCCGACCCGCAGGCTGATGTCGTGCAAGACGGGAACCTCGCCGTACCCGGCGGTGAGGTGACGAGCCTCAAGCACCGGCACGCTCGCCCGCGTGCTCGCGTCACCAGCCCGCCCGGCGCCGTCGCTGCTGGTCATGCCTGCCCCACTGCGGGCGGCAGGCCAGGCACTGGCTCATCGCCTGCCAGCTCGGTGCCGAGGTAAGCCGCGATGACAGCGGGATCGGCACGCACCTGTGCCGGACTGCCCTGGGCGATCTTCTTGCCGAAGTCCATCACCACGATCTCGTCGCAGATCGACATCACGAAATCCATGTTGTGTTCCACCAGAAGCACTGCCACGCCCCAGTCATCGACTAGCTGCCGCACGAGCCCAGCCAGTTCGCCGGACTCGCCGGAGCCGAGCCCGGCCGCCGGCTCGTCGAGAAGCAGGACGCTCGGAGCCGAGGCGAGCGCCCGCGCTATCGCGACCAGCCGCCGTTCGCCGTAGGAGAGATCGGAAACCTGCTTATTCAGGTGGTCACCGAGCCCGAAGTGCCGGATCGCCAGGATCGCCTCCGGCGACAGCGGCGGATCGCGCGGGGCGACGAGATCGGTCAGGTAGGCGAACAGGTCGCGGGAATCGCACGCCGCCCGCAGGTTGTCGATGACGCTCATGTCCTCGAACAGCTCAAGCGACTGGAACGTGCGGCTGATGCCAGCACGGGCCCGGCGGCTGACGCGCCAGCCGCCGATCGTGTGGCCGTCGATCTTGATGCTGCCCTCGGCGGCCGGCACGAAGCCGGTGATGGCGTCGATCGCGGTCGTCTTCCCGGCGCCGTTGGGCCCGATCAGCCCCACCACCGTTCCCGGCCTGACGCTGATGCTGAGCTGGCTGACCGCGCTCACGCCGCCGAAGCGAACGGTGACCGACTCGACGGTCAGCGTCCTTGGCGGGACGCGCGCCGGCTCAAGCGATGCTGACAGCCAGCTATCGCGGCGCGGCTTGCGGGTGAGGAAGGATAGCTGACGGCCGCGCAGGACCAGCCGCTTGATGATGGCGACCTGGCGCAGTTGTTCCTTCGCGATGCCGTCCTGGTTTGTGAGGACGACCACGATCAGCAATGCGCCGCCGATGACACCCAGGTAGTTTCCCGCGTTGGGGGCAATGGTGTTGAGGATCTGCGAGCCGATCGTGCCGCTGACGAAGGTGGCGCCGACTAGCGGCCCCCACAGGTAGCCGATGCCGCCGACCATGGCGTACGCGACCATCGTGATCGAGGCGAAGTCGGTGAAGCCGGCGTAACTGATGTTCGTGTTCTGAAAGGCGAGCAGAATGCCGCCGAGCGCGGCGATGGCGGCGCCGAGGCCGAAAGCATAGAGCTTGGAGCCCGCGACGGAAATGCCAAGAGCAGCCGCGGCACGTTCGTTCGCCCTGGTGGCGAGCAGCCGCCGGCCGCTTCGCCCGCGCCGCACGTTGCCGACGATGATCGCCACGACGATGAAGGCGATGACGCACATGATCGTGTATCTGGCCGGAAACAGGATCGGGCTCAGGCTGTAGCCGAACAGCGATAGGTTCCCGACGTTCGTGCCTATGTATCCGCCAGCCCAGTTGCCGGTGCTTTCGAATACCACGATCTCGACGGCCGAGGCCATGCCCAAGGTGACGACGGCAAGGCTGATGCCGCGGGTGCGCAGCGCGGGCCCAGCGAACCCGACACCGACCGGAACGGTGAGGAGGATGCCCAGCAGCAGCGCCTCTGGGAAGCTCAGGTGCCACCAGTAGTCGAGGCGGCCGGCGATGAAGGCTCCTATGCCAGCCAAGGTGTACTGCGCGAGCGAGAGCTGCCCGGTGTATCCGGTGAGGACCACGACCGAGAGCAGGATCAGCGCGGTCGCGAACGTGTTCGCGATCGCTACCTGCCAGTTGACCAGAAGGCCTGGCACTATGAGGCAGATGACCAGCCCGAGCACGGCGGTGGTGACCCAGCGGATCCGGCCGGTCCCGACCGACGGCAGGCGGCTGAAGATGAAGTCGCGGGTAGGCAGGCCGCGGCCGGCGATGACGAGCCAGCCGATCACGACCAGGAACGGCACCGCCTGCCCGAGACCTGGCACGGAGACGTAGCGCTCGACGAGCGACTCGACCACGCCGATGCCCAGGGCCGCCCAGAAAGTGCGGATGAAAGACTTGAAGTTCGCCAGCAGCGCGGCCGCCATGGCGGCCAGCACGACTGTTGTCATCGTGGAGATCCGCAGCTGCAACGTCGGGACCACGAGAATTGTCGCCGCGCCGGCCAGCCCTGAGCCCAGAGCCCAGCTCCAGATCGCGATGGTGTCAGGCGACCAGCCGAGCGCTTCGGCGGCTGGCTCGTTCTCCGTCGCGGCCGAGGTCGCGAGACCGAATCGGGTCCGGCGGTACAGCAGGGTCAGCGCGACGCTCACTACCAGGGCGATACCGACGAGGATCACGCCATCGGCGGAGAACTGGATGGTCTGGGTGATCTTGATGGTGTTCGTCGGCAGTTCAGAGGGAACGACGTTAACGTTATCGCCGAAGATCACCTCGAGCACCGACTGGATGAGGGTCAGCACGCCGAGCGTGGCCACCACGCGCGCCAGCGCCGAGCCGCGCCGCAGCCGCCGGATCACGGCCACGTGGGTGAGCACGCCCACCAGGATCGAGGACGCGACACCGGCCATGAAGGCGACGCCGAACGGCAGCCCGTGCCGCACGTCCATTTCCCAGTAGACGTACGCCGCCACGGTGCCGATGGCACCCTGCGCGAAATTCAGGATCCCGGCACCGCGGTAGATGGTGATCAGGCCCTGGGCGGTCAGGGAGTAGATCGACCCGATGCCGAGGCCAAGGATGATGTAGAGAATTACTTCCTGCATCGGAGTCGCCGGTTCACCTTTCCTGACTGGATGCGTTCACCGGGAGGCCGACGATGCCGTGACCGCCGGCCTCCCGCGTCTGCGCTGGCTCAGCCGACGCCCTTCGCGAAGATCGCGCCCATGGGGGTGAACTGCGGCTGACCGGGCAAGGCTACCTCAAGACCGACTGAAGCTGTCTTTACCAGGCTAAATGTCACAGACTGGTCGAACAGTCTCGTGAACCCGCTGACGCCGTACGGTTTGGTGAAGTTGAACGGCGGGAACAGGCCGCCTGTGCTCAGCGAGGTCGTGGACTTCAGCGTGGCCAGGACGTTGGCCGCGGTCACCGGCATCGACGTGGGCATGCTCGCGATCAGGTTCTGGAAGACAAGCAGGCCGCCGTAGGTCAGCTGGGCTCCGAAATCCTGGTAGTCATACTTCTTGCTGCCGTACTTGGCCGTCATGGCCTTGTAGTTGTTCCAGACCGGGCTTGAGTACGGCGGGAAGATGCCGGCGTTGATGCCGTCCTGGGTCAGCTTCGGGTTGCTCTCGTCAACCGGGTGACCAATGGTCTGGCTGTTGAGGCCGATGATCCGCTGCGTGGCGCCCGCATGCTCAAGCGCGGGATAGAGCGCGCTGGCCATGGTGATGCCGCCGTAGACGATGAGACAGTCGGAGCCCTGGATCGCCTGGGACGCGATCGGCGCGTAATCAGTGACCTGCTGAGGCACGACGATGGTCCGCACCAGCGAGCCGCCGCCGGCCTTGACGCCGGCGGTAATGGCCTTGTCGTTGAACTCCAGGGACGGCTGCTGGAGGCTCATCAGCGTGGGATGCTTGCACAGCTTGCCTGCGATGTAGCCCATGCCGGACAGGATGAACGGGGTGCTCGTGGTCGGGAAGTCGATCGGCGCGTTGTAGTCCGACGGAGCGACCGGGTACGACGACGTGTACGGGATCTTGGCGGGCGCCAGTATCGGCTCGATGACCGCGCTGTTGGCCGCGTAGCTGGCCACGACGGCCGAGACGTGGTCCTGGACCGCCTCCCTGGCGCAGTCGGCGGTCTTGTTGGCGTTGACCTGGGCGTCGCAGATGATCAGATTCACCTTCCGCCCGTTGATGCCGCCGTGCGCGTTGACCCAGTCGGCCCAGGCCTGAGCGACGGAGCCGTTCTTCGGATACGCGAACGAGTTGCCGCTTGGGTCGGTGCGGTCCGTGATAACCATGGCGGTTACCCGACTCGACGAGTCACCGCTTGCCGTGCCGCCATTGCTGCCAGCACACGCCGCAAGGCTCCCGCCGACGATGACGGTCGCTGCTATCGCAACCATTGTGCGCGTGAGAATCATGACGCTCCTATCCCACTGGGTCGCTATGGGTTCCGTTACGAAGTCCTGAGCGGGCTCTGTCGCACTCGACGATTCGCCCCCTATCGGACATTCAAGATATATGCCATGTTCCGCATGCCGAAGCTAGGCGGTCCTCGCTGTACTCATCCGTATACTGTGGATGCCGATGGACGTTATCGGGGTGTTGCACGGGCGTCAAGTGCACATTTCATTGCGATCCGTGTGGTTAGCATGATCAGCCTGGCCTGAACTCGGCCATCGCCGGACCGGGAGCGAATACATGGTATGCTGCGTGTGTGGACGTATCGGCCGAGTTCTCACCGCGGAGTGCCTGGCCCACGCGCGCGGCGCGCGCTTACCATCAGATCCGCGAGATGATCTTCGATGGGACCATCTCCGCAGACAGCGTTCTCGTCGAGGCCCGGCTGGGCGAACTGCTCGGCATGAGCCGCACTCCGGTCAGGGAGGCGCTGTACCGGCTAGAGGCCGAGGGTTTCCTGACCTCGCTACCGCGTGGCGGCTTCAGCGTCGTCGCGCTGAGCGAGGATGATCTGCACGGCTTGTACATGATCCGCGCGTGCCTGGAAGGCCTGGCCGCTTCCACGGCCGCGACCAAGCTGACCCGAGTCGACGTCGCGCGACTAGAGGATCTCTATGACGAGATGCGGGCCGCAGTAGAAGCTGGCTCTGACGAGGAACTGGCCCGGCTCAACCGCGAGTTCCATCGGACCATCGCCGTCGCCAGCGGCAACAGGCACTTGCGTGAGATCCTCGACAATGTCAAGGGAGTGTTCGAGCGTTTCCGCGCGAACGCCGTCGCTGATCCCGGTCGCCGGGCGCAGGCCCATCTCGAACACGGTCAGCTCATCAACGCACTGCGCGACCGGGACGCTGACAAGGCCCGCCGTCTGGCCGAGGACCACGTGCACCGTGCCCTCAGGCAAGGCACCGATCTCAGCAAGAAGAGCTAGGCGCCGACCGGGCGTAGGAAGCGATGCGCCGGTAGAGCAGTCGCCACTGAGTCCGTCGGCTATTCCACGCCTGCGGGCCATCCATGGGGATGGCGTCGGCAGGGATTCCCTCTGCCGCCCGGCGGATGACTTGTTCATCGCCGTCATAGACAGCCATGAACCGCGGGCAGCCAGGTCCAGGATGAGCCAGGCTGCATAGCCGTTCAAACCGCAGGCCCCGCTCGTACCCTAGTGCTCGCACGACTTCCGGCAGGTGAACCTGGTCGTAGAAGGCGTTGAACGCCGCCAGTTCCCCGTCATCGGTCTCCGGAGGAACATCCATCCCGATGAGATAGAGGTATGGCCTGCCCAAGCGGCCGATCGCACCACGGTATCCGGGACGGCGCCGCCATGCGACGTGCCAGCGCACCCGGCTCTCGTGATGGTTCCACGGCTGATAGCGCGGCCGGTCGGCCGCCGCAGCCAGTCCCAGGTAACCAGCGACCGCATCCTCGCCGCTCAGCTCGTACACGGTCAGCCAGCCTGGCCCGAGGTCACCGCGAGGATCAGGCTCGACTAGCTGGTAACGGGTCCCGCGCAAGAAGCCCTCATGCAGGTTGACGACATCTGGAAGATGGACCTGGGAGTAACTGTCATTGAATGCGGCAAGGTCGTCGGCATCGAGCTCGCTCACCGGCAAGTCCTCGCCGACCACGAGCAGAAATGAAGCCTCGTCGACAGTGGCCGTGCTGGATGCGGCAGCAGGCCCTCGATCGGCATCGACCATCACTCAGCGCTCGGGACGTATCGATCCATGCCGACGAAGAAGTAACTGAATCGCCAGCAGCCATCGGCTTCACGGCGCAGGTCTGCGGTATAGATGACGCTGGCAGCGAGCTGCAGTCTGGTGCCAACCGCGGTCACGACGCACTGAGCAAGCGCCCTCGCCGTACCCTGCTCGAGATCAAGTTGCTCGATCATCACATTGCTGAAGAGATGCCGACGCTGATCTGCCTGTGCGGCCATCGTTCCCGCGATGTCTGCCCGCATCTCAGCCTGGCCCCGCAGGCTCAGGAATGGCGTCGCGTTACCCTCGGACGACTCGAAAAGCGCATCTTCCGTAAAGCATGAGCACAGAACGTCGAGCCTCGCCTCATCCCACGCCATCCCGAAGCGGAAGAACGCGTCCGCAATCTGAGCGCGCGCGGCAAGCGCCTCGGGTCCCCACTGTGCGGGCGCCAGTGGCAACAAGTCGATCTTGCCTTCCTTGTGCGCCCACGCCTGCTGCGGCCGAGTCTTGTCATCCGAATCCGCACTTGCACTCATGCAATGCCCCTTCCCCGGGCGTCTTGGAGCGACTGACGACTGCCCGCGTGCTTGATACCCGCCCTGAGCACAGCCGGGTTCGTCGCCGGAGGCCACCTCGAAGAGCATCGCATACATAGTATCCAGGCGATACAGGTGCACTCGTAACAACCCGTCCAACCTTGTCGCGCCCACAATCCAGCGGAGAACGGGCACGTGCTTCAAGATCATCGCGCCACAACGTCGCCGGGTCTGCCTCGCCGATGTTCTCCCGGCTCTCCGGAGTCGGGTTGCTGGATGATTCAGCCATTCAGTGGTCCGTGGAGGACAGGAACTGGCCAATTTGCGCCCAGCCACCAGCGCGGACGAGCCGGTCAGTAACCGCGAATACTCGGCGATCTGGCTCGTGCAGACCAGGTACCCGAGCCCCGTGGCTGCCGGCCGCCGGGGCGATGCTGAGCCTGCCCCGACTCTGCCCGGAGGTGACGTGACCGCGCCGCACCCAGGCGAGCAGCCTGCTGAGGGTTATGTACGCTCGCGAGACCTGCCGCACCTTGAGTCCCAGTACGCGCTTAACCCTCATATCGATGCAGCTCAGGCCAATGTGCGAGTTCATGTAGTAGCGGACGATCGTGCGGCTGAATGGCTCTTCCTTCATCGTGTTGCTCCGGCCGCGGTCGTGGCAGCTGACCTCGTGGAGCGCGACAGCTCGCGCGATCGCGCTGCCGGAGTCAAGCTTGCGTGCCGCCAGTGAGCGCCGATGCACCGGTCATCCGCATGCCCGTCCTGACGGAAACCCTGACAGCCGTCTGGCATCTTCTGTTCGATCTCTCAGAGGAACTGCCGGACAACTGGTGCCTCATCGGCGGGCTGATGGTAGGGCTCCGGCCCGCCCCGGGCGGACCTCCGGTCCCGGGCGGCGTGAAGATGACTCGGGACCGTCCGCGCGGATTGCGGGGCATTCCTGCAGTGTCGTTCATCGCGTGTCCTTCCGGGAGCCGCCTTTCTTGCGGCTCATCGTCAGGCCAGGTCATTTACACAGCTGGTAGGACGTAACCAGTCAGGGGTGCCTGGTTAGTTGATCATGCTGATTGTGGTGGCATCCAGCAGTTGCCGTTGAGGGCGTCGCGGATGGCGGCGAGCGGGTGACGGCCGTGGCTGCGGGCGGTGGTGAGGCAGGAGCGGATGCGGCAGTGGCGCTGGAGGGTGGCGAGCGTTCGCCAGCAGCCGCTGATTTTCGCGGCGAGCTTGTAGCCGCGGATGGCGTTCTCCGATCCGTTGTTCGTGGCGGGGACGTCGAACCGGGCGGCGGATAGCCAGACCTGGCTGGCCTTGCGCTTCAGCCGCCGGGCCAGGACCAGGCCGGGGTGGTTGCCCTTGTGCCAGTGCCGGGACAGGCTGACGGAGATCCCGAAGGCGACGGCCTGGTCGTAGCTGTGGCGCAGCCTGTCCAGGAGATCAGGGTCGAGGCTAACTCCATTCTTTCGGGAAACGGGCCGTTTTTCATGCAGGCGCGCCGTAGATACTCAATTCAGCCAATTCTCCGACGCCGTGAATAACCCGGTCCATAACTTGTTATGGTGTTATCTTGGCTTTCGTAGCGAAGCTCGCGTCTGTCTAAAAGTTACCGAGCGCAGAAACAGGCGTGGCTAGGGGGAAGTGTAAAATGAAACTTAGTTACCGAATGGTAGTCATCAGCGTTTTGGCAACCGTAGCCTTCATTTCTGTATTGGTGGCTACTGTGGGATACTGCACACCGGGTGGCGGTCCCGAATCTCGTAAAGAACGGCAGCTTCGAAAAGCCAGTGGTTTCTTCGCCATTCCGGAGATGGACCGGGCTCGGTGAAGCAGGTCATCACCACGATCAAGGGCAAGCGCTATGTCTTGCGGTGGGCCATGGCCGGTAACTGGGATTGCGGGCAGCGGGTTAAGTCGATGATCGTCTATTGGGACGGCGCAATCGTCAAGGCCCTCAATTTCAATACAGCTGGCCACGGGCCGTCATCCATGGCGTGGGTGTATTATCAAGTCACGGTGCCGACGACCGGGCGGAGTTCCACGATCGAATTCACTGATGCGACGGCGGATCAGAGTATCTGTGGGGCAACTCTTGATAACGTCTCACTTAAAGTGACCTGACCATTCGTAAGTGCCGTCACGAAACCGAAGGAAGCCGAAGCACGGCTGTAATGCTTGTATTTGACTGGATGCCAGACCGGACCCAGAGCCGGTTCTCGGCATGTACACGCTGTCGGCGATACCCGTCTACCACGGTCTTCACGCTGCTGCCAGATCGGCGATTTGATAAACGACTCGTGAACGGCACTGAACTGGATCCGGCGCAAATTTTCGTGCCGGGCGTGTTGGTCGCGATGGCGATGGGTGTCACGGTGTCGAGGCCGTTGTAGCCGCTGATGGTATCCGGGCCAGGGTCGGCGACATAGGCAGTCTTGCCGTTCGGGGCGATAGGTGATCACGCCGGGGCCGATTCCCGCCTTGATCGGCGTTCCAGCCGTGTTGGTGGCCGTGCTGATCGTGCGGCGAGGGGCTATCGCTCATGTGACATTCCGGCACCCAGCGCAGGCTGGCCAGGCTCTCTATCGCAGAGATCCCAGGTGAGCGACTGTGCCGGACAGTCGGGATGTACTTGGCAAGCAGGTGGTCACGGCTGGCCGCGCCGAGGTCGCTTAGTAGTACAGTCGGGACATCGGAGTCAGCGCCACGGCCTAATCGTGCCTGTTGCGTGCCCAAACTGGCTCTTGAGGTATCTCAACCGCAGTTCAGGGCGCTGCTGCGTCTTCAGGCGGGTTCCCGGCGCATGCGGTCAGATGCCGCGAAACGCTGCAGTCAGCTGGTGGCCGCAGGATATAGGCGTGACTGATATCAGGTATGGCGGGTCGGCATTCATGACCTTACCTCTGGAGTTCAGGGAGTGCCGGGAGGATCATTAGCTAACGACCTCGCCTTGACGAGGGCAGCCGTTACCGGATAATCAGCTCGGCATCAGCCTTTGGGGGGCAAGCCGATGAGTCGGTCAGCGTCAGGAACAATGCCGTGTGATGAGGCCACCAGGACGTCGGGGAAGAGACGATGAGCGCCCCGCAGGCCGATGCTGCCGGCCCAAGACAGCCATCATCGGAGCTGCGGCTGGCGGTGGCGTTCACCGGGGGCGTCAGCCTGGCGGTCTGGATGGGCGGAATGGCGCGGGAGATGAACCTGCTGCTGGCGGCCAGCCGGACCCGGCGCGGGGAGTCTGTTGCGGACACCTCTGAGCAGGGCCGCAAGGTCCGCAACGGGTATGGCGCCCTGCTGGATTTGCTCAACATGGACTGCAGCATGGATGTCCTTTCCGGCACGAGCGCCGGCGGCATCAATGCCGTCATCCTGGGACTGGCCAATGTCCAGCGCTTCGATCTCGATGGGCTGCGCGAGCTGTGGTTCGATGAGGGGTCTCTCGGCCAGCTGCTGCGCGATCCAGCTGATAAGCAGGCCGACTCGCTGCTGTATGGCGACAGGGGCCTGCTTCAAGGCCTGCGCACGGGCCTGGACAAGCTGGCAGGGGCGTGGCCGGGGAACCCTGCCGCGGGCGGGGACCCGACGCGTGTGTTCATTACCACGACGCTGCTGGCGGGCGAGGCCAGCAGGTTCACCGATGGATATGGCACGCTGGTTCGCGATGTCGACCACCATGGGCTGTTCAGCTTCACCAGCGCGCAGCTCACCCGCGGCAACGTACCGGCGCTCGCGCTGGCGGCGCGCTGTAGCGCGTCTTTTCCCGTGGCCTTCGAGCCTGGGCTTGTTCCGATCGGGACCGACGGCGGGGACGGCCATCCCGACATGGCCAAGTTCACGGGCACGCAGGTGGCGCAATTTGCCGCCGACGGCGGCCTGCTCGCCAACCGGCCGCTTGGACCGGCGCTGCAGGCGGTGTTCGATCGGGCGGCCGACCGCGATGTGCGGCGCGTCCTCGCGTTCGTCGTGCCGGTGCTCGGCGGCTCCGGCGTGCCGTCAGCGAAGCTCACCCTCGCCGACACGCCCGACCTAGCATCTGCTCTGCGGGCGGATGTGAGCGCGATGCTGTCCCAGTCGATCTCCGCTGACCTGGCCGCCATCACGGCGCACAACCAGCAGGTACGCGCCAGAATTGACGCCAGGCAGCAGCTCGCCGTCCTGGGCGCGCAGATGGAGCGTCTTGGCGAGCCGTTCTATGGCAGCTACCTGGCGCAGCGGGCCGGCAGCGTCGCGCGGGCCGCATCTGATCAGGTCATGAAGCGGATGACAGCCGGCAAGCGGGCAGCGGACGGCCGCCCGGCTGGGTTCGGCGCCGATGCCGAGCACACCTGGAATGCCGCTAATACGGCAGCACAAGGAGCTCTGCCCGCCCGCCTGCCGACGGTGGGCGACTTCGGCGGGATGAACGCGGCAGGCCGGGAGGCGCTCGATGATGGAAGAGCTACCGTCCTTGCCATGCTGAGCCGTGCCTTTCAGCTGGTGCCCTCCGCCGAGGGGAAGCTGGCTCTTGGCGAGCTCCGGGCCCAGGCGACCGCGGTGATGCCGGACCGGCCGGAGCCGACTCAGGCTGACACGGTCACGTGGGCGGTCGGCGCTTCGCCGCAGGCCCCCGCCGGCGTTCCGGGAGCCGTGGCAGGGGCCGGCCCGGCGGCCGGGGCCGCTGTCGCGCGCGCACTGCTGGACGCCAACATGGCGGTCGACCCCGCACGCCAGCCATGGCGCGAACTGGCCACCGTGGTGATCCGCCTGCGCGATCTGCTCGCGGCGACCGCGGCGCCCAGCGCCGCTTCCGAGGGCGCGTCAGGGAACGCCCCAGACTCGGCGGGCGCGTTCGTGCGGGACCTGCTGACCTACCTGACTGGCCGATCCGAGGGCAACCCGGCGGACACCGTGGCCGCCAGGCTGTTCGACCTTCATGTAGCGCGGCATGTCATGCAGCCGGACGGGGTTATCGCCGATCAGGCGCTCGAGCTGATCCAGATGAGCTCAGACACGCGGATCAGCCTGGACCACAGAACGCTAGCCGCGGAGAAGCTCACCGGCCTGCAGCTGCACCATTTCGGCGCGTTCTATAAGGCATCCTGGCGTGCGAATGACTGGATGTGGGGCCGGCTCGACGGCGCGGGATGGCTCGTGCACGTGCTGCTCAGCCCGCGGCGGCTGCGCGAGCTGGCCGCCGAGGCCCCGGACCTGGCGGCCTTCAATGCGGACCTGCGCGCAAGGCTGCAGCAGATCGCGGGTGGTCCTGCACCGCCGGGCGTATGGGAACCGTTCCCCTCCCAGGGCGGACGGCCGGGCGCGGCCGCCGAGATGGACTTCCTCACCGCCTCGATCCCGCCGCCGCCCACCAGCATTCCCGTAACGGCGATGTGGGTCGCCGCGGGTCTCCAGCGGCTCATCGCCGCCGAGGAGCTGGCGCACGTTGCCGAGCAGATTGACAACGACACGAAGGCCGGCGCCGAAGAAGCCTCGGCCCGCGCGTTTGTCGCCGCCTACCACAACGCCACCGGCGCGGCGGGCGGGTCATATCCCGCGGTGCCAGACGGCAAGGCCACCGACGTCCTGCACGCGTGCCGGGTATCAGCGGAAAAGCTCGCCGGCGAGATGGGCACGAAACTGTTCACCCAGACCGTCACCCGCGCGGCAGCAGTGTCGGTGAAAACGGTCGACCTGGGCAAAGCCCTGCCCAGCTTCCTCCGGCCCGTGCTCTCAGGCGCCCGGGCCGTGACCTCGCTCGCCTACCGGGTAACGAGCATCGGACCGACGGCGCAATACCCGCTGCTCGCCGGGCTCGCCCTGATCGCGCTCGGCGTGCTCGCCAGCACCAGCACCATCAACCTGCTTAGCGCCGCCGGGCTGGTGGCCGTGCTGGCCGGGCTGCTCCTTGTCGCGGTGGGCGCTGCCCGCCGGATCGTGCTGGCGCTGGCCATCCTCACCGTCGCTGCGGGCGCCGCGCTCGCCGCCGCCGCCTACATTCCGGTGCTGCGCGATCACATATTCCCGTGGCTGGAGAAGACTGCCGTCCCCAGCCTCGCTAAGCACCCCGCCCAGTGGGCGATCCTCGTGGCATTCGTGCTGCTGCCACCGCTATGGACCATCGCGGCGATCATCCAGAGAATGACCCGGAGAGGTACGAAAGTCCGGAAACCGATAGGTACGAAAGTCCTGACGCGAAAAGGAGCGACCAGCGCACCTCCGGCGGCAGCCACGGAACCAGAGCCGAACCTGGCCCAAACCGGCTGAGAAGAGCTAGGCGTCCCGCCGGGCCCCGCCA
>Ga0307374_10004363_pt1 | contig 23586 bp, 22 predicted proteins | sample OX3MG_FD_202532 | JGI IMG/M metagenome (GOLD analysis project Ga0307374, IMG submission 202532) | Soil microbial communities from Risofladan, Vaasa, Finland - OX-3 | ecosystem: Environmental > Terrestrial > Soil > Coastal area > Acid sulfate soil | place: Finland: Risofladan, Vaasa | collected... | reverse complement strand
CTGCGCGGGCGCACGAAGCTGATCGTGACGATCGTGATCTCACTTGGGCTGTGGTGGATCGCACAGCATGAGGCGCATCTCGCACCGACGCTCAGGCTGCGGTTCGTCGACTACCAGATCGACCTCGGCCCGCTGTATCCGCTGCTGATCTACTTCGTCGTGGCGGGCACAACCAGCGCGGTGAATCTCACAGATGGGCTCGATGGCCTGGCCGCGGGCTGCGCAGCTATCGTGCTGCTCGCCTATATCGGGATCACGTTTATCACCGGAGACTTCGACCTGGCGATGCTCGCCGGCTGCCTCGTGGGGGCGTGTATCGGCTTTTTGTGGTTCAACGCGTTCCCGGCGACGATCTTCATGGGCGACACCGGCTCGCTCGGGCTGGGTGGCGCGATCGCGGGCCTCGCGGTGATGACCAAGACAGAGGCGCTGTTGATCCTGCTCGGCGGGATCTTTGTGATGGAGGTCCTCTCGGTGGTGATTCAGGTTGTTGGGTTTCAGACGATGCGCAAACGCGTCTTCTTGATGGCGCCGATTCACCACCACTTCGAGCTGAGGGGGTGGTCAGAGACGAAGATCATTCTGCGCTTCTGGATCGTCGCCTCGATCTGCTGCGCGATCGGCTTCACGATCTACCGGCAGAGCAGGGGCGTGTGAGGTCGCGACCGGACCTTCCGGGCGGTCCCTATCTCGTCGTGGGGCTGGCGCGCTCAGGTGTGGGGGCCGCGCTGGCGCTGCGTGACCGGGGCGAGGAGGTGATCGGCGTTGATGCTGGCTCTCCGGAGGGGCTTGGAGGGCTGACGGAGGCCGGCGTCGAGGTACACCTGCGCGAGGAGGGCACGGCGCTGCTGGCGAGGGCGGGCGCGGTGATCAAGAGTCCGGGGGTACCGCGGGAGGCGCCCGTGATCGCGGGGGCGCTCGCAAGGGGGATAGAGGTACTGGGCGAGCTGGAGATGGCGTGGCGGCTGCTGGAGAACGAAGTGATTGCCGTGACGGGCACGAACGGCAAGACGACGACGGTCGAGTGGGTCGGGCACATCCACCGCACGGCCGGCCTGCCCGTGACCGTGGCCGGCAACGTCGGAACGGCGCTGAGCGGGCTGGCCGGCAAAACCGGGCAGGACGTGACAGTTGTGTGCGAGGCGTCGTCGTTTCAGCTGCAGGACACCAACGCGTTTGCGGCCGAGGCCGCGGTGTTGCTGAACATCACCCCCGACCACCTCGACCGCCACGGCACGTTCGACCGGTACCTGGCTGCGAAGCTCGAGATCTTCGCACGGCAGGGCAACGAGGACATCGCGGTGGCGCCTCTGGGGCTCGGGGTTGAGGACCTCGGCGGCTGCGGGCGGCGCGTGTGCTTTGGCAGCGGCCCGGGCGCCGCGCTCTCAGAACGGGCGGGCGAGTTGTGGTGGGAGGAGCAGCCGCTCATGTCCGCTGGCGAAATCGGCCTGCGTGGCGCGCATAACATCCAGAACGCGATGGCCGCCGCCGCGGTATGCCTGGCGCGCGGCGTCGGCACCGGCGCGGTGCGCGAGGGCCTGCGCTCATTCGCGGGCGTCAAGCATCGCCTGGAGGCGCTGGCGAGCAGTGACGGCGTGCTGTGGGTGAACGACTCGAAGGCGACAAATGTGGCGAGCACGCTTGTCGCGCTCGATGCCTTTCCCGCTGGCGCCATTCATCTGATCCTCGGCGGGCAGGGCAAGGGACAGGACTTCTCGGCGTTGCGCGCCCCAGTGGAAAAGCGCTGTGAGGCGGTATACCTGATCGGCGAAGATGCACCGCTTATCGCCGCCGCGCTCGCCAGCGTGAGCATCCCGGTGCATGAATGCGGCGAGCTCGAGCTGGCCATCGCCAGGGCGCGGGAGGCGGCGAGGCACAGGGATGTGGTGCTGCTGTCACCGGCCTGCGCCAGCTTCGACCAGTTCGCGGACTTCGAAGCCCGCGGTGAGCGCTTTCGGGAGCTCGTCCAGGGATAGAGGCTTCCACCCGCGCGTGTCGAAGTGGGTGGCAATGCCGGCAGCCGCACAGCGCGCATCCCTGTTTGGGGCTCGAGGCAAGCGTGCCAGGCGCGCGCGCGCCAGTGCCGCGCAGCGGCGCCAGCCGCTGGAGCACCGCATCCTGCTGACCGCGACGCTGTGCTTGCTGGCGTTCGGTGCGGTGATGGTCTACAGCGCCTCCTCGGCGACGACGCTGCTCAAGGGCCAGGGCAACGGCAGCGGTTATCTAATCAAGTACGTGATGTACGGGGCGATCGGGCTGGTGCTGATGCGTGTGCTTGCGCGCGACGGGGTGGCAAAAGTCCAGAGCATCACGGCGCCCCTGCTGGTGGTCTCGTTCGTCTTGGTGCTGGCGGTGCACATTCCCCACGTCGGGGTGAGCGTGAACGGAGCGCGCCGCTGGATCGGCCCCGGACCATTTCAGTTCCAGCCTTCGGAGCTGATGAAGCTGGCGCTGGTGCTGTACAGCGCCACGTTGCTGGCGAAGCGCCCGCGACGCGTGCTCGACTTGCGCGATCTGGTCAATCCGCTGCTCGTGGTCGTGGGCGGCGCGTGCCTGCTGGTCGTCACCCAGCCCGATCTGGGCACTGCGATGGTGATCGCGTTCACGACCTGCGCACTGCTGGTCGCCGCGGGGATCTCGCTGCGCAACCTGGCGATCCTGGGCGGCGGGACGCTGGCACTGGTGTTCATGTATGCACTGGTGAAACCGTACGCGCGAGCGCGGCTGACCTCGTTTATCGACCCCTGGGCGCACGCTTCTGGCAGCGGCTTCCAGGCGGTACAGGGGCAGATCGCGATCGGCTCGGGCGGGCTGTTCGGGGCCGGTCCGGGGCAGTCGGTGCAGAAGATCTTCTATCTGCCCGAGGCGCCCACCGACTTCATCCTCGCGGTGATCGGCGAGGAGCTTGGCGTGATGGGGGTGTTCGCATTGCTGTCTTTGTACGGCCTGATCGCCTACGCGGGCTTGCGGGCGGCGAAGGGCGCGCGCAGCCTGTACAGCGCCCTGATTGCGGTCGGCATGACCGCTCTGATCGTCTCGCAGGCAAGCTTGAACGTGTTTGCGGTGCTCGGGCTGGCGCCGCTCACGGGAGTGCCGCTGCCGTTCGTCTCCTACGGCTCGAGCAGCCTGATCGTGATGCTCGCCGCGATGGGCATGCTGATGAACGTCGCCGCCGGGGGAACGGCGCACGTGCGGGCGGTGGCGCCCGCCCGCAAACAGCGTTCAGCCGACGCGCGGGGGCGCGAGTCGGCAGGATTGGCTCGTGAGCACACAGAAGAGGAGGATCGTGATCGCCGCCGGCGGGACCGCCGGGCACGTGGTGCCGGCGCTGGCGGTGGCCGGCGCGCTGCGAGCTGAGGGCGCCGAGGTAACGTTCATCGGCGGCGAGCGCGCCGAGGCCGAGATGGTTCCAGTCGCGGGCTTTCCGCTGCGCAAGATCTCGGTGGAAGGCATGAGCCGGACAAACCCGTTGCGTGCTGCCCGTGCGCTGATGCGAGCGGCACGTGCCTTCGGGCATGCACGCTCGCTATTGAAGGAGCTGGCTCCCGACGCCGTGCTGGGTGCAGGCGGCTATGTCTCCGGGCCGGCCGGCCTCGCCGCGGTGACGCTGAGAATTCCGCTCGTGCTGAGCGAGGCAGACAGCCACCTCGGCCTGACCAACCGCCTGCTGGCGCGCGCCGCACGGCGGGTGTGTCTGGCCTTTCCCCTGGCTGGGCGTGAGGGTTCTCGCTACCGGGTGACGGGCCGCCCAGTCCCTCCAGCCCAGGAAGATCGCGCCGGTGCACGCGAGCGGCTGGGGATCGGGGCGGGAGAGGAGTGCGTGCTCGTATTCGGCGGCTCGCTCGGCGCGCGTTCAATCAACGAGGCCGCGGTGCAGGCGTTCGCCGATGCGGGCGGGCGGGCTCCATTCAGAGTGCTGCACATCAGCGGGCGGCGCGATCACGCCGAGCTGACCCTACGGCCGTTGCCGCAGGGGTATGACCTGCGCGAGTACCTCGAGGAGCCGGAGTTCGCCGACGCGCTCGCGGCCGCCGACCTCGTGATCGCGCGTGCCGGAGGCTCGGTGTTCGAGATCGCCGCGCACGGCCTGCCAGCGATCCTCGTGCCCTATCCGCACGCCTCGGCCGATCACCAGAGCGCGAACGCGCGCTGGATGGCCGATGCGGGCGCGGCGATCGTGATCCCCGATCGCGAGCTGAACGGAAAGCGCCTTGCCCGCGAGGTGGCCAGGCTGCTCGCCGACCAAGAGCGTTTGGCGGCAATGGCGCGCGCCTCTAAGGGATTGGCACGGCCGGACGCCGCCGGAGAGATTGCCCACGAGCTGTTGGAGGCAGCCCGATGAGCGGCCCGTGGAGCGGGCGGCGTCTGCACTTCGTCGGTGTGGGCGGCGCCGGGATGAGCGGCTACGCGCGTGCGGCGCATGCCCTCGGAGCACAGGTCAGCGGCTCCGACCGGGCCGCGTCTGCGTTCACCGAGCGCCTGGCGGCTGAGAACGTGCTGGAGGCGCGGATCGGCGGTCACGACGCCAGAAACGTGCCAGAAGGTGACGGCCTAGAGGTGATCTATTCGAGCGCGGTGGGAGCCGATAACCCCGAGCGGATTGCCGCTCGCGCGCGCGGGCTGCCCGAGCGCCCGCGGGCGGAGCTGCTGGGGGAATTCACCGCGCTGAAGCGCACGATCGCGGTGGCGGGTACGCACGGTAAGACAACCACCGCGTCGATGCTGGTGCACGCGCTGCGTGCCGCGGGCCTTCAGCCAGGATGGCTGGTGGGCGCCCCGGTCGGGGATGGCCTCCCGAACGCCGAGTGGGGAGAAGGTGAGTGGCTCGTGGTGGAGGCCGACGAGTCCGACCGCTCGATGCTCAGCCTGCATGTCGAGATTGCGGTGCTGACTAACGTCGAGCTCGACCACCATGGGACCTTCGCCTCGCTGGCCGAGCTGCGGGACGCCTTCCGCGGCTTTTTGACCGGGCCGCGCCTGGCGGTCGTCTGGGATCGCCCAGAGCTACTGGAGCTGCGCGAGGGTGAGGTCGTTCCTTACGACATGCCCGAGCCTGCCCTCGAGACGGGGGGCTCCCGCTTTCAGTGGCGCGGGAATGAGGTGCGCCTAGGCGTGCCGGGCGCCCACAACGCGCTGAACGCGATGGCTGCGCTGGAGGCCGCGCGGCTCGCCGGCGCGGGCTCCGAAGGTGCGATCGAGGGCCTCGCGGGCTTCCAGGGTGCCGGCAGGCGTTTTCAGCTGCTGGGCGAAACCGAGCGAGGCGCAATTGTGTATGACGACTACGCTCATCACCCGACCGAGGTGGCCGCAACGCTGGAGGCGGCCCGCACGCTTGACCACACGCGATTGGTGGCGGTATTCCAACCGCATCTCTACTCGCGTACGGAGCTACTCGCACGCGAGTTCGGTGTCGCCCTAGCGCTGTCTGACGTCGTGGTGGTACTCGAGGTCTATCCGGCGCGCGAGCGGGGAGAGGACCATCCGGGGGTGAGCGGGCTGCTGGTTGCTGAGGCCGCGGCGGACGCGGCCAAGGGCAGGCCGGTGTACTGGCTGCCAGGCTTCGCCGAGGCCGAGAGGGTCCTTCAAGGCCTGCTCGGTGAGGGCGATATATGCCTAGTCATGGGCGCAGGGAACGTTGACGAGCTTGGCAGGAAACTGGTGAAGACCGATGGCGTCTAGGAACTCACCGCAGACGGTCCCGTCGATCGTGCAGCGGAGCTTCCCGCTCGCTCGCATGGCGACGGTGAGGACCGGCGGTGAGGCGGAGTACTTCGCAAGGGCGGGGTCGGGCGCCCAGCTGCGGGAGCTGCTCGGATGGGCAAAGGCGACCGGCGCGCCGGTCGCGGTTGTGGGGTCTGGCTCGAACCTGCTGATTGCCGACGAGGGAGTGAGGGGCTTGGTGATGAAGCTGGACCGCAAGCTTGCCCTGATCCAGCACGAAGGCGAGCGCATCGTGTGCGGGGGCGGGGCCCGGCTGCCGTCGGTCGCCGCGCGCGCCGCCCAGGCGGGACTGTCGGGGGTGGAGTTCGGCGTGAATATCCCCGGCACCGTCGGAGGAGCTGTGAGGATGAACGCGAACGCCTACGGCGGTGAGCTCGCACATGCGCTCGAGTGGGTGGAGGTCATGACGGCCGGCGGGTCCGAACGCCGCACGCCAGCCGAGCTCGGATTCGAGTATCGCCGCTCCAATCTGGCCGCGGGGGAGATCGTGGCACGTGCCTCATTCGTGCTCGAGCCGGCTAGGACGGAGGCGGTCAAGGCCACGCTCGCGGAGATGCGCGAGCGCCGTCACGCGGCCCAGCCGCAGGGGATCAAGACCTTCGGCTCGACGTTCAAGAATCCTGAGGACTCCAGGGCCGAGGGCCGCTCCGCCGGGCTGCTGCTGGCCGAGGCCGGGTGCAACGGCCTGGCCATCGGTGGTGCGCGTTTCGCCGAGAAGCACGCCAACTTCATCGAGAACACCGGCTCGGCGAGCACCGCGGATGTGATCGCCGTCATGGCCGAGGGCCGCCGCCGTGTGCTGGAGCGGTTCGGCGTCGCGTTGGAGCCCGAGGTGCAGACGCTCGGGGACGTGCGCTTTCCCTGGTAGGGGTTCGCCCGCCGGGGTCGAAAACCAAGTTGAATGGATCGTTCACCCACTGCGCGCCTGCACCGCCCGTTCTTCGCACCCGCACTTCACCCGCGAGCTGGGCGGGGGAGCCGGCCGGCGCCAGGTCGCTGGTGGCGCCCGTTCGCGCTGCCCGGCAGCTTGGCGCGAGCCTGTTGGTTGCTGATCTCTCGCCACCGCCGCCTGCGGATCGCGCTCCTGGCCGTGCTTGTGAGCCTGCCGCTGCTGGCAGGCGGCTGGCTGTTGTTGCGAAGCTCGCCGCTCACCTCCGTGGAACAGGTGCGGGTGAGCGGTTTGCACGGACCGCAGGCGCGAGCGATCGAAACGGCCTTGACCGGCGCGGCAAGTCATATGAGCACCCTCGGGGTGCGCACCGCCGCGCTGCGCGCGGCGGTCGCGTCATTTCCCGTCGTGCGCAGCGTCCGCGCAATCCCGAGCTTTCCCCACGGCCTGCGGATCGTGGTGAGCGAGCAGCCGCCGGCTGCTGCGCTGGTGGCCGGAGGGACACGCACCGCTGTGGCGGCCGACGGAGTAGTGCTTGGCCCCGCGCTGCTCTCGAGCTCGCTGCCAACCCTCAACGGCGCCTTCGAGCCCGCGGTGGGACAGCACCTGCACGATGCCACCCTGCTCGGATCGCTCGCGGTGCTCGGGGCCGCTCCGGCTCCGCTGGCAAAGCACGTTGCCCGCGTGTACAACGGCCCCGAGGGACTGACAGTGGCGATGCGGGGTGGCCTGCTCGCGTACTTCGGTGACGCCGCGCGACCCCACGCGAAGTGGTTCTCGCTTGCGCGGGTGCTCGCCGACCCGAGCTCTACCGGCGCCTCCTATATCGATGTGCGCTTGCCTGAACGACCCGCCGCGGGCTTCCCGTCCGGTAGCGGGCCCCCAGGCGCCACCACCTCCACGACGGGGCAGGCGAGCACACCGGAATCGACCATCGCGAGCCTTGCCGCGGGCTTGAGAGCCGACACGCCCGGCGGAACGGCGGCTGGCCCAGGAGCAACGCCGCCGTCAGAATCTGCCCCGTCTGGCGAAGCATCATCGCCCGCGTCTACAGAAGCTGCAACCACGCCCGGAGCAGCGGAACCGGCGCCGGCGAACGGATCGGAAGAAACCTCCGGTGCGACCCCGGCAGCGGGAGGTTGAAATAGGCGGTACACAACAGTAAAGCTCAACTCAAGGTCTAGTCTTCATAAATGCCAATTCTCGGGTGATGGTTGAGAGTTGGCTAATCTGCAACGAATCTTGCGAGATTGGCGGCAGTCGTTGACAGGGCGAAGATCCCTGCATAACGTGCCGATCTGGGCGGTTCGGGAGACCAGGTCTACCGAACCCTAAACAACTACTGAAGGCTTCGGACAGAACCTCATGGAGAGCAGCGGCAGCTATCTGGCGGTCATCAAGGTTGTAGGTGTCGGGGGCGGCGGGACGAACGCGGTCAGCCGCATGGTCGACGCGGGGCTGCGCGGTGTGGAGTTCATCGCGGCCAACACCGACGCCCAGGCGCTCACGATGTGCGACGCCGACATGAAGCTGAACATCGGCCACGAGTCGACGAAGGGCCTCGGCGCGGGCGCCAACCCCGACGTCGGCCTGTCGGCGGCCTCGGAGTCGCGCGACGACATCAAGGAGGCGCTGAAGGGCGCGGACATGGTGTTCGTCACGGCCGGCGAGGGCGGTGGCACGGGCACGGGCGCGGCGCCGGTGATCGCGGAGATCGCCAAGAACGAGATCGGCGCGCTGACGGTCGGCGTTGTCACGCGGCCATTCGACTTCGAGGGCTCCGAACGGGCGCGCCAGGCGACCGAGGGCATCGAGCGCTTGCGCGAGGTCGTGGACACGCTGATCGTGATCCCCAACGAGAAGCTGCTCGCCGTGGTGGAGCGGCGCACCTCGATGCTCGACGCGTTCCGTGAGGCCGACAACGTGCTGCGCCAGGGCGTACAGGGGATCACCGACCTGATCACGATCCCCGGCCTGATCAACCTCGACTTCGCTGACGTCCGCACGATCATGCAGGACGCCGGCTCGGCCTTGATGGGGATTGGCACGGCTGGTGGCGAGAACCGCTCCGCCGAGGCCGCCAAAGTCGCGATCTCCTCACCGCTCTTGGAAGAGTCCGTCGATGGTGCCACCGGCATCCTGTTGAACATCACCGGTGGCAAGGATCTCGGCCTGTTCGAGGTAAACGACGCTGCAGAGATCATTCAGAACGCGGCCGACCCGAACGCGAACATCATCTTCGGTGCGGTGATCGACGAGAGCATGGGCGAGGAAGTGCGTGTCACAGTGATCGGCACCGGATTCGACCACCGTCCCGGCCGCACCGCACGCCGCGACAGCCGCGCGCGCGGGCGCGACCGCAAACCGTCGATCGACGATCGCCAGCGCAGCTCGCTCGAGATCTCCGACGACGACATCGACGTGCCGCCGTTCCTGCGTTAGTTCGCGCCCGCTAGCCTGCGGCCGATGTCGAGCACGTTGCGCCGCACAGCCCTCTTTGACCGTCACGTGCAGGCGGGCGCGAAGATGGTCGGCTTCGCTGGCTGGGAGATGCCCGTCCAATACGGAGGCATCCGCCAAGAGCACATGGCGGTGCGTGAGGGCGTGGGTGTGTTCGACGTGTCGCACATGGGCGAGATCGAAACCTCAGGTGCGCAAGCGCTCGAGCTGCTGCAACGGCTGCTCTCCAATGACGTCTCGAAGATCCCGCTCGGCGATGGCGCGGGGGAGGGTGGCGGGGCTCAATACTCCGTGCTCTGCCGCGAGGACGGTGGTGTGCTCGACGACCTGTTCACCTACCGGTTGGAGTCCGACCGCTATCTGACGGTTACGAATGCGTCCAACCATGAGCGTGACCTCGCCTGGTTTCAGGTGCACGCGCAGGAGTTCGCAGATGTCCAGGTCGCCGACCGCCTGGATGACTATGCGATGCTCGCCGTTCAAGGGCCACGCGCCCGGGAGCTCGTGCAGGCGATCTCCGATGCGCCGCTGCCGTCGCGGATGACCGCTGCGACGCGGCGCCTTGGGGGGGCGCAGGCATTGGTCTGCGGCACCGGTTACACGGGCGAGGACGGCGTAGAGATCCTCTGTGCGCCCGAGCACGCTGCCGCGCTTTGGGATGAGCTCGTACGTCGCGGCGCCGTTCCCGCGGGGCTCGCCGCGCGCGACACGCTGCGCCTGGAGGCCTGCTTTCACCTGTATGGCAACGACCTGTCGACCGAGCGTGGCCCGATCGAAGCGGGGTTGGGCTGGTGCTGCAAGGAGGACACCGGCTTCATCGGCGCCGAGGCCGTGCGGGCGGTGCGGGCGGTGGGAGCCGCGGAGAAGCTCGTGGCGTTTGCGATCGACGGCCCTGGGATCGCGCGCCAGGGCAATCCGATCGCCGGTGGGGGCGAGGTCACGAGCGGCACCCTCTCGCCGAGCCTGGGGATCGGCATTGGCATGGCCTACGTGCCTGCCGAGCGCTCCGCGCTCGGCAGCGACCTGGAGATAGACGTTCGTGGCAAGATGCGCCGCGCCGTCGTCAGGCAGAAGCCGCTCTACCGAAAGGGCCAGTTGTGATGGCAGACGCAAGCTACCCCGATGACCTGCTCTACCACCCCGAGCACGACTGGGCGCGGATTGACCCCGACGACGCGACGATCGCGACGCTGGGCATCACCTGGTTCGCGCAAGACGCGCTCGGCGAGGTCGTGTACTTCGATCCACCGTCCGCCGGCACGACCGTCACGAAGGATGAGCCCTATGCCGAGGTGGAGTCGGTCAAGGCCGTCTCGGACGTGGTCGCGCCACTGTCGGGGGAGATCGTCGAGGTCAACGAAGCCCTCGCGGAGAACCCGCACATGATCAACGAGGATCCCTACGGCGAAGGCTGGCTTGTGAAGGTGCGCCTCTCCAACTCCGCCGAGCGCGACGCGCTGCTTGACGCTGGTGCCTACTCCGCCGGGCTGGGCGGGTAATCCATCCTCTAGGCTGCTCCTAGTTGAGCCGCTACACCGCCACCACCCCCGAGAACCTTGCCGCGATGCTCGCGGCGATCGGCGTGGGATCTCTGCAGGAGATCTTCGACCGCCAGATCCCCGCGGGCGTGCGTCTTGGCCGTGAGCTCGACCTGCCGGACGGCCTCTGTGAGCAGGACGTCTACGAGCATCTTCGTGCGCTCGCCGCGCGCAACACGAGTGCCGAGGACGAGGTGTCGTTCCTGGGTGCGGGCATGTACGACCATTACGTCCCCGCGCTGATCGACATGCTGATGGAGCGCTCTGAGTTCCTGACCCCCTACACCCCCTATCAGCCCGAGATCTCCCAGGGAGGGCTGCAGGTCATGTTCGAGTACCAGACGGCGATCTGCGAGCTGACCGGCCTGCCCGTTTCGAACGCGTCCGTCTACGAGGGACCGTCAGCCGTGGCCGCGGCCGGCTACCTCGCGAAGCTTCACAACGGCAAGAGCCGCTTCGTTGTGAGTGCTGGCCTGCACCCGCATTCGATCGAGACGCTGCGCACGAACGCCCACGGCTACGGCATGGAGCTCATCGAGGTGCCCCTCTCAGGCGGCGTCACCGACCCCGAGGAGTGGGCGGCCGCGATCGACGCAGACACGAGCGCCGCTATTTTCGCCCAGCCGAACTTCCACGGCGCCGTCGAGGACGCGGCAGCGCTGAGCGCCGCCGCCAAGTCCGCCGCGAGGGATAACGCCGAGGGCGCGCCTGTGGTGATCGCGCAGATCGACCCGATCGCCCTGGGCGTGCTCGCCGCGCCCGGCGAATGCGGCGTGGACGTAGCGGTGGGAGAGGGCCAGCCTCTCGGCAACCGCCTGGACTTCGGCGGGCCCTCCTTCGGCCTGTTCGCCGCGCGCGAGGAGTACCTGCGGCGCATGCCTGGGCGCATCGCCGGGGAGACCGTCGACGTGGACGGCCGGCGGGGGTTCGTGCTGACGCTGCAGACACGCGAGCAGCACATCCGCCGCGAGAAGGCCACCTCGAACATCTGCACCGCGCAGGCGCTCAACGCGCTCGGCGGCGTCGTCTACCTGTCCTGGCTCGGCCGGCAGGGCATCGTCGAGCTGGGCGAGCTGCTGCTGGCGCGCACGCACTACGCGCGCGAGACGCTCGCGAGCATCGACGGGGTGGAGAAGCTGCACTCCCAGCCGGTCATCCGTGAGTTCGCGCTGCGCCTGGACGCCGACGTCGCTGCCGTCAAGGCCCGCTGCGCCGCGAACGGCTTCAACCCAGGCGTGGACATCCAGGCGCTGACCGGGCGCGAGGAGGATCGCGGCGGGTTACTCGTGGCGATCACCGAGCGGCGGAGCCGCGCTGAGATCGATCGCTTGGCGGACGTCCTGGGAGCGGCTGTGGCCGCGGAGCGTCAGGCGGTGCCGGCATGACAGGACTGACGGAGCTACCACTGCAGCGCCAGCGTGCGAAGACGATCTTCCAGAAGGGCGCGCCCGGGCGCCGGGCGTTCGTGTGTCCAGAGCTCGATGTGCCCACCGTCGACCCCGAGACGCTGCTGCCGCGACGCTTTCGCCGCGCCGAGCCCCCGCGCCTACCGGAGGTTTCAGAGCCCGAGATCGTGCGCCACTACGTGTCGATCTCCAAGCGCAACTTCGACCTCGACTCGGGCTTCTACCCGCTGGGATCGTGCACGATGAAGCACAACCCACGCCTGCACGAGCGGGTCGCGGCGCTACCCGGACACGCGCGGCTACACCCGCTGCAGGACCCTGAGCACGCACAGGGTGCCCTGGAGCTGATGTGGAACCTACAGCAGGCGCTCGCGGAGATCTCGGGCCTGCCACACATCTCCCTGCAGCCCTCCGCCGGCTCTCACGGCGAGCTTGCGGGCGTCCTGCTCACCCGCGCCTACCACGAGGCCAAAGGTGAGCACCGTCACAAGGTGCTCACGCCCGACACCGCCCACGGCACCAATCCTGCCACCGTGACCATGGCGGGCCTTGAGGTGGTCAAGGTGGCCACGAACTCCGGCGGCGGCGTCGACCTCGACGACCTGCGCGCCAAGGCCGATGGCGATGTGGCGTGCCTGATGCTCACCAACCCCAACACGCTCGGCCTGTTCGACCCCAACATCTCAGAGATCGCCGAGATTGTGCACGGCATCGGCGCGACGCTCTATTACGACGGCGCCAACCTCAACGCCGTGATGGGTCTCTCCCGCCCCGGGGACATGGGCTTCGACATCGTCCACTTCAACCTCCACAAGTCCTTCACCCAGCCCCACGGCGGCGGCGGTCCCGGCTCGGGCCCGATCGCGGTGTCCGACCGCATCGCCCCGTTCTTGCCGCGACCGCTCGTCGTGCGCGGCGAGGACGGCGCTTTCGACCTCGATTACGACAGTGAGCGGTCGATCGGCAGGCTGCGGGGCTTTCAGGGCAACTACGGCTGCTTCGTGCGCGCGTACGCGTACATCTGCTCGCTCGGCGCCGATGGGCTGAAAGACGCTTCCGAGATGGCAGTGCTGAACGCGAACTACCTGCTCGCGCTGCTGAAGCGCAAAGGCGTGGCGGAGTACCTGCCACTCGCCTACGGAGAGCTGTGCCTGCACGAGTTCGTCCTCTCCGGCGGTCCGATGAAGCGCGAGCTTGGGGTCAAGACGCTCGACCTTGCCAAGCGGCTGCTCGACTTCGGCTTTCACCCGCCGACCGTCTACTTCCCGCTGCTCGTCGAGGAGGCGTTGATGGTCGAGCCGACCGAGACCGAGACCAAGGAGACGCTCGACGCCTTCGCGGACGCGATCGCTGAGATCCTCGCCGAGGCCGTGGAGGACCCCGAGATCGCCAAGAACGCACCGTACAGCACGCCCGTGCGCCGCCTGGACGAGGTCGCGGCAGCCAAGCATCCTGTGATTCGCCAGGCCCTTTAGCCAGTGCGGATCTTCTCCGGCATCCAGCCCACCGGGAGCAAGCACCTGGGCAATTACATCGGGGCGATCACGCAGTACGTGGCCGGGCAGGAGCGCGGCGAGGCGCTGTTCTGCATCGTCGACCTGCACGCGCTGACGGTGCCCTACGAGCCGTCGGCGCTGCGCGAGGGTCTGTACGACCTCACCGCCCTGCTGCTAGGCGCCGGCCTGGACCCGCAGCGATCGATCCTCTTTCGCCAGTCCGACGTCCCCGAGCACACCGAGCTGACCTGGCTGCTCGCCAACGTCACCTCCTTCGGCGACCTCAACCGCATGCATCAGTTCAAGGAGAAGTCGGCCAACCAGCGCGAACTGGTGTCGGCCGGGCTGTTCTTCTACCCGGTGCTGATGGCGGCCGATGTGCTCGCCTACCGGGCGAATGAGGTGCCCGTCGGCGACGATCAGCGCCAGCACGTGGAGCTGATGCGCGACGTTGCCGAGCGCTTCAACGCCCGCTTCGGCGACACACTCGTCGTGCCCGAGGCCCGGATCCCCGAGGTGGGGGCGCGGATCATGGACCTGCAGGATCCGACGAGCAAGATGTCGACGACCGGCGGCAGCGAGCAGGGCACGGTGCTCGTGCTCGACGAGCCGAAGACGATCGAGAAGAAGTTCAAGAGAGCGGTCACCGACTCCGGCAGCGAGGTGCACCGTGCGCCGGAGAAGGCGGGCGTGAGCAACCTGATCGAGATCCTCGCAGCAGTCCGCGGCGAGTCCCCGGCGGCGGTCGAGGCGGAGCTGAAAGACGCGCGGTACGGCGAACTGAAGACGGAGGTGGCAGCCGCTGTGATCGCTTATCTGGAGCCCGTGCGCGAGCGCTATTACGGCCTGCGAGCGGATGAGAGTTCGCTCGAGGCGATCCTGGCTGATGGTGCTGAGAAGGCTCGGGAGATCGCGGCCGGCACGCTCGCGGATGTGCGCGAGCTGATGGGCGTCGGAGCTCCTAGCCGTCGGCCCCGAACGGTACGGTGAGTGGGTGAGCATCGCCACGCTTGACCTCGACTTGGACTTGTTCAGCGGTCCGTTTGACCTGCTGCTGACGCTGATCCTGCGCGAAGAGGTCGATCTGATGGAGCTCCAGCTGGCCGACGTGGTGCTGGCGTACCTCGATCACCTCGAGACCCGTGGCGACCTCGACCTCGAGACCGCGACAGAGTTCATCGTGCTGATCGCCGCGCTGCTGGAGCTGAAGTCGCGGCTGATGCTGAGCGGCTCTGAGGAGGACGAGCTGCTCGACATCGAGCCGGCGCAAGCGGCGGAGGAGCTGCTGGCACGGATGCTGGAGGCGCGGCGCTACCGTGCGGCGGCGGGACATCTCGGCGAGCTGTTGCAGGCCGAGGAAGGGGTGCGCTTTCGCGAAGCGCCGCTGCCGGCGAGCCTGCGCAAAACGATCACCCAGCCCACGGATGGCTCGCAGAACCCGGATGTCTTGGGTCAGGCGCTCGGTCGGCTGCTGGTGATGCCGCCGGCGATCAGCCTGCGCCACATCGGCGTGCCGCGCATCACGGTCTCCGAGCGCTTGGCGCACCTGCGCGGCCTGCTGCGGCGCGGGCGCTTCAGCTTCGACGAGGCGGTGGCCGGCGCCGACCGGATGACGGTCGCGGTCACGTTGTTCGCGTTACTGGAGCTATACAAGCGCGGCGAGGCCAACTGGGAGCAGGAAGAGAGCTTCGGTGAGATCGCGATCCATGCGTGCGCGGTGCAGGCGCCGGGATACCCCGAGGCAGTCGCGGGGTGAGCGAGTCGCTACAGCGCACAGTGGAGGCGCTGCTGTTCCTGGCATCAGATCCGCTGAGCGAGCAGGAGCTGGCCGAAGCAACGGAGTGCAGTGCGGCGGAGATCGAGGCGGCGCTTCAGGCGCTCGCCGGGCAATACGCCGAGGGGCGGCGCGGGATCAGGCTGCGCGAGCTGGGGGGCGGCTGGACGCTGGCGAGCGACCCCGCCGCCGAGGACGCGGCCCGGCGCCTGTTCAGCCGGCGGCGCGTGGCGACACTCACCCCAGCCCAGGCGGAGACGCTCGCGATCGTCGCCTACCTGCAGCCGATCTCCCGCCCAGAGATCACGCGCATCCGCGGGGTCAGCGCCGACTCGGCGGCCGCGACGCTGCTGGAGCGTGGCCTGATCGAGGAGGCCGGCCGCTCCCAGTTTGGCGCCGTGCTGTACCGCACGAGCACACAATTCCTGAAGCTGTTCGGGCTGCGGACACCAGAGGATCTGCCCGATGCCGCCCGCTGGGACCCGACCCCGGAGGAGCAGGCGACGCTGCGCGAGCGGCTGCTGAGAGCCGGCGAGGCCCGGGCGGGCAGCGGTCCGGCGGAGTAGCGCTCAGGCGGTTCGCGCCGCGAGCTGACCGCAGGCGGCGTCGATGTCGCGCCCCCGCGTCAGACGGACGGTCACCGGGATGTTGCGCGATTCGAGCGTCGCGCGGAACGCCGCGATCGACTCGCGGCTCGAGCCCTCGAACTCCGAGCCGGTCGGGTTGTAGGGGATCAGGTTGACCTTGAAGATCGACTGCTCCTCGCCGCGCTGTTTCAGCGCGATCGCGAGCGCGATCGCCTGCTCGTGGCGGTCGTTCACGCCCGCGAGCATCACGTACTCGACGAACACACGCCGGCGCTTGCGCGCGTAGAACGCGCGGCACGCCTCGATCACGTCCGCCAGCGGGTAGCGGTCGTTCACCGGCATCAGCTCCGAGCGCAGCGCTTCCTCCGCCGCATGCAGCGACAACGCCAGACGGATCGGCATCGCTGATTCCGTCAGCCGTTCTATCCCTGGTATCCAGCCCACCGTGGAGATCGTCGTGCGGCGGTGCGTCACGCCGATCTCCGGCAGCCGCTCGCACGCCTCCAGCACGCTGTCTAGGTTCAGCATCGGCTCGCCCATACCCATGAACACGCAATGGTCGATCGCCTCGACGCGGCGGAAGTGCAGCGCCTGCTCGAGGATCTCCGACGCGGTCAGGTTTCGCGCGAACCTCATCTTGCCCGTCGCGCAGAAGCTGCACGTCAGCGGGCAGCCGGACTGCGAAGACACGCAGATCGAGCGCCGGCCATCGCGGAAGCGCATCAACACCGCCTCAAGCGGCCGCCCGTCGCCCGTCGCGAACAGGGCCTTCACCGTCCCGTCGTCCGAATGCGCCTCCTCGCGGAGCTCAAGCGCGCTGAATGGGAGCTCGCGCCGCAGCGCATCGCGCAATGCGGCAGGGATATTCGTCATCTGCTCGTAGCCCGCCACACCCTTCGCCGCCCACGCCCAGATTTGGCGGGCGCGAAACGCCGGCTCGCCGCGGTCGGCGAGCGTCTGGTCGAGTAACGCGAGATCCATCGCCCTTATGGTGGCAGCCGATGCGACTAGCCAAGTACCTGGCCCACGCCGGTGTCGCCTCGCGGCGCGCGGCCGAGAAGGTGATCGCGGGTGGGCGCGTGAGCGTCGACGGGAAGATCGTGCTGGATCCGGCCCGGGGCGTGGGTGAAGACAGCCGCGTGACGGTCGACGGCCGAGCCCTGGACGGAGCCGAGGCGCGCGTTGTCTATGCCCTGCACAAGCCGCTCGGCGTGGTGTCGACGGCGAGCGATTCCCATGGTCGCCCGACGGTTGTCGAGCTGGTGCCGTCAGAGGGCTTGCGCCTGTACCCCGTAGGCCGCCTGGATGCCGATTCGAGTGGGCTGATCCTGCTGACCAACGACGGCGAGCTGGCCAACCGGCTGACGCATCCGCGCTTTGAAGTCGAGAAGACCTACCGCGCAATGCTCGGCGGCGCGCCGATCACAGACGGCGCTCTACGGTCGCTGCGCCGCGGCGTGGAGCTCGACGACGGCCCCACCGCTCCTGCACGCGTGCGCCGGATGAGCGCGAACCTGATCGAGCTGACGATCAGCGAAGGCCGCAACCGCCAGGTGCGGCGGATGTGCGAGGAGGTTGGCCACCCGGTGCTTACGCTGGAACGCATCGCGTTCGGCCGCTTGCGTCTGGAAGGCCTCGCGCCTGGTATGCACCGGCGCCTGAGTGGGCTGGAGATCGAGCGCTTACGCGCGCTCTGACACAATCGCGCTCGATGCAGCAACGTCTCTTCGCCTTGCGGGGCGCCATCAGCGTGAATCGCAACGACGCGCAGGACATCCTTGATGCGACGACTGAGCTGATGAAGGCGATCATGGAGCGCAACACGCTCGTGCCGGAGCGCGTTGTGAGCTGCATCTTCACCGCTACCAACGACCTCAATGCGGAGTTCCCCGCAGTCGCCGCCAGGGCGCTGGGATTCGACCGCGTGCCATTGCTGTGCGCGCGAGAGATCCCCGTGCCCCGCGCGCTGCCACGCGTGATCAGGGTGCTGATCCATTACTACGCTGAGGACGGGCACGAGTCTCAGCACGTGTACCTCGGCGAGGCGAGCGCGCTGCGCGCCGATCTGCAGGCCGCACAGTAGCTCCGCTGAGGGTCATTCCCAGCGCGGGGCGTCACTGCCCGGCATCACCGGCCCGCGCGCGGCACAATAGGGCGCGTGACCCTCGAGTTCACACAGCGCATCGCGCGCATCCCCGTCTACCCCGCCGCGGGCGGCTACGCCCAGCAAGAGCCGCTGGTGCGGCTGGCGTCCAACGAGTCGCCCTACCCGCCGCTGGCTGAGGTGCGCGAAGCGATCGAGCACGCGCTCTCCTCACTCAACCGCTACCCCGACCCGGCCAACGTGACCCTCCGCGCCCGCCTGTCCGATCGCTACGGCGTGCCAGCGGCGCGGATCGCAATCGGCAACGGCTCCTGCGACATCCTGCTCGCCGCCGGCGAGGCGCTGCTCGAGCCCGGGGCCGAGCTCGTCTACCCGTGGCCGTCCTTCTCGATCTACCCCCACCTCGCCGCCGCCTCCGGGGCGCGCGCGATCACCGTCCCGCTCGACGCCTCCGAGCGCCACGACCTCGATGCGATGCTCCGCGAGATCACGGTCGCGACCCGCCTCGCGATCGTCTGTAACCCCAACAACCCAACCTCGACCGCCCTGCCGCTCGCTGAGATTGCCGCGTTCGTCGCCGAGGCGCCCCCGCACGTCTGCGTGATCATCGACGAGGCCTACTGCGAGTTCAACCTGCTCGACGACCCCGACGCCTCGCTCGAGCTGCTCGACCGCCATCCAAACCTCGTGTTACTGCGCACCTTCTCGAAGGTCTACGGCCTCTGCGGGCTTCGCGTCGGCTTCGCGCTCTGCGGCTCGGAGGACCTGCCGCGCGCACTCGATCAGGTGCGCCAGCCGTTCTTCTGCAATGCCCTCGCACAGGCCGCCGCGATCGAGGCGCTCGCCCACCAGGACGCGGTCACCGAGCGCGTAACCCGCACGATCGCCGAGCGCCTCTCGGTCGATGAGCGCCTGCGCGCGCTCGGACTCGACCCGGCGATCTCCCAGGCCAACTTCTGCTGGTTCTCGCTCGGCGACTCCCGCGACGAGGCCGAGGTGATGCGCGGCCTGGAAGAACGCGGCGTGCTCGTACGCGGCGGCGGTGCTTTGGGCCGTGAGGGTGCGCTGCGCGTCACCTACGGAACCCCCGAGGAAAACGAACGCTTTCTGGAGGCACTTGCCGAGGTGCTTTAGTTGCACTGGCGAAACTGTGCGGGCTGACCGGCGACAGGAACCTTCCTGCGGCTCACTGTGCACGACAGTCTCCCGAAAACTCTCATCGACCTGCTACAACATTGCTCAGATGGTCACTTCCGCGCCCGCATCTTCGCTTCATCCTCGCGCGTATTCGTGGTCGTCCTGCGCCTGGCGATTTATCTAGGCGCTTCGGCCGTGCCCGCGCGTGAGCGGGCGCCGCAGCCGCACCGGGGTCCCGTCTCTGGACCGAGCGCCTTCCCGGCGTGCACAACGCCATCGCTCACGCCCATAGCAGCTAACTAACATTTCCAGGCGCAGTAGTGAAAGGATGAGTCGATGATGATCGTCATGAAGGAGACCGCGACCTCCGAGGAGGTGCAGGCGGTCGTTGCCAAGATCGAGCGAGCCGGTGCGCTCGCACACCCGATCAAGGGTGCGCGCCTGACCGTGATCGGGGCGATCGGAGATGTCGAGCAGGACGTCAACATCGAAAGCCTGGGGTTGGAGGGACAGCCCGGGGTCGACCGCGTCGTGCCGATCCTCAAGCCCTACAAGCTCGCCTCCGCGCAGATCACCCACGGCGAGCGCACAGTCCTTGATATCGCCGGGCGCAAGGTCGGCGGCGAGCACTTCGCACTGATCGCCGGCCCGTGCACGGTGGAATCGCGTGAGCAGACACTGCAGACCGCACGTGTGGTGCGTGACGCGGGAGTGACGCTGCTGCGCGGCGGCGCCTACAAGCCGCGCACCTCTCCGTACGCCTTCCAGGGACTGGGTCAGGAGGGACTGAAGCTGCTCGCCGAGGCCAAGGCCGAGACTGGCCTGCCGATCGTCACTGAGCTGATGGATCTGCGCGACATCGATGACGTGCTGGAGGTCGCCGACGTGATCCAGATCGGCGCGCGGAACATGGCCAACTTTCCTCTGCTCACCGAGATCGGACGCTCCGGAGCTCCCGCGCTGCTCAAGCGCGGGCTGTCCTCGACGCTGGACGAGCTGCTGATGGCCGCCGAGTACATCCTCAAGGAGGGCAACCCCAACGTCATGCTCTGCGAGCGGGGCATTCGCACGTTCGAGACCGACCACCGCCGTGTCACGCTGGACATCATGGCGGTCCCAATTCTCAAGGAGCTCTCGCACCTGCCGGTGATCGTCGACCCCAGCCACGCCGCCGGGCGGCGCGATCTGGTGCTGCCGCTGTCGCTGGCAGCCGCCGCCGCGGGCGCCGACGGCATCATCGTAGAGGTGCACCCCAATCCGGACGAGGCTGTCTGCGACGGCCCGCAGGCGCTCCTGGCAGACACCTTTGACGAGTTCGCAGCCGCCGTGCAGCGCACCGCCGAGTTCGCGGGCAAGGCGCTCAGCGCCGTCTGATGCAGGGACAGGCCCCTTGAGGGTCGCGATCCTCGGTGTGGGACTGATCGGCGGCTCGATTGGCCTGGTGGCACGCAAGCGCGCAGGCGCAGAGGTGTGCGGGTATGACCCCGACGAGCGTGTGCTCGCCCTCGCGCTCGAGCTGGGCGTAATCGACGAGCAGGCAGCGGACATAGCGGGCGCGGTAAGCGGCGCGGATGTCGTGTTCGCGGCCGCACCGGTGGGTGTGCTGGCGGCGACCGTGCGCCAGGCACTCGGGAGCGCAGGGCCCGCCACCGTGGTCACCGACGTCGGCTCGACCAAGCTGGCCCTCGATGAGGTGCGCCGGGACCGGCGTTTCGTCGGCGGTCATCCTCTGGCCGGGGCTGAGACGGCCGGCGTCGCGGGCGCCAGCGAGGATCTGTTCGATGGCGCCACCTGGTATCTCACACCGACACAGGCCACCGACCCCGCGCTGTTCGAGCGCTTGGGAGATCTGATCGGTCGTTTCGGCGCTCGTCCCCAGGTGGTCGATGCTGGCGCACACGACCAGCTGATGGCGTGTATCTCCCACCTTCCGCACGTGCTTGCCAACGTGCTTGCCGCGCAGGCCACAAGCGCGTTCGAGCGTGAGGGCTCTCCGCCGGCCGCGGGCCCCAGCCTGCGCGACGCAATCAGGGTGGCCGGTGCGAATACCGCGATCTGGACGGACATCTACCTCACGAACCGCCACGCACTGATCGAGGCAATCGAGGAAGCCCAGCGGCGCCTTGATGACGTCCGCGCAAAGCTCCTGCGAGGTGATTCCGCCACGCTCGCCGCTTGGAACGAGCGTGCGCGGGCCGATCGCGAGGAACTACTCGGATGAATATGCGCTTCGAGCCCGCGGGTGGGCTGCAGGGAGAGCTGAGAGCTCCCGCGGACAAGTCGGTCTCTCACCGCGCGGCACTGCTCGGGGCAATGTCCAGCGAGCCAGTGCGGATCGAGAACTATCTGGATGCCGCCGATACCAACTCGACGCTCGAGGCCGTGCGCGCTCTCGGCGCGCTCGTGGAGATTCGCGAGGGCGAAGTGGTGATCCGCGGGACCGGCCTGCGCGAGGCCCGCGAGCCGGACGGCCCGATCGACGTCGGCAACGCGGGAACGCTGCTGCGCCTGCTCCCGGGCTGGCTCGCGGCCCAGGAGGGGCGTTCGTTCACACTCGACGGCGATGACTCGATTCGCCGCCGGCCGGTCGACCGCGTGGCCGAGCCACTGCGGCTGATGGGTGCCGAGCTGACGGCCACGGATGGGCGCTTCCCGCCGTTTGAGGTCCGCGGTGCGCGCCTGCGCTGCATCTCCTACGAGCTGCCGGTCGCGAGCGCGCAGGTCAAGTCGTGCGTGCTGCTAGCGGCACTCGCCGCCGATGGCGCTACGACCGTCGGGGAGCCGGCGCGCAGCCGCGACCACACCGAGCGGATGCTGCTGCGCGCCGGCGTGAACATCCACCGCAACGGCCGTCACGTGACCGTCGTCAATGCCGACGAGCTGGTGCTCGAGCGTGTGCGTGTGCCCGGCGACCCCAGCTCGGCGGCGTTCATGGTGGCCGCGGGGGTGCTCGTCCCTCACTCGCGCCTGCTGCTCGGGGACGTGGGGGTCAACTGGACGCGTACCGGCTTTTTGCGGATCTTGCGCCGGATGCGTGGGATCGTGCTCGGCGACCTCGAGGACGAGTCCGGCGAGCTGTCCGTGCATGAGCCCACCAGCGATCTCGACGTTGCCCACGGGGCGCTGGAGGGGACGGTCGTCGAGGCCGAGGAGGTGCCCCTGGCGATCGACGAGCTCCCCCTGGTGGCGCTGCTGGGTTGCTTTGCCGAGGGCGAGACGGTCGTGCACGGCGCTCAGGAGTTGCGCGTGAAGGAGTCAGATCGCATCACTGACGTAGTGGAAGGCCTACGCGCGCTTGGCGGCGAGATCGAGGCAACCGAAGACGGCTTCGCCGTGCGCGGCACCGGTGGCCTGCGAGGTGGCACGCTGCAGGCCCGCGGCGATCACCGCTTGGCGATGCTGGGCGCCGTGGCGGGTCTCGCCTCGCGTGAGGGCGTCGAGGTGGTCGGAATGGAGGCCGCGGCCGTCTCTTACCCATCCTTCGTCGAGGACCTGACGCACTTGTGCTCGTAGCGATTGATGGCCCGGCGGGTGCCGGCAAGTCGACGGTGGCTCGTGCGGTGGCGCGCCGGCTCGGCTTCACCTACCTCGACAGCGGCGCGATGTACCGCTGTGTGGGGCTACTTTCGCTCAGATCTCTCGAGGAGAACCCCGCGACGCTCGCCCGCTCCGCGCGTGTCGAGTTCGCAGGCGATCCCGGCACAGCCGGGCGCGTGCTGCTCAATGGCGAGGACGTGACAGAGCAGATCCGCACGCCGGAGGTCTCTGAGGCAGCCTCGCTTCTCGCGGCGGACCCGGGGGTGCGAGAGGCGCTCGTGGCAAAGCAGCGCGAGCTGATCGCCAGCGGGGACTGGGTCGCGGAGGGCCGTGACATCGGCACTGTGGTCGCGCCGAACGCTGAGCTGAAGGTGTTCCTCACCGCCTCGCCTTCCGAGCGCGCACGCCGCCGCGCTGCCGAGCTGGGCGCCGATCCTCACACGGTGCTCGCCGAGCAGGCGCTGCGCGACGAGCGCGACTCAACGCGCGAGCACTCACCGCTCGCGGCGGCCCCAGGGGCTGTGGTGCTCGACACGAGCGGACTGCCGGTCGAGGAAGTGGTGGAGCGGATCGCGAGGCTTGCCGCAGCGGCCTCGTCCTCGGTGTGAGCAGGCTCGTCTCGTTTGATTGATCTGGTCTGGGGGCTCGCCCCGGTCATACTGGCTCAATGCTGAAGGTCGCCGTCGTCGGCTATCCGAACGTAGGGAAGTCCTCGCTGATCAACCGCCTGACGGGCACGCGGGAGGCGGTTGTGCACGAGCGCCCCGGGATCACGCGCGACCGCAAGGAGCTGCAGTGCGAGTGGAACGGGCGGCGCTTCATGCTGATCGACACCGGCGGGGTGGACTTCCAGGACGAGGATCCGCTCGCCGGCTCGATCCGCGACCAGGCGCGCGCGGGGCTCGCCGATGCGCAGGTGGCGGTGCTCGTGGTCGAT
>Ga0307374_10004362_pt1 | contig 23588 bp, 22 predicted proteins | sample OX3MG_FD_202532 | JGI IMG/M metagenome (GOLD analysis project Ga0307374, IMG submission 202532) | Soil microbial communities from Risofladan, Vaasa, Finland - OX-3 | ecosystem: Environmental > Terrestrial > Soil > Coastal area > Acid sulfate soil | place: Finland: Risofladan, Vaasa | collected... | reverse complement strand
CAGGCCAAAGACGAGGGGGTAGATATGAGCAGCCATGAGGCGAAGGACAGGGCCGTACAGATGGCCAGCGTCGGCGATCTAGAACCGCCCAATTTGACTCGGCGCCACAAGTAGAAGATGCCCACCGTGAAGATCGCTCCCAGGAGGAAGACCTGGAAGAGGAAGGCGACGCTCAGTCCGCCGAGCATCATGCTGTACCAGGAGGCGTACGCGTGCAGCTGGATTTCCTTGGCGTACTCCCATCCGATGAGCGGTTGAGCAATGGTGAAGCCAATCGCGTAGATGAGCCCGTAATGACCAATCCAATCGCCGTAGGCTCGCTTTTCCGGACTCCTGGAAAAGAGAATCCGGAGGCCGCCGACCAAGGCGATCATGGCGCCGGCGAAGGCGATGTTACCCACGAATCGGTGCAGTTCCAAGGGAATCTCGGTGGGGTTGAGCAGGTTCAGCGCCAGACTGTTGGACGGCCGCGGCGTCAGCATGTAGGAGGCGACCACATCAATTGCCAGCATCTGGATCGAGGCGTTGATGGAGAGCAACAGCTCCAGCCCCACCCGCAGGGATCGCACATTCGCCAGCCGATCCCACTGGGAATAAACGGTGTAGAGACAGGCGATCTCCCCCACGAAGGCGATCCCCTCCACCACCAGGGGCCAGAACATGATCCGCACTAACTCCACGAAGAACTGGCTCCAAAGTCCCAGGAAGAGGATCAAGACCGAGAAGATCGCCAGCGCGGACCCGAAGGCGAACGTGGCCCCCAAGGCCGTCACCAAGTGCTTGGAGAAGCGGGTCTGGCGCTCGTCCTTACGCTTCCATCCGAGGAAGTCGGTGACGGCCAGGATGATGTAGCCGCCCTGCTGGAAGGCTGCGAACTGGATATGGGCCAGCATCAGCAGCGCCACCAGCGCCGTGGCTACTCCCGTGGAGATCGGCACCCGGACCAGGTGCGGGGAGGTGGCGGCGATGAGCGTGGGGAAACTCACAGGTTGAAGAGCCGGTTCACAGCAAGCAGTGCCTCGAAGACTAGAAAGAGGACGGCGAAGAGTGCCGGCACCATCACCTCAGGCCGCCGCCAAGGCTCGCGGTCTGGGGAGCGGTCCAGAAACGGTACCAGGATCAGCAGGGTCGTCCCGATCCCGGGGAGCACAAAAACCCCGACCGGAATCATCCAGGCCTGTGGGAACTGCACCAGGAGCTGATCCAAGGGCAGGAAGAACCACTCCGGAGTGGGCACATAGTTGAGCGCGGCCGGATTGGCGGCGCGCTCCAAGGGCGCCCCCACCACCACCGCCATTACGAAGATGATCACCACCAGGGCGAAGCTCACCAGGGCGTCCTTGAACACCTGGGAGGGGAAGAAGTCGTCGAGGTCGACTGGGACCGCGTACCCCGGGTCGCTGGGCACCGCCGGGTATGGATACTCCGCCGAACTCATTCGCTCCTTCCTGACCTCTTCGGACTCGGTTTCGACCCCCTCGTAGTTGACCCAGGATCCATGCTCCCCGTGGCGTCGGAGCAGGATCAGATGCAGCCCGATGAGCGGCACCAGCAAGGCTGGCAACAACCAGATGTGGATGGCGAAGAATCGGGTCAGGGTCTCCGGGCCCATCTGGGGGCCGCCGCGCAGGATCTCCTGCACCCAGTTGCCGAAGAACGGGATGTAGTCGACCACGTGAGTCACCACCACCGCCGTCCAGTAGGCGGCCTGGTCCCAGGGCAGCATGGCCCCGGTGATGCCGAGGCCTAGCACCATCAGGAACAACAAGACCCCGACGATCCAATTGAGCTCCCGCGGCTTCTTGTAGGAGCCGCTGACGAAGGTGCGGATCATGTGCAGGCCGATGATGATCAGTAGCACGTAGGCACCCCAGAGATGCATGCCCCGCACGATGGCCCCGAATTCGTCGTGGTGCTCGATGTAGTTGAGGCTCTCCCAGGCCTCGGTCGTCGAGGGCACGTAGGTCCAGAGCAAGAAAATGCCGGTGACGATCTGGAGCACGATGATGATCAAGGTGGCGCTGCCCAGCGAGTAGGCCCAGGCGCCCCGACGCGGCACCGCCTCGTAAAGCAGCTGGTGGGTCAGGTCGGAGATCCCCATCCGCTCGTCGACCCAGCGGTACGTGGCCGCCATCGGCCGGGCCACCGGGCGTGTCAGCTTGGCGACAAGCGCGCTCCGGGCGGGCTGGCTGGGACTCGACACCCGGGCTAGGCTCCTGTCAGGTCATTGCGGACGTAGAGGGTGTTGCCAACCAGCTTGTGTTCATAGCGGAACAGTGGCCAAGGAGGCGGCCCCCCGATGTTGGTACCGTCGATGCTGTAGAGGCCGCCGTGACAAGGGCAGAGAAACATATTCAGATTGATGTCCCAGTGCACGTCGCACTGCATGTGGGTGCAGACGTTGGAGAGGGTGAGCATCTCGACCTTGCCCAGGAGGTTGAGCTTCACCACGTACACGGTGCGGGGGACGGGCGGCACCGACCAGCCCTCATCGATCGGTAGGTTGACCACATAGGCGGTCGGCACCCCCACCGGCACCTGGCCGATGTCCGCCACCAGGACCCAGGGCGTCCGGCGCTTGGCGAAGACCGGGCTGAGCACCGAGCCCACGATCGGCGCCCCGATCAACAGCGCGGTGCCGGCACCGACGCCGTTAATGGTCATGATCATGAACCGGCGGCGGGACAGCCGCTGCTTGGCTAAGTTCTGGCCGTTATCAGCCACCGGCCAGAACCACAATCCCGACTAGCAGAGCCAGGCAGATCCCGACCAGGAACAAGAAAGTGAACACGGCGGACGCCACCGCCATCCAGGCGATCACCGCCCCCTGCTCGGTGGCCAGCTGTCGGGCGTGGCGCATGATCGCGAAGAACCCCACCAACATGATGCAGAAGAAGCCCGTCACCATCAAACCCAGGTACCAGGCGGACTCGAAGTCCTGATAGTTCAAGGCTGGTCGCCCCGCGGAACGGTGAAGTTCTGCGCCGATTGCTGCAGGCTCAGCAGGCAGCTGTTCTGACCAGTCGTGGCGTCAATCCCGCAGGGCAGTTTGGCGTTCTCCTTGATCACGCCCATGTACAGGCTCAGGACCAAAGCACAAACGCCCACCACCCCAATCAACCGCCCCGCGAGGGGGGTGATCTTGGCCGAGCTGGCCCCACCGCGCAGCGAACGCAGGTAGGAGACCAGATTGGCCGCGGTTGCGAGGAAGGCGATCAAAAGTGCCAGGTAGCGCAGGAGCACCAGGTTGGAAGGGATCACCGCCGCCGGCAGTGCGGTGGCCGCCATCCCCAGCAGCGCCACCACAGTTAGCGTCCCCCCGCCGCCGGCCGCACTCGACTGGTTGTGGCGCCAGAAGACCAGGTTTGCCCCCACCACCAGAACTGCCAGCAGCGCGACCTGTCCGATGAACAGGGAGGCCGAGTTGAAGACGAACAGGTTGTCGAAGGCGGGCAAAGAGCTGGTCTTGACGGTCTCAGCCAACAGGAACCCGGTGATCGGCTGGGCCAGCAGGAAGACGGATCCGATCGCGAACATGATCCGAGCGGCCCAGCGCTGATAGGTGATCTCGGCGGCGGACTTGGCCCGCCTCCCCCGCCAGACGGCGATGCCCGCCAAGAGCAAGGGTGCCCAGGAGAGGTTGGCTCCGGCGTAGTGGAGCAGCAGCCACGGGTAGCTGGGGGAGAAGGCAGCCCCGACGGCGCTCACCGCAGTTCCGGGGGTGAGCACGTAGCTGTCCAGCTCCACGATGGTGAAGAGAAAGACGTACTGCACAGCGGCGAACGCAAAGCCCACGGCCAGGTGCAGTCGGGGTGAGAAGCGATCCCAGCAGTAGGCATAGAGGAGCATCAGCGGGATGCCCACAAAGAAGCTGGCGAAGGCGATGGTGAGCGGCAGCAGCAGCTCGTTGAGCAGGGTCCCGATCAGGCGACCGTAGAGGCCGGCCAACAGGAACACCGCCAGCACGGCCCAGGTCGCCCCCAGGCTGTACAAATAAAGGATCGCCCTGGAGAGGCCGCGGGCATATCGGAGACAAGATGGATCCCCGCCCCGCCGCCGCCCGGCCAGCTCCAGGAACGGGGCCATCCCGGTGGCGGCCAGGATAAAGCCGACCAGGGCGATATGGATCAGGAAGACAGCCCCGATCGCGAACTGGGCGCCCAGGGTGCCGAATGGCAGCCTCGGGAGCGGAGTGGCGAGCGAGGACAGCAGCACTTCGCCCCAATGCTGACGGGACCACCCTCTCCAAGGCAACTCCCAACTGGGCCGATTCCTGGTCCTGAACTGCCGAGCGCCGATAATCGCCGGGTGGTCGAACCGCTGGTCCTAGTACACGGGGACGACCCCTACCTGGTTACGACCGCCGCGCTCCGGATCCGGGATCAGCTGACAGCCGATTTGGTCGCTGACCTGGGCCTCGAGGACTTCCGAACCTCGCGTGACCTCGACGCCATCGCTAGAAGCATTGCTACCCCCCCTTTCCTGGCAATCCGGCGGCTGGTGATGATTTGGGATCCGCCGCAGCTAGCGGGTGGGCAGCGCGCGGCCAAGGAGGTTGAGTTGCTCGGGACCACCCTGGCCAGTCGCCTGGACACCACCGCGGTGGTAGTGGTCGTCCGGGGCGTGGTGTCGGCCAGTTCACCGCTCCTCCAAGCGGTTCGCACCCAGCGGGGTGAGATCCGGTTACTGAAGAAACCGAAGGGTCGCGAACTGCGGCGCTACGTCGATGACGCCGTGCGGGCGCACGGTCTCCAGCTCGGCCAGCCGGTTAGGGCCCGGCTCACTGACGTTGCGGGCCAGGATCTGGGTCGGTTGCATCAGGAGTTGGAGAAACTGGAGATATTTGGGCTGGGCCGGAGTCGGATCGCCGACTCCGAGGCGCTCCTACTGGTGCCCCCCGCCCCCCCCACCGAGCTCTACCGACTCACCGACGCCCTCTTCGAGGCGCCCGGCCGGGTTGGGGAGCGGCTCAACGATATCGCGGGACGACCTGACCTGCCGCCGCCGGTTGTGGTGGGGGCTCTCGCTCGGGTGGTCCGCGAGCTCATCCTGTTCGCCAACGATCGGAGCCAGAGCCTGCCTCCCTGGAAGGAGGAGAAGCTAAGTGCCCACCTCAAGCGGGCGGGCGAGCCACGGCTCCGTCGGTGGCTGGTCGACCTGGCCGACCTCGACTGGTCCACCAGGACCGGTTCCGTCGACGGCCAAGACGGGTTGGAACTGCTGCTCGCCCGAATGGCGACTGAACTGAGCGGCCGGGGGTCGAACTGACCTGGAGCTGAGCCGCCGAGTCAGCTGCCCTTCGTCTCCTTGCTGGCACTGCCGGCAGACCGTCGTCGGGAGCTGGAGGTCCGCTCGGTCTTGGTGGCCGGCCGGCCCGCCTTGGGAGTCGCCGCAGCCTTGCGGGCGGTCGCGCCCGACTTGGGTTTGGTGCCCTGCGCCGACACCCGCTTGGTGGCCGCCTTCGGGGCCTTGAGCGCGGCTGTGTCCTGGGCTTCGGCCTTATTGGCGGAGCGCATCAGTCGGGACTTGCGCCGGCTCACGTTGCGGGCGTGCAGAACCCCGCGCTCCGACGCCTTGTCGAGGGCCGAGGTCGCAAGCTTCAGCAGCTCCACCGCCGAACCCTCCTCGACGCCGTCGATGACGTGCCTGGCCCGCGCCACAGCAGTGCGGACCGAAGACCGGACGCGGCGATTGCGCTCGTGCTTCCGAGCCGCCGATCGGATGCGCTTGCGGGCTGAACTGGTGTTTGCCATGATCTCTCGGCTTGTGGTTGAGGCCCCAGTAGATCTGGGCCAGATGGGCGCCGACACCGGGGTCGGGCCAGCGCCGCAGTATACCAATCGGCCCGCCGGGGCCTTGCAAGCCGCCGCTAGAGTGAGGCTGGTGTTGCGCTTAGGCCGGGCCCCCGCAAAGTTAAACCTGGCCCTGGAACTGACCGGCCGTCGGGCAGACGGCTACCACGAGCTGGCGGCGGTTTCCCAGACGGTCGACTGGAGCGACGTGGTTGCCCTCGAAGGAGAGGAGCCTGACGGGCGCCCGGCCCCCGCTGCTCCAGAGTTGCAGGTCTGGGGCCCGCAGGCGCACCGAGTGCCACTGGGTAGGGAGAACATCGCGGTGCGGGCCGCCGTCCTCCTCAGAGAGCAGAAGCTCGCCCCTCCGATCTGCCGGCTGGCTCTCGAGAAGCGGATTCCCACCCAGAGCGGACTCGGCGGCGGGTCGGCGGACGCGGCCGCCGTGCTCCGGTTGGCCGGAGCTGGCTTGGACCGACGTCAGCTCGAGCGGATCGCCCTGGCGTGTGGGGCGGACGTTCCCTTCGGCCTGATGGGCGGGGCCTGCCTACTGACCGGGATCGGCGAGGTGATCGACCCACTCCCCGCACTTGGATCCGGCGCCTTCCTCATCGTCGTGCTGGGGAAAGTGGCCACCGCGGCAGCCTACGCGGCCACCGACCCTCGGGACTTCAGTGACGGCAGCAGGGTGGAGAGGCTCGCCACCACACTGCGCGACGGGCGACCACCCAGCCCGGAGCTCTTCGGCAGCGCTCTGCAACCCGCTGCCTTCCGGTCAGTTCCCTCTCTGGAGGCGCGTTGGCGCGAACTTTCTGCGGCGAGCCCGGACGTAGCTTGGGCCATGACTGGGAGCGGGGGTGCCTTCTTCAGCTACCTACCAGACGGGCGGGCGGCGGAGGCCCTGGCCAGGCAGGTGGCGCCAGCTTGCCCTGAGGCTGACATCCGGGTGGCCCTGCCTCTGCCGGCGGAGGCTTCTTAGCCGGGAGCCCCGTCGGAGGCAAAGGAATGGTCAGCGACGAGCTGAAGCCCTGGGGGAGTGACGCCGACGCTCAGCTGAGAGCGCTGGCCAGCCCGCTGGGGGTCGGCAACGGACCGGCCACGATGTCACTGGGCTTTTGGAGCCCAAAGGCCTTGCCGTAGTCGCTGAAGTTCCCGGAGAAGGTGAGCTTCATCGACGCCGTACCGGCCGGGAGGCCGGTCTGAGCGGGTGCCAGCGTCGCGAGCTCCGCGAGATTCAGGTTGAGTCCCACTGTGATGTCGGTCCGCGCCAGCTGTCCGGAGGAGGTCAGCACGTAGCTGTCGGTCTTCACCTGGGTGAACTGCAGCAATCCCTCGATCGCTGGCAGCTCCGAGTTCAGTGAAGCTCCCTCAGAGCCCAGCGCCCCGACCACATCGCCCAGGATGCTAGCCATAGAAGAGTTGAGACTGGAACCGGCGATAGTGGTCTGGAGATGTTCCACCTGATTCCCCCCGATCGTGGTCGTGCCCAACTTGGTCACGGTGGCCGAGCTGCTCAGCTCCTTGCCCCAGCTCTTGACTTCGGTCTTCAGATTGCTCAGGCCGCCCGCAACAGCGCCCGCCCCAGTGCTGCTGACCGAGTGCCACTGGGTGCCGTTCTCGGAGATGTATTCACTTCCGTTGAGGTCGAGCACCCGCCAGGTCTGGGTGAGCAGCGGGGCCAGCGTGAAGGACATCTCGAATTCGGTGGGGCTCTGCACCTGCATGACTGCGCTCAGTCGAGCGGAATCGACCTCGTCCTGAATCAGAGTGAGCTCCCCGGCCGTCACTCCCTTGGGCGGCGTCACCCGGCTGAGGTCGACCTGTAGCTGCCCGGTGAAGGCCACCTGGAAGGAGCTGCTGAGGGCTTGCGTGTTGGCAGCCTGGAGGATGGTCCCGGCCGACCCCTTCATGAAGATGCCGCTGCTCGCGCAGCCCACCAGAGCCAGGGTGCCGAGGGCAGCCAGGGCGGTTGCACTCCGGCTCAGAGCGATCTTCATGCCCTGATCGTACCTCGACCCCCGAGAATTGCGGCTCGCCAACAATTCTGCGAGCGGATTGTTACTGCCATCCTTCACCATCGGGCCGGTGTTAGCGTAACCGCCGTGACTGAAGCTAAATCCCGGCGCTCGGAAGTCCAGGGTGCCCGTCGCAAGGCCGGGTCCCGGGCGGCCAAGATCGTCGAGCTACCGGTCGGTGGCCACCACGAGCAGGACGGCCGGCTGGGCGACCCCACCAACTACATAAACCGCGAGCTGAGCTGGCTCGACTTCGACGCCCGGGTGCTGGCCGAGGCGCAGGACCCCAGGGTGCCGCTCCTGGAGCGGCTCCGATTCCTGGCCATAACCGCCAGTAACCTGGACGAGTTCTACATGATCCGGGTCGCCTCCTTGAAGAGGCAGATGGCCGAGCGAGTCCAGAGCACACACGCCGACGCCATGACCCCTACCGAGCAGCTGCGGGCCATCGGGAAGCGCACCCGCGAGATAGTCGCCGCGGAGGGTCGCTGTCTCCGCGACGACGTGGCCCCTCTCCTGGAACGCCAGGGAGTACGGCTGCTACTGCATGACGAGCCGCTCTCCAGGACCGATAATAAGGCGTGCGACGGATATTTCGAGTCGCAGCTGTATCCCCTGCTGACGCCCCTGGCGATCGACCCCGCCCACCCCTTCCCGTATCTGAGCAACCTCTCGCTCTCGATCGCGGTGATGCTGGGAGAGCCAGGCGAACGGGCCCCCCGGGTGGCGCGGGTCAAGGTGCCGTCGTCGGCCCCTCGGTTCTTTCAGGCGGGACGCCGAGGACCCTTCGTGCCGATTGAGCGGATCATCGCCGAACGGCTGGATCGGCTCTTCCCCGGCATGGAGGTGGTCGCCCACGGTCTCTTCCGAGTGACCAGGGACGCCGACTTCGATGTCGACGAGGACGAACCCAACCTGCTCTCGGCGATCGAGGAGGAGCTCCGCGAGAGACGGTTCGGCGCGGTGGTCAGGGTCGAGACCGCTCCCGGCCTGTCTCGCGAGATCCTGACTATGCTGGAGACCGAGCTGGGAGTAATCCGCGACGAGGTCCAGGAAGTGGACGGACTGCTGGACCTGACCGGCCTGGGCAGTGTGGCCGACGCGGTGGAGCGGCCGGATTTGGCCTACCCCCAGTTCACCGGGACGACCCCGCCCCGGCTGCTCACGATGCAGGACCAGGATCCCGACTTCTTCGCAGTGCTGCGGCGTGGCGATGTCCTAGTCCAGCACCCCTACGACTCGTTCGCCGCCACCACCGAGCGCTTCATCGAGCAGGCGGCCCGGGACCCCAAAGTGGTCGCGATCAAGCAGACCCTGTACCGGACCAGTGGGGACACCCCGATCATCGACGCTCTGACGCGAGCCTCCGAGGACGGCAAGCAGGTGGTGGTGCTGGTGGAGATCAAGGCTCGCTTCGACGAGCAGAACAACATCCGTTGGGCCCGCCAGCTGGAGCAGGTGGGAGCCCATGTGGCCTACGGCGTGCCCGGGCTCAAGACCCACGCCAAGCTGGTCCTGGTGGTCCGCCAGGAGGAGGGCGGCATCCGCTACTACGCCCACGTCGGAACCGGCAACTACAACGCGGTCACCGCCCGGCTGTACACCGATTTCGGGCTCCTCACTGCCAAGCCGGAGATCACCGAAGAGGTCGCCGACCTCTTCAATTACCTGACGGGATACTCCCGCAAGCGGGACTATCGAGACCTCTGGGTGGCCCCGATCAACGCCATCCAGAGTTTTGAGCAGTTAGTGGCGCGGGAGGTGGAGCACCACAAACACGCCCGGCCAGCCGGGCTCCTGCTCAAAGTGAACGGACTGACCGATGAGCGGGCCATCAACGCCCTGTACAAGGCGTCGCAGTCGGGTCTGCCGATCCGCCTGTTGGTGCGCGGAATCTGTGCCCTTCGACCCGGGGTTGAGGGTCTGAGCTCGACGATCCAGGTCCACAGCGTGGTGGGACGCTTCCTGGAGCATGGCCGCGCCTTCATCGCCGAGAACGGCGGCCAGCCCGAGGTCCACATCGGATCTTCGGACCTGATGGGCCGCAACCTCTACCGGCGGGTGGAGTGCGTCATCCCTCTGCTCGACCCACAGGCCAGGGACGAGGTCCGCCAGGTGCTGGAGCTGACCTGGGCCGATCGTCGGCAGAGCTGGAAGCTCCAGTCCGATGGGCGATGGGTGCGGGTCGACCCGTCTTCCTCGGAAGAGGGTATCCAGGAAGATCTGATCCGACGGGCCCGGGCTCGTCCACTGCGTTGGGAAGGACAAGGTAGGAGGGCTGCCCACCATGGACGCCGAAGCGGCTAGGCAGTTCGCCTCCCAGCATCACCACGCCATCCTGGCGACCCGTCGTCGGGACGGCAGCCCCCAAATGTCACCGGTCGCGGTGGCGGTCGACCCCCAGGGCCAACTAGCCGTCAGCAGCCGAGAAACCGCGGTAAAGGTTCGCAACCTGAGGCGCCACCCGAAGTACGACCTCGTGGTGTTCACCAACAACTTCTTCGGACCATGGATCTCGATCCGGGGCGAGGTCGAGGTGGTCTCCTTGCCGGAGGCGCTGCCCTTGCTGGTGCAGTACTACCGGGATCTCTCGGGAGAGCACCCCGACTGGGACGAATACCGCGCCGCCATGGTCGCCGAGAGGCGGGTTCTGCTCCGACTCTCCATCGAAGAGGTCGGCCCCAAGGTGAGCGGATAGCTTGAAGCTGGCCCCGGAAGAGTTCGCCTCCGCGGCGGCCGAGGTGGCAGCCCACGCGGCCGGCCTGATCCGCCCCGGAATGCGGCTGGGCCTGGGCAGCGGCCGCATGGCGTCCGCCTTCATCGAAGCCCTCCGCCCCCGGATCGCGTCGGGCCTCGAAGTCAAAGGACTCTGCGCGTCCGAGGCGAGCGAGGCTCTCGCCCGCGACGTTGGGATCGAGCTCCTCTTAGCAAGTGGCGGGGTCCTCGACCTAGACGTGGATGGGGCCGACGAATTCGACACTCAGCTCAACCTGATCAAGGGCGGCGGTGGCGCCTTGCTGCGAGAGAAAGTGGTGGCCCAGAGCAGCCGGCGGTTCTGGGTTCTGGCCGACTCCTCGAAGGAGGTGGGGCAACTCGGCTCTACCAACACCCTCCCGGTCGAGGTGCTCCCCTTCGACTGGGAAGGCACCGCGGCCCGCTGCCAGGCGCAACTGTCTTGCCGGTCAGAGAGACGTCGACAGCCGACCAACGAACCCTTCGTGACCGACAACGGAAACTTCCTGCTCGACCTCCATTTCGAGACAGGGATGGCGGACCCCCGGGAGGCAGCCAGTCGCTTGGGCGAGATTGCTGGGGTACTGGGCCACGGCCTCTTCCTAGGCCTGGCGACGGCGGCCATCGTCTTCGATCAGGGCACAGTCCGGGTCCTAGGCCAGTTGGACCAAGAGCGGATCCTCTGAGCTGTACCAGGCTATGGACGAGGTTCGGCGGAGGCGCGCCGCTTGCGGTTGAGCCCCAAACTCAACCCGAGCGGGATCATCACCCCGAGGAAACCGGTGATCACCGCGATCCCGTTGGGCAGCCGATGGGGATTGGCCATGCCGACGTACGAGAACAGCGACGAGAGGAAGGCCGCGATCAAGATCAGGGCGATGGCCCCCACCAAGACCCAGGTGCCGTTCTCTTGCCGGCTGATCACAAAGTTCGGCCAGCGGTTGCGAACGTAGCGATAGACGTTCACCGCGGTCAGGCTGTTCAAGATCAGGGCGCTGACGAAGGCGCTGACCGCCACCCCCCAGCGGAAGGCTCCCAGCTGCGAGATCACCCAGGCCGAGAAGTTGACCACCAGCAGCCCGACCGGGGTGGCCAGGCCGATCACCGGGAGGATGCAGGTGCGCCAGTCCTCCGGCAGCGGGATGAACAGCCCGCTCTGCACCGAGCCGCGGCTGCGCCGCGCCCGACTCACATGACCGACGCCGTTTCGTTCCGTGCTCACAGCTCCTCGCTCTGGGGTGGTCGCGTGCATTGTGACGAGATCAGAAGTGACAGCGCTCCCGCTGCTTCGGAGCCGCGATGATGCCGGACACCCGATGGACCTGATCGACATCCTCATCATCGTCGCCCTGCTGTACGCCGCGATCCGCGGCTATCGCCGAGGCTTCACCTACTCCCTGTTCTCGCTACTCGGGCTTTTGGTGGGGCTCGGGGTCGGAGCTTGGTTGGCGACCTCTGTTCCCCCCCTCCTCCACGACTTCACCGTCGAGGTCCGCTCGGGGATCGCGATCGGGATCCTGCTGGCGCTGGCCCTGCTCGGCGACGGCCTTGGCACCTGGATCGGGCTGCGCCTGCGGCTGACCACCATCCGAAGCCACCTGGGGCTGATCGACTCCTTCCTGGGGGTCGCATGGGGCCTGGTGGTGGTGCTAGTGGCCAGCTGGTATCTGGGCCTCACCTTCGCCTCGGGTCCCTGGCCTCCCCTCTCCACCCAGATCCAGAAGTCAGCGGTCCTGCACGCCTTGGCGGACCAGTTCCCGCAAGACCCGGCCTGGCTGGGCGGGCTGCAGCACATCTTCAGTGCGGTGCCTTTCCCTGAGGTCTTCGCCAATCTGATACCCCCGCTCCCGGCGCCGGTGACGGTCCCCGCCAGCCTGGCCCAAAACGCCCAAGTCAGGTCGGCGGCGGCGGAGACGGTGAAGGTAGTCAGCGTCGGCTGCGGCGGGCTGATCGAGGGCAGCGGCTTCCCGGTGGCCCTGGGGGTGATCCTGACCAACGCCCACGTGGTGGCTGGCAGCCACGACTCGCGGATCTTGGTCCCGGGCCAGCTCGGCTCGCTGGCGGCCCAGGTGGTCCTATTCGACCCTGAGCGAGACATCGCCTTACTTCGCGTGCCCGGCCTGAATCTGGCGCCACTGACCATCAGTACCTCGGGTGGCAGGGCCACCCCGGGGGCGGTCATCGGGTACCCGAACGGAGGGCCTGAGCAAGTGGCTCCCGGCGCCATTCGGGGGCAGTTGGATGCGGTGGGGCGCGATATTTACTCTCGTTCGATCGTGAGCCGAGAGATCTTCGTGCTCCAGGCTTCGGTGATCCCAGGCAACTCCGGCGGTCCCTTCGTGGATCTCCAGGGGCAGGTGGTGGGCGTGGTGTTTGCCAAGTCGCTGGTGGTGAGCGGAGAAGGCTACGCCCTAACCGCCGGGGAGGTCCTTCCAGACATCAGCAAGGGCGAGTCCAGCACGGCCACCGCGTCGACTCAGAGCTGCGTCGACTAAGCTCGCCACCGTCTCGACCACTTAGTTGTGCTAATTAGGTAAACTAAGTAGGTGACCGATGCACCGACGCGCTCCCGCCGACCCGCCTCGCCCGCTGCTGACGAGGCCTCCGAGCTGGCGACCGAGCTTCCCACCGTTCTGACTCGACTCAATCGTCGCCTGCGTCAGACCTCGGGTCCACTCGGGGTGCCACCGGGGCACTACCCGGTGCTGGTCGCGCTGCTGGACCACTCCCCTGCCACCGTCACTCAGCTCGCGGCGGCTGAGCATGTGCGGGTGCCCTCCATGACAGTTCTGCTTGGCCAGCTGGAGGCTGAGGGGTTGATCCAGAAGAAGGTGGACGGGATCGATCGCCGCTTCGTCCAGGTGTCCCTGACCCGCCAGGGCATCGCCATAGCCCGGGCGGCCCGGCAGCTGAGGGGCGCCTGGTTCGCCCAGCGGCTGAGTCACCTCTCCGCTCGAGAGATCACAGCTCTGCAGCGCGCTCTGCCCGCCCTCGAGCACTTGATCGGGGTGGAGCGATGACTGTCACTGCCCGCGCGATGACCACGCGCACCTTCAACGCCCTCGGCAACCGCAACTACCGCCTCTTCTTCAGTGGGCAGGCGGTGTCGGTTACCGGTAGCTGGCTGCAGTCGACTGCCCAAGCCTGGCTGATTCTGGAGTTGACCCACTCCCCGCTAATGCTGGGTCTCCTGCTGATGGTCCAGTTCCTGCCCAATCTGCTGCTCCAGCCGTTCGGCGGCGTCATCGCGGATCGCTGGCCCAAGCGCCGCCTGCTGATCCTCACCCAGAGCTGCTTCGCAGTCACCGCAGCGATCCTGGGAGTCACCGAGGGGCTCCATATGGCGCGGGTTTGGGAGGTCTTCCTCGTGGTCGCGGTCTTCGGCGTGATCAACGTGGTGGACGGCCCCACCCGGCAGGCGTTCGTTCCCGAGATGGTCGGTAAGGGCCGGATGCCCAATGCGGTGGCCCTCAACTCGATGGTGTTCAACGGCGCCCGGGTGGTCGGCCCGGCCATCGGCGGGGTGCTGATCGCCACGGTTGGCACAGCGGTCTGCTTCGACCTCAACGCCATCTCCTACCTGGCGGTGATCGGCGGTCTGATGCTGATGCGCTCCGCTGAGCTGCACCCCACCCAGCGCCTGGGCGGACGGCCCAGCGCGGTCATTTCCCAGGTACGGGAAGCAGTTGGCTACGTCCGACGCACCCCCGAGGTCAAGTTGGTGATCGTCCTGATGGCGATCGTGGGCACCTTCTCCTACAACCTCACCATCCTGATCACCGCCCTGGCCCGTACCGGGCTGCACGTCGGGGCTGGTGGCTTCGGTTTGCTCAGTGCGTCCCTCGGTTTGGGGGCATTGGTGGGAGCGGTCGGGGTCGCCTACGCCAGCCGGGCTTCGATGCTGGCGCTGCTGGTCGGGTGCGGGGTCTTCGGCCTCTTCTTGGTCCTGGCGGGCCAGGTGGCCGCGTTGGCGTCGGCCATGGTCCTGCTCGCCCTGGCCGGTGGGGGCATGATCGTCTACAGCGCCATGTCCAACAGCGTGGTGCAGACCTTCACCCCCGGGTACCTGCGGGGTCGGGTGATGTCGCTCTACCTCTGGGTCTTCCTGGGCACCACCCCGCTCGGAAGCCTGATCTTCGGCGGGGTCGAGCAGGCCTGGGGAAGTCGGGTGGCGATGGCTCTCGGCGGATCGATCGCGGTTCTGGCCGCGCTGGGCGCCGCTTGGTGGTGGAGCAGGACGTTACGGTCCCGACGGACCTACTCGGTAGGGGTGCCGCCTACCGAGCCCATGGCCGCCCCAACCGCATGATAGCCACCGTCAACGTGGACGATCTCACCCGTGGTGGCCGGAAAGTAGTCGGACAAGAGGGCCACGCAAGCCTTGCCGATCGGATCGGTGTCGCGGCCGTCCCAACCCAGCGGCGCTTGGCGCGCGAACACTTCAGGGAAGTTAGGGAAACCGGGGATCCCTTTGGCGGAGATGGTGTACAGCGGTCCGGCTGACACCGCGTTGACCCGGATCCGGCGCCCCCCCAGGTACTGAGCCAGATACCTCACGACTGACTCCAAAGCGGCTTTGGAGACCCCCATCCAGTCGTACGTCGGCCAGGCCTGGCTGGCGTCGAAGTCCAGGGTCACGACGCTAGCCCCGACCTCCGGGATCAAGGGTTCCAGCGCCACCACCAACTGCTTCAACGAAAAGGCACTGGTCCGGAGCGCGATCGCGGCCGCCTCCCAGGGAGTGCTGAGGAAGGCCCCCCCGAGTGCTTCGATCGGCGCGAAGGCAACTCCGTGGACGATGCCATCCAGCTGCCACTTGCGCTCCTGCAGCTCGGCTGCGAGCGCCGTGAAGTCCTCGTCCTGGTTGACGTCCAGCTCCAAGACCGGGGGTTTGGGGGACAGTCTTTCGGCGGTCCGCTCGGTCAGCCGCATCGCCCGACCGAAAGAGGTGAGCACCACTTCGGCACCGTCCTCTTGGGCCTGGCGAGCGACCGCGAACGGTAGGGAAGCCGGGGTGAGGACCCCCGTAACCAGGACCCTCTTGCCTTGCAGCAGCATGGTCGCCAAGGTTAGCGCCCCCAGCCAGGTCCCCGGGCGCCCAGTTATCCTCAAACTCCTCTCAGGATGTCCGGGTACAATCCGGCGGCATGCCTGCCGGGACCCGGCCGCGGCGCCGACGCGCCGGGCTTAAGTCACATCAGACGTCCTTCTCTTGGGGTCGGCACCGAGTGCTGGTGGCCGCGCTGCTGGCTTTCGGGTTCGGTCTCTCCGGCGTGAGCGGGGTCGTAGCGTACTTTCTACCTGCCATCTCGGCCGCCCTCCACAGCACCGGCCAAGCGACCCAAGGCGGCTCGAAGAATCATCCCCAGGCGTCGCCCAGCGCCACCCCTGCCCCAGCCTCCAACCAGCCCTTCAACGTCATGTTGCTGGGGTCGGACAACGACAGCAAGTTCCCCCCATCCGGGGTGCTGACCCAGACCATGATCCTGGTCCGGATCAATCCGCAGACCAAGTCGGTCGTCATGTTCTCCATCCCGCGAGACCTCTGGGTACCGATCGGCGACGGCGGATCGTCGGCCAAGATCGACGCCGCGTATTTAGATGGCGGCGCCGCGGAAGCTATCGCCACGGTCCAGAACGACTTCAACGTCACGGTCAACTACTGGGTATGGATCGGACTCGGCGGCCTAGTCCAGGTGGTCAATGACGTGCACGAGGTCAACATCGTCGCGCAGATGCCGATCCTCGACGACGAGTATCCCTATGACATCTCCGGCACTGATCCCTACAACCAAGCGCGAGTCGCGATCCTGCCCGGGCCGCAACGGGTTGCCGGGGTCGCCGCCCTGGAGTACGCCCGCTCCCGGCATGGCGACGTCCTCTCGGACCTCGCTCGCTCCCAGAAACAGCAGCAATTGCTGCTCGACATCAAGGCCTCCGCCAACGACGTCGGGCTGGCCGATGTCCCGACAATCGCCGGTTCGCTGGGCAACGCAGTGAAGACTGATATGAGCATCACTCAGGTGGCATCGCTGCTGCCCTTGGCCAAGGCGGTGAGCGACGGGAGCGTGAAGCAGGTGATCATGCTCGGCGATCCCTACTTCACCAGTGACCCTGATCTTAACGGCCAAAGCGTCCTGCTGCCGAACTGGACCGCCATCCACGGACTGGTCTCCCAGTACTTCCCTACCTCGTGAGGCGCTTGCTGCCGATCGCGGCGGCGTTGGCGCTGATGGCCGTGTTCGGATTTGCCATCTACTCGGTGCTGGGCACCCTGAAGAGCAATAAGCACCACAGCCAGAAGCCCACCCAGATCCAGGCCCTGATCGACCTCCCGGGAACGGTGGACGTGGTCCAAAACGGAGATATCTACAGTCTGTCAAACCTCAAGTTCACGCAGCTAAAGGCCCCCGCTTATGACTGGGTGCAGGTGGAGCCGGCCCCCGGCGGAGACATCCTGGCGGTGGCGTATAACGCCATGTACAGCGATGTTTACCTGCTGAACGCGCAAGGTCAGGTCGTGCGCCTGATGCTCTCCGAGAGCTCATCGCAATACTTCAACAATCACTGGGCGTACTACCCCAGGGTGAGCCCCAACGGCAACACCCTGTTCTACGTCCAGGACTACTTCCCTCCCGGGGGCGCCTACAACGTCAACTTCCAGGTCCGAGCCGTCCCGTTCTCTGACCCAACGGCCAACCCGGTGGTTTGGAGCGAGCCCGGACTCTACTACCAAGGCGGCGATGTCGAGCCGATCCCGCTTTCCAACGGGGGGATCATCTACGCCAAGTACTCCGTCGACACTTCGGGCGGGCCTACCGACGGCGACACCTACGCCCGACTGGTCTATGTCAGCTCTCCCTACGCCACCCCGGACTACCTCACCACCGAAGCTCAGGACTGCGCTGAGCCGGCGCTCTCCCCCAACGGAACCGAGATCGCCATGGTCTGTAGTGATAACAGCCTCCAGACCAGCACCCTGCAGGTTGCCAGCTGGAATGGAACCACCTTGGGAACGCCGGTGACCATAAGCTCCGGACCCCTGCCCGCCAGCCCGACCTGGTCCCCGGACGGCAAGAGCGTCCTCTACCTCAACACCCTGCTCACCGACAAGTCATCTCCATTCCAGTTGTGGTGGGTGCCCAAGGCGACCACCAAAAAGCCGGGCGCCCCTCAGCAGGTAACCGCCGACCTCAACTTCACGGCCACCTCGCCGCCGATCTGGGCCTCCTGACCAGGAAGGCTTTCCGACCAGAGCTACTGCCCGCGCCGAGGCGGCCGCCACGGCGAGCGCAGCTCCTGGACCATGAGGGCCGCCAGCGCGGTCCAGCCGGTTTGATGGGCGGCCCCATGACCGGAACCAGTCTCCCCGTCGAAGTACTCATAGAAGAGCAGGTTGTCTCGCCATTTGGGGTCTTTCTGGAAACGCTCGAGTTCGCCGTATAGGGGCCGACGGCCGTCCGGTCGTCGACGGAAAATGCCCACCGTTCGCTCGGCCAGCTGGTCGGCGATGTGCCCGAGGGTCATCGGCCGGCCGGCCGGCGACGGGAAAGGATGGGTAAAGGAGGGGCCGAGCCCAGTCCCCAAAAGGCGAAGCGCCTGGACGAGAAGGTAGGTGGTGGGGAACCAGACCGGTCCGCGCCAGTTGGAGTTGCCTCCGTAGATTCGCTCCGCCGAGACTCCGGGCTCGTATCGCACCGGTGGCATTCCCGGCACCAGCGCACATCTGAAGGGGTGGCTGAGATGAGCCTTGGAGAGGGATCGGGGGCCGTGCTCCGAGAGAAACTCCGAGGGGTCCAATAGGCGGTCCAAGAGGCGGTGGATGCGGTCTGAGCCGACCAGGCTAAGACAGGCGTAGGGGTCGTCGCCGCTGGCCTTGCGGTAGTGGATGACCTCCTGTTCGGCTGCCTCATCCAGTTTCTGAGAGAGTCGCGGTAACCGGTCCAAGGTGTGGCGGTGGACCACCTCGCTGGCGGCCAGGGGCATCAGCCCCACCAGGCTGCGCACCCGGAGCTGCTCGGTGCGCCCGTCAGCTAGGCGCAGTACGTCGTAGTAGAAACCGTCGTCGTCGTCCCAGAGCCCCGCCTGGCCATCCTGGCCGTTGAGAGCGCTGGCGATGCGCACATAGTGCGAGAAGAAGCGAATCGCCATGTTTTCGTATTGCGGCTCTTCGATGGCCAGCTCGGCCGCCATGCGAAACATCTTGGCCACCATCATGCCCATCCAGGCCGTGGCGTCCACCTCGGAGATGCCGGCGCCCGGCGGAAGGTGGCTGCGATCCACCGCAGAGATGTTGTCGAGCCCCAAAAACCCCCCAGAAAAGATGTTGTTTCCTTGGGGGTCGTGGCGGTTCTCCCACCAGCCGTAGTTGAACAGCAGCGAGAGAAATGCCTGCTCCAGGAAGGCTCGGTCGGGGACGCCGGTGCGGTTACGGTCGCGAATGAAGATCTGCCATACGGCCAGCACTGAGGTGGGCGGATTGCAGTCCGAAAACGCCCACTCGTACGCGGGCAGCTGTCCGTCTTCGCGCAGATAGCGAGGTTGGAGCAGCAACAGCACCTGCTCTTTGGCCAGGGCCGGATCAATCGGTTCCAGGGCCATGGCGTGAAAGGCGAGATCCCAGCTGGCGAACCAGGGGTACTCCCAACTGTCGGGCATCACAATGACGTCGGCCGCCTTGAGTGTCCCCCAGCGGTCATTTCTGCCCTGCAAACGCTCTGGAGGTGGCGCTGGTTGGCTGGGATCGCCGGCGAGCCAGCGGGCCACGTCGTACTCGTAGTACTGCTGAGTCCAGATCAAACCGGCAAACGCCTGGCGCTGGATCAGCAGGTCGTCAGCGTTTCCGGAGCAGATCCCCTGATAGAACTGGTCGGAGGCAGCCCGACGCTCGGCGCAGATGTCATCCACCTGGCTCGGGTCGCGCCCCGGGTCGTTGCCCCAAACCAGCCGCACCGTCTCGGACTGTCCGGGCCTGACCTCCAGCAGGAAATGGGCGGCAACCTTGCTGCCCCGGAGCGCCGGGTTGCAACGCGCTGGGTCCGCGTTGACTACCGCGTCTCCGATGGCGTCCTTGGGATACGAGCTGAAGTTAGGTGAGTCGAAGAGCAGTTGGGCGTTGGTCTCGTTGTCGCAGACCAGCCAAGCGAAGTCGCCACCTACTTGCAGGCGATACCCCTGCAACTCGGGATCGCCGCCAAGCTCCGCCGTAGAGCCACTGACCTGGAGCTGAGGTGGGTCCCCGCGCGGCTGCTGCCAGGCCCAGGTGTTCCTCAGCCACAGATGGGGCAGGAGGTGCAGCCGGGCCTGCTCATGGCTCTCGTTGGTGACCCTGATCCGGCAGGCCACTACCTCGGGAGTGGGCCGGGCGTACTCGACCTCGACTGTCCAGTACCGGTCGTCGGCGAAGGCGCCTAGCTGAAGCAACCCGAGCTCGGGCCCAGGAGTGGAGTTCCTTTCCTTCAGAGCTTCATACGGGAAGGCGGCCATAGGGTATCGATAGAGAGCGCGCAGATAGCTTCCGTCAGGCAGGGCGTCCAGGTAATGCCAATACTCCTTGACGTCCTCGCCATGGTTGCCCTGGGCGTTGGAGAGCCCGAACACCCTCTCTTTGAGGATAGAGTCCTCACCGTTCCAGAGCGCCGGCGCCAGGCAGACCCGCTGGCGGTCGTCGCAGATGCCCAGAATGCCATCCTCGCCCCAACGATAGGCCCGGCTGCGGGACTGTTCGAAGGGGAGGTAATCCCAAGCATCACCGTCGGCGCTGTAGTCCTCCCGTACCGTGCCCCACTGTCGCATCGACAAATAGGGGCCCCAGCGGGATGGCCCCGGCCGAGGCGGGAGACCACCGGCAGACGCTTCCGAAGGCGCGCCGTCCTCAGTTGCTGCCACGGAGCTCGATTCTCGCACCCTCAGTCGCTGGGGGCTGCGCCTTCCGATCTTGCTATTGATCGCTCGATCGGAATACGCACCGTGAAGGTGGCGCCACCGCCCGGCGTCTCGTCCAGCCGCAGCGTCCCCTGGTGGGCGGAGACGATCGCGGCGACGATCGCCAGCCCCAGGCCCGCCCCGCCTTGCTCCCGCCCCCGCGACGGGTCCGCCCGCACGAAGCGCTCGAAGATGCGCGTGGCGATTACGGGGTCTACCCCAGGGCCATGGTCGGCAACCTTGAGCACCGCTACCTCCCCTTCCCTCTCCGCCGAGACCTCGATCGGAGTCTTGGCGGGAGTGTGGGCGGTCGCGTTGCGCAGCAGGTTGCTCATCACTTGGCGCAGCCGCGCTTCGTCCCCCAGCACCAGCACCGGGTCGGGAGCATCCACATGGATCGGGTGTTGACGATCGGCCACAGAGGCGTCGGCAACCGCGTCCACAGCCAATTGGGAGACATCCACCGTCACCAGGTCCAAGGGTCGGCCCTCGTCGAGCCTAGCCAAGAGCAGGAGGTCGTCCACCAGCTGACTCATGCGAGCCGATTCGCTCTCGATCCGGGTCATCGCCTTGCCCAGATCGTCCGGGCGCCCCTTGGCGCCGTGCCGGAAGAGCTCCGCATAGCCCCGAATCGAGCTGAGCGGAGTCCGCAGCTCATGTGATGCGTCCGACATGAATTGCCGCATGCGGGCCTCGGATGCGGACCTAGCCGCAAAGGCCCGCTCGATCTGGCTCAGCATCTCGTTGAGACTGGTGGCCAGCTCGCCCACTTCCGTGCCGGGTGGTCCGGGTTCCACCCTCTGGCTCAGATCGCCGCCCGCGATAGCGCTGGCGGTTGTCCGGATCCGAGCCAGAGGCCGGAGTCCCAACTGCACGATCCACCACGCCAGACCCCCCATGCCAACGAGAACCGCCACTCCTACCAAGATCAAGACGGCGCGTAACTGATTGAGAGTGGCGTCAACGTCGGTCAGGGGGATACCGAGAATCAGGTTGACGCCCGGCTCATTGGTGCCAATCACCAAAAGCCGAAACTCTCCTCCACCGTTGGAAGCCGGGACCGTGAGGTAGACCTTCCCGTTCACAGGTCCGCTACCCAAGCCCGGGGGCAGGCTAGGCGTTGGTGGCTTGCTGTTGGGGTTCGTGACGAACGATCGCGCGAACGAGCCTTCTGGACTCACCAGGTCGCCGAAGCTCTCTGATGGGATGTCCGGCCCTCCTCTGGGCTTCAGACCGGTCGACTGTAGGATGCTCAGATCTCGAGCTATCTCGGGGGCGGAGTTATACGCCTGCTGGTCGATCTGAGAACTGAGGGTGGACTCCAAAACCACGTAGGTGACCGCGTCGGTCACCCCGAGCCCGATGGCCACCAGGGCCACCAACCCGAGGAGAAGCCGCAGGCGCAGCGACATGGTCAGGCGCGAGGCAGGCGGAGTACGTACCCCATCCCGCGGATGGTGTGGATTAGGGGAGGCTCCTTGCGGTCCACCTTCTTGCGCAGATAGCTGATGTAGGTCTCCAGGATCCCCGCGTCGCCACCGAAGTCGTACTTCCAGACATGGTCCAGGATCTGGGCTCGGGTCAACACTCGCCGGGCGTTGATCAGGAGATACCGCAGGAGCCGGTACTCGGTGGCCGTGAGCTCCACCAGGTCTCCGCCTCGCCGAACCTCGCGCAGATCCTCGTCCATCTCCAGGTCGGCGAAGGTGAGCAGCGTGTGGCTCTCCGCCTGGTGACCCGCCCGGCGCAGGATCACCCGAACTCTGGCGATGAGCTCGTCTAGGCTGAAGGGCTTGGTGACGTAGTCGTCGCCGCCCACGGTCAGGCCCCGTACTTTGTCCTCCGTGGCGTCTCGAGCGGTCAGGAACAGGATGGGAGACTGGGTGCCAGCCTCAGCCAGTCGCCGCGAAACCTCGAAGCCGTCGAAGTCGGGGAGCATCACGTCCAGGATGAGCAGGTGGGGTCGGAAGTCGGCGACTTGAGCGATTGCGGCCGCACCACTTCCGGCGGTGGCCGTCACGAATCCCGCATACCGGAGAGCGGTGGCCACCAGTTCGGCCAGATTGGTCTCGTCGTCGACCACCAGGATCCGCGTTTCCTCATCCATCTCTAAGGCTGAGTCTGCCAGTCTTTCCTGAGTGTTTTCTGTGCCTGCCCTGAGAGATATCTGGGCTGTTGCCGGTAGCCGGCCGCCTCAAGGAAAGGTCTGGGGGAGCTCTCAGCCCTGTCCCAGCCAGCTCCCAGGGCTGGGCCGCAAATTGAGTCCTGCGGCCAGCAGCGCCCACCCGCCTAGTCGCCACGACCAGCCCTCCCCCAGCGGCCCGGCATTCGCCGGGTCGCTGTTCTTTTGTGCCTCGAGCCGAGCTCGCCTGGTGAACTGGTCAGGGATCGAACTGGTGGCCCGCTCCGACAAGCGCGGAGCAAGCCCTCTCAAATCGATCCTCCGGAACCAGGACCCAGTCCGTGTCGTAGGTGGAGACAGCGAAGATTGGAACCTGGGATGCCGCCAGGGTGGCGGTGATGGACGCCAGGATTCCAACCAACTGGTGATCCAGCGTTCCCGCCACCTGCAAAGCTCGCCAGGGACCGGTCTTGGCAACCCCCTCCGGCACCCGGCCCTCTTCACACACGATCGAAAGCTCGGATTGGGTGTGGCTGACGGTCCACCAGGGACCAGCGGTGGCCCACGCCGGGATGGGCTCCTCCGCATCGAGACGGCAGACCGCCAGCTTCGTCGTGTCTGAGGTGAAGCTGAGGCTTGGGGGCGCCGCCGAGTCCAGGAGGGCCACTCTCTCTAGTTTCGCGCCGCCACGCACTCCAGTACTCGGGAACCGACGACTGCACTGTCCCACCGAAAGACATCCGGCGCCCTATCGAGCGCGCCTTTGATACCCTTCCCCAGTTCCTCGCGTTAGGCGCGAGCAGATGGGGCCGTGGCGCAGCGGGAGCGCGCTTCCTTGGCATGGAAGAGGTCGCGGGTTCGATTCCCGCCGGCTCCACACTGTCATGTCTCAGGTCATGGTGCCCGTCTGTCGCAGGTGATAGTGCCCGATTTGGGCGGACTCCTGGGGCTGGTAATCGCGGCCGGGATCGAGGACCAGTTCCCGGAGAAGCGATCCATCCTCGC
>Ga0307374_10004361_pt1 | contig 23590 bp, 17 predicted proteins | sample OX3MG_FD_202532 | JGI IMG/M metagenome (GOLD analysis project Ga0307374, IMG submission 202532) | Soil microbial communities from Risofladan, Vaasa, Finland - OX-3 | ecosystem: Environmental > Terrestrial > Soil > Coastal area > Acid sulfate soil | place: Finland: Risofladan, Vaasa | collected... | reverse complement strand
ATCCATGAACCCCGGGTAAGCGGCCGCCGATCATACCGCTCGAGATAATTCGCATATTTCCGCTTCAAGTTGCCCAGCATGCTGAAAAACCCGCGCTATCGGCGCCACAACATTATTCCACGACACTGTCCCGCGACACTAAAGTCACATAAGGCATAATTAAGAATATCAGCGACTTGCAGAGTTCCTAAGACTCAGTGCAATTTAAGAGTCATATAAGGCAGGTTCGAGTCCTGGCGGGCCCACCACTATAAAAGTCACAAGGCGCTTTTTATAGTAATGAAACTATAAATTGGCCCTATCGCACACCATAAAATTGAGCTGGACCCCAAAAACTGGACAGTAGCGTAGGTGGAATGACAGCTCTACCCTAAATAGCTTGGAGGTAGAGTCATGAAACGGTCAAGACGGAATCATACGGCGCTGTTCAAGGCGAAGGTGGCGCTGGAAGCCCTGAAGGGCGAGCAGACGCTGGCCGAGCTGGCGCAGCGGTTTGCAGTGCATCCGACCCAGATTGCGGAGTGGCGGCGGCAGTTGCTGGAACGGGCGGTGGAGGTGTTTGAGCGCCCCGGCGATAAGGCGGGCGGACCGGACGTCACCTCCATGGAGCGCAAGATTGGGCAATTGGCGTTGGAGAATGATTTTTTAGCACGCGCGCTCGGACGGCTCCCCGGGCCGAGCGCCAAACGCTGATTGATCGGGAGGATCCGCTGCCGGTGGTGCGGCAATGTGCATTGCTGGGACTTTCACGTTCGACGCTGTATTACCCACGCCAGGCGGTGTCGGAGGCGGATCTGACATTGATGCGTCTGCTGGACGAGCTGCATTTGCAGTATCCGTTCTACGGCAGCCGGCGGCTGGTGGACGCGCTCGCGGACCGGGGTGTGCAGGTCAACCGCAAGCGGGTGCAGCGGTTGATGCGGATCATGGGAATCGAAGCCCTGTACCGCAAGCCGAACACCAGCCGAGCGCACCCTGGGCATGCGGTCTACCCGTATCGATTGCGGGGACTGACGATCGACCGGTCCAACCAAGTCTGGTGTACCGACCTGACCTACGTGCCGATGGCGCACGGCTTTGCGTACCTGGTGGTGGTCATGGACTGGTACTCCCGCAAGGTGCTGAGTTGGCGCGTCTCCAACACCCTGGCCACCGATTTCTGCGTGGCAGCCCTGGAAGAGGCCCTCGCCCGGTACGCTGCGCCGGAGATCTTTAATAGTGATCAGGGTTGCCAGTTCACCAGTGAGGGTTTCACCGGCGTGCTCAAAGACCACGACATCCTCATCAGCATGGATGGCCAAGGTCGTTGCATGGACAACATCTTCATCGAACGGCTGTGGCGCAGTGTCAAATACGAAGACATTTATCTGAAAGCCTACGACTCGATCCCGGCGCTACGCGCGGGGCTCACGCGCTACTTCGAGTTCTATGACCGTGTCCGGAGACATCAGGCACTTGACCGCAGAACCCCGGATGAAGTTTATTACCACTCACTGCCGCTCGCCGTGGCAGCGTAACCCTGGAGCTGTCATCCACTTATGAACGGCGAATCACTGTCCAAACGTCGGGGTCCACCGCAAATGGCCCGGTATAATTTGTGCGAATCAGCATAGTTTGGCAACCATTGTCCTCTCAAGCATAAGGCGGCAAGGCGTGCCGACTTGTGCTTCCAAGTACCTTGTTCTTTCATTTACTTACTTACGGCACTCGTCATTAAATAATGTACTGAACGACTTATTTTGGCCCTATCGTTGGGTCAATTATTGGGTGCTGCGCCAAACAGGCGTACATTCCACCTACATTTGAAATGTGTGTCGGTGGATTTTAAAATCTAACCAGTGGTTCGATTCCGCCCCTGCCACCAAATTCAAGTTCAAAGAAATCCGATATGGACTTTGAAGCAATTCATTGCCGTTTGGCAGAGAATTACTTCAATTTAAATGTGCCCATCCAAGTGGAGTCTACGAAACCGGCAGCAGTCCAACGGGCATTTATATTTCATAACTCGCATCTCCCTAAGGTAGCCTAGTTTGCTGCACGAATGGCAAATACGGCAGCCACGATTCTAGCTAAGGTCGCGCTACTACGCCCCTGTTCGGCTGCGGAGTTAAGTACCTCTTCCATCACGGCTGGTACCTTTTGTGCGTCCTCTCTTCCGCGCAATGCCAAGCGCGCAGCGGCTGCATCTATTAGTCGGTTAAATAACTCCTCACCTATTTCCCGCTTCAGCGTGTCCTCCAAAGTTCCACCAAAGCACGCGTAGTTGACCTCGACGCGCTCGGGGTAGTCTTCAAGTGCTTCCGCCGCGACACCTGACAATCTTTGTAACGCCCGATTGGTATTAACGGCGGGTTGCCTCCCACCTCTATCGTTATCCCAAATCGCATAAACCGGAATGTTGAACGCTGCAAATATCGCGTAAGGTCTGTCCATGTTCGTCTTGCCGTCTGCAGCGATCAGGGATATCTCCGATTCCTCAAAGTTTCTCCCATCGAGGCGCGCCGCAGCAATAAGCGCGGCTTTGTCACTCGCGCCTTCGACAAGAACAACCAACGCGGAAAAGAACCCTTCATTTAGCCCCTTATCCATTATGTGGAGGCGTGGCTTCAGAGTCTCCCCATTAAACGCGGCTCGATCTAGGCCGTTTGCGACGGCGAGCGATCCAGCGACCGAATCGAGCGTTGTTACACTGCATCGAGCTGTCATGGGATCCGGTGCAACAGCCGGTAGCTTGCGCATTATTCGAATCCCGTCGAATTGGCTAATTGACACAAAAAAGTGAGAATGGGTGCAGATGATAACCTGCGTATTGTCGGCTACACCACGAATTTTACCCGCACTGAGCTTGTTCAATACATTTGCAAAATGACGCTGCTTCGTCGGGTGTTGATAGAGCTCTGGTTCCTCTATTGCCAATATAAGTCCAGGCACCGGGGGGCGCGCCCCTTCTTCCTCGCCTTCTGCTCGCGCTGCATTAATTGTGACCGCCAGGTGTTGTAGGAGAGTTAGAATCAATGCACGCTGCAGGCCATTCCCCGTTCTGTCTACAGTAGTGTCATATCCCCCATCTATCAGGCGCATGTCTGCTGCTGGAAGTGGAATTGACAAAGGGTCTGCCTGACGCCAGTTAAGTTGTACAGCGCATTGGTCGTAAAACGTTCTAAGAGTGTCCGATAATCGCGTTGCAAGGTCGCCAAGTTCAGTAAGATTCGTGGGATTCGTCAGGTCCTGATAGCGCCGCTGAATTTCCGCTTGAAATGCTTGGAGTTCGGGTTTCGCCGAAATCGCGGACCTCACTACAAGATCCAAAAGCTGCGTAATCGCTGAACCGCGCGCTTCTAAGGCGTCATCAGAGGCATCTCTTACGGCTGGAACATAGACAAACCGGGTTGCCGTGTGGAGCTTCCCGCTAGCGACATTTGTGAAACCGAAAAATTGGCCATCATCGCGACCGAGTTGGCATCGATCACGGTGATTGCTTTCCCAAGCTGCGAGTGCTTCGTCCACAGTATTCGCGGCCCTTGCCACCGGTAAGTCGCTATAGCCCTCTCGCTGCCTGAATTCATTGTATGCATTAATCTTGTTTCTTGCCCCTTCCTGATTTCGAATCACGGCAAATTCAGGATTCAAAAGGGTTACGCCGTAATACTTGCCATTATTGCGGCCACCGGCTCCGGAAAAGACCCTTGAAACCAGCATGCCACCTTGATCAGAAATTCGGGGTTCAAATAGCCCACGATCTTGATCGGTAAAATCAATGAACGTGAGTGAGATATCAACTTCTTGCCGAGTATCCTTGTTGAAAAAGTCTTCGGAAGAAAGAGTCGGGGTGCCAGGGGCATAAAACAGATTCAAAGCGTGCAAGACGGTCGATTTCCCTGCGCCATTGGGACCAATTAGGGCTGTATGTTTGTCGAATTGCAGCTCGAGATCCTTGATCGCTCGGTAATTCTTAATCCGTATACTTTTTATCCTCATATGCTGCTCCCTGCCCTAACGCTAATAGACAAGCTCTGTACGCTTCTTCGCGGTGCTAAGAGTACGTCCCATATCTATATTTCGTGCTCCGGTGGCGTAGGCAATTCTTCCACCTCCCCCGTCCACTCGCCGCTCGGGGCTTTCTTAGGGCTGACACCGAGAGCGAGCAACTGGCCAATCTGCCAGCTCACGTTTCCTTTTCCTGTCAGCAAGCGCTCGCGGGCCGAGTGGTAGTTGTCCCGAGCCTTGTCAAGATCCTTGCCCAAGTCATCCATGGCTTCGGTAAACGTCCGGATCCTATCCATGAGCTGTGCAGCGCGGTCGAACACTTGCTTCACGGAGCGATTCTGGGCGTCCAAGCGCCACATTTTCTCAATTATGCTGATGATGGCCCGGAACATTGTGGCACCCACTGGGTAGATGCGGTGTTTCACGGCTTCATTCATGATCGTGGAATCCACCTGTATAGCCGTGTAGAGAGCACTCTCAATGGGGACCCACATGATCTTGCCGTCGAGCGCGTTGAGCCCGGGTATCTTGTCATAGGGCATTTCCACGAGTTCCGCGAGCCTGGCGCGTACGGCTTCAATATGTGCTTCAAGGTAGCTGGCGCGGAGCTCTGGATCCTTCTCGTTCACAAAGCGGTTGTAATCTGTCAGGGTTACCTTCGAGTCGATGATGATGTCGCGATTCCCCGGCATGTGCAGGACCGCATCCGGTTGTATAGTGTTCCCGTCTGGCCCAATGTATTTCTTCTGCAGCTCGTAGTTCACCCCCAGGATGAGGCCTGAGTCCTCGAGCAGTTTTTCTAAAGCCATCTCCCCCCAATCGCCCTGGACTTTTGAGTCTCCCCGCAGGGAGTTGGCCAAGTCGTTGGCCGTGAGCGCGATGCGGTCGATATCCGAGCGCAGTTGGGTACGCTCCGTGGAAGCGTCAATGACGCCTTTCTTGAGTTCGGAGAGCTGCCCCTCTAGGGGTTTCAGGAGGAGACTAATCTGGTTGGAGCTGAGATCCCGGAAGGTCTTGGACTTTTCGTCGAAAAGTTGATTGGCGGCTGCCACAAATGTGTTGGTGAGATTGGCGGCGTCCTCTCGAAGCTGCTGTGATGCCTTCTCCAGTCCGCGCTTCTCCTCTGTAATGCGGGCGATGCTGGTCTCGAGCTCGGTGCGGAGATCCGCGGCACGTTGCGCAGAGGCTTTTGCCTCCGCCCTGGCCTGGTCGCGTTCGGTGGACGTATCTTGGAAGCGTGCCTGCAGCTGCTCCACGGTGGCGGTAAGGCCCGCGCCTTTCTCGCGCGCTTGCCGAGTTTCCGCCTGGGCAGCTTCCAGCTCAGCCTGAGAGCCTGGTCCCCTCGCGGCACTGAGCTCGCGCCCGCGGAGCCACCAGCCTAGTATTCCTGCGATACTGGCGACCAGCACCAGTACCACGACGTCAATGACCATGAAAGCACCCTCCGTCTCGACGAGCTGAATTTACGCAAGACCGCTGCAGGCGCAGGATTAGCATAACAATCGGTGGACACCATCATTATGGACTCTATAGATCCGGTGTGCTGCGACCTATCTGCTAGCTGGATACGCTGGGTGTACTCTATTCAAAGACATGCAAACTACGACATTAGAATTGGACTAAAAGATTCAGGCTGGTCACCCTAGAGAAGGGTATTTTCCGGAATGTTACCCGCTTGCATCGCAGCAAGAACATTCCGGAAGTTCGCTGCTGGTTCTAGGCTAAGCATTGTTGCTTTGCATATGAATAAGTGATGTCAGCGTAATCAAATGTGCCTTATAGCTTCGGCAGATAGTGAAACCGAGGTTGGTTCAGAACTAACTTTACAATGGACAGAAATTAAGGGCTACCTGTTGATATCCATCCTGGGTTGAACCAGAATTTCCAGTTTGACTAACCCACCCCAATAGGCACTGGTCATTGATAATGATGGAAATTTCTGCGTATTGCGTGGGTCAGCGCAAATGAAAACGGTGGGTCAAAAGGTGATGGAAATCAACTGTACGCATCTACAACTGCGAATTAGGGGGGAAGCCTGTGGTTAATGAAACCGAAATCGGCGTGTTGCTGGGTGCCATAAACGATGCCCAAGAAACCATCCGTGCCTTCGATTTGAAGGCCGAAATTCTCACCGGCATTCTGACACTTTTGATCAGTCTTGTTGCGTTTGTTTGGCACGACACTGATGCATGTTTGCTCCAATACTTGGATATTCTCATCATCATCGCAGCTTTCTTGGCAATAGGATGCCTGGGTGCCGTCCTCTATCCAGCGAACAATCCACTGGGGTGCATAAAAAATGGTACCTATATACCCAAAGGCGTTTATTATTTGTCTGGTTCCACGCTGAAGAAGGAGTCCGTATCAGACATTGCTCAGAAGATTGCGAATACCAACTGGAACGAGGAGCTGGTGTTCGAGCTCATGAAGGTGTCATCCATTCGTGAGCGTAAAAACCACTGGTTTGTATGGTCAATGCGGATCTCTGCTGCAGTCTTTGTGCTACTTTTCATTCTCTGTATTGTCCGATACATAAAATAAAGTCATTGGCTGGAATACGCTTCATGAAGCTTTCTGAATTACAGCCTCTAGAAATAAATGACCGACTTCGTCAGTTGATCAATACAGAGCTCGACCGAGCGCAATTGGTTTGGAAGGATGTCGGCCCGAAGATGGTCATAAAGGCAGATATGCAAGCCATCACCGAGCAACGTAGACTAAAAACGGACATTCCAGGCTACCCGAGTATAGACCCCTCCAAACCGGCGGTAGACGAGTTTATTGCATTCGTCGTAGACATGCGGGACTCAACTGGTCATTTGACCCAGGCGATCAGCCATCGGCATGCACAGGCGTCTCAAACAGAAAGAGTTCTATATGAAACGTCAGCGTTACTGCCGGCCGCGGCCGAGGTTGTTCGCTGGCAAAAAGGGAAGGTCACGGAGTACCTGGGAGATGGCGTCCTCGCACTTTTTAGGGCCAGTGAAGACCAAGATGAAGCCTGCTATGCAGCATGTCGTGCGGCTAGAAAGGTGATCGGGGATATGCGAGATATCGTCAATGAGGCTCTATACGCACGTTTTCGTCTCCCGGAGATTAATCTAGGGGTAGGAATGGCATTCAGCAAGGCAGTGGTGACAATAGTGGGGCATCCAGAAGAACCAGCTCCCAAGGCGATAGGCACCTGTGTGTATCGTGCAAGCAAGCTAGCATCTCTAGTAAACGAAATTGCGGTCGATGATAACTTAGAAGCCATATGGCCGGAGGATAGGACTGGAGGTGGATTCCACTTCCAGTCTAGGACCATAAAAGACATTTCTGGATACGTAATTCCTGCAACATCTGAATAGTCATCACTTGTGGAGTTTGGCAATGCAGTTAGTCATGTAGGATGCCATATTATATCTAGCTAAGTTCAAATGGTACCTGAGTAATATCCTTCCCAGTCACGGGAATTTGTTTTGTGAGGTTATTTGTTTAAATGTCCCTTAAATCCGACATAGAAAATGCGCTGAGTAAATATCTTGCAGAGAGTCGCGAGGGTTTAATAGCAGAACAACCATCCCGCTTGAATAGAGGGGAAGGTACTCAAGCCCCATATTTCATGTTAAAGATCGATCTAGCAAATTCGACTCGACAATTACAAATGCGTTCCCCTGCAATATACCTAAAGTTATCACATGCATATTTATCTACTCTCGATGAGATTACACACCGATTTGGTGCGGATAGTGATCAAACAGAATATGCTGGTGACAGTGTGTTAGCTTATTTTCCACGGACGATTGATATTGAACAATCAGTTATTGCATGCGCAGGTGCGTGTCGCTTTGCTGTAGATCAGATAAGGAAAATGGATGTCTCATTACGGCAGATAGAATTACGAACACGTATAGTGTGTCATTATGGCATGTTAATTGTCGCTAATATCGGCCCGTGGGGGGCACGTCAACGTAAGGTCATGGGATTGCCATTGCACAGTGTGGCCCGTGCTGAAGAGTCAATAACTGCTGGCTCTGGTCTCGTTACATTGGAGGCAGCGGCCCAAATTACACCTAAATATGTCAGCAAATATTTATACGCAAATTATCGCTCAGATCCCGCATCGACTGCTCTCAACCAATTAACTGGTGGTTTTGGACTGGGCGGATTCGGTTTAAACCCAGGGGGGACGAAGACCATCGAATATTATCTGATGAGATGGGGGGTAATTTATCGTGATTTAGACTTACAGTAGCACTCAACGTGTGCGATTTATTAGTAACAGCACAAAATTATTATGGATCGAAATTATAAAGACGTAGCTATCCCTTATGCCAGCTTCCTAGGCGGTTTATTGATAACATGGTTCTTTTATCGATTACAAACAGCAGATTCAATGGCTGTTGAAAATAGAGTGATGACCGGGTTGAATGCTTTGTGCCAAGTTCAATGTAGTATTCTGGTCAACTCATTCATGGTAACTGATCCTGCGATTGATGGCATGGGTGCATGCGCCAGGATGGCTGTCGTTTAAGGCATTACATTGCCGGTTGGCAGTAAAATACCATATTTTCGACGCGGCAAGTAATTACCTTAATTTTTATTAGGCCCTGAGGACGACTATATTCCATTTATAGCCGGGATTATTTCCCCCATCGCGACCTAAACCCACGTTATAAATGTCTCAAATGCAGTTTTAGGTTCCTAGGAATCTCTTTTCCATAAAGGCATTTCGATACCCGCGTCGAGGGCAAGCGGCAAGTTAAGTACATTCAATTAGAACGAAGCCAAGGATATCGTGCCCTCAGGTTCGAGTCCTGGCTGGCCCACCTAGACTTTGAAGCAATTCATTGTTTTGTTCATTTCAAGGAGGTTTGGCCACCAAATTTCACTAGGGTTTGGCCACTTTTGGCAGGGAAACCATGACACGTAAACGAGAATCAATATTTCAAATATTGGCCATGTGTCCATGGTGGATGAGTGTTGCAGCTTCAGTAATCGCTTACATTGTTCTGAGGGACCTTTTACCTCATATACACGCAGGCTATAAGTTGACAGCTCTGATTGTTACAAGCCTTGGCAACTAGCGTACGTGTTAGCATCTTATGTCGCAATTATGTTGCTACTTCCACTCCCATTTAGTTTGTTCAATGACTGGCAACGGAAGCAAACTCTAGAAAACCAGACGGGACTCAAATCTATCCGTGATTTGGATTGGAAAACATTTGAGCAACTTGTAGGGGAGGCATTCCGGCGGCAGGGTTTCATAGTTGCGGAAACCGGACAGGGCGGGGCCGATGGCGGTTTGGATTTAGCGCTGCGCAAAGGCTCTGAAGTCTTTCTCGTACAGTGCAAACAATGGCGTGCCTACAAGGTAAGTGTGAATATCGTGCGGGAGCTTTATGGTGTGATGGCTGCCAAGGGCGCTGGTGGTGGTTTTGAAATCACTTCCGGTAATTTCACCGAAGATGCTAAAGCATTCGATACGGGCCGGAATATCGAATTGATCGATGGGCCGCGTCTGGAGAAAATGATCGCCTCGGTCCAAACTGCGACACGGCCACAGGCACCTGCAGCAATCACATTTAATGCCGCACCCGCATGTCCAAAATGCAATAGCCCGATGGTCAAGCGCACAGCAATGCAGGGTGCAAATGCCGGAGGTCAGTTCTGGGGATGCTCCAGATATCCAGATTGCCGTGGAATTCGGCCAATTGCGTGAACCAACTCATTTTAGGCGAAAGCGACGCTACGGGTTGCTATATTTCACGGCGTATGATGTTCCACACCAGCTAGGGGAAGGCTGGCTAATCGAAAATGGAATGCCGTATTACTGACTTTATAGTTATCGGGCCCCAAATATAGGCATGAATACCGAATTCTTTGAGAAGCCGATTCTAAACTCTCCATACGATTACCCGGCACGGCACTGGGAGTTAGTTGATGGACAACCAACACAGAAAATTATCGAAAGCCGCCGCCGAGTAGAAATTATTACCCCAATTCCCAAACCAAAGAATCGCAAACCACCTCAACAACGATTGAGGGATTCTGTAAGGACGTGCACCTAAGGATCTCTCGCATGGAAGAAATACTCAAACAATTGCAAATTCGTTTCCCGCTGCTCACTCGCCTTTCTCTTGAAGACGACCTTGGTGACTTTTCTCTCACATCGCTACCCGCGTATCTTGGGTTTTTTCTCGCGGCGATGGAACACACATCTAGCCATCCCATCTGCTTCGTTTTACCACGAACAGGAGAAATTGCCCGATTATCTAGTGTTTTGTATGCAATGCACCAACTCATTCGAAAACAAAGCCAACTTACCGAAGGTTATGCGGAAAGAAATTTCAAAATAGGCGACCTTATATGCGTACACCCCGGGCGGCATGTCTTCAAGTACGGTGGCTACGATCCGAGTGATCCTGAGCGCGTATGGTTTGAAACCATAGATAACAATGGCAGACGTCAGGCCCTCGCGCGCGACGTGGTAAATAGAATGGAGAAGGTTTCTCGACAGATACCGATTGGCAAATTGAATACACCGATACTGTCGCCGACCCCAACTCCATTAGACGCACTTCTTGGTACATCATTTTTTGGGAATCACAGTTTCGTTCAAAACGAGCTGCTAATTCTAGACTCGGTGGGTGAATTCGATGAATTTGCAGTATCCTGCAAATTACGAACCACACAATCAGTCTCTGTCCAGGGCAGTGTAAGAACTCTGATGCCCCTCGGGTACGTGGTTTTGCCGAGTAGTGCGCACCGAGGCTGGTTAAAAAAATCCAATGATATCGGCAGTACTTCCGATCCACTAATTGCGTTGACACATTCACCGGAGTTGCTAGCTAACTATTGCATCGAAGCGGCATCGCAATCGAAATTAGTGGTAGTTAACGGGTTAGAGCGCTTACGTAATCTTCAAACATACGATGACATCTCACAAACTCAGCGGTTAGTGTTGTTTGCCGAATATAGTGATGAAGAACTTATCGAGGCGCTTGGCAATCGTGGTTGCCGGTTCTGGCCACTTAGTGCTCGAGAGTTAGGGACTGACGGCAATGGAAGAACTGCAAATGCGCTACTCGTGGGAGTCACTCGTTGCGCACGGAACTTTGACGCTCTGTACTTCGATGAAGAACCATGTGAGGACGCACTAATTGACGATATATGGCTCAAACTGAAGCAACTGCGTAAAACAGAATTAGGCTCGGATGGAGGCGCACCGATCAGAATTATATCCGTTGCCTGGCGCCTGTTTCGTCATGCATATAATTTGTGGGATAAACCGCCAGCAAGTGATCAAGAGAGGAGCCTCGGGTATATTCGAGAGCTTGAACGGAATGTGCACCTCAACCAAACATGGATATCACCAGAAGAAGCAAATGTATTAAAGGAAATTATCGTCTGTCTGTCGAAATGCTGTACCAACGAATCATCCCTCGGTATAGCTAAGGGGCAGGCTATTTTGCGTGTCGTCGATATGTCTATTGATGCGAGGGAATCATTCGCTGTGGTCGTCCGCGATGAGGCATTAATACAGCCATTGCAACAATGGTTGTCAGCGAGGCGCCCAGGATTGAATGCGGAAATATATTCTCCAAGGGCGTTGCACTCTGAAAAAGGTTTCGACCATGTAATTTATGTGTCGTGGCCCGGTGCGGAAATCATGCAACAGATGGTAGCCAAACTTGCTGCGCCGCATTTCACAATGGTCGGATATCCGTGCGAACGGCATTGGTTGCGACAATGCCAGCCTAGATTCAAACCACGTATAAAAGGGACTCTGCTATCTCCAGAAGAGAAGGTCAATTTAGTCATGGGCGATAGCCGCGCGAATGTCCATTGGCCTACTGATGCACCCATCGAGCCAATTCACATTGAACCGGTTATTGGATCAGATATCTGGGATCTTGAGCGCCGGTTGCGCTCCAGCCGAATAGGGCTGGCTGCGTTACCTACAGAAGCAACCGAAACATTCCCGGCGCGTTATATACGATTTTCGGGGGACTGCTATGCATTTCTCACTGAGGGCCACAAACTAGCGATTGCGACAGATATAGTTTCCGGCAGGGGGCGCCCGGGACAAGCACTACCCGAACGCGGAGTTATAGACATTAAGGCTGGTGATTTCGTTGTATTTCCAGAATCCGGTGCCCGAGAGTTGGTTCAGGAGCTTGCAGACAAACTTATCGGCCCAACTGCGGAGAACCTACGCGCGGTGGCGCACCTTTGGAAGGAAGCGTTGCAAACAAGCAGCTTAACTCCCGGTGAATTTCTTCGTCAATCTATCTCATTAAATCGACCACGTCATATAGCTACAATCCGTAATTGGTTTGCGGAAACCGCTCAAATCGGTCCCCGTGACAAAGATGATCTGATTCTAATCGCGCTAATTACGGGTAATCAGAGTTTGGAACGCCAAGCAGACGATGTCAGAGCCGCCATAGAAAGACTTTGGGGAGCGCATCTCAGCGCTGGCACGCGATTAAGAGACGCTTTACTGAAGCGACTGCCGCAAGTCATGGGGCAAGTCGAAGAAAATGGAACCAAAGTCGATCTCGGGGAATTAGGCTCTGCATGGATTGTAAAGGTTGAGTTTGTGGCAGAAGACACAGAGCCAAGGGGTCATACCGAGATCAATAGATTGCTGTTTGAGGTATCAGCATTCAGCAAAATAGGCATGCCCTGAAATGGCGAAGATGCTCCCGGCACATTGTGATCCGTCGACACTGAGTGCCGCAGAGCGACGAATATTTGATCTCCTGAAAACTGATCCTGGAACATCAGATTGGATAGTCTTACATTCATTAGGTTTGTCCCACAGGGGGCGCAAACCTTACGGAGAGATTGATTTTGTAGCGCTCGTTCCAGGTGCTGGAGTCTTGTGTCTGGAGATAAAAGGTGGACGCATCGCGTGCACCGATGGTGAATGGGAGACAACTAACCGTTACGGCCGAATAGATAAATTGAAAAGAAGCCCCTTCCTCCAGGCCAGGGAAGGTATGTTTGCCATACGAGACTCTGTGCAGCGCCGTTCACCATCTGGATTCCCATCTGGACTGTTGTTTGCTTATGCCGTAATACTCCCCGACATTATTTTCAATGCCGTATCTCCCGAGTGGGCGCGTTGGCAAGTGATTGACAGGGAGACGCTTAAACATCCAATTGGAGAAGCACTTCTGAGACTTGCGTCCGAGCAAGCGAAGCTTCACGGTGGCATTTCAAAGAAGGAGCCGTCCTTTGCCACCTTAAAGATTTTACAACAAATGCTTCGTCCTGACTTTGAGCTAGTTGTTACGTACGGATCACGAATTGAAGACACAGAACTACAACTTCTGCACCTCACAGAGGAACAGTACGATTTGATTGATGTGTTAACGGACAATAAACGCTGCTTTTTTGAAGGTCCGGCGGGCACGGGTAAAACTATGCTTGCCATCGAATATAGTGTTCGTTCTGCGCAAAGTGAAAAGCGTACTCTGTGTACTTGTTACAATCGTCTCCTTGGAGATTGGTTCGAGCGTTGTGCCGCTCGATCATCTACGCCTCCGCACTTGGTCGCCGGGTCATTCTACAAACTGCTTCGTAATGTCATTCTGCAATCTTCGTTTGAAAGTGAATTCAGACAACAAGAGAAGAGTAGCGCGGCCTCCGAACTTTATGACAACATCTACCCATTTTACGGTGTACTCGCTATAGAAGAACACAGCGATTTGTACGATGTGCTTGTTATTGATGAGGCACAGGACCTACTTCGACCCGGTATTCTTGAGGTCATGAATGCTTGGCTAAAAGGGGGGCTTGCCGAAGGGCAATGGGTAATATTTGGCGATTTTTTGCGTCAAGCTATATTCAGTTCCGTTACTGGGGAAGAGCTGAAGGCGCTTGTACATAGCAAATCTTCTCAATTTGCTAAAGGGCGCTTAACACTTAACTGTCGTAATACGCGGAATATAGGGGAGGAAACCGCTCTCTTATCCGGTTTTGCGTCTCCTCCTTATAGAATGGGACAGGTTGCCGGGTTACCGGTTGACTATCGCTACTATGACTCCCCCGACGATCAAAGGAGTACACTTTCGGATACGCTACGAAAGCTTCTTGCCGGAGGAGTAAAAGCATCGGACATTGTCGTGGTATCCCATCTGCGACTATCGAATTCTGCGATAGTAGGTTTGAATGGCGGTAATGATTTCAAAATCGTGGATATAGGTGATATCGCCTCGACTCGATCAAGGGTACCAGTAATATATTTTTCAACTACACAGGCATTCAAGGGAATGGAGAGCCCAGTCGTAGTTCTATGCGATGTTGAGCATGTATCCGAGCATGAGACTCAGGCGCTGCTCTATGTCGCGATGTCGCGAGCACGTTCACATTTGGTTGTAATTGCCCATTCAAACGTGCGTGATGCTATAAACCAGTTATTCCGCCGCAGATTGCTCGAGGAATGGAGCAAAAACCCATGAACAATGCAGGCAATGTGCGTGACGGTATTGTTCAATTTGTTCGGCGGGAACTTATAGGCCCAGACCCAAGGCCTGGACAGGAACAGCTGAACGATGGTGACGAGGTGCTCCGTCCACAAGATCCACCGCGACTCCGTTACAGCGCTGGGATATTGTTTCCAAGCAAATCACGAATAGATGGTCAGGACGAAGCTGCCCCTAGCGAAATCGAGACGGCTGAAAGCGGGCCGGCAGAGGGCGATGAACCAGAAGATATTACGCCAGGTGCGAGCTCATCCGACACTGACGATACGACAGAGCATGAAGTAAATCGTGCAAACGAATTCCTGCCGAGCGCCATGGGACTAACGGCGTTGGTTCGACTACCAAAAATGCTAAAGATTACGGTGCGCGCAGCCTATTACACCAAACAGACTACCGCGGGCATTGGCAAAAAAGATAAAAATGGTGAGTGGCAACCGCACCACTACCGAAAAGCCATTTCCCCGCCACCCCTGGAAATTGAACGGGGCGCGTTGTCCTCTACGGCAACTCAAGTGCGAGAGTTTCCAATAGTCAGTGGAAATGCGGATTTGAAGCTTGTGCTTCATCTCTATAGTCGCCCATACATCCACGCTACTAATCATGACCTTGATCGCATCATAACTTTTACTCTTATAAACAAGACAGAACTATCAGGAGCAAGCCCTAAAGACAGTGAGTGTTTGTTCCAATGCGAATTCGCGGTCGAAGGCGCGGAGGACGAGCTCTGCTTTCTGGAATATCCAGAAAGTGATGGCCTAGGGGACGATGTAGAAGAAGAGTCTCTTCGGCTCCTGTATCGGCATCGAAAAACATTCGCGATTGGCCATGGTTGCGCTGCGCAGTGGTCAGATACTGAGGGTATTACTGTTGGTCAAATTAAAACTAATACGTTACCAATCTATGAAATAAGGGCAATTGTTCCGCGGGAGCTTGATGGACTGCGTCTATCCATGCTTCTTCTGTCAGATAAGGATGCTCCGGATGCATTAAGCCAATGTCAATTGCTTGCCAGCGAATATAAAGCGTGGATCAACCAGCAAGCAGTAATAGTTGCTTCGGCAGATTTTCCTGAAGACCATAAAGTTGCTGCCAATCGCCATCTTGATCTTTGCCGCACATGTTTGAAACGAATAATTGATGGTATAGAGCTTCTTGCATCTGATGCTGATACGCGGCAGGCCTTCGCATGGATGAATAGGGCCATGCTGGAACAGCAGCTGCACTACGATCTTGCATCAAACCCAAAAAAACGCAGGCTCTGGGTTGTCAATGCTGGTGCGCACTCCCTGGACCGGAAGTATGAAGCACCCGATATAAGCAAACCGCCCGAGGGTAAAGGACTGTGGCGCCCCTTCCAACTGGCTTTCATTTTAATGAATCTTCGAAGCATGGCAGAACCTCAACACGCCGACCGGGGCATCGTTGATTTGATTTGGTTTCCCACTGGGGGCGGCAAGACGGAAGCTTATCTTGGTCTTACAGCATTTACTATTTTTCGCAGGCGCCTGCATTCGCCTGCCGATGCAGGTACGACCATTCTTATGCGGTATACATTGCGCCTTCTTACAACTCAGCAGTTTCAAAGAGCAGCATCGTTAATCTGCGCATGTGAGATCATTCGACGCGAGAATGAGGCAAGGCTAGGAGCAATTCGCGTGTCGGTTGGTCTTTGGGTCGGTCAGACAGTTACCCCAAACAAAAACTCTGAAGCCGTCAAGGATTTGGAAACGATACGACGCAACGGTAAACCCAATCCGTTCATAGTGCTCACATGCCCCTGGTGCGGGGCACAGATGGGGCCTGTACAAGTCGGTAATGCTTACTACCCAAAAGGGTATCGCAAAGAGGGTCAACGCGTTGTCTTCCGTTGTGAAGATCCCAATTGCGATTTTCAGGACAACCGGGGCATCCCACTTCTAGTAGTGGATGAGACCATCTATGAGGAACGTCCAACACTGCTAATTGGTACCGTCGATAAATTTGCATTGCTCCCTTGGTACCCCTCGGCACGAGGATTATTCGGTCTCAGCGGTAGCTCTCCCTTTTCACCTCCGGATTTAATCATCCAGGACGAGTTGCACCTAATATCGGGGGCATTGGGTTCAATGGTTGGAATGTACGAAGTCACAATCGATGCACTGTGTCGTCGCGACATTGATGGTAAGACATTCTCTGCGAAAATAATCGCGTCCACTGCAACTATCTGCCAAGCGCCTAAACAGATACATTCGCTCTATGCCCGTGATGCCTTCCTTTTCCCGCCGCAGGGATTGCGAGCTGGAGATTCATTTTTTGCTGAGGAGGCAGATCAAGACAGGAATGGAGTCCCATTACCAGGTCGCCTCTATATGGGCGTCTTCGCGTCAGCGCTTTCATCCCACGTAACGGCGCAGGTGCGGGTGGTGTCAGCTTTACTCCAGGCAGTAAAATGCATACCGGCGCCCACCCCAGATTTATTAGATCCCTATTGGACCCTGATGATCTACTTTAATAGCTTGCGCGAGCTTGGTCACGCAGCCACTCTAATTAAGGCGGATATTCGGGAACACCTCAATGCTGTCTGGGACAGGCTTGATATTCGTAAGCCAACCGCAGTTAGCGGCGCTACGGACTTACGTCGTTTCATAAATCGTGATATGGAGCTAACAAGCAGAATTCAGAGCAACAATATCACGGACGTTCTCCAGCAACTTTTCAATCCATATCCTGGTTCATCTGATCGCAAACCTGTCGACGTGTGTCTGGCGACAAATATGATACAGGTTGGTCTAGATGTCCCTCGTCTTGGTTTAATGGCAGTAGTTGGGCAGCCCAAGACCACATCTGAGTACATCCAAGCGACCAGTCGTGTTGGTCGCGATCCTCGAGGTCCGGGGCTGGTGGTTGCAGTGTTGAATCCTGCGAAACCGCGAGATCGCTCGCATTACGAACACTTCCGCTCGTACCATCAGAGTATTTATAGGTGGGTAGAGCCAACGAGTGTTACACCATTTACCGTGCCAGTACGCGAGCGCGCTCTGCATGCACAGGTAATTACCCTTAGTCGCTACTGGGGTGATGAGGAATTACGTAAGTATCCAAGACCAGCACCAAGCGCCGCATTGATTAAACGCATTCGTGACGTTCTGATTGATCGAATTCGCCAAGTGGATTCCGGTGAAGCCGCACTTGCAGATCAGATGTTATCTGCGTTCATGGCGCGGTGGCAAAAAGTGCTTCCTGGAATTTATGGTCAATTTGGACCGCCTCCTCAGGAGACACCCCTAATCTACCCAAGCGGTACTGAACCGCGCGTGCTGTGGGCAGAACGTGCGAAAGCCACCCCGTCGTCAATGCGCAACGTAGACTCCGGCTGTGATGCCCACGTGATTCTACAGTTTCCACTGCCCTGATATATGCCAGCTAAAAAACCAATTCGTCGCGGGCAACTGATCTCACCATTTGGCATCGGTGCGATGGTTGATTTTCCAGGAGATGAGTCACTGATGCCGGCGGGGCTGGATGCTTGGCCGCTTTCGAAAGAGCAGTGCCCTCCCGAATCAGGGTGGCTTGTCCGCGAAGAGCGATTGGAAGCCCGGCTCGGTGTATCCCATTTCAGATTGCCTCCTGATCACCGTGAACCGGATGCCGGAACTCAATTCGCTAATGTAAATGTTCCGTTCATTCGCTTCCCGCGCTGGCATTACTGTCATCACTGTGGTGGCATGGAGGAACTTTCAAGTTATTCGTCCACACGCGAACATTGTCACGGCAGGCCATATCCGCAGCAAAACTGCTCCACAAGGCCCGAATCGCGCCGTCCTTTTCTGATTCCGGTGCGATTTATCGCAGCATGCAACTCCGGACATGTTCAGGATTTCCCCTTTATGGAATGGGTGCATCGTGGCGCGGCTAGTCCCGGCTGCACGCTGAGACTTCGCGCTGGCCGCTCATCTGCAGGGTTGTCCGGAATTACACTTGAATGTTCGTGCGGTCAGCGACGAACTCTTGGTGATGTGTTCAAGTTTGACGAGAAAGATGGGGGCCCACTATCGAAACTTGGCTGTTTCTGCAAGGGAATTCGGCCATGGCTTGGCGATACGGATGCCGGAAACATACCCTGTGGTAACCATCTCCGGGTATTGCAACGAGGAGCCAGCAATGTCTACTTTCCCCAGGTAATCAGTTCTATTTACCTACCTCTCTGGGCTGAGAACGCTGATTCTGACATAATTACGCTTTTGGAAACGCCGCATGTGTGGGCGTTATTGGCGCAAAACACCGTAAATGGCGCGGTCGATTCGGGGCGCTGCCAGACCATTGCAGCCATGGCCGGAGTCGACGCGGCAAAGTTGGAAGCGGCAGCTCAACGCAAGATCGATGGGAATCTGTTAAAGAATCAGCAGGGTCCGGTCGGTGACGAAGAGGGGTTCAGGCACTCGGAATATCAAGCTATCAGTGAAGGTAAGGTCGGACCACAAACAGAACTATACGTCGAGTGCCCAAAACTCGCGGACTACGATCCAATAATTGCGAAATATTTTTCAAAGATTCGACTTGTACATAAACTACGGGAAACGCGGGCTCTCACCGGCTTCACACGGATACTTCCCCCTGATGGTGACTTAGCTAGCCCACGCCTGCAGTCATTGAGCCTGGATTCGCGCATAGACTGGCTGCCTGCCATCAAAGTCTACGGTGAAGGCATATTTTTAGAATTAAACACAGATGAAATTACCGGATGGGCAGCTAGCGTCTCCAGTTTCCGGCCGCAGTTTTCGAGATTAATTGGGCGCTATAACGCTGCGCGCATGGCCCGTCAGCAGCCACAACGAAATGTGACATCGAAATTTATACTTCTGCACACGCTCGCTCATATTCTTATCAATCAATTGAGTTTCGATTGTGGATATGGCAGTGCATCTCTGCGCGAGCGACTGTATTGCGACTTTAGAACACCAGATTACCCGATGAATGGAATACTGATTTACACGGCTTCGGGCGACTCCGAGGGGTCCATGGGTGGCCTCGTCCGCCAGGGAGCCCCGGGTCGTCTCGAATCAACTCTCCGCCGCGCCATTCAACACGCATCCTGGTGCTCTTCAGATCCGGTTTGCATTGAAAGCGCCGGACAAGGACCGGATAGTGCAAATCTTGCGGCATGTCACGGTTGTTCGCTACTTCCTGAAACATCGTGCGAAGAAGGCAATCGTTTGCTGGATCGGGGGTTGATTGCTGGAACACCTGAACAACGAAACCAGGGATACTTTGGCGATTTAGTCAGCTAGCGGTCCTCCGACCCATGGCCCCGTTACTAACATATGACTGACGTACTTACACCCTCGCAGCGTCGACACTGTATGTCTCGCATTCGTCGGGATAACACAGAGCCAGAAATTATTCTCCGTAGCGCACTTTGGCGTGCTGGTCTCAGATATCGCCGTAAGAATAAGTTGCCAGGACGCCCAGATATTATTTTTCCTGGTGGAAAGATGGCGATATTCGTGGATGGATGCTTTTGGCATTTGTGTCCAAAACACTTTACGATGCCAAAGACTAACCGGGCATTTTGGAAGAAAAAACTTGAGCGTAATAGGGAGCGGGATAGTGAGGTAAAATTTGCACTCAGAAAACTCGGATGGCGTGTGATAAGAATTTGGGAACATCAGCTAAGAAGCAATCCACAACGCTGCAGCAAAAGAATCCTTCTACTACTTCAGCATAGAAGTTAGTCGAGCTTTTCAAGCCACTGTGTAATATTTTTGATGTCTCCTATTCTCTCACGCAGCAATCTAGCGATATCACCACCGGAAATCACCACCACGGGGTGTTTATCGGCTTTCAGTTCTTCATATGCTTGCGTTGCAAGAAAAGATGTCGTTACGAAGATGCCGAATTGACGGTGTCGGAGTCTCGATATCAACCGTGAGAGTTCCTTTACGCCCACACCCGATTGAGGCGCATAACATTTCGCCTCCAATGCAAACTCAACGTCGATACCTGACGGCCCTCGCCCGATTTGAAATATTCCAATTGCATCCCTACCACCATCCCGCCATGGGCGGGTTAGCTCATAGGGGAAATTTTGGTGGAGCATGAGCCTTCCAATTTCAGCAGCACACTTTTCAAATTTATAAGGGTTCTCTCGATATTGGTTGTATATCAGCGAAATGATTCGTCTTTCGTCCTCTGTATTAGGCAGCTGTTCGCTTTTTTTCCTAACTTCGATACTTCGAGGTGCGTGCAGGGGCACATATTTGCGATTTCTTATCCAATCTAGCCATGCTTTTGGAGCATGTGGAGACGTTGTTGCATTACCGTTTTGAATATCTGCAATCCAAGTACGCGTTACGGTGGGCACGTTCAGGATCGAAAAGATTGCCCTGTAATTTTGAAACCTTTGGTCCGATATTCCCCCCGTACGCCAGATGGCAACCAAATCGTCATCCGGTCCCAAAGATGCAGCGCCAGGTACCGCGAGGCCAAGAAATCGAACATCTCGATAAACGCCAGTTGAGCAGAATATTAAGATTGGGGGAAAATGTTCGTACGGCGTATAGGTATGACGCGCATCAAATAGGTTTTTAAGTATCTGATTACCGTGGCGCGGTGTATTGTGTAAATCGTTTCCCGGTTTTTGATTGTCGCCGTAGTAGGTGAATAGTCCGGTATCGTAATCAAGATAATCCGGCCAGTCAGGATTATTAAAACCTGTTTTAAGGACAAGCAGTTTCAATGTATTCAGGCCTGGGCGCTTACCGAGATGACGGAATCCCGCTCCGCTGTCAACTCCGAGAAGACTAGGCAGAGGATCATCGGAGGCATTGCCTTTTCGCGAACCTCCATAGATGTTATCTACAATGAGATCAGTAGCTCCTAGGGTCATAATCTCAAGAGGCTCGCATACCTGATTTGCTCAACGTCACTTGACTGATTTTTCTAAATATCACTTCGACAACGGGAGAACACACGCCGTTGCCACAGAGTTTAATTTTCTCCCTTCGGCTTCCGTAGGGCAGCGTATGGCGGCTGCCGGCACCCATTGCTCTTAGTAATTCACTAGGCTGAAGCATTCGCATATATGGTTCTCGATTCTTCCATGTAACAACCGCGAATCTATCCAGTGTAGTTACAGTCCTGAGTGGCGAATCCAGAGTTTGCCAACCCCCAGCATAATCCGAACCGTAGTAAACGATGAGAAACGGTATATTGCGCCCTAACTCTGCAATGGCGCGTTCCGCGCGCTTAAGGGTCGACTTGGCGCGCCCCTTCTTGTATAGCGGCGTGATTTCGTACTTATCGGTCCAGTCGATGATTGAGCGGGCGTTCTTTCTATTCTTACTGTGAATTGCGAGCAGAGTCTCTTTTGTAATCGTGCTGCCCAGTCTGTCACAGACAAGGAACAATCGTTTCCTAGATTGGGGTGCCCCAAAATCAGCGGCATTTAGGAAAAGATCGTTGACGGTATAACCAAGTATTTTTAGTGATGTGACGAAGCGGTCATGGCGACTCCAACTCTTCATGCGATTTACATTTTCGACAATGACCCAACGAGGCTTCATCGCATCTACCCAGGGGATAATCCCAATTGCCGTCTCTCGGCTCCTTTCCGAACCGAGCTTTGCACCGCGTGCAATGGAATGGGCGGTGCATTCAGGTGATGTTAATAGGATGTCGGGTTTATATTTCTTCGAGAGCGTGTATGGATCAAGCTCTTCAATACGATTATGAAGTACGTTTGCTTCCGGAAAATTTGATTTATAAGTTTCTGTCGCAAGCTTCCAGGCATCGACCCCTAGTATGGGCCTCCCGCCCGCACGCACGGCTCCGCGCGCGCCGAAGCCACCACCGCAAAAGAGATCCACGAAAGTGAGTCTCTGCATTTCGTTTTCCCTGCGATTTCGACGCTAGATATTGCCAGGTGTCGACGGATTTGTAAAGGATCTATGACACCGAGCGTCAGCTGCTTTATGTGGCCTGAACCCGAGCAAGAGATAATTTGCTCGTAACCGTGGTCAAGCCGGTATCCGAATTCTTGGATGACTTTGTTAAATCGTGTTCAACCTCCATGTAAATATGAGGTTCATTTTTTATCACGCAGCCATTTAGCTCGTTCCATTGCTTTTTGTGCTTTATCTGCAGCTTTATCGCTCACAAGCCTAGAATCTGCGCGTTTCTCTAACTGCTCGATGTCATTCGCCATCTGAAGTAATTTATTCTTTTTAATCGGATTGTTTTCTTTTGCAGCTTTGTTTCGTAACAACGTAGAGTCAGTATACCTATGGATCATAGATTCTGAATTATTATTCAATACTCTAGCTGCTAGTTTGTTTATAGGCCTACGTAGATCTTTATTAAATCGCATCCATGGAGTGAAAGTCTTTTTTGCCATATCAAATTACTCCATAATCTATTCATAATATAAGGTGATTAGGACGTCAAAAACTGTTGTCATGATTTATGAATTGAATATCTGTCTTGGGAGTACATGCTTTAGCTCGCGTAGCGCGCAGCATCTCAATGGCTTATGCCAAATTGAATGATGGCCAGACCCTGTATGCCATCAATGACCTCTATATAGGCGCCAAGACCCATATCTCGGCACGCTATTCAATCTCTCTGGGTGATAACTCAGAGCACCACTCCTCAAGCGGCGTCATCGTCTCCACGGGTTTAGGTTCATCAGGCTGGTTCAGGAGCGTATTAACCGGAGCCTGTCACATCACGGGTGGCGGCAAGGCAAATGAGATCGAGGTCCTGCGAGAGAAAGGGTTTCCGTGGGATGCCCCCTATCTCTACTTCTCCGTCAGGGAGCCGTTCCCGAGTAAAGTTACGGGTACGGCCGTCGTGTTTGGAAAAGTGGATTAAAAGGCCCCACTGCACATCGTCTCTGAAATGCCGGATTACGGTGTGATTTTCAGTGACGGCATCGAAGCCGATTACTTGGAGTTTAATTCAGGAATGGAAGCGGTAATACAACCGGCTACGCATTATGGGCATCTCATAACCTAAAATTGAAAGGGTCATCGCTGATTAGTGTGGGTAAAAACAAGGTGTGTTTCTGCATTCAGCCCTAGTTTTACAGGGGTTTTTGCGGATTTCATAGGGGCTGATTTCTGGCATGCTTGCCGCATGGCTAAAACACG
>Ga0307374_10004356_pt1 | contig 23608 bp, 30 predicted proteins | sample OX3MG_FD_202532 | JGI IMG/M metagenome (GOLD analysis project Ga0307374, IMG submission 202532) | Soil microbial communities from Risofladan, Vaasa, Finland - OX-3 | ecosystem: Environmental > Terrestrial > Soil > Coastal area > Acid sulfate soil | place: Finland: Risofladan, Vaasa | collected... | reverse complement strand
CCCATGAAGAGTGGCCCTTCGGTCTCTCTCCGCCCACAACAGAATGACCGAAACGTTCACTCAGATGGTGGACCCTACTCCGAGGGGGTGAATAGTTACTGTTTATCTTGGCGTCAGACCCGCCGAGTCGGGTCTTCGACACGAGACTGTATGAGAGCTATGTAGATCAGCCTTGTTTTCCTTGCAGTCAAACAAGAGGGCTCGATAAATTGGGCGAGATGAGCGTAGATCAAGTTACTCTCAACCGTGTCGTGGCGGAATGCCCAGGCCGATGGACGATCGGTGCCGCCGACATCGAGACCTACCTGGCGGCCCAGGTTGCCGACACGAGCCACCGAGAGATCGTCGGACCACTTCGCGCCAGCATCGGCGCCAGCGGGGTCGTGTGGGTGCACGGGGAAGAGGTCGCCAAATGGGGTGATGCGGACGCGCCAGAGATGGCGTTCAGCGTCACCAAGTCGGTGGTGTCCGTTGTCGCCGGCGTGGCCTTCGACGACGGCTTGTTGGTGCCCGACCAGCCGGTTCACGAGGTTGTACGCGTTGCCGAGTTCGCCGATCCCCGCGCGACCGGATCACCTGGCGCCACCTGCTGCAGCAGACCAGTCAGTGGGAGGGTGAGCTGTGGGGCAAACCGACCGACGTCGATGCACAGAGCTTTCGTGAGGGCACCGAGGTACACGGGACGCCTCCGGGCGAGGGCTGGGCGTACAACGACGTGCGGATGAATCTCCTCACGTACGCCCTCACGCTCCTGTTCCGACGGCCTCTGAGCGAGGTGTTGCGCGAGCGCGTCATGGAGCCGATGGCTGCGTCGAACGGATGGTCCTGGCACGGGTATCGGACCAGCGTCGTCCAGCTCGACGGTCGTCCGATCGAGGTCGTCTCGGGTGGGGCGCACTGGGGCGGCGGTCTGGTCATCTCCGCCAGGGACCTCGCCTTGATCGGTCAGCTCTTTCTCAACCGGGGGGTCCACGCCGGGTGCCGTCTGCTCAGCGCGGAATGGGTGGATCAGTCATGGGCCCCCTGTCCGGTCAAGCCGGAGTACGGCTACCTGTGGTGGCTCAACGACGATGAGATCCCGTGGCCGGGTGCGCCGAGCACGGGGCGCAGTGCGCGCGGCAACGGTGGACGGCACCTGCTCTGGGTCGACCCCGCCCGCGAGCTCGTCCTTGCGTCGCACTGGACCGAGGACGCGCTAACCCTGATCTGTGACGTCTCCAGCGCTGTCGGTGTCTCGAATACGTAAAGAAAGTTCTCACACACCTCTCTTGGCGCGCTCGCTGGAGGCCAAGGCGCCCAGCGGGCACGTACCAATACGGAAGAGTTGGTCGCGAATATGACAGCTTGGGTTAAAACACTCTTGCAGGCCTTCATCCACGAAATTCGAGTGGACAACCGCAACGCCATCAAGCCCGTCTTTCACGTGCCTTTGGCTGGTGATTGTATGGCGAGCAACGTGGTTCGCGCACCGTCCCGGTCGGTGGGCGCTGAGGTGGGCGCTGAGGGTGTGTGAGTCATTGAGATAGTGGACAGCTTGTGTCGCCCGGAGGCGTCGACGGGCAACCTCGTCAGAATGTGCCGAGATTTCCGTCGTCCCTCGCTGGTGCCGTCCCGCTCGGACCGATCAGTGTGAGGGATGAATTGAGTGATGGGCGGCGAGAAACCAACAAAGGAGGCTTGTGCCGGTCGAATTGCCCCTTCCCTCAGCGCGCACGACCACCGCTCGTCGGTCACAATGTATCGATGGACAGTTATGGCGCGAGCATCGTAAGCTTTGAGGAGTTCGATGCTGCACGTCCTAGAGGGCGCATCGTCGCAACAAGTGGCGGCTTTGATCCGATCCACCCTGGTCATATCAGTTCGATCCAAGACTCGTGCGCCTTCGGTGATGTCCTCGTCGTCATCGTCAACGGCGATTCATTCATCACCGCGAAAAAGGGACGTCCATTCCAAGACCTCGAGACGCGTTGCCTGATCGTGTCAGCAATACGCGGCGTCGACTACGTGATTCCGTTTGAAATCGAAAACGACATGACCGTCACAGTGGCCCTACGCCGGCTGCGTCCACGTGTGTTCACTAAGGGCGGAGACCGCATCGACATACAGACCATTCCGGAATGGGCAGCCTGCCAAGAGCTCGACATCGAGGTCATTGGTGGCGTCGGTGCAGAGAAGCAGTGGTCATCAAGTTGGTACCTCCAGCGGTGGGGCCAGGGCCCGGAGACGCGATAAACGATTATTTGAGTTCACGACCTTGTTGATACATCACTCGGGACAACGTTGATAGTGGGAATCGGGACGATGGGGCGCTGAGGTGGACGTTGAAGTGGGCGCTGGAGGACTCGAACCCAGAGTACGCCCTCGTCTCTGGTGGCTAGAGTCTCGCTGCAGTCTCCATGTCTGAATCCTCCAGTCGAATGTTGAAGTCGGGTCTCCGACACCAACAATCCGAAGGGCTAAGAATCGTTGGTTTCCTTCGCTTTCTACCGGTTAGGTTCGTCGATGCAATTTGCAGGTGCTGTGATAGGAAGCGCACCTGACGACTCAAGTAGATCGCGAACGCGCAGCTGGTCCGTCAGCAGACGGGAGAATCGAGTTGGGTCGTCCGCGACGTAGGACTCGCATAGCGCCTGCCCGGCGAGGTAAGTCATCACGTAGGTACGTGATGTCGGATCGACAAGGTACCCGACGAGGTGTATTGCGATCTCAGATGTGACCAGTCCCCATCGTTCGAGGTATTCGTATGCCTCTGCTTGGCTGGACTTGCCCTCGTCGAGCAACAGCGCAACGTTGACGACTGCCCATCCACAGACCTCGTGCGCGCGTCGCACGGCGAGTGCGTGGGGCAGATCGAACTCGACCCCGGCGTCATGAAGGACGGCCTCCAGTGCGGTTCCCCCTGCCCCTTCGAGTAGAAGATTCGGTGCCATTCGGCCGATCCCTTCGGCAATCAGCGACTGCGGCGTTGGGATGAGCACAATCGTCTCCTCGAGCAGTTGCCTGTCTCGCACGAGAAACTGCTCCTTGCAGCTGCGCTCAGTGTGATGTCCGGGGTAGGCCTCGTGCGTCGCGACCGTCAGTACCTCGACGGCTGACAACGGCCGGTCGACATTGACGCTGATGCAACTTTGCATGTTCCCGAGGTACTTGCAGAACGCCATCCACTTAACGTCCCGGGCGGTGTCGACGGTAATTCCTTCGCCTTCTGGCAGGACGACGATGTCACGAGTGATGCAACGAGCAGTCTCGATGGTGTTCACAATCGTCTCTTCGAGCTTGGCACTCGGAACGACCATCGCTTCCTCCCAGCACCGATACCGCTCGGCCAGCGAGCCAGGCCCGCTCAGCAGTTCCTCGAGGCGCTCGTGTGCCGCCACGAATACGGCCTCATCGGTGTACTTCGGGCACACGCCGTAGCAGCCAGTCGCCTCGTCGGCGTAGGACATCGACTCGCCCGCTAGCACACCTGCGTATGTACGCAGACCGACTACTTGGTCGCGCAGCCACCCGTCACCCAGCTCGTCGAGGAGTCCGTCTGACGCACCGATGAGTGTCTTTGGATCAGCCGGCGGCGCACCCGCAACCTCGGCCGCGAGTTCCGGCGGCCCGAAGTACGCGTCCACCACCCGCTCAACATGTCGACCGATTTGAAGCCCGAGCCGCAAATAGCGCTCTTCGACGGTTAAAGCCATCTAATGAGGGTATCCAGTGCTGCTTGGGCCAAGCCTTCCGCCGTGCACCCCGAGCCGGATCCGCCATTAGATCGTTGAAGTCCGTTCTACGACACTTTGCAAAGGCTCATTCAATCTTGATGCCTCGGATTTGTATGGGGGGTCCTGACTCCCCAATACAATTGCAATTGAGTCCCGAAGAACACTTGCGACCCGATCACTAAGAAGCAAGTACTGAGCGAGCCCCTTTATAGGCGGCCCCGGAGGACGACTCAACTCTGATGAAGCGCCAAGAATTTCGTTAGCTTGGAACTGGTTGCCTGTAAGGTCAACGGCCCGCCCGTCGGGCAGTCGATTCCAATAGTGGACGCCATCTTTCTGCCCGTCAGCGAAGACATCGGCGACGATGAGATCCCCTCCAAGAAAATCATTCAGCACCAGAGCCGTGGTGCCACACTGTCCTCTCGAACGATCCCCTAATCGGCCACGTTCTACGTAGTCGTCCCGTGCGTAACAAGTCTCACGACTCCACGACGCAACAATCGCGGCAGTCACTTCGACCAGAGTGTGCTCGGACATTCCCGCATTTTGCCACTTACTTGTGACGTCATCGAGCAAACGGTCCGGTCAAAGGAGCCACCAGTTCCTGGTGGCAGCTCTGTTGCTTCGGGTCTCCGACACGGTTTGGAGTCGGTTTGGATGAATCCACCGGTGTTCAGTCTTTGCTGGACTTCCAAAACTTTCTGAAGGAACTCGCGGGGTTTGTGCTTTTCCCTAGCCTCAATCATTCACGAGTCCACTTGAACTGATCTCCCGCAATACGCGAAAATGCCCTCCGTGCAAGAGAAACTGGAGTTGCTAAGACAACCAGGACCTCAACACGAAGGGCACTTCTCAGATGAACAGTACTGCAACGAATCGCGTGAAGGTGGAATCCGGCGGACAGGGCGTCGTCGCGCACGTCGGGCTGCACGCATTGGGAAGCGTGGCCGACGCGTTGGGACTTGGTGAAGCGCTCTCGTCACGTCTCGACTACGCCAACGAGCGAGCCCCACGCCACGACCGGGGCAAGGTGCTCGTGCAGATGGCCCTCGTGCTCGCTGGCGGCGGAGAGAGTTGCGCCGACGTTGAACACCTACGCGCTCAAGCCGATCTCTTTGGTGACGTTCCTTCGGACTCGACGGTTTACCGCACGTTTCACGAGTTCGACGCAGATCAGCGTGGCGAGTTCGCGCGAGCCCTCGCCGAGGTGCGACAGAAGGTCTGGGCGAAGCTCGACACGACCAGTGAACCCGTGATCCTCGACTTCGACGCGTCGTTGGTGATGGGACTCGCCGAGTCCAAGGAACGCGCCGCGTCAACTTACAAGGGTGGCTTCGGCTTTTCATCCCCTGTTCTGCTTCAGCGACCTCACGGGCGAGACGCTCAGCCACACGCTTCGTCCGGGCAACGCGACCGCCCATAACGCGGCCGATCACGTCGAGGTCTTAGACGCGGCGCTCGCCCAACTGCCCGGGGCGGTTAGTGCCGGTCACCACGAAGGTGACGAGTTCACACCATCTCGCCAGGTCATCGCGCGCGCCGACAACGCGGGCTGCACCTTCGAATTCTTGGCGGCGTGTCGAGCACGGAAGGTCAACTTCTCGGTGACCGCCCGCGCCAACGCCCGCTTACAGAGCGCCATTTACGCGATTTCCGCGCGCGAGGACCTCTGGCAACCCTCGCTCGCTCAAGACGGCACCCCGCGTCGTGGAACCAGTGTCGCTGAGGTGACCGACTTTTTCACAATCCGAAAGATGCCCAGTGGCACGCGCTGCATCGTGCGACGAGAACCCCTGCACCCCGGAGCTCAGCGCAGCCTCTTTCCGAGCGACGAGTTTCGCTACTGGGGCTTCTACACCGACTGCGAGGGCGACCCCGTGGCGTTGGATCTCGTCATGCGAGCCCACGCCCACGTCGAAGACCACATCCAACGACTGAAGGAGTCGGGACTCACTCGTTTTCCCTTCACGAAGTTTGAGGCCAACGCCAACTGGCTCATGGCCGTCGTGATGGCGGGTGATCTCGTGCGCTGGTTCCAGTTGTTATGCCTCGAGGGGCGCTGGCGCGACGCCCGACCGAAGGCGCTGCGCTGGGAGATCTTTCACGCGCCGGGACGCATCGTGCGTGGTGCTCGGCGCGTCGTCGTTCGTCTTCTCGAGGGCTGGCCCATGGCGCCTCAACTACTGAGCGCCTACCAACGAATCGTCTTACTCACCTGACGCGATCCACGTTCGCTTCAGCGTTACCCACGAGGGCATCGTTGCGCCTCGTTGCCGGTCGTGAGTCATTTTGCATGGTCGAAATTCGAATGAAGAACGGAGTCGGTCTCTAACCGTCGCGCCGAGGACATTCACCGCGTTCAGTCACCCGAAAATGGTGCCGAGAGACGATTCGCGGACCCGTCATGAATGATTGAGGCTAGTTGATTCGAGATTCCACTTGAAGAAAGTTACTCAAGGCAGAATGGTGGGATGTGGAATCACGCTCCCGAAGGATATCTCTGCCCGTTCTGTCGGAATATCGCTACAGGAGAAGGCGAATATCCCGTGGAGATTGTGCGTCGCTATGAAGACGTCATCGTAAAGATGAATCCTAGATGGAGGCTCGCGAACCCGGGCGCCGCCCTCGTCATACCGGTCGAGCATTATGAAAATGTCTACGATCTACCCGACACGCTCGGCGCATCACTTCAGCGTGCGACGCGCGAAACCGCGCAAGCGATGAAGCGCGCCTACAATTGCGATGGTATATCGATGCGTCAGCACAATGAGTCGGCGGGCGATCAAGACGTATGGCACTACCACGTCCACGTCATTCCGCGCTTTGATGGAGATGGTTTTGCCAACACCGAAGCGATGATCGCAGCGCCCGAAGAAATTCATCGTCTGTCGGCGTTGCTGCGAGACTATTGGCCCACGGGGGAATCGATCGGTTGATCGCATCCGTTGAGCTCAATGGACGTCGCCTATGCGAAGTTACATTGCTGCGACGTGGAGTCTCCGCCACCGATCATCGCTGAGCGAGTTCGAGACGCTAGCGCAAGGGGTGTCTGATGCGTCGAGTCTCCGACATCTAGGGCAAGATCAGATGAGTGTCGCCAAATTCGTGCCACCGGTAGCCCTGCACTAAGGCCGCGTTGTACGAATCTTCTAACAGATCTCGCCCGATCATTGCCTCAAGCATCATGAGGTGCGACGAGACGGGTTCGTGCCATCCCGTCACTAGGCCGTCGACAATACGCAGGCCGCGCTCGGGCGAGATGACGAGATCGGTCCAACCGTCGAAGGCGAAGGCCTCCCCGTCGAGCGTCGCGCAACTTTCGATAGCGCGGACGACCGTGGTGCCCACCGCGATCACCCGATGGCCGAGCCTGTGTGTGGCATTCACTTGTTCAGCTGTCATCAACGGGACCCGGGCGCGCTCGGGGTACGGCAACTCATCGTCTTCGAGAGAGGCAACGCCGGTGTGCAGTATCACGGGAGCGATGCCGACTCCCTTGGCGACGAGTCGGGTGATGATTTCGGTGGTGAATGGCCGACCCGCGCTCGGCATCTCGGCGCTGCCGTACTCAGTCGCGTAGACGTTCTGGTACATCTCCAGAGGCCAAGTTCGGTGAACGTAGCCGTAGCGGATGGGCCGACCGTGTGTCTCAAGCCAACGAAGGACCGGTTCGCCGACGTGCAAGGTCGCAACCCACAACCGATCCCCCGCTCCATAAGGCTCCTCCAGCTCCATCGTGGCGCCGCCCCTCAGGCGGAATCGACGCGACGAGACCGGACCAGACCACCGTTGAGTCGAGCCAGCGACTTCTTGTCTGAGTTCGACGACCCATCGAGCAGTATCGAGCTCGCTCGAGAGGTGAACAGTCAGCGAGGTGCCGTCACTCGCGACGGCCTCGATTGCTGCAGGAATGGTCCCCGAGGTATTGATCACTACAAGGTCTCCGGGTTCGAGACAATTGGGTAATTCTCCGAAGTTGCTCGACACTAACGAGCCTGTCGATTTGTGGGCGACGAGCATTCGCACACCGTCGCGAGATAGGCCTCGCGCTTCGGGCGGTTCCGACGCCTCCAGTGACGTCGGCAATTCGAAGTCGAAACGTTCGTAACGGCCAGCCAGGACACTCATGGTCGCCACTCGCGCGCGCCGTAGCGCCCACTGGGCGCGCCGGAATCGAGCAATCTTCGAAGCGCGGGAACTGCGGTCTCGGGCTCTGGACGATCCGAGATGTCTTCACCGGGAAAAGCCGCCTGATGCATGTCGGTGCGCATGTCGCCCGGATCGTACGAATAAAAGCGCACCTCGTCGACTTCAGCAACGAGGACCCGATGTAAGTGATCGAGCGCTGCTTTGGAGGATCCGTAGCCGCCCCAACCCACGTAGGCTTCAACGGCGGCGTCAGAGGTCAGCGACACCACCGTTCCGCCAGACTGCCGGAGCAACGGGAGAGCCAGTTGAATCAGGGCCAAGGGTGCCAAAGTGTTGACCTCGAAGACACACCTCAACTCTTCGAGACCGTATGACTCGAGTGATGGCAATGGGGTCGAACCCAGGGTACCGGCGTTGTTCACCAGCAGCTCCAATGATCCGAGATCGACCGCTGATCCAAGTAAAGCCGCGCGATGGTCGGCACTGCTGATATTCCCTGGAATCGCCGAGACCTCGGCCCCAAGCGACGCAAACTCCGCTCGGGCCTCCTCGAGCTCCCGAGGACGCCGTGCGTCTACCACGAGGCTCCAGCCGTCAACAGCTAGACCGATCGCTAGTGCTCGCCCAAATCCGCGCGAGGCCCCCGTGACAATGGCAACCGGCATACTCCGTCAACTTTCTCTCAGCGATACTGCGTCCTTCTTCTAAATTAGAAGTTAAAGTAATATTTAAGTCAAGTCATTCTTTGAGAAAGTTGGTGTGGGAGTGGACAACAATTTGCTTCCCATTGGTGAAGTCGCCGAACGCAGCGGGCTCGCCGCATCGGCCGTTCGCTTTTACGAGAAGGCAGGCCTAATACGTGCCGAGCGCACGGCAGGAAACCAACGACTCTTCCGCCGCGACGTACTGCGACGGCTCGCATTCATTCGAATAGCTCAAAGGGTCGGACTCACGCTTGAAGAGATCGTGAAGGCGCTGGATGAACTACCTGCTGACAGGGCACCTAACTCAAAGGAGTGGCAGCAACTGTCCCGGGGATGGCGAAAGCGGATCGACGAGCGCATCGAAATATTGGAAGCCCTGAAAAGTGGCTTGATAAGTTGCATCGGTTGCGGATGCCTATCCCTGCGCACGTGCGCACTAGCCAATCGCGACGACCAGGCGGGACGATCGGGATCAGGTCCGCGCTTTTTGGGTGACTTTTAGACCATAGCTACGTGAGGTTCTCCATCGGGCGTTCTGGGCCAACGTCGATGTGCGGCGCCTCGTCACCTGTGAGTAGCACGCCTTAATCTCTGCCAGTACTTAGGGCAAAGTGCGCGATGGACGTTCGCAATGCCCGAACTCTTAAGTTCGAACGTAAGCACTGCAACAACAGGTGTGAAACGGATGGTTTGCGGAGGTATGTTCGCAATAGGTGGGATGCCGACGCACGTCGCGGTGACACGATCGAGTTCTCGAGCAAGGAGTTGCGATGAGCGAAGACGGTGAGACGACATTGGCCGGCGAGGAACCTCATCCGGTTTCCGATGCGTCACCCGGTGTCTCGCCTCCGTCACGTCGAAAGAGAGTTCTTATCGTTGTTGGCGTCGTCGCGGTAGTCGTCGTCGCGGCCGGGTTGGTCAGCGCGTATCGGTATCAGCCTCTCTCGCAGGCCTACCAGGGGGAGTTCGGTTCGACGGTCTCGGCTTGGAACGGCTCGAAGGTGACCCACACCACAACCCCGATCACGGGCCAGCTAACTCCTACCGTGTCCGGTCCCATCACGGAGGACATCTGGACCGAGCCGACGGGGGCTTACAACGTTGAGGTCGTGGTCACTATCAACAATTCCGGCTCACACGCCGTCACCATTGATGGTTTCGGGTCGCCAGCACCGGGAGTGGCGAAGAGGTTTCTCGGCTACACATTAATTGAGTCGGGTAGCTACGGCTCAGCAGGCAGCAAATCTATCCCTTTCAAATCGTTTTCATTCGCCGGGCATAGCAGCAAGGTTGTCGTCGTGGACTACACGCAACTGTGCACTCCCTCCTCAGCCGACGCTTCCATTACGAGCTACACCCAGATGCCGGTGACTTACTCGTTCTTGGGCTTTCGCCACACGGTCGGAGTCCCTATCGCCCCCTACGTCATAATGCGTCGTTCGTCCTGCTCGCTGCCAAGCCCCAGTTCGCGAGTCGCGGCGAGCGCTCCGAGGTGCAGTTCGTCGCAGCTGAGGCTCATCTCGGACCGTGGTGGGTGGCACGCCAACTATGCGGCTGCCGGCCAATTCAGAGAGACCCTTACGTTCACCAACGTCTCGCGCAATGCGTGCCAACTCAGCGGATGGCCGCGGGTGCAAACAGTGGTTAACGGTGCACTCCAGCCGACACCGATGACGTTGGTGCGCCAGAGCGGACCCTCGTCGAAAGCATCGAGCCCGGTACGCCTTGCACCAGGAAAGACCGCGTCCTTCGACATCTACGGAGGAGACTGGAATCCAGTCCAGAACAAAGCGTGTCCTCAGACGATAACGGGCCTCCTGGTTTCGCCACCGGGGGATTCGACGAGTCTGGCTGTGGCCGTCGAGGAACCCGACTGTGGCGGCTTCTATGTCGCGCCGCTGATCGCCGGGAGTAGCGACCGTGAGAGCTGGAGTTCCACAGTCCAATAGCACTTGAACGTCTTTCGCGAGGCATTCGCCGCACCCCGTGAGCGGTGATACTGGGGCTATGAGTTTTACGCACGCTACGTTCCCGAACCAACCCGCGAAACATCAAGGAACACCACTAATTCGACCGGAGAGCGTTGTTCGCAACCTCCTTGACAATCCCGACGTCATTATCCCAGAGTGTGTGATTATCGGTTACAGCAGTCGATTACACGCCTTGCTCGAAGCGCGAGGGTTTCACAATGTTCGTGGCTACTCGGCACCCTGGCACTCAATGTGGTTGCAAGAGGAATCCGGCCCTTCTCCAGTCGGTGTGGTCGAAGGGTTCGGCTTCGGCGCGCCAAACGCGGCCATCGTCATTGAAGAGTTGACGACCCTTGGAGTTCGTCGCTTTATCAATGTGGGCCTAGCCGGCGCTCTGCCCAACGAAGTTGATTTTGGTGACGTCGTGCTCTGCACTGCCGCGATCCGAGACGAGGGAGTTTCGCACCACTACGTTCCCGCCGCTCGCTACGCGTACCCGTCAACGGGTCTCACTGATGAAGTGCGCCAGGCACTGTTGAGAACAGGTAACCCGTTCACCGAGGGAATGACTTGGACCCTCGACGCCGTGTATCGAGAAACCGTGGAAGAGGCGCTTGCGTATCGAGAGGAAGGCGTTGTTACCGTCGAGATGGAGGCGGCCGCACTATTCACCATTGCCGAGATACGCGGTGTCGAGATTGCCTCACTTTTCACGGTCAGTGATCATCTGTTGGCTGAATCAGAGTGGCGCCCAGCGCCTAACAAGCAGTTATTGACTGATGGATTGGGACGAATCCTGGACGTATCCCTCAAGGTGTTGTCTCCCGAGGGCCACTTTGAATCAAAGTCACTTTTGGACAGTGGTGCCGAAACAGAAGGTCCCTTCACATAATTTCGACTTCGCCCAACACGAACTTGCTACTTGAAGCAATGTGACTTCGACTCATCTTTGTTGGATCGGAGCGATTAGTGAATCGCCATATCTCGATTTCAGATATGTCACGTCGGGCCTCCGACACTGGTCACCAACTCATTCATTCATCTGTCATTCTTGGCTCTTGACTCCTGGAGAACGTTCGCGACCCGATTACTTAAAAGTGAGTACTGAGCGAGTCCCTTTCTTGGCGGTCCCAGCGGACGGTTCAAGACCGTTGAAGTGCCAAGAGTTTCATTGGATCGGAACTGTTCCCTTGTTAGGTCAACGACACGCCCATCGGGAAGTCGATTCCAATAGTGAACGCCATCTTTCTGGCCGTCAACGAACACGTCAGCGACGACGAGATCCCCTCCAAGATAGTCATTCAGTACCAGAGCCGTGGTACCGCACTGACCTCTCGACTTGTCACCGAATCGTCCCCGTTCCATGTAATCGTCCCGTGCGTAGCAAGTCTCACGACTCCATGACACAGCAATGGCAGCAGTAACTTCGCCCAGAGTGCTTTCTGACATCCCCACAGTTTGCCACTCACTTGTGACGTCATCGAGGTAAACGGTTCGGTCAAACAAGCGTCCAGTGCATGGTGGCATTTCTGTCGCGTCGGGTCGGCGATCTAACAGTTATAGGAGCTTCCGAGAGAGCGCCGACCCACGGGTTCGGGGGCCACTACAGGCGGCGAAGCCGAGAGTATGGTCACAGTGTGAAATCAAGTCTGAAAGCGATTTCGCCGTTCGTTCTCTCGGGACTGGTAATTGCGGCACTCGGTACTTTCAACGGCTATTCATCGAAGGCGAGCGCATCCACAGGTGGCTTCGGTCTTCTTGTTGGGAACGTGCGACCCTGTACTGCGAAGCAGTTCGACGCGTCACGCGCTGATCCTCTAATTGTCATCTTGACCCAAGACGCAGTGACCTATGACACATACAACATCTCGGCTGATGTGGGTACGACCTCGTACCACTTCGACGTGCCCGTGGGCCACTACGAATTAATCACAACTTGGCCGAAATCAAGGGTAATCGCCATCGTGGTGAAGTTCGGCAAGACGTCGAAGGTAAATGTCACAGTATCTTGTGGTCCTTTCGTTACGTAAGGATTGTGACGTCATCAGTTGACCGTCGGCGACCCCAGGCCTGGCGTCGCCAGTGGAGATCCTGTGTGTCTGCTCTCCGACCAGAACCTACGCCTCTTCGACGTGCCAACCCTGCAGGGGCATAATCTCCCCGAGTGTGACGGAATGATTACGCCCAAGAATTATCTCGGCCCGAAAGTTCTCTGGCGCGAGTTGAAGGAGGAACTCTCGGCACCGTCCACATGGAGGAATAACAAAAAGGCTCCCATTCTTGTCGCGCCACACCGCGACAAGCTTTTGAATCCGAGGCGGCTCCTTACTGACTAGTGCACTCATTGCACTTTGTTCCGCACAAAGTCCTAGGTAGCCGCCAACGCAAGCGCCCGTAAACACCGAACCAACCTCGGAAACCAACGCACAGGCGACGTCGGCGACAAGAAAATCGCTAACAGATTGTGGGTTAAGTGCTTCGCTCGCAACCCGAATGAGTTCGTTCGTCGAGATGGCAGCCACGTTGGACACTCTACAGATGGGAACAAGTTCATTCCATGCTGCTGACTGCCCGACGGCATCACGAGACCCCTGTCAACGCTCAAATAACCTGAAGAGATGGACAGAGTTTTCTTATGGCGTGGTGAGTTCAACAGTGTCGAGTATCAATCTCTCCACGACAACGCGTTCGGGTCAAACTCTGTGAGCGATGCAATCGATTGGCCAGCTCTGGTTTCAGTACACAGCATGGGCTGGGTTACGGCACGTGACGGGAGCGATTTCGTTGGATTCGTCAATGTTTTGTGGGACGGTCGAACGCACGCCTGGATCCAAGATCTCATGGTTAATTCAGCAATAAGAAATCAGGGAGTCGGGACCCGTCTGGTACTCGAGGCACGAGACGGGTGTGTGAAAATGAACTGTGAATGGCTGCACGTCGACTTCGAGGATTGTCTTGCGAACTTCTACTTCGAATCGTGCGGATTCAGGCCAAGCTCGGCGGGACTAGTCCATTTGAAATAGGGTGCTTCACCATTTCAGTCCAAGTAACTAATCCGAACGACGTCGCTACGTTGCTGGTCGACGTACCAGTTACCGACGTCCTCAACATCGATTGATGCCCTGATATTGATTGGCTCCGGGCCGAGCGCCTCGGCAATGACCTCTCCGCTCGGGGACACAATCATCGTCGGACAGTGTCGGTCAGGGTGAGCGACGTTCGCCGCGATCACGAATCGCTGAGTTTCGGCGGCTCGGCTCACGAGGTGGCTCCGCCACACACTCAGCGATTCGCGCTGGTTGGCCGCGTGGGTCAAGTAGACGAACAACTTCGCGCCCTGACGTGCCGGAACGTGCCACTGGTCCGGAAAACGTAATTCCCGACAGAGTTGTGGACTCACCGCAACTGGCTTACCGTCGAAGTACAGATTAAAAACGGGCAGTTGCGATCCAGCGATCAACTTTTTCCGCTCACCAGTCGCCAGGTTCACCTTCCGGTAGATCTGACGGCCACCCGTCGGCGAAAAGTAAATCGCCGCGTTGGACCAGCTTCCATCATCAGGCAGTAACGTGCCGCAAAACAGATGAATGTTTCGTTCGTGGACTATCTCCGCAATGGCGTCGATAGCTTCGGTAACTGCTTCGGGATGGAGGGTTTCCAAGCCAGTTAGTTGATCGTCATAACCAGAAATCATCCCTTCGGGAAGTACCACGAGATCTTCCGCTGTGGCGAATTCGAGGACTGACTTTACGGAGGTCACGTTGTCGTGAATGTTCCACGTGATTGGAACTTGCCCAGCTACGACGTTGACATTCACGGACGCCCTCCTACCATCGTGCGCACCAGGGGCCGAAATGTCCCGTTCATAGGAACTATCGTGTCACCGGTCGAAGACCGATCTCCATCTGAATGATTGACCCGGACGACGGACGCACGGGTTTGTTAGCGCCCACGGAGCGCCCAAAGCAGAGGAAACCAGATAAAACGGCCACTAAAGAGTCCTCTGATCAGCTGTTTCTCTTAAGAGAAATTCTTAAGTCCCCACCCATTCAAGGCGGCGGCACTGGTTCGAATCCCGTTGGGGGTGCGATCGTCCACTTTGCGGACAACGCGAAATACCTATGTATGATGCGTTCACCTCTACCTTAGGCGTTGCGATGAAGCCGTACTTATTCAAAGGCGGTCTAATTGCCGCGGTGACACTCGGGCTAATGGCTTGGGGACTACCTTCGACGCTGGCGCGTGCAGATTCTGCCCAAGGAATATGGACACAGTTGCAAGGTGTTCCTAATTTTCAACCGGACGCGATGATGTTGTTGACAAATGGCTCAGTACTTTTCTCTGACCAATCAGGGCCAAATGCGACGGACACTGGAAAGTGGTATCTGCTGACACCTAACGCTCAGGACAGTTACATCAATGGCTCCTGGCAGACGGCGGCGGCGATGCCAAGTGGTTATGCGCCAATGAATGCCGGCACCGGAATATTACCTGATGGAAAATTCATTATCGAGGGCGGCGATAACAACGGCACAGCTGCCAGTTGGACTAACCAAGGTGCGATCTACGATCCCGTCGCTAACACGTGGACCATGATTGATCCCCCCAATGGTGGCGCAGGCGAATTTCAAAAGATTGGTGATGCCCCATCAGTGATGCTCGCGAATGGAACATTCTTGTTTGGGCCATCGGGGGGATGTTCTCAATGCTCCGAGCTGTCTGGGCAAGTAAGCACGTGGCTACAACAACAGGTTGCAACACTCAATGAATCAACACTCTCATGGGACGTAATTAATCTAGACGGTCGTGTTGGAAGTAACCCCGAATCTGGATTCACGTTATTGCCCAACGGGAATGTTCTGACAATTCCTACGTATCTGCCAAGTCTCGGCATTTCAGAGATTTTTGACCCTACTACGGGTGCGTGGACACATCAGCAACTACCCCAGTCCCTATTGGTCCCGGTGAGCACAGGCTTGAATAATGACGGGGAAATTGGTCCAATGGTTCTTCTACCCAATGGCAACGTGTTTGCTGAAGGGGATAACGGCAACACCGCCATTTTCGACTCCACGACGCAGACGTGGTCCGCAGGTCCATCCATGCCCCAAATCAATGGGGTTACCTATACCGCTGCTGATGCTCCGTCTGCAGTTTTGCAAAATGGTGACGTACTAATGGACTTGAGCCCGTACGCATCCAATGGAAAGCAAAGTCCGCCTGCTCACTTCTTTCTCTTTGACGGAACATCGATTACTCAAATCGCCGACCCGTCGAGCAGCGCCAATACCACTAACTGTCCTTCATATTGTGGGTTCTTCCTCGACCTTCCTAACGGTCAAGTGCTCTTTAATAATCGAAGCGGACCCAACAGTATCTATGTGTACACCCCGAGTGGGTCGGCGAACGCGTCGTGGTTGCCCTCGATCACGTCAGCACCAGCCAGCGTTCAACAAGCTACGGCATTTAGCGTCACGGGTACTCAGTTGTCGGGCATAACGACCGGCGCTGCCTACGGTGACGATTGGAATCCAGCTACTAACTATCCGATAGCGCAACTAACCAACGTCAGCACCAACAACGTGTACGACGCGATGACCACCACTATCGGTTCCTACTCTGTTGCACCGGGGACAAGTTCAACCTCACAGTTCGATATTCCTCTGTCAGTTCCTAGCGGTGTATATAAATTACGTGTTGTGGCGAGCGGGTTTGCTTCATCACCAGTCACCATCACAGTTGGAAACAGCGCACCCACAACGACCACCACCACCACCACCACCACCACAACCACAACCACAACCACAATTAAGAAAACTGCTCGAACTACAATCATCTGCCACAAAGGAAAGATTACGAAGAGAGTGACTGCGTTTAGGCCAGCCTGCCCTGCTAGGTATAAAAAGAACAAAGCGAAATAGTTCCATCACTCGTTGCTATTCAAGTGCTGCAAGGGCCATTCGAGATCTGGACGGTTCTTAGCGTCACTCCGGTCCAGCCATTCCACGGGTCCTCTGTAGATTTAGTTGACAGTTTGACCTCGGGGCATCTCACTTTTAACGCCCGTGGAGTGCCCATTCCGGATGAGCCAAAATTTAATAGGGCGTGTCGATGTCGCCGTCACCAATTCAGAGGAGCGTCGGGCGACGCAGCTTGGCTTAGTTGAAGCCGGGAACGCCATGTCCCAGCACAACTGTCGTCCCCTGCTTCAAGCGCTGGCGAGATCCGCCACCAGCTCGACCTCAAAGCCGTCGGCGTTCGTGAGGTATGAGGCATAGTGCTCAGGGCCCCCCGCGTACGGGTGGGCTTCACCAAACAAAAGGACCCAGCCGTGTTCGAGTGCGGCCCTGGTGAGTTCTTCAACCTCACGGACCGTACCCGCATGAAACGCCAGGTGGTTAAGCCCTGGTCGAAGACGGTCGTGAGTGTCACCGGTCAACGCGGGCGACCGTTCGAGCACGACGTAAGTGTCACTTAACAGCCAGCTGCGTCCGTTCTCCCAATTCTGAAAGGGCTCATAACCCAGGCTCTCCAAGAGCCAACCAATGCTGGCAATGGCCTCATCGATACGTGGGACCCAGAGTTCGACGTGATGGAACTGACCGCGTTGCACGATTTCGACTGTAGGGGGTGCCCGGGGAGCTTTCACTACATGAAGGCATAGGAGACTCCCCGCTTCCCAGGCTAAGAACACGGGTTCGCTTCCGGTCACCCTCTCCGTGAACTTTGAACTAACGCCAATCATTCACATGGGTTCCATTTGTCTATCAGTGTCTGTTAGCCACCACCGTTGTCCCATGTGAAGCGCCCGTTGACGCCCGCTGACATCCACAAACTTTGCCTTGAGTGATCTTCGACACCAATGTCCATCCTTTTTCCCTAGAAAACTGAGGCTGCCGTGCGCCCCGATCCAATTGAGATCAGTGTTCGACACCTTGGTGAATCCAATCTCGTCGAAATGATCGTGTGATTAGGTTGTTTTCATGATTTCAGTCTCACTTCAAGGCCAGATGAAAGGCGTGTCGCAGTGGCTCGAGTTCGCGAGAGCCGCTGACAACGCTGGCTTCGATACGTTGTACGTGGCCGACCACCCAGGGACTACAGCAGCTCCGTTCGTTTCTTTATCGGCTGCCGCTGCGGTTACTGAGAACATTCGTCTCGGCACCTGCGTTCTCAACGTTGGCCGCTGGGAACCGTTCACACTTGCCAGCGAAATCGCCACGCTCGACGTGCTGTCTGGAGGACGTTCGTTGTTAGGGCTCGGCGCAGGTCACACACCAGCAGAGTGGTCAATGGTTGGCTTGGAGATTCCGCGTCCAGTAGATCGGGTGGCCCGACTGGTCGAGGTCGTCGGGGCCGTTCGCAAACTGTTGTCCGGAGAACGAGTATCAATGTCGGGTGCCTACATCAAGTTGACCGATGCGCTCCTGAGCGAACCGTGTCCAATTCAAAGGCCGATCCCCCTGATGATCGGGGGCAATGGACCACGTCTCCTCACATTTGCTGCGGAGAACGCCGACATCGTGGGGATTACGGGGCTAGCGAAACTTTTGGCTGATGGTCACTCTCATGAAGTCGATTGGCGAACTGAGTCACTCAATCGAACCTTCGATCTCATCAAGTCAACTTCCGCCGCGCGAGAACGCGACGTGAGTATTGAGGCGCTCGTTCAGCATGTTGAGTTCACGGAAGATCCTGAGAAGATTGCAGACAAGATTGAAAAACTCATTCCTGGAGCTACAGCACAGGATCTCTTGACGTCTCCGTTCATGTGGATTGGAACACCGTCGGCGATAGTTCAGCAACTTCGAGACTTCGAGCAACGCTGGGGCATCTCGAGATACGTCGTTCGCGAAGACTCCACTTCGCGAGCTGTCGAAATTGTCCGAGAGTTGCGAAGCGAGAGATGAATCGAGTGTCCAAGCTCTAGCTCGCCACCGGGTCTAATGGCTCGCCTTCCAAACCGCCCCGTCGTGGCTGAAGTAAACGCAAGCGGAGAGGCATCGATTTTCAAGCGCCAATGAAGCGTCAAACCCCAAAACTGTAAGGCTTCGGAATCTGAATACTGCCCTTCATCAGTAGTTATGTACAGTACCGTTGCCAGAAGGCTCCTCCCTTTCAAGGTGGCAGCACGGGTTCGAATCCCGTTGGGGGTGCAAAGGCTTTGAACGAGAGATCAGTATTGGCAAGGGACTTCGAGTCAACGTGAGTGACGAAGAGTGTCCACGAGTGACCACGATTTACCCGCGCCGAACGCCCCTGGAGCGCCGCGCACCACCCCAGGACGTGGCCCACGTCTAGCACACTCGTGAGGGCTTCAACCATCTCGATGGCGCTCGCGAGTAATACGGCACCAACGAGTACGAATGTGGTCGAGGAGGCGTGAATCGTGACGAGAACTAACCCTTACTTCTTTGGGCTGGCATAACGAAGCAGGCAGACGGATCGAAGGACACCTTCACTTTGGCGTTGCGTTCGAAGCGCCGGACCGAAAAGACTTTCGTCAAGACCATTCGATCGTCAACCTTCACGACGTGTTCGTAACCACGTCCGTTGAACGCCACGTCAATCACCTCCCCGCACACGCCCTCGTCACCGCCGGGCGCGTTGAGCAAGACCCCCGACGCACGCACGAAGAAGTGAAGCGACGAGACATCCCCGTGACAATCGACTCCCAGTGCCCTGAAGAAGTGCAACGGGGCAAAGGGCAATGACACGTCGAAGTAGCCATCGTCCATGGCCTTTGCCGCCAAGATCGGACACTCCCCCGCGACACCCGTGAAGCGAGTCACGAAGGCGTTCTTCGGGTGTCGATAAATGTTCTCTGGCGTATCGAATTGCACCAGCGAGCCGTGGTTCAGCACGCCGACCCGATCGGCCAGGGCGAAGGCTTCACTCTGATCGTGGGTGATGTAGATCGCCGTCGCGCCCGCTTCTCTCGTCAGCGTCGCGATCTCGATTCTCAGTTGCTCGCGACGGTCGGCGTCCAGATTCGATAGCGGTTCATCAAAGAGAATCAGACCAACGTCAGCGGCGAGAGCGCGAGCGAGGGCGACGCGTTGTTGCTCACCACCCGAGAGCTCATTGGGGTAGCGCGACGCGAGGTGAGCGATACCAACTCTCTCCAAGAGATCATCCACGCGTTGGTCCCTTCGCTCCTTCAAGCGCGAGGACGAAGCGAGCGGGAACGCAATGTTCTTCCTCACCGTCAGATGCGGCCACAGGGCGTAGTCCTGAAACACCATGGCGGTCTTGCGCTTTTCTGGCTGCACGAACGTTCTCGGGCCGGCGACACAGACGTCGTTGATGGTAATGACGCCGCTAGAAGGTCGTTCGATGCCGGCGACGCAACGCAGCAGCGTCGTCTTGCCAGAGCCCGAAGGACCAAGCAGCACAACGAACGATCCCGGTTCGATCGTGAGGTCAACGCCGTCGAGGGCCACCTTTTCGCCGAACTCCTTACGAAGTTGCTCGAGCACGACGCCAACGGGCTCTGGTAGATGAGAATCGTGCATTAGTTCACCACGCTCCATCCGGTGCGTCGCCAACCCTCGGGCGTTACGAGGCGATAGATGCCCAGGGCCAATCCAATGACTCCGAACATTTCCACCAGGGTCAGTACCGTCATCGCCGTGCCAGTACCGGATTGGAAATTAGCGAGATAAGACTGAATAGTCACCGAGGCCGGTTCCTGACTCGGGGGATAGAGGATCTGCGAGATCGCCAATTCCGAAATGGTCTTAGTGAACGTCAGCAGCCAGCCCCAGACAAGGACTCGCGACATGAGCGGCATGTTGGTCGTTCGCCACGTGCGAAAACGAGTAGCTCCGTGTACCCGCGCGGCCTCGCTCAGCGAGGGCTGTAATTGACTCACCGGGCCGGCCATGAAGCGCGTCTGGCCCGGTAAGGCCGACGCAACGAGTCCCAACATCAGCAGTGGCAACGTCTTGTAAATGTCAACGACGTGATGGGTGATGAAGCTCAGGTTGTAGAAGAAGATGTAGCCCACCCCCAGCACGACACCGGGTACGGCCACCGAGCCCAATAGAAAAATGTCAGTGATCCGCTGACTCCAGCCACCGTGGTTCGCGACGAGGCGCCTCGCCAAGATAATCGCCATCACGCCCGTGCCCGACGCGACGACGAGCCCCAGTTGGTTGGAGAGCAAGAGCGGCGAAGCCAGACCGTTATCGACAATGGAAGGATGGATGACCTGGGCGTAGTACGACAGGGTGAAGTGCACGCCCGCTCCTGAGTCATCACCGAGGTTTTGAACGAACGATCCGATTAGTGCCCCAATTATTGGAACGCCGAGGCCGACGAAGACTACGAGACCAACCCCCGCCGAGGCGAGGTACCGCGATCGCCGGCCAAACTCGCGGCGTCGAGGTGCTCGAGTTCGCCCCGACAGGACCGCGTACGACTTGCTGCGTCGCATAACGACCGACTGCAGTGCGATCGGGGGGATCGTCAAGAGGATCAAGACAACGGCGATGACCGCAGCCACGGAGAAGTTCGCCGGGAAGTTCGAGATCGCCGAGAACAAGGTGTACGTCGCCAATGGAAAATGCGCATGGTACCCGAGGGTGAAGGCCACACCAAAGTCACTCATGGTCTCGGCGAAACTGATGGCGATGGCACTCAGCAGGGCCGGCGCGATGATTGGTAGCACCGTCGCGAAGGTACGCGTGCGGCCAGCGCCATGTATTCGAGCCGCGTCCTCGAACTCCGGACCAAGCCCCTGCATACCGGCCGAGACGATGAAGTAGGCGAAGGGCAGCGCGGACGACGTCAGCACGATGATGATGCCCAACGGTCCGAAGAACTCGCCATAGAGCCAATTCGTATTGAGCCCCATGGCGTGCGCGGCACCGTACGGCTGTAGGAGATCCGTCCAGCCGAGCGTCATCATCCATGTGGGCATTAGCAACAACAACCACATGGAAACGGACCAAAGTCGTCGTGCGCCAATGTTGGTGCGATGGACCAGCCACGCGAGGGTCGTGGCCGTGGATACCGCGAGAAACGAGACCAACGATGAGACCCAAAGGGAGTTGAAAATGCCCTGCCCGGTGTACCCCTCGAAAGCTTGATGGATGAACGTCAGAGTGAACCACTGCGAACCCTGTTGAAAAACGTGCGGACTGACCGCCAGAATGAGAAAGCACCCAACCGGCGCGACGATCAGGAGAAAGAGCACGATCCATATGGCGGTACCGCCAAGTGAAAACCGGCTCTTCGCGGGCCCGCGCTGGCGCGAGACGGGAGCGGCAGCGACGGTAGTGCTAATGGTTAGATCGGCCACACCAACTGCCCTCAAGCGACGCCGTCGCCGAGTTCTTCATCGACACTCGGCGACGGCGCAGTGACTTCATGGGAGTGATGAAGTCGAGGGAGTTATTTTGGCACAACGTTTGTGTCGAACCAGGCGTTTACCGTTGGCTCGAGCGGTCCCCAAACGTAGGGGCTGATGGTGACGGCATTCGTACTAGAGAGGGACGGAATGATCTTGTTCGCCGGATTCTCGTTGTTCAGTACCGGCCAGAAGAGCGAGTCGCCCTGGGGGTCGCCCGTCTGCATCACTTTTTGACCGGCGGGTGACATGACCCAGTCCACAAACTTCTTCGCGTCCCCACGCACGATCGCCGGCTGCTTGGCGTCGATGCCGATCACGCTCGGCAGGGCGATCGAGTAGTTCAAGTACTTCACTCGAATGCTCGGAAACGTCCCGTTCAACTCGTCGCCGTAGCAGGCCGAACTCTGGACAATGGCCATATTGATCGAACCCTGTTCCATCGCGCCAAGCGTTGGCCCGTTCGTGGAACTGACAAGAAGACCATTCTTGGCCAAAGACCCAAAGAATTTCTTACCGTCGGCGACGGCCTTGGCCGTGGATCCACTCTTGTACTTGCCCAATTGGTCCATCACGCCAGCGATGAGCGGAAAGGTTGGCCCGGACTGTGACGGGTCGTTCATTCCAAGTTGGCCCGAGTATTTCGACTGGGAGAGTTGAGCCCAGGTCTTCGGCAATTGGCTGGCCGTCACTTTGGCCGAGTTGTAACAGAGAGCGCCGGTGACGGTTAGGCCAGTCGGCGTAAAGCTACGGTCCGCTGGTACGTTTGCTGTGCCGAGCGAATTAAAAGAGACGTTGGGCACGCTATTTTTCTCCAGCTTCCCTTCATTGTCCAACTGAGCAAACGCCGTAGCCCCGTCGACCCAGAGGACGCCCCACTTTGGGTTATTCCCTTCCGCTTGGATCTGTTCCAACAAGGGGCCGGTCGAGTTGTCATTCAGCGTGACGGTGAAACCGGGGTTCGTCGCGTTGAATGCGGCAACCGCGGCGTGGTCGTAACCCTGCGCCGAATAGAGGACAAATCCAGGATTCGAGACAGCGTGTGCGGGCGCCGCGAGTGCGACAAGTGAGGCGATCGTCGCTGCGGCCAAGGCCGTGGCGAAGCCCAAGCGAAGCGGCTTATTGGTGTGGATGTGGGTTTGCATGGAGACTTCATATCGAAGCGAGATGAACGGAACTTGACGTAATCTCGACCGAAGCGCAAAAGTTGTTCGGAACTTCTGTCACCTACAAATACAGAGAGTGCGACGAAGAGAGCGTCATGCCTTCCCTCGTTCTTAGCGCCCATCGGGCGCCCGGGGCACAAATATTCGACTCTTCAGTTTCTGAAAATCAACCGTGATCAGCATGTTTGATTTCGCTCTGATCAAATGACTCCACCCTTTCAAGGTGGCGGCACGGGTTCGAATCCCGTTGGGGGTGCTCGTAAAACTTTGATGGTCTCCGTTCCAATCCCACATTGTTGAGATGATTCGCCATCGCGCAACCTCTGAAGACTGCATTGACGTTCCACGTTGTCACGTGAGAGCCCTACGATGGAACCATGCCGTGGATAGAAAACTCCGTGGGTGAGTTGGCCGAGGAGATCGCGGCCTGTCTAGCTAAGGGAGATGCCAACTCTGCCACGCGACTGGCTTTCCGTTTCTTAGAGCGCTATGACAAATCCGATTGGGAAACTCGTAACCGCATTACCACCGGGGCGCCTCTGACGACAGGAAG
>Ga0307374_10004355_pt1 | contig 23608 bp, 18 predicted proteins | sample OX3MG_FD_202532 | JGI IMG/M metagenome (GOLD analysis project Ga0307374, IMG submission 202532) | Soil microbial communities from Risofladan, Vaasa, Finland - OX-3 | ecosystem: Environmental > Terrestrial > Soil > Coastal area > Acid sulfate soil | place: Finland: Risofladan, Vaasa | collected... | reverse complement strand
AACGAGTGCGCCCCTGGACGATCTGGCTCGGCATGCTGCCAGATCCGAACGCCGGCCGTTCGGGTGCCCCCGGCGCCCCCGAGAACGGCGCGTAGCGGTCTGCGGTCACAGGGACCTGCCGCCTTCGGCACCGACGCCGTCAGCGTCACCGGGACACCGGCGCCAACCAGTCCCGACCGCCAGTCGCCACGGCGAGTCGTGTCGTCGGTGAGCTCAACCATCTTCGAGCGCCAGCGGCCCCCAGAAATGCGTAAGCCCCGGTTCCCGTCCCAGGCGACGCTCTGCGAGCGTCCTCGGGCTGGCCCTCCGGGACTTGCGACTTCCCCTTGGAGCATCACCAAGGGGCTACGTGGAAAGATAGGGGCCGACCTGGCCTTTGTGCCAGCGCGTGTCCCGGAGAACGGCCTCCGGCCATTTGTGACGCGGGCGTGGTGGTAGCGGATCAACGGATCCATGGGCCGCATTCGCTTGTCGATCACAGAGCGGCAGCGACCGGCCTCGGGCAGGAAGCGTGCGGCGATCACGGACTACCTCGACGACGTCATCGCGACCGTCCGCAGGTCGCCTGAATCCGCCCCCGTACGCCTCGGTGTGCAGATGTCCCGCGCCATCCACGCGCCATCGGGGACCCAATGAGGCACGTTAAGTGCAGCGTGTCACGTCTGTTGCCAGGGAAAATACTGGAGGCGGCGAGCGGAATCGAACCGCTGTACAGGGCTTTGCAGGCCCTTGCCTAAACCACTCGGCCACGCCGCCAGGACGCCAACCCTACTAGCGGGTCGCGTGCTTCGATCGCGGGCGTCCGCGCCGCCGTCCCGCGCGGCCGGACCGGGTTCCGGTGCGCCTGCCCCTACGCGCCGACCGCGTGGAAGCCGCCGTCCACGTGGACGATCTCGCCCGTCGTGCGCGGGAACCAGTCGGAGAGCAGCGCGACGCACGCCCGCGCGACCGCGTCGGAGTCGGCCGAGACGTCCCAGCCGAGCGGCGCGCGCCCGTCCCACGCCCCCTCGAAGACGGAGAACTCCGGGATGGACTTCGCGGCCACGGTCCGGATCGGCCCGGCTGCCACGAGGTTCACTCGCACCTTGTGGGGGCCGAGGTCGCGAGCGAGGTAGCGGGCGAGCGATTCGAGCGCGGCCTTCGCGACGCCCATCCAGTCGTACCCGGGCCACGCGACCGCCGCGTCGAAGTCGAGGCCGACGATCGAGCCGCCGCCCGCCGCGTCGAACAGGGGCAGGAACGCCGCGGCGAGCGTCTTCAGCGAGTACGCGGAGATCTCGAGCGCGGTCGCGACGTCGGACCACGGCGCGTGGAGGATCCCGTGGCCGAGGCACGAGGCCGGGGCGAAGCCGATCGAGTGCAACAGGCCGTCGAGCCGGCCGAAGCGCGTGGTCACGGCCTCGACCGCGGTGGCGACCTGGGCCGCGTCGGTCACGTCGAGCTCGAGCACCTGGGGCGGCACGGGCAGCTTTCGGGCGACCCGCGTCGTGAGCGACAGGCCGCGCCCGAAGCCGGTGAGCAGCACCTCCGCGCCTTCCTGCTGTGCGCGGGACGCGACGGAGAACGCGAGCGACTCCTCGGTGAGCACCCCGGTGACGAGGAGCTTTCTACCTTCGAGGATCCCCACGTCGGCCTCCTTCGGCGCCCCGGTGCCGGCGCTCCGGGCGTCCGGGCAGACTACCGGCACGTGCTCCGATGGTCCACGCTCGAGGTGCGTCCGCGCGGGCCGGCCGGCTCAGAGCCAGTCCCTTCGCCGGAACGCGACGTAGAGCACGCCTGCGCCTGCGGCGATGAGCCCGCTCGAGGTCGCGAGCCCCCACGGCTTCGCGAATCCCGGGTACGGCAGGTTCTGTCCGTAGAAGCCGGTGATCGCGGTCGGGACCGCGATGATCGCGGCCCAGCTCGTCACCTTCTTCATGATGAGGTTCATCCGGTTGCCCTGGATCGTGATGTTCGTCTCGAGGATCGAGGTCACGAGGTCACGAAGCGACTCGGTCCACTCCGTCGCCCTGAGCACGTGGTCGTAGACGTCCTGGTAGTAGGGCGCCATGGTCTCCTCGACCACGTGGAGGTCGCGACGGAGCAGCGCGTTCACGACCTCGCGCATCGGTAGCACGGCTCGGCGCAACAGGACCAGGCTCTTGCGCAGTTCGAACGAGCGTCGCTGGACGGCCTCCGCCTCGCGGCGCCCCTCCTCGAACAGCAGGTCCTCGAGCGCTTCGATCGCGTCGTCGAGCTGCTGGACCGCCGCGAAGTGACCGTCGACGACGACGTCGAGGAGCCCGTAGAGCAGGAACGCGACCCCGGTGAACGCGAGGTCCGGTGACGCGTCCCAGCGAGCGACGACCTGTTCGATCTCGAAACCCTCGTCCTTGCGCACGGTGATGAGCGCTCGCTCGAGGACGAACACGGCGATCTCGCTCGACCGCAGCGTCGCGGCCGCGTCGTCGAACCCGATGCCGTACGCGCTGATGAACAGGTGGCTCTCGTAGCGGTCGAGCTTCGGGCGCTGGCGCTCGTGGGTGGCGTCCTCGACCGCGAGCTCGTGCAGGCCGAACTCCTCGGACACCGCCCGCACCTGCTCCTCGTCTGGCCGGCAGAGGTCGAGCCACACGAACGTGTCGGGCTCGGCGAGGTAGTCCGAGATCCGCGCGACGGGGAAGTCCTCGAGATCGAGCGCGCCGGACCGGTACAGGCGCGTGCGAGCCACGGACGCACCGTAGACCGCGCGGCGGGTTCGATCGCGCCGTCGCTCAGATGCGGGTCACGGACGACCGACCGAGGACCCGACCGCTCGCGTCGAGCGCCTGCACCGCGACGTGGTCGCCGGGGCTGTGCGCGGTCATGTCGGTCTCGAAGCCGGTGCGCCGCGCACGGCCGACCACCTCGAGCTGCGAGGCCGATGGGCCCGCGAGCACGTCCCACCGCTCGACCCCCGTCGCGCCGTTCCAGCTCGCGTACGCCCGGATCGTCGCGGCGCCGGCGCGCTCCGCGGCGAGCGCGGGAGGGCTCGTCGGCCGGCCCGTCCACGGGAACCGGAACGCGCGGTAGGAGCTCGCGTTGTCCGACAACATGGCGTCGAACACGAGGGTCGCGTCCTTCCGGTACTCGGACACGTACGGCTGGGACCCCCAGCCGACGAACACGTTCCCGTCCGGCAGGACCTGGACGCTTCCCTGGCTCGACGCGACGAACGTCGGGTCCGGGAGGTACTCCTCGAGGAACCGGGCGGTCATGGTCATCGTGTCGAGCGCGAGCTTCAGTCCGCGAGAGCGCGTCTCGACCTGCGTCTCTCCCGCACCGTCGTCGAAGAGCGTGATCACGCTGCCGGGATGGGCGCGCGCGTCGTGCTGGAACGCAAACCTCCCGCGGGCGTCGACCTCGAAGGTGCTCTGCTTGCCGCCGACGCGCCACACGACGCGCCCGCCTGGCCGGCTGATCCGGTAGAGCGCCCAGGTGTGGCGCGACGAGATGAGCAGGTCGCCGTTGGGCAGGACGTCGATGGAGTTCACGTGGAAGAAGTCGTACGGGTCGGCGGTCGCGCTCGGCGCCGGGAGGTAGGAGTCCGACAGCGGGACGTGGGCCGCGGCGCTCCACTGGAACCGCACCTCGCCCGACGCGATGTCGACCTCCTGTACGAGCGAGTCGAGGACCGTCGCGCGCGGCGCACCGCCGATCGGGGAGAGGTCGGCCGTGATCGTGCGGTAGGCGGTGAACAGCGCGGTCCCGGCGGGAGTCACGACGAACTCGTGGAGGTCGCCGGACAGTCCGTTCCCGGCGTGGACCCGGGTGAGCTCCCGGTACGAGGTGTCGGCGATGACGTAGTCGCCCCGCCCGTAGCCGGGCATGACGATCTCCCCTTCCCACCACGTGACGACCGGCCGGCCTCGAAGCTGCTGGACCCGGAGGTTCGTCGACCCGTTCGTCACGGGCCGGAACCACACGAGCCGGCCACCGTCGTCGACGATCATCGGTCCGTGCTGGTGCTGCGAAGTGCGCGAAGCGGTGAGGAACACGAGCCCGCGGCCGGTCTCGGCCGCGGGCACGACGACGGACACCGGCGGCGGGTCGAGGTCTGGCCGCGACCGGAACGGGCGCGGCGCAGCCGCGCCCCCGAGCTGGGAGAGACCGTAGGCTCCGGCGCCGAGGACCGACGACGCGACGGCGGCCTCGAGAAGCCGTCGACGCGAGATCCGCCGTCGCGTTGCCGTGGCCGGATCGGCGCGCGTCCCGCCGTCCTCGGCGACGGTGGCCGGCGGGTCCCGCGTGCCGGTGCTCACGTGCCAATGCTCGCGGGTCGATGTGGTGACTTCGACAGGCGGCGATGATGAGGCTGTTATGCCGCAGGTAGTGCATCCTGCCACGGTGGCTGGACGCGACGGAGCGATGCCCGCCGCGCCGAGCCGCCGCGATGCGATCGTCCCGCGGCGCTGAGCACCCGTGGTGCGCCCGTGGCCGCGGCCGGTAGGTTTGTCGTCGGCGGGCCACGCTCGCGGCCCGGATCGGCGACCACAAGGGGAACTCGTGCGGCTCGGCCTCCATGTTTCGGCCTTCACGTGGGCGGGCGGCGCCGCGTCGATCGCGGACGACCTCGCCTCGGTCGCCAGGGTCGCGGACGACGGGGGCTTCGACCGCCTGTCGGTGATGGACCACGTCTGGCAGATCGAGCACAACGGCCCCCCGGAGCTCGAGATGCTCGAGGCCTACACGACGCTCGGATACCTCGCCGGGCTCACGCGGCGCGTGAAGCTGCTGACGCTCGTGACGGGCGTCGTCTACCGCGAGCCCGGCCTGCTCGCGAAGGCGGTGACGACCCTCGACGTGCTCTCGGGGGGCCGGGCGATGCTCGGGATCGGCGCCGCCTGGAACGGCGAGGAGGCGAGGGGCCTCGGGCTCGCGTTCCCGCCCACCGCCGAGCGGTTCGAGCGCCTCGAGGAGGCCCTCGAGGTCGTGCTGCAGATGTGGAGCGGCGACGATGGCCCATTCGAGGGCCGGCACTACCACCTCGGCCGGACGTTGAACTCGCCGCAGGTGCTGTCGCGCCCGCATCCGCCGATCCTCATCGGTGGCTCCGGCGAGCAGAAGACGCTGCGCCTGGTCGCGAAGTACGCGGACGCGTGCAACCTGTTCGGCGGGCCCGATCTCGAGCACAAGCTCGACGTGCTGCGCACGCGCTGCTCGGAAGTCGGCCGCGACTACGAGGGGATCGAGAAGACGGTCATCGTGCCGCTCGACCCCGGCGCGAAGGGCGAGAACGTCGGGCAGCTCGTGGACCGCCTCGGCGCGCTCGCCGGGCTCGGCTTCGCGGTGGCGCACGGCAGCGTGCCCGACGTCGCTGCCCTCGACCGCCTCGAGGTGCTTGTGACGCGCGTGATCCCCGCGGTGGCGGACCTGTGAGTCGGGCGGGCCCGGCGCGTTCGCTTACGAGCCGCTGCGCGAACGGCTGTCCCCTCGCCGGTCGGGGTGACGCGGGCGATGGGTGACGCGATGTGGGCCGGCACCGTGTCGTTCGCCGGGCACGGAGGCGACGCGATCGAGGCGTATCTCGCGCGACCGCTCGATCCCGGTTCCTACGGGGCAGTCGTCGTGATCCACCACATGCCCGGATACGACGAGGCGACGAAGGAGATCACGAGGAAGCTCGGCGCGCACGGCTATCTCGCGGTCTGCCCGAACCTCTACTCGCGAGAGGCACCCGGCGCGAGCCCGGACGACGCGGCCGCGACCGCCCGCGCGCTCGGCGGCGTTCCCGACCAGCGGCTTGTCGGCGACGTGGCGGGTGCGGTCGAGTACTTGCGCGCGCTCGAAGGTGCGAACGGCAAAGTCGCGACGATCGGCCACTGCTCGGGCGGTCGGCAGTCATTCCTCGCCGCGTGCAGCCTCGCGCTCGACGCCGCCGTCGACTGCTACGGCGCGTTCGTCGTGAGCCCGCCGCCCGCCGACAGCCCGCTTCGGATGGGGCCGATCCTCCACCTCGCGTCCGACCTCTCGTGCCCGCTGCTCGGACTGTTCGGCGCCGACGACAAGTACCCGTCCCCGGCCGAGGTGCGCGAACTCGAGGCGGCGCTCTCGGCGCACCGCAAGGTCTTCGAGTTCCACACCTACGAGGGCGCGGGACACGCGTTCTTCGCGGTGGACCGTCCCGCGTACCGGCCCGAGGCCGCGCGCGACGGGTGGGACGCGATCTGGTCGTTCTTCGCACGCCACCTGGCCGCCTGACCGAAAGGAGGAACCGCCCATGTGCACGTACCGGACGACGGTCCTCGACGTGCGCGGCAGCGGGAAGGGCGCGCAGGGCTGGTTCCCCGTGACGCGTGCGACCGTCTATCTCGACCATCCCGTGCACGCGCCCTACGAGCACGCGCTCAACGTCGACCTGCTGAACCCGGATCGCGGTGCCGGCGCGCGGGTCGCGCTCGAGCTCGACCCGGCGTCCGCGCGCGCCCTCGCCGAGTCGATCCTCTCGGCGCTCGCGGCGGCGCCCGCCGGCCTGGTCGCGACGGAGCTGCACGAGGAGCCGTAACACGGACGAGGAGGACTCCGGGAGGGAGGAGCACGATGTCTGTGCGCCACGATGAGACAACGTCGGACGTCCCCGCGAGCACGAGCGGGCCGCGAGCCGTGCCGCCGGGAGGCGGAGGGCGGACGGTCTCGGCGCAACTGGTCCCGATGCTCGCGCAGGTCTTCGCCGGCGATCCACCCGTGCGGTTCGTCTTCTGGGACGCGAGCGAGGCCGGTCCCGTCGACGGCGCCGGGGCGGTCGTCGTGCGCTCGCCGCGCGCGCTCGCGCGGCTTGCATGGGCCCCGGGGGAGCTCGGCCTCGTCCGCGCGTACGTCTCGGGCGACATCGACCTCGACGGCGACCCGTTCGAGCTCATCACCCGCATGGGCGAGCGCACGGACGCGGCTCGTCGCCTCGGGCCGAGGGCGTTGGTCGGCTGTGCCGCGTCCGCGCTCCGGCTCGGCGCGATCTCCCTGCCACCACGGCCGCCCGACGAGGAGGTGCGGCTGTCCGGCCTCCTGCACTCGCGGCGCCGGGACGCGGCCGCGATCAGCCACCACTACGACGTCGGGAACGAGTTCTACGAGCTCGTGCTCGGACCGTCCATGACCTATTCGTGCGCGCGCTTCGCCGACGCCCACGCCTCGCTCGAGGAGGCGCAGGCCGCGAAGCACGACCTCGTCTGTCGGAAGCTCGGTCTCCACGAACGCAGCGGGGCGCGTCTGCTCGACGTCGGCTGCGGATGGGGTTCGATGGCGCTCCACGCCGCCGAGCGCTACGGGGCGAAGGTCGTCGCGGTCACGCTCAGTCCCGAGCAGGCGAGCTACGCGCGCCGGCGTGTCGAGCGCGCCGGACTCGCGGGGCGCGTCGAGGTGCGGCTCTCGGACTACCGCGATCTGCGCGGCGAGGCGTACGACGCGATCTCCTCGATCGGCATGTTCGAGCACGTCGGGACCAAGCGCATGCACGAGTACTTCGCGACGCTCCGCTCGCTGCTCACTCCCACCGGGCGGCTGCTCAACCACGCGATCTCGACGCCCGGTGGGTCGCGGATGCACGGCCGCACGTTCATGAACCGCTACGTGTTCCCCGACGGCGAGCTCGTCGACGTCGCGGACGTGGGCGCCGCGATGGAGCGGTCGGGCTTCGAGGTCCGCGACGTCGAGTCGCTACGCGAGCACTACTCCGAGACGCTCCACGCGTGGGTCGCGAACCTCGACCGGTCGTGGGACGAGGCGGTGCGCCTCGTCGGCGAGCCACGGGCGCGCGTGTGGAGGCTCTACATGGTGGCCTCGGCCATCGGCTTCGACGACGGCGGCCTGGCGGTGCACCAGGTCCTCGGCGTCGCGCCGGACCGGCGCGGCGCGAGCGGCATGCCGCGCACGCGATCGGGGTTCGAGGACACCACCTGAACGCGACGTCCCGGCGCGCCACTCGCGACATGCGGAGAGCCTCGGCGTTCCGGCCGGACCCGATGCGGCCACCGGCCGTGCGCGTCACCCGGGCGACGCGACCCGGCCCGACAGCTGTTCGTAGAGCGCCGCCGTCTCCGGGTGGACGTGGCGGAGCGGGTCGCCGTCGACCTCCAGCACGAGGGCGAGATGCCGCAACGTCGCATCGACGCCCGCGCGGTTCCCGGTCGCGTCGGCGGTCACCATGAGCAGGCGATGGAGCCTCTCGTCCCACGGAGCAGCGCGCAGGCCCTGGTGGGCAGCCCACACGGCGCCGTCCGCGTCCCCGCCGGCCAGCAGGCGCTCGCCGCAGCGCAGCGCGCACGAGGTCACCGCGCGCTCGATCTCGACCGCGGTGCACTCGAGCGCCGTCCACAGCCCGGACGGCAGGTCCTCGAACGGCCGGCCCCTCACGAGCGAGAGCGCGGACCGCCAGGACGCGGTGTCCTCGGCGCGCGCGAGCTCCTGGAAGCGCGCCCAGTCGGTCGAGACCTCGGCGAGCACGTGCGCGTCGCCGACGCGTCGCAGCCTCGGCCGGTCGTCGGACGCGAAGCCGAGAAGTCTGCGGGCCTCCGAGAGGCGGTTCGACACCGTCTGCGGGGGGACCATGCGCCGCGGCCAGAGCGCGGTCGACCACGCCGTGGTCGTCGCTCCTCTCGGGTGGAGCGCGAGGTAGACGACGAGCTCGGTGAGCTTCGGCCGGCGGTCGAGCGATCCCTCGACGCCGCGGACCTCGACTCGGCCGAGGACGGCGACCTCGACGCCCGCCGGCCGCGCCGCCTCGGCCTCCGACGGCGCCGCCTCGACGCCCGCCGGCGCGCCCGAGCGCCGGGCGGGGGCCCGATGCACGGGTTCCCGTGCGCCCGGCACCCGGACCACGCCGTGCCGTCCTCCTGCGGCGACCTCGATCCGGCAGCGACCGCCCGGCCAGGCCGCGCCGACGAGCAGCGCGAGCGGTCCGGGCCCGGCTGTCGAGGCCTCGCCCGACTCGGCGATCGCGGCCACGAGCCGGTCAAGGCGCGTGGCGTCCGCGGTCGCGGCGGCGCCGACGACCAGGACCGTGGTGCGAGCGAGCGTGTCCGCCGACCCGGCGCCGGCCCACCCGCGGGGTGCTGCGGGCCCGCGAGTGAGGAGCAGCCCCTCGAGCTCGGCGAGGTCGTCGACGAAGCCCACGTCGGCGCCGCGCGGCAGGTGGGCCGCGAGGTGGGGGAGCCCGACGACCAGGAGCTGGCCGAAGTCCGCGAACCTCCGCTCCGCGAGCTCCACGGCGGCGCGACCGGTCCACGCGTCGCGGTCCTGAAGGCCGCCGGCGACCGTCGTCACGCGCGCCGCGACAAGGTCGACGAGCACGCGACGCTCGTGGTCGACGGCAGCGGTCGCGAGCGCCGCGTCGGGGAGCTCGCGCAGGAGCCCACCGGGCTCGGCCGAGCGGGGGAGCTCGTCGAAGCGGACCACGAGGCGGGCGGGTGGCTGTGCGCCGGTCGCGCCGTGCGGTCGCGGACCCGCCGGGCCGTCCTCACATCCCGCGACGATCTCGTCCGACCGCAGCTCCCACACGACCGGCCGCCCGGCCGCGCCCGGATCCGCCTCCCGGTGGCCCACGCCCCCGTCGCGGTCGCGGACGCGGCACGCGAGCTCGCGCAGCACGAGGCGCGTCCACTCCTCAGGCGCGAGATGGACCCGCGCGCCCTGGACCCGCGCGCCCTGGACCCACCTCGCGCGGCCGTCCGTGCCGGCGCCCGTCGCGCGGCCGCGCGCGCCACCACCCGCCGCGACCCGCGGCGCGTCGAAGTTGCCGTTCCCGCCCACAGCAGCCCGCCTCCTTCGTCCACGCGCCGGACCGCACCAGGTTCCGCCACGGCGGTACGGCGCTCCCGTCTCTCGGGTTCACCGGGAGACTCGTGGGGTACGGTACCGGCCGCACTACCGCCGCGCCACGGCGATTGCGGGCGGCGTCCCGGACTGTCGGAAAGGCGCCGCTGCTATACTCTCGACGCAGTTCAGCGGTCGTAAGGTCGTGCGGGAACGTGGGCTGTGTGCCCACGTTCTTGGTTTTTATGCGTGCGGCACGGGTCGTGCCGACAGGGAGCGGGAAGGAGGGTGTCGTGGGCAACGAGGAGCGAGTCTGGGCCGTCGTGGCGCCCACGTGCACCGCGTCCGGTGTCGAGCTGTTCGACGTGGAGCTGGCGCCCGGGCTCCTTCGGGTGACGGTCGAGCGCCCCGGCGGGCTCGACCTCGATGCGCTCGCAGCGGTGTCTCGTGCCGTCTCCGACGCGCTCGACGCCGCGGGCGACGCCACGCCGGACGATCGCTACGAGCTCGAGGTCACGACGCCCGGGGTCGAGCGGCGGCTCCGGCGGCCGGCGCACTTCGCGGCTGCCGTCGGCGTGCGCGTCGCGGTCCGGACCGCCCCCGGCACGCCCGGCGACCGGCGCTTCGAAGGCACCGTCTCGGCGGTCGACGACGACGGCGTCGTCGTCGCGACGGCCGGGGGCGACCGGAGGCTCGCGTTCTCCGACGTCGAGCGTGCGCACACGCTCTACGACTGGCGCGCGGCGCTCGCCGAGCCGCGCGATCCGGAGTCCGGGAGCCGCGGCCGGGTGCCGGCCACCACGAGCGAGAGGGCGACGACGTCATGAGCACGACGAACTTCGAGTTCCTGGACGCGCTCCAGCAGATCGCCCGCGACAAGGGGATCGCCGTCGACACGCTCCTCGAGGCGCTCGCGAACGCCCTCGTCGCGGCGTACAAGCGGCTCCCGGACGCGGCCGAGGAGGCGTTCGTCACGATCGACTCGGACTCGGGCGAGATCCGTGTCTACGGCCAGGAGCTCGACGAGGACGGGAACGTCGTGCGCGAGTGGGACGACACCCCGAGCGACTTCGGGCGCATCGCCGCCCAGGCGGCGAAGCAGGTCATCCTCCAGCGCATCAGGGAGGCCGAGCGCGACCTCAAGTACGAGGAGTACGCGGGGCGCGAGGGCGACATCGTCACGGGCATCATCCAGCAGAGCGACAACCGCTACACGCTGCTCGACCTGGGCAAGGTCGAGGCGCTGCTGCCGCAGGCCGAGCAGGTCCCCTACGAGCGCTACGACCACGGCGCCCGACTGAAGGCGTACATCGTCGAGGTGCGAAAGACGACGAAGGGTCCGCAGATCGTCGTCTCACGCAGCCACCCGGGACTCATCAAGCGGCTCTTCGAGCTCGAGGTCCCGGAGATCTCGAACGGCGTCGTCGAGATCAAGGCCTGCGCGCGTGAGCCCGGCCACCGGACGAAGATCGCCGTCTGGTCGAACGACCAGAACGTCGACCCCGTCGGCGCGTGCGTCGGCGCCCGGGGCGCGCGCGTCCGGATGGTCACGAACGAGCTGCGCGGCGAGAAGGTCGACATCGTCCCCTACTCGGACGACCCGGCGGAGTTCGTCGCGCGGGCCCTCCAGCCGGCGAAGGTGAAGGAGGTCCGGCTCGACGAGGAGACCGGCACCGCTACGGTCGTCGTGCACGACTACCAGCTGTCGCTCGCGATCGGCAAGGAGGGCCAGAACGCCCGCCTCGCCGCCCGGCTCACGGGCTGGCGGATCGACATCAAGAGCGAGACACAGCTCGCCGACGAGGAGAGCGCGTACGCGGCGCAGGACTGGGCGGAGGGCGAGTGGGTCCAGGGCGAGGACGGCGAGATGGTCTTCCAGCCCGCGGGCGGTGGCGAGGCGATCTCGATGCAGCAGTGGGCCGAGGGTGGCGCGGCCGCGGGTGACGAGGAAGGCGGCGAAGCTGGCGCGGCCGGCGAGCCTTCCGGCGAGGACGTCGGGGTACCGGCGGAAGCGGCGCCCGGGGCCGGGGCCGGGGCCGGGGCCGAGCCGTCCTGACCCGCGGGCCGGGCGCGACCGCGGTCGCCGCCGGGGTGGCGGGGCGCGCCGCCGACCGGCGTGTGGCCGCGTCGGGTCCGATCCGGACCTGCGTCGGGTGTCGGGCACGCCGGCCCCAGCGGGAGCTCGTCCGGGTCGCGGCGCGTCCCGACGGGACGCTCGCGACGGGGCGGTCGGTGGGCGGTCGGGGGGCATGGCTGTGCGCGGCGTCTCCGTCGTGCGTGGACGCGGCGGTGAAGCGTCGGGCGCTCACGCGAGCGCTTCGACGGGAGCTCGACCCCTCGGCGGTCACCGCGGTCGCCGCGGTCGCCGCGACGCTCCGGCCTGGGACGTCGCCCGAGGGTGGGCACGGGCCTGATGCAGGTGTGCGAGGATAGGTGACCGGCTGACCGCCGGTCGTGTTGCGCGGGTACCGCTCGCGCCGAGAAGGGACTGTCAGGCAGTTGGCGAAGAAGATCCGCGTCTACGAGCTCGCACGTGAGCTCGGCCTCACGAACAAGGAGGCTCTCGACCTCGCCGTATCCCTGGGGATCGGCGTGAAGAGCCACTCGTCCTCGATCGAGGACGCGCAGGGCGACCGCGTGCGGCGCAAGGCCGAGCGCGAAGGGCTCGTCCGCGCCGTGCAGCCTCCCGAGGAGCCGACCCCGCCGCCGGCCCCGGCGCGCGGAGCCTCGGCCGGCCGGCCGGCGAGCGCGCCGCGTCCCGCGGCCGAGCCGCGCGACGTCGTCGAGCCACGCCCTGCGGCCGAGGCCGAGGCCGCGGTCGCACCCGAACCGCCGGCACCCGCCGAGCCGCTCGTCGCGTCCGCGGAGCTGCCGCCGACCGAGCACCGGGTCGTGCGCAGTCGCCCCGCGAGCGAGCTCGTCGACCCGACGCGCGCCGCGGTTGCCCCCCGCCCCGCGCCCGCGCGCCCCGCGCCGCCGCCCCGCGCCGCCCAGCCGCCTGCGCGCGACCGTATCGACGCACCGACCATGCCGCGTCCCGCTCCTCGCCCCGGCGAGGGCGCGCCGCGCCCGGCAGCGGCCTCGGCCGCTCCGCCGCCGGCGGCTGCCGCGCAAGGCGCGGAGGCGCCGGCCGTGGACCCGCACCGGCCGCTCCTCGGACCTTCGGGCAAGCCCATCCCACCACCTCCCGGCGGTCCGCCGCGCTCCGCGTCCGGCCGGCCGATCCCGCCGCCGCCCGGACTCGGCGGCCGCGGACCGGTGTCCGGCGCACGGCCGGGCGGAGTCGGCGGTCCTCGCTCGGTCGGCGCGCCCCGCCCCGGCGGCGGCGCGCCCCGGCCGGGTGGCTTCGGCGGCCCGCGCCCCGGTGGCTTCGGCGGCCCGCGTCCCGGCGTCGGCGCCGGTGTCGGGGGTCGTCCCGGTGGGGGCGCGCCGCCCCCGGGCGGGCTCCGCGGCGGGCCGGCCGGTCGTGGCCGTCCGCCGCAGCGACGCTCGAAGCGCCGCCGTCGGAACCAGGAGGAGCTCGAGCCGATCCAGGTCGCGACCTACTCGCCGTCGAACGCGCCGGTGCCCGACTCGGAGGTCATCATCGAGCGGGGGTCGACTCCCCAGGAGCTCGGACCGAAGCTGAACCGGTCCGCGGGAGACGTCATCCGCTTCCTTTTCCTCCAGGGCGAGGTCGTGACCGCGGCCCAGTCGCTCTCCGACGACATGATCGAGCTGTTCGCGGCCGAGCTCGGCGCGCGCATCAAGCTCGTCGACCCGGGGGAGGAGCAGGAGGCCGCGCTCCAAGCGCGCTACTTCTCCGAGGACGACGACGAGGCCGAGGACCCGGCCTCGCTCCGGCCTCGACCGCCCGTCGTCACGGTGATGGGCCACGTCGACCACGGCAAGACACTGTTGCTCGACCGCATCCGCGCGGCGAACGTCGTCGCGGGCGAGGCGGGCGGCATCACCCAGCACATCGGCGCCTACCAGGTGGAGCGCGACGGGCGGCTCGTCACGTTCATCGACACGCCCGGCCACGAGGCCTTCACCGCGATGCGCGCGAGAGGTGCGCAGGTCACGGACATCGTCGTGCTCGTGGTGGCGGCGGACGACGGCGTCATGCCCCAGACCGTCGAGGCGATCAACCACGCGAAGGCGGCCGACGTGCCGATCGTCGTCGCGGTGAACAAGATCGACCGGGAGGACGCGGACCCGAACCGCGTGCTCCAGCAGCTCTCCGAGCACGGGCTCGTACCCGAGACCTGGGGCGGGGACACGATCACGGTCGAGGTCTCGGCCCTCCAGTCGCTCGGGATCGACGACCTCCTCGACCATCTCGCCGCGCTCGCCGAGGTGCTCGAGCTGAAGGCGAGCCCCGAAGGGCGCGCGCGCGGCACCGTGCTCGAGGCAAACCTCGACATCGGCCGCGGGCCGGTCGCGACGGTCATCGTCCAGAGCGGAACGCTGCGCGTCGGCGACCCGATCGTCGCCGGGCCCGCCTGGGGCCGGGTGAAGGCACTCATCGACGATCGCGGCGACCAGGTGAAAGAGGCGCTGCCCTCGACTCCGGTCCAGGTGCTCGGCCTCTCCGAGCCGGCGACCGCGGGCGACGAGCTCCGGGCGACGAGCGAGTTGTCCGTCGCGCGCACGATCGGCGAGTCCCGCGAGCAGCGCATCCGCTTCGCCGGCTACGGAAGCGCGCCGGTCGCTCCCGGTGCGGGGGCGAAGCTCGAGGACATCTTCGAGCAGATCCAGCGTGGCGAGACCGCCACGCTCCGGATCGTGCTGAAGGCGGACGTCCAGGGTTCGCTCGAGGCGGTGACCGAGAGCCTGCGCAAGCTGGAGCGCGACGAGGTGAAGGTCGCCTTCGTCCACCGGGCGGTCGGCGGCATCACCGAGTACGACGCGACGCTCGCAGCGGCGTCGAACGCGACGATCATCGGGTTCAACGTCCGGCCCGACCGCCGTGCCCGCGAGCTCGCGGCGACCCACGACGTGGAGATCCGCACGTACGAGATCATCTACAAGCTCCTCGAGGACATCGAGGCCGCGATGGTCGGAATGCTCGCGCCGACCTTCGAGGAGGTCGTGACCGGCGAGGCCGAGGTGCGCGAGATCTTCCGAGTTCCCCGGGTCGGCGCGATCGCGGGCTGCTACGTGCGCCACGGCGTGATCACGCGCGGCTCGAAGGTGCGGTTCCTCCGAGACGGCGTCGTGATCTGGAAGGGTGCGATCTCGTCGCTGCGCAGGTTCAAGGACGACGTGAGAGAGGTCCACGAGAGCTTCGAGTGCGGCATCGGCCTCACCGACTTCCAAGACCTCCACCAGGGCGACATCATCGAGACCTACGAGGATCGCGAGGTCCCGCGGACCTGACCGCGACGCCGTCCCGGCCGCGAGGCGCCCGGGACGGCGGACAGCGGTGCGCGACGAGGAGGAGGTCGGGCGGTGGATGGATCACGTAGGCGCGCGCCCCAGCGTCCGTACCCGCGGGTCGCGCGGGTGAACGCGCTGCTCCAGGAGATCCTCGCCGATGAGCTCGAGCGGCGCGCGGACGCCGACGAACGCCTCCGCCTCCTCACGATCACCGCGGTCGAGTGCGAGCCGGGGCTTCGCCAGGCCGTCGTGTACATGGCGTCGCTCCCCGCTGAAGCGGTCGAAGCGCTCGAGGAGCACCGGCGGGCGCTGCAGCGCGCGATCGGGACCGAGGCGCGCCTCAAGCGCACGCCCGCGCTCGGCTTTCGCGCGGACCCCGCGGTGCAGGCCGGGGCAGCGGTCGAGGACGCGCTCCGGCGGGCGAAGCCGGTCGCCGAACGCTCGGGCGACGAGGACGACGCCGAGCAGGACGCGCCGGACGGCGCCGGCCACGACGCGGACCCGGGCGGGGCGTAGGGCGCGGGCGGTGGGACGTCGCGGGGCGCGCGCGGCCGTCGAGCTCGACGGCTTCGTGGTCGTGGACAAGCCGGCGGGGATGACGTCGCACGACGTCGTCGCACGCTGCCGCCGGCTCCTCGCGCAGCCGCGCGCCGGCCACGCGGGCACGCTCGACCCGGACGCGACCGGAGTCCTCGTCGTCGGCCTCGGTCGTGCGACGCGCCTCATGCGCTACGCGACCGGACTCGCGAAGTCCTACACGGGCGAGCTCGTCCTCGGGACCTCGACGTCGACGCTCGATTCGAGCGGTGACGTCGTCGGGCGCTTCGACATGGCGGGTGCCGGCACCGCGGAGGTGCGCGCGGCCGCCGCCACGCTGACCGGCCCGATCCTCCAGGTGCCTCCGATGGTCTCGGCCGTGCGCGTCGGCGGCCGCCGCCTGCACGAGATCGCGCGTTCCGGAGAGGTCGTCGAACGCGCGCCGCGCGCCGTCGAGGTCACGCGCTTCGACGTGGAGCCGACGGAGCGCCCGGAGGTCTTCGCGATCACGGTCGACTGCTCCTCGGGCACGTACGTGCGCGCGCTCGCGGCGGACGTCGGCGAGGCGCTCGGCGGCGGCGCGCACCTCCGCCGCTTGCGCCGCACCGCCGTCGGCCCGTTCACGGTGGAGGGCGCCGTGGCGCTCGACACCGCCGGCCGGAGCGACGTGCACCCACCGATCGGGCTCGTCGCGCACCTCGCCGTCGTCGAGCTCGACCCGGCGCTCGACGAGCAGGTCGCGCACGGCCGGGTGCTCGACCGCCGCGATCTCGGCGTGTCCGGCGTCGGGCCGTGGGCCGTGGTCGACCGGGCCGGCGCGCTCCTCGCGGTCTACAGGGCATGGCGCGAGGACAAGGCCAAGCCCGAGGTCGTGCTCGCCGAGGCGCCGTCCGCCCATCGACCGGCAGGCGAGTAGCGTCGCCGCCGGTGGACGGGATCGACGTGTCGGGCGCCTCCACCCACGCGCGGCGCCCGAGCGCCGTGGCGATCGGCAACTTCGACGGGGTCCACGTCGGCCACCGCATGCTCGTGGAGCGCGCGATCGTCGCGGCCCGCGAGCGCGGCGCACGCAGCGTCGTGCTCACGTTCGACCGCCACCCGGCCACCGTCGTCCGCCCCGAGAGCGCGCCGAAGCTCCTCACGAGCGTCGCCCGCAAGCTCGAGCTGCTCCGGGCGAGCGGCGTCGACGAGGTCGTCGTGCTCCGCTTCGACGAGGAGCGCGCGGCCGAGACCGCCGAGGACTTCGTCGCCTCCGTCCTCGTCGGAGCGCTCGCGGCGCGTGCCGTCGTCGTCGGCGCGAGCTTCCGGTTCGGCAATCGCCAGCGCGGCGATGTCGCGCTACTCGAGCAGATGGGTGGCGAGCTGGGATTCTCCGTCGAGCGGCTCGACCTGGTCGACGTCGAGGCCGGCGACGGGACCCTGCCCGTCTCCTCGTCCCGCATCCGGCTCCTCCTCGGCGACGGGCGTGTCGAGGAGGCCGCGCGCCTGCTCGGTCGCCCGCACGAGGTCGAGGTGGAGGCGGTCGCCGGCGGTGGGTCCGCGGTCGAAACCGGTGCGGAGCTCCTCGTCCCGGGCGAGCTGTTGTTGCCGAGACCGGGCCGGTACGCGGTGGGGATCGCGCCGGCGGGCGCGACGGCCACACCGGATGCGGTGCGCGCGGTCGTGCGCGTGCCCGCCGAGCGGCCGTCGACGGTCGTCGTCGAGTCGACCGCGGACGGCGAGCCGCGCGCGCCCGGGGCCGGCGAACGCGTCGTCGTCGGCTTCCTCGCGGTGCTCGAGGAATCGGGGCCCGGCGCATCCTCCGACGATTCGAGCCGCCGACGCGTGGGCGGCGGGGACGTGCCGGACCGGTAGGCTCGGGGCCGTGGCGACGTATGAGATCCGGACGTTCGGCGACCCGGTGCTGCGGCAACGTGCGCTCGACATCGAGGACGTCGACCGCGCGCTCGTGCGGCTCGCGGAGGACATGATCGAGACCATGTACGAGGCGCCCGGTGTCGGGCTCGCGGCACCCCAGGTGGGTGTCCAGCGGCGCATGTTCGTCTACGACGTCGGCGACGGCCCGGGTGTCGTGCTGAACGCCCGGATCGCGGAGTCCGACGGCGAGTGGACCTACGACGAGGGATGCCTGTCGATCCCGGGACTCAGCTGGGAGGTCGTCCGGCCGAAGACCGTGCGGCTCGTGGGCATCGACCTCGACGGCAACGAGATCGACCTCGACGCGGACGAGCTGCTCGCCCGGTGCTTCCAGCACGAGATCGACCACCTGGACGGGGTGCTCGTCGTCGAGCGCCTCGACGAGGAGCAGCGCAGGGACGCGATGCGGATCCTTCGGCGTCGGGCGCTCGACGCCGAGCTCGGTGCCGCGCCCGGCCGGGACGCGTGGCGGACCTCGGCGAGCCCGTCCGGGCACGAGCTCTAGGCGCTCGGCGCCCCGCACGCTGGCACGCATCGCGTTCCTCGGCTCGCCCGCGGTCGCCGCGGCGACGCTGCGCGCGCTCCACGGCGCCGGCCACAACGTCGTGCTGGTCGTCACCGGGCCGGACCGGCGCCGCTCGCGGGGCGCGGCTCCGAGCCCGAACCCGGTGAAGCAGGCTGCGCACGAGCTCGCCCTGCCGGTGACCGAGACCGTCGCCGACGTCGTCGGCAGCGGATCGGAGCTCGGCGTCGTGGTCGCGTTCGGGCGTCTCGTGCGAGCGGAGGTTCTCGACCGGCTCCCGATGGTGAACGTCCACTTCTCGCTCCTGCCGCGCTGGCGCGGCGCCGCACCGGTCGAGCGCGCGCTGCTCGCCGGCGACGAGCACACCGGTGTGAGCATCATGGCCCTCGAAGCGGGTCTCGACACCGGGCCCGTCTACGCCACCTTGACGACGACGATCGATCCCGAGGAGACCGCGGCCGAGCTCACGGACCGCCTCGGCGAGATGGGCACCGACCTGCTGCTCGAGCTGTTGCGGGGAGGCGTCGCGTCCCTGCCCGAGCCCGTGCCACAGACCGGTGAGGCGACATACGCGTCGAAGCTCACACCGGAGGACCTCCGGCTCGACTGGTCGGCCGGCGCCGGCGCGTGTCGCCGGCTCGTCCGGGTCGGGCGCGCGTGGACGACGTTTCGCGGCGAGCGGCTCGTCGTGCACCGGGCGCGCGCCGCGCCCGCACCGGGAGCTGGCGCTCCCGCACCACCCGCGCCCGGCACGCTCCGCGGGTCGGTCGCGGTGACGGCCGACGGGGGACTCGAGCTGCTCGAGGTGCAGGGCGCCGGGCGCTCCGCGCAGCCCTTCGCCGAGTGGGCGCGCGGCGCCCGACCCCTCCCCGACGAGGTGCTCGGCGCCTAGCCACGTCCCGCGTTCGCCCGCGCCACCGGGGTTGCCCGAGCCGGGCCCGCCACCCGGGCTCACGGCAACGTGCCCGTCGACGACGAAGCGGGCGGGTCCCTCGTGATCGGCGGGCGACGAGGCCGGGTGCGCGCCCGGCGGTCGGGCCGGCGCCCGCTACCATTGCCCGGCCTGCGGCCCCCTCGCCGCCGGCCGCGAGCAGCCGACCTCGGCTCGGCGCACGACGTCCCCTCGGCGCTCGCGGCGCGAACGATCTCCTCCTCACCGGCGAAAGGAAGCGGTAGTGCTCCGGCTCCGACCATCTCCGTGGCTCCGGCCGCTCTCGCTCGCCGCGGCGCGCACGCCCCGGCCGCGAGCCGTCGCGAGCTCGCGTCCCGCCGCCGCCCACGTGGCGCTGACGGGCGGACGGACGTCGCGACGGGATCCGTGAGCGACGAGTCGGACGGCCGCGACGACGTGCGCGCCGCCGCGGTCGGGGTGTCCCGGAACGCGCCCGTCCGCCTGGCGCCGGGCTCGTGACGCCCCGTCGCGCGGGCGCGCGGCTGGCGGCCGCCGCGCTCCTGCCAGCGCTCGTCGGCGCCGGTGCGGCGACCCCGATCGACGCGGCGACGACCGCCGTCTCGCGAGTGCCGAAGATCGCGATCGTCGTCGCCGGTGGTCGGGGCGGCACGGTGAGCCGTGCCCTGTTCGGTGCGAACCTCCTCTGGCCGTACGGGAGCGGCGGGTCCTTCGACGCGGCGACGTCCCGCTTCTACCCGGGGTTCGTCGCGGCAGTGAAGGCGATCGGCGTCACCGCGCTGCGCTACCCGGGCGGCACGACCGCGGACAGCTTCCACTGGGAGCGGGCGATCGGTCCGAGGTCGGCGCGGCGCGCGAACGAGCCCTTCGGGGTGCAGTGGTCGGTCCCCTCCCGGCTGACCAACGTGCTCGACGGCCCGGTCGCCTCGACCGTCGGCCCGGACGAGTTCGGCCGCCTGCTCGACGGCACCGGGGCGAGCGGCACGGTGGTCGTGAACTTCGCGACCGGGAGCGTGGCCGAGGCGGCGGACTTCGTCGCCTACATGACCGCTCGCCGGCCGTCGCACCCCTCGTCGGACCCGAGCCGGCCGAGCTACTGGGCTGCGCTTCGCGCGCGCGACGGCCATCCGGCGCCGTATCCGGTGACCGACTGGGAGGTGGGCAACGAGCAGAACGCCGCGACCGAGTTCGGCTGGCGCTCGGGGACGGTCGTGTCGTTCGGCCCGCACGCCCCGAACTGCCCGGTGGGGGAGGTGGCGACGTGCCTCTACGCGTTCGGCGGGACGACGCGCTTCACGCGCCAGCCCGTCGGCAGGTTCGCCGACGACATGCCGGCGGCCGCGCGCTCGACGGGAGCGCGATCGCAGGTCCGCTACGTCTACTACCCGCCGGTCGTGCCCGGGAGCGAGCGCGTCGAGGTCGCCGGCGAACCGTGGCGCCGCGTTTCGAGCCTGGCGAGCGCCGGGCCGGGCGCGCACGTCTACGCGATCGTCCCGGCGACGGGCAAGGTCACCTTCGGCGACGGTCGCCACGGAGCGATCCCGCCGCGCGGAGCGACGATCACCGCGAGCTATGAATCGGGCCCGCACGGCGGGTTCGTCGAGTTCTACCGCGCGATGAAGAAGATGGACCCGCACGCGCGGATCTGCGAGTCCGAGCAGAGCGACGTCGCCTTCCTCGCGCTCATGGGCAGGCGCTTGCCCTACGACTGCGTCGAGCTCCACGAGTACGCGGCCCCCCGACGGGTCGACGTCTCCCTCCGCCGTTACGAGGAGGACCTCATGAGGGCGCCCGCGAAGCAGGGTGCCGCGGTGGCCGCGCTCGAGCGCGAGGTCCGTCGCGAGTCGGGACGCGGCGTCCCGATCGTGCTCACCGAGTACGGCCAGCTCGTCGCGCCGATGCCGCTTCGCGACCCCGCGTTCGTCCTCTCGATGTACGAAGGCGTGCTCGAGGCGGCCCAGCTGCGGGAGTGGATCGACCACGGCGTGACCGTGGCGGACAAGTACCTGCTCACGTCCGCACCGTTCCTCGCGAACGACCCCCGGCGCGTGAGCGTCGACAGCGTGAGCGCCGCCATCCGCGACTACGAGGGTGTCCCCGAGTGGGACCCGGGCCTGAGCATCGACAGCGCGATGATCGCGGGACCGGGCCCCCGCTTCGTCGTCGAGCCGACGGGCGAGGTGCTCCGACTCGTCTCGAGGCTGTCCGGCGCGCGGCGCCTCGCTTCCTCCGTGGTGAACGGACCCGTCATGGGGACGCCAGGTGAGCCGGCGCTCCTCGTCACGGCGGCCTCGACCGCGCACGGGACCGAGCTGCTCGTCGTGAACGCGAGCCCGAGCCGGTCGCTCCGGGCGCGTGTGGTCCTTCCCGGGTCGCAACGCCCGACCCGGATGGTCGTGTCGCTCGTCGACGGGCCGAGCGCGACCGCGTACAACACGGCGGCACATCCGCACGAGGTCGTAATGACCACGCGGTCCGCACGAGTCGTGCCCGGTGACATCGCCTGGACGTTCCCAGCCCATTCCGTGAGCCTGTTGAGCTTTCGCTAGCGCGGGAACCGCGCGCCACCGGCGGTGGTGTCGGGACCCCGGTCTCGCGAAGGCGGGGATCGTCGCCCCCCTGCACGGCCGCGTGCGGTGGATCGACCGGCACCACACCGCCCTCGCGCCCGTCCCCGTCGGCATCGTGACTTGCTCCGTCGCACGTTGCGCGACCGCGAGCGCGATCGGTCGATATATAATTGACTTGGTCAAGTATTGAGCCGGCAGCTCGGGATGCGGGCGGCTGCCGTGCCGTCGTTCACGCAACCGCTCGGCCCCGCATGCCGGCCGCACCAGGAGCGTGACGAGCACCATGGACGCGAGGGTCGAAGGTCCCACGACGTCGAGGAGCGATCCGAGCGCCGCCGGCGCGCTCGACGAGCGGTTCGCGGAGGTGCTCGTGGGCCACTGGCGGCCGCAGACGGCTGCGCTCCCGTCGAAGGGCGACGTCACGAAGCTCGTGGACGACATCCTCGCGCTCCTCTTCCCCCAGCACGCCGCGGACGCCGCGATCTCCGTCGGCGAGGTCGCAGCGCGCCTCGCCGGCGTTCGCGCCGAGATCGGTCGCGTCCTGTGCGCGGTCGTCACGCGAGGCCGTTCGCAGGAGCTCGCCGAGCGGTTCATGACACTGCTGCCCGGCATCTACGAGCACCTGCTCGCGGACGCCGAGGCGATCGCGGCCGGCGACCCGGCCGCCGAGAGCCTCGACGAGGTCATCGTCGCGTACCCGGGCTTCCTCGCGATCACCGTCCACAGGATCGCGAACGGGCTCCACCGCCTCGGGACGCCGATCCTCCCGCGCCTGCTCGCCGAGATCGCGCACACGCGCACGGGCATCGACATCCACCCCGGCGCGACGATCGGGCGGTCGGTGAGCATCGACCACGGCACCGGGGTCGTGATCGGCGAGAGCGCGGTCATCGGTGACGAGGTGAAGATCTACCAGGGAGTCACGCTCGGAGCGCTCAGTGTCTCGAAGAGCGCCGCGGGAGCCAAGCGGCACCCGACGATCGAGGACCGGGTCGTGCTCTACGCCAACGCGACGGTGCTCGGCGGCGAGACCCGGGTCGGCCACGACAGCGTGATCGGCGGGAACGTCTGGCTCACGACGAGCGTGCCCCCACGCTCGTTCGTCCACAACGTGAGCGAGATGCGCGTCCGGAGTGCCTCGGACCTGCTCGAATCAAGCGAGTACTCGATCTGACGAGGGAGGCCACGTTGCCGTACGAGAGCATCCTTGACACGATCGGGTCGACGCCGCACGTGCGGATCAGGCGGCTGTTCGACCCGCGGGTCGAGGTGTGGGCCAAGCAGGAGCGAGTGAACCCCGGGGGGAGCATCAAGGACCGCATCGCGCTCGGGATGGTCGAGGACGCCGAGAAGGCCGGGCTCATCGGCCCCGGCTCGGTGATCATCGAGCCGACGTCGGGCAACACGGGGATCGGCCTCGCGCTCGTCTGCGCCGTGAAGGGATACCGGCTGATCCTCTGCCTGCCGGAGTCGTTCTCGATCGAGCGTCGCCGGCTCGTCACCGCGTACGGGGCCGAGCTCGAGCTGACGCCGCGCGAGCTCGGCATGAAGGGCGCCATCGCACGGGCGAACGAGCTCCACGCGGAGATCCCGGCGTCCTGGATCCCGATGCAGTTCGAGAACCGTTCGAACGTCGACGCGCACGCGCGCACGACTGCCGAGGAGATCGGCCGCGACTTCCCCGGAGGGCTCGACTACATCGTCACGGGCGTCGGGACCGGTGGGCACATCACCGCGTGCGCGGAGGTGCTGAAGCCGCGCTGGCCGCAGCTGAAGGTCTACGCAGTCGAGCCGGCGCTCTCCCCGGTGCTCTCCGGCGGCGATCCCTCGCCGCACCCGATCCAGGGGATCGGGGCCGGTTTCGTCCCCGGGGTGCTGCGCGGCGAGCTGCTCGACGGCGTCGTCCAGGTGACCGCGGACGACGCTGCGCACTACACGCGGCGGTGCGCGCGCGAGGAGGGCATCCTCGTCGGCGTGTCGTCGGGAGCCGCGCTCGCCGCGGTCGCCCAGACGGTCCCGGAGATG
>Ga0307374_10004354_pt1 | contig 23613 bp, 22 predicted proteins | sample OX3MG_FD_202532 | JGI IMG/M metagenome (GOLD analysis project Ga0307374, IMG submission 202532) | Soil microbial communities from Risofladan, Vaasa, Finland - OX-3 | ecosystem: Environmental > Terrestrial > Soil > Coastal area > Acid sulfate soil | place: Finland: Risofladan, Vaasa | collected... | reverse complement strand
ACCCACCCGCTCGCGGTCACGATCGAGACCGAGGACGGACGCTCGGTGGGACAGATGGCGACCCAGGTGGCCCTCACCCGGCCCGCCGGGATGGCCGTCGGCACCGACCAGCGTGCGGTGCTGGCGCTCGCGCTCAACCTCGTGTTCCCCCTCGCCGGCCCCTACCGGCTGGTCGCTCGCCTCGACGAGATCCGCACCCGCGAGGTGCACTTTCGGGTGCACGATCTTCCCGCGCCCACCCCCGGCGTTGAGGTCCCCCCCACCAACTGAGCGAGCCGGCGCGCCCGCGGGTGCGTCGTCGACCTCGGCCCCGGAGGCGCGCTCGTGGTCGGACCGGGAGCGTTGTCGGGATGGATCCCGGGGCGCAGACGTGCCGGCTCGCCGCCCGGACCTGCGCCCAGCTTCCCGGTGCTGATCGGGTCGAGCTCGGGGACGCGGGGGCGGCCGACATCACCCTGACCGACCGCGACCCTGACAGGGTCACCCGCGCGCAGGCCCTTGAGGGGCTGGGGCCGCTGGCGCCGTCGACTGCGACCGGCCGCCGCTCATCGACTGGGAGCGGGACCCGAGCGACCGGGCCTCCTGCGCAAAGGGAGGCAGGGCACGCGGTCGCTGTGCCTGCATCCGCCCAGCCGGAGCACATTTGGCCGTCGGCCACCGATGCGCGCCGGCGGCTGGCTCGCTGGACCCGGAGCCCACGATCGGACGCGCCGACGATGGCGACGCCGCCCGCCAGCGCGGGCCTGTTGATGCTCTCGCCACGCGCTCGTCTGGAGGATCGGTTCCCCAGCTCAAGCGATCCGCCCCGCCGGGATGGCCGGCGGCCGCGAGACAGGGGGGACGCCAGAGGGTGGCGCCCGGGTGACGCTCCTGTCGCGTCTCTCTCACCCGCCCTGCCGGACATTGACTGGACTCGTCCGTCCATGGTTGACTGCGCCACTCTGCTGCGTGGTCCAGGTGCCCGGGTCCGACCCACCGGGGGAGGTGTGCGATGAACGTTCGGTGGCCACGGAGTCGCCTGTCCGCTTTGGGGGCGAGCGCCGCCCTCGTCGCCGCCGGAATGAGTCTGGGCCAGGTGGTGCTCGCGTCGGGGCGCGCGGCGCCGCCGACCTTCACCGCCTGCCTGTCGCGGGCACACCACACCCTCTACCACGTCACCATTGGGAGATCTGGGCTCCGCTGCGCTCCCCACGACGCGGTGGTGCGGTGGAACCAAGTTGGCCGCTCGGGTCCTGCCGGACCCCAGGGCACACCGGGGATCGCGGGGCCGGCGGGCCTGCCCGGGCCGGCCGGCGCGGTGGGGGCGACGGGCCCCGCGGGGCCCGGTGGACCAGCGGGACCCACCGGGGCGGCAGGGCCGAGCGGAGCGCCGGGGCCGACCGGTCCGGTGGGACCGACAGGGGCGACCGGCCTCCCCGGGGGCGATCCGACTGCAGACGCCTACGTCGCACGGTTCGGGCACAACACCAACCTGGCGGGCGCAGGCAGCGGGGGGGGTGCGGCCTGCACCCTCGGCGATGTGCTGCTCACCGCGGGGGATTCGATCCCCGCCACCGAGGTGGCCGCCAGTGGTCAGCTGCTGTCGATCTCCACCAACGCCGCCCTCTTCGAGCTGCTTGGCACCACCTACGGCGGCAACGGCATGACCACGTTCGCCCTCCCCAACCTCGCCGCGATCGCTCCCAACAACATGACCTACGCCATCTGCACCTCCGGGATCTTCCCCTGAGAGTGGCGGGCAGACGGAGTCCCCGGGGCCCGGATCCGAGATCGTGACCCGCGGCCGTCCGGTGCGCCGTCGCCCGAGCGGCGGGCGGCTGATCTCGGCCCGCCCGAATCCCGGCGGGCGGGCACCGGGGTCGGCGTCAGTCCGGCAGCGGGCTGACCCGGGGGAGGGCCGGGGTGCTTAGGGGCCCTCGGTTCCAGGGGGTGCCCAGCCACGGCAGCGCGAAGAAGTCCAGCCCGAGGTAGCCCGCGACCTGCCAGGCCAGGATCAAAAAGAGCTCCAAGAACAGCAGGATCGGATTGATGCTGACCGTGCCCGCCATCATGTAGTTCATGTTCATGAAGGCCCCTGAGAAGGCGGCGATGCCGGTGAACAGCCCCAGGATGAGGGCGAGTCCCACGGCCAGCTCGCCGAAGGTGACCGCGTAGGACCACACGGCCGTGTGAGGCAGGACCAGATCCCTGAGCAGGCCCGCGTACCATCCCTGCACCGCCGCATGGGCGCCGACGCTCCCCCGGATCGATCCGTCGACAAATCCCCTGAGGGCCGAACCGGCTCCGGTCCCGATCCAGCCCGGCCCCTGCAGCTTCTCGATTGCGGCCGAGAGCCACTGCCAGCCCACATAGACCCGAATCAGAAGCCAGAGCCACCCGAGCCGAACGTCGGCAAACATAAATCGCGCCAGGCGGGGTTCGGGGATCTGCGCGGGGGTGCCCGCCCGTCCCAACAGCGTCGCGAGAGTCCCCGTCACTTCCAACCCCTCCAAGGCCTTTGGCAGCAGACCCACCCGCGGCGATCTGCGATCGGGGTTGGCCCGCCTCGCACCGGCTCCCACTCCACGGTGGCAAGCGGGGGTCGCGGCGTCGGTCCGCTACGGTACTGACCGGCACCCCAGAGCAGCAGCCGTCAATCCGAGCGGGGCCGCCGGATCCGGTGCCGGGGCGATCACAGCAGCGCTGGAGGCGATTGCGACCCGGTGCGGGCGAGCGGCCCGCCACCACGTGGCCCGGAAAGCGGGCTGAGGCCGGCTCGCCCTGGCGCGACGGGGTCCCCTGGGCGAGGGCGCGCCCTCGAGTGCGGACGGCCGCGGCCGAGCCGGTCTCCCGCTCACGGGGAATCGCAGCTGCCCGCACGTGGCCGCCCGCGGTGGCCGAGGGGCGGCCACCCCTGCACGCCCGTCTGCGGTCTCCGCTCGAGGCCGGGGTGCGGGTCGGGAGCGCTGTCGAGCCGGCGCTCCCGGCGACCCTGCCCCAAAGCGTGCCGGGGACAGGATGGCCGATGCCGGAAAGCCGGGCGATCGAACCGCCGAACTGGTGCCGCCAGCAGGATTCGAACCTGCGACCCTGGGCTTAAAAGGCCCCTGCGCTACCCCTGCGCCATGGCGGCAGCGCCGCCAGCCTAGCATCGGCGGGCCACCGTCGCTGCCGGCAGTCCCGCCGGCGCCCCCCGCGCCGGCGCCCCCCGCGCCGCTCTCCCGCCGGCGCGGGGTAGAATCAGGCAAGGGTCGATGGGGGACTCTGCCCAGGTGCGGGCGGCATGTGCCCCGCCAAGGAGCACACCATGTCCGCCGAGACCAACGGTCACGTCGTCACCGGCAGCCCCCGCGTGAAGCGGGGGCTCGCGGAGATGCTGAAGGGCGGCGTCATCATGGATGTCGTCACCCCCGACCAGGCGGAGATCGCGCAGGAGGCGGGCGCGGTCGCGGTGATGGCGCTGGAGCGAGTCCCGGCCGACATCCGCCGCGATGGCGGGGTCGCGCGCATGAGCGACCCGGGCCTGATCAAGGCGATCATCGGCGCCGTCAGCATCCCCGTGATGGCCAAGTGCCGCATCGGTCACCTTGTCGAGGCCCAGATTCTCCAGGCGCTAGGGGTCGACTACATCGACGAGTCCGAGGTCCTTACCCCCGCGGATGAGGAGAACCACGTCGACAAGTGGCCCTTCACGGTGCCCTTCGTCTGCGGGGCGCGCGATCTCGGCGAAGCGCTCCGACGCATCAGCGAGGGGGCGGCGATGATCCGCACCAAGGGCGAGGCCGGCACCGGCAATGTGGTCGAGGCGGTGCGCCACATGCGGGCCGTCAGCCAGGGGATCCGCCGCCTCCAGGGCCTGCGCGACGACGAGCTTCCCGGGGCCGCCAAGGAGCTGGGAGCGTCGTTGGAGCTGGTCCGCGAGGTGAGCCGACTCGGCCGGCTCCCGGTTGTGAACTTCTCCGCCGGGGGTCTGGCCACGCCCGCCGATGCCGCGCTGATGATGCAGCTCGGCTGTGACGGCAACTTCGTCGGGAGCGGGATCTTCAAGAGTGGGGACCCGAAGCGCCGGGCCAAGGCGATCGTCGCCGCCACCACCTACTTTGACAAGCCCGACATGCTGGCGGAGATCTCGGCCGACCTCGGCGAGCCGATGGTCGGGATCGAGATCGCGACGCTCGGCCGTGAGGAGCTGCTGGCCGCGCGGGGGATCTGATCCCGGTGGCGACTCGGCGGGTGGTTGCCCCGCGTGAACCCGGCGGCTCCGCCGGGCGGAGCGCGCCCGACGGGATCACGGTCGGGGTGCTGGCCCTTCAGGGCGACGTGCGCGAGCATCTCGCGATCCTGGGAACGCTGGGGGTGGCGGCGCGTCCGGTCCGGACCGCGGCGGAGCTGGCCGGCTGCGCCGCGCTGGTGCTGCCGGGGGGGGAGAGCAGCACCGTGGCGCGTCTGATAGCGGCCTTCGAGCTGGAGGCGCCGCTCCGCGCCGCCATCCGCGCCGGGGTCAGCTGCCTTGCCACCTGCGCCGGCACGATCCTGCTGGCGCGCACGATCCAGGATGGGCTTCCCGGTCAGCTCGCTCTCGGCGTGCTTGATATCGCGGTCCGCCGCAATGCTTACGGACGCCAACGCGACTCGTTTGAGGCGGATCTCGCCCTTCCTGCGGTCGGCCCCGACCCGGTACCGGTCGTCTTCATCCGGGCCCCCACGATCGAGACGGTCGGCCCCGATGTGGAGGTGCTCGCCCGCCACGACGGCCGGCCGGTGGCGGTCCGGCAGGGACGTCACCTGGCGCTCACCTTTCATCCCGAGATCACAGGCGACCCTCGCCTGCATGCCCTCTTCCTCGCGGGACTGGCTCTCCCGCCCGGACCGGGGACCTGAGGGCGGCCGGAGCCAGATCGCCCCGGCGGGGGGGTCCGCCACCCGCCCGCTGACGCTGATGGTCGGCGAGACCGCCGAGGACGCGTCGGTGACCGACCCGCCCGGTACCCGGGCCCGCCCCCGTCCCATCCCGCAGCGCGGGACCCACGCCGGCCAGGGGGGATCGGGCGCTCCCCCGACCGCGACTGGCGGCGCTCGGGGTGGTCGGGTCGACCGCCGTCCATCGCAGCCGATCCCCCACCGGCGATCCAGCCCCCAGGGGTGGCGGGACCGGCTGACGCCGCGGTGCCGCAGGCATGCACGGGGGTGGCCCCTTCGCCCGGAGCGGGTCGACACACCGTGGCCCTTTCGAAGGGATTCGGGACGCCCCCGAGGCCAGGGCACACGGTCCAGGCCGACGGCACCGGCTCTCTCCCGGTGTGTTCCGGCTGCGTGCTCTACGCCGATATCGGAGACAGCCGACACACGGGCGCCGCCGGCGCGGGGGATTGGGGGGCGCGGGCTTCCCCCCTCGCCGCCGATCGGTGCGCCGCGAGCCGTGGCCGGCGGGCGGGGCGGGACCGCTCTCCCGGCGCGGTCGTGGGCGCGGGCCGCGTCTCTCCCGGGCCACGGCCGGCGAGGCGGCCCGCCTCGGAGGGGCGCGGGGGCGATCGCGTGGGAGGGCCGCCTGGGGCATTCCGTCTCCCCGGCGCGGTGCCGGCGGTGCGCACTCCCGACGCCCGCCCCCAGTCCTCGGGGAGAGTCCGATCTCACCACCGGGGCTGGCCTCGCTCCTTCAGGAGCCGTGCCGGCGGGCGGCGGACCGGTGATCGCCGCCGTGGCCGGCACCAGTGGTTCGCGATCTGGTGGTGGGCCCCGCCCCGGTAGGCGGCTACCGCTCGGCACGGCCCCCGGAACTCCGCACCAAGCCGGCCTCGAAGGCGAAGACCACCGCCTGGACCCGGTCGCGCAGCTCGAGCTTGTCCAAGAGGTGGCCGACGTGGGTCTTGACCGTCGACTCTCCGACGCGGAGGGTCTGCGCGATCTCCGAGTTGGAGAGCCCCCGGGCGACCAGCCGGAGCACCTCCAGCTCCCGTTCGGTGCACGTGCCCACGCGCGGGTCGGCCGCCGCGTCCCGGCGTGGACCATCGGTGAACGCCGCGATCAGCCGGCGGGTCACGCGCGGTGCGAGCAGCGCCTCGCCGGCCGCGACCGTGCGCACCGCGGCGACAATCTGCTCCGCCGGAGCATCCTTGAGGAGGAACCCGCTGGCTCCCGCGCGCAGCGCCCCGTACACCGAGGCGTCGTCGTCAAAGGTGGTGAGGATCAGAACCCGCAGGCCGCTGACGCCCTGGGCGCCGAGCAGGCGCCGGGTCGCCTCGATCCCGTCCGTGCGGGGCATGCGCAGGTCGAGGACGGCCACGTCGGGCCGGAGTCGGCGGCAGCAGACGACCGCCTCCTCGCCATCGGCGGCGGCCCCGATGACCTCGATGTCGGGCTCGGGCTCGAACACCATTCGCAGCCCGGACAGAACCAGCGGCTGATCGTCCGCGATCACCAGCCGAATCATCACCCGGGCTCGAGCGGCAGGATGACGGCGACCCGATAGCCGCCCGCGGCGCCGGGGCCTGCGCGGAGCTGTCCCCCGAAGAGGGCGGCGCGCTGGCGCATTCCGACCAGCCCCCGCCCGCCCCCTCCAGCCGGGCCCGTTCCCCCGCGACCGTCGTCCCGGACGCACAGCTGGAGATCGTCGGGCCGGTAGCGCACCGTGACCCAGGCGGACCGTGCGTCGGCATGCCGCAGGGTGTTGGTGAGTGCCTCCTGAACGATCCGGTAGGCGGACAGCTCCAGGCTGGGAGGCAGCGGGCGCTGGACTCCCTCCACGCTCAGCTGGACCGCGAGCCCGGTCCGGGACACCTGTGTCACCAGCTGGTCGAGGTCACCCAGGCCGGGCTGGGGGGCGAGCCGGTCGTCCGGCGCCGGCGTGCCGGCCAGGTGGAGCAGGCGGCGAACCTCGGTCAGCGCCTGTCTCGCCGAGTCCTCGATCGACCCGAGCAGCGCGGCCGCCCGCTCGGTTGGCTCACCCGTGACCCGTCGCCCCGCCCCCGCCTGCAGCACGATCACGCTGAGGTGGTGCCCAATCGTGTCGTGGAGCTCGCGCGCGATGCGTTCCCGCTCCAGCTCGGCGGCGCGTCGCTCGCCCTCGGCCTGCTCGACCTCCAGCCGGGCGGCGCGCCGCTGCAGCTGGATCACCCGGGCTCGCCGTTGGCGAACGTCATCGCCGAGGATGAAGGCGGCCGCGAACAGCCCGTAGTTGTACGGGATGTCGGACCAGCTGATGTGGCCGGCGGTGTGCCAGCTCGCGGCGAAGTTGAGCGGCAGCGCCAGTGCCACCAGGGCGGCCGCGGCGACGGCCCGGCGGGGCCGGGCGCGCGCGGCCACCTGGAACACGGAGGCCAGCACCGCGAAGGTCACCGGGAAGGGGTTCTGGTAGCCGAGCAGCACGTGGAGCAGGGCGGCCCCGCCGCCGACCGCGAACACCATCAGAGGATGGCGGTGCGCCCACGCCAGCGGCACGGTCGCCGCTGCCACCAGCAGGAGATCGAGCGCACGCCCGTCGGCCGCCGGGCCGGGCTGCACAATCGACAGCGCCTGGGCGCTCCCGGCGACGACGAGGGCCAGCAGGATGCCGGGCCACGACGCTCCCAGCCGCGCGGCCGCGAGCCTGGATTGCACGGCGCCATCCTATCCTCGGTCCCGGGAGCGGGCATCCCCTGGGGGAGCGATCCCTCCTCCGCCTCACGAGGGAGGCCCGCCCATCCCCGGGCGGGATGACCAGGGGGCTGGGGCCCGGGACGATGCCGCCATGCATTCCATCCCTGTCGCCCGATCCCGCTCGACGTCCCCGACCGCAGCCGGCCGGCGCCCGGTCTCCGGTGCCGTGATCGTCGCCGCCCTCGCCCTCGCCGCGGTTCTCGCCCACCTTGCGGTCGCCGGTCGCTACGGCTACTTCCGTGACGAGCTCTACTACCTGGCCGCAGGCCACCACCTCCAGCTCGCCTACGTCGACTTCCCGGTCCTGATCGCCGCGGTCGCCTGGATGCTGGAGCACCTCGGCCTCGATTCGCTGACCGCGATCCACGTCCTGCCCGCGCTCGCGAGCGGCGGCCTGGTGGTGATGACCGGGCTGATCGCCCGCGAGCTCGGGGGCGATCGGTGGGCGCAGGCGCTGGCGGCGACCGCCTCCTTGGTGTGCCTCACCTTCCTCGCCACCGGCTCGATCTTCTCGATGGACGTGTGGGACGAGCTCTGGTGGACGGTGATCGCCTACCTGATCGTCCGCCTGATGCTCCGCGACCGCCCCCGGCTGTGGCTCGCCGTCGGCTTGGTGGCCGGCCTCGGGCTGCTCACCAAGCTGACGATCCTGTTTTTCCTGGGAGCGCTGGGGGTGGGCCTGGTCGCCTCGCCCGCCCGCCGCCAGCTGCGGACGCGCTGGCCCTGGCTGGGCGCCGGCGTGGCGGCCCTCTTCCTCGTTCCCACCTTGGTGTGGGAGGCGCAGCACAGCTGGGCCACCTTTGCCTACTGGCAGGCCTACACCGCGACCCTGGCGAGCCATTCGCCGCTCGGGTTTGCGGCGCAGCAGGCGTACACCATGAACCCCGCCACCGTGCCCCTGTGGCTGGTGGGTGTCGTCGCGCTCGTCCGGGGGCGGTCGGGCGGTGGCCTGCAGCTGCTCGGCTGGGCGTTCTGCCTCCTCTTCGTGGTCTTCAGCGTGACGTCGTCGAAGTCCTACTACCTCGCCCCGGCGTACCCCATGCTGTTCGCCGCCGGCTCGGTGCGGGTGGCGGCCCGGCTGGAGCACGGGGCGCGTCGCTGGCTGCGCCCGGGGCTGCTGGGGCTGCTGCTCGCGAGCGGTGCCGTGCTGGCACCGGTGGCGATGCCGATCCTGTCGCCTCCGGTCTACGCACAGCTCTACGGCTTCCTCGGCACCGACGGGGGCGCCCAGATCCAGCGCGGCGACGCCGCGATCCTGCCCCAGTGGCTCGCCGACCGGTTCGGGTGGTGGCACCTGGCCCGGGTGGTGGGCGCGGTGGCGCGCGGGTTGCCGGCGGCCCAGCGCCGCGACGCCTGCATCTTCGCCGCCAACTACGGGGAGGCGGCCGCGCTGGATCAGTTCGGTCCCGCGCTGGGACTGCCTCCCGCCATCAGCGGCAGCAACAGCTTCTACTTCTGGGGCAAAGGGGATTGCAGCGGAGCCACCGTGCTGCTGGTGGGGGTGAGCCGCCCCGCCGCCCACCGCGCCTTCCGATCCATCACCGCCGGCGCCGTGTCCCGGTGCCGCTACTGCATGCCCCAGGAGGATGGGGTGACGATCCTCGTCGCGCACGCGCCGAGACGGTCGATGGCGGCCCTGTGGCCGAGCACCGAGGCCCTCGGCTGAGCGGCCGGCGGCGACCGCGGGTCGCCCGGCCCGCTCCCCGGCCCGGATCGGACGGTCCGCCTGGCCGGCGGGTCGGACCGGGGCCATCGGGGCCCGACCTTGCGGCCCTCGACCGGGCGCGTGCCCCCTCGGCCCCGAGCCGGGGGTCGCACCCGACGGTGGCGGCGGCGACGCCCCGGTCGCCCCACCGCCGCCGCCCCCGTGGGGGCGGTCAGCCTGCCCCGCGCCCACCCTGCTCCGAACGCGGTCGCGACCGTCACCCGGGCGACTCCGAGCGGCACACTGGTCGAGTGCAGGTTCGCCTCGCCAGCTACCGGGACCTCAGCCAGGTCGACGATCTCTACCGGGCGACTGAACTGAGCGATCCCGAGCTGGGCCGGCGCCTCCAGGGAGCCGGCCCGCAGAGCCCCGTCCCCGGGGCGGCGCTGGCGCGTGCCTGGTACATCCTCACCAAGGGGCTCTCCAGCTTCGTCCCCCTCGCCGACGTGTCGGATCAGCTCTACGTCGCCGAGGACGGCGGCCGGGTGGTCGGCTTCATCCAAGCGGAGCCGGCCCCCGGGGGGCGCGCCTGGCAGGTCCTCAACCTCTGCGTCGCCCCCGGCGAGACCGACGGGGCCGTCGCCGGCCGCCTGCTGGAGCAGCTCTTCGCCGAGGGTCTCGGGCGCGGAGTCCACCGCTTCCTGGTCCGCATCCCGCTCGGTCACCCCCTCGACCCGGCCTTCCGCGCCCAGGGCTTCCGCCCCTACGTGACCGAGCAGATCCGCTTCCGCGAGCTCCCCGCCCCCCCGACCGACGACCCCAGCCCGTGGATGCCCGCCCGACCCCAGGACCTGGTCGGGATCCATTCCCTCTACCTGCGGACCGCCCCGCACGCGGTCGCGGCGGTGGAGGCGCCCTCCTTGAAGCAGTGGCGCGCCACCTTCCAGCTGGGCTGGCTGGCCCGGATCGACGGCCGCGCGGGCGACAGCCGCCACTGGGTGATCGACCGCGGCGCCGGGCCGCTCGCCTGGGCCGGGATCCGACTGCCCGCCCGGGCGCGCCCCTCGCTGGTCGCGGTGCTGCTCGACCCGCAGGAGCCCAACCTGGCGGTGGAGGCGGTCCACAGCCTGCTGAATCAGATCCCCAAGGGCCCCACCTTGTGGGTGCTGCGCCACTACGAGAGCGAACTCACCCGCGCGGTCGCCGCCCGCGGCTTCGAGGTGATCGCGACTCAGCTGCTGATGGTGCGCGACCTGCCGCTGAAGGTGCGCACCCCCGCGCGCTCCCGTCAGCACGCGGTGCTCGCCAAGGCGGCGCTCCCGCTCGCCGGGGCCCGCTCGGCGGCGCGGCCGCTCCCCCCCGCCTGAGCGCGGTACACTCAATTCGTGCTGGGCAGACGGTGCGCCGGACCGCGTCCATCGGTCGCCGCCGCCGGGACGGGGGCATGACGGCACCGTCCCGGGAGGTCCGTCACTGAGCGAGGTGGCGGTGGCTCCGCTCCTGTCGTGGGAAGACGAGCTGGAACTGCTGGTGCGGACGCTCCCACCCCACCTGTACCAGGCGGTGCAGCGACTCCCTCGCGACGCCGGCGAGTTGCTGGAGATCGTTCTCGACCTGGGCCGCGAGCCCGCCGCCCGCCTCGATCGCGCCGAGGTGCTGCTGGGACCGGACCCGGTCACCCGCGCCGATCTGGAGGTGGTGAGCAGCCGGGTGGGCGCCTTCGGCGGAGACAATCGCGCCGGGATCGAGCGCACCCTGCACCGCATCAGCGCCATCCGCAACCGCGAGGGACGGATCGTCGGGCTCACCTGCCGTGTCGGTCGGGCCATCACTGGACGGGTGGAGATCATCCGCGACATCGTCGTCGCGGGTCACAGCCTGCTGCTGCTGGGCAAGCCTGGAATCGGCAAGACCACGATGCTGCGCGAGGTCGCGCGCATCCTCGCCGACGAGTGTCATCGCCGGGTGGTGATCGTCGACACCAGCAACGAGATCGCGGGCGATGGCGACATCCCGCACCCCGGGATCGGCCGGGCCCGGCGGATGCAGGTGACCACTCCCGCGCAGCAGCACGCGGTGATGATCGAGGCGGTCGAGAACCACATGCCCGAGGTCATCATCATCGACGAGATCGGCACCGAGCTGGAGGCCCAGGCGGCGCGCACCATCGCCGAGCGCGGGGTCCAGCTGGTGGGCACCGCCCACGGCAACACCCTCGACAATCTGCTCGTGAACCCGACTCTCAACGACCTCCTGGGGGGCATCCAGAGCGTCACCCTCTCGGACGAGGAGGCGCGCCGACGCGGGACCCAGAAGTCGGTGCTGGAACGCAAGGCGCCGCCCACCTTCGACGTGCTGGTGGAGATCGTGGACCGGCGCCAGGTCGCGGTCCATCTGCCGCTCGCCGATGTCGTGGACGATGTCCTGCGCGGTCGTGCGCGGCGCGCCCAGCTGCGCGACCTTCGGGCCGACGGCAGCGTCGAGACCAAGCTGGCGCCTCCACCGGCGTTCGACGATCGCGGCGCCCGCGACCTGTTCGAGCGCGGCTGGCGGGAGGCGAGCCCGGCCGTCGACTCCAGCGGGGACGTGGTCGAGCGCTGGGCCCGCGAGCAGGGCGATCGCGCGCTCGCCGGGCGGCTCACCCCCGAGCGGAGCTGGCGCGACCGCCGCGAGGGCGACCCCGGCGGGAGCACGGCCCGGGCCCGGCGACCCGCCAGCCTGGCTGACCTCGGTCCCGGCCGGGCCGCCGCCGGCAGCGCGGTCAGCGTGTTTCCCTACGGGGTCTCGCGCACCTACCTGGAACAGGCCATCCGCGAGCTCGGGGTGCCGCTGCGGATCCAGCACCACGTCGATGATGCCGACATGGTGCTGACGCTGAAGAACTACTACCGGCGCAAGGACTCGCCCCTGCGCGCCGCCGAGGCCGAGGGGGTCCCGATCTCCGTACTGCGCAGCAACACCGTGGCCCAGATCCGCGAGCTGCTCGGGCGTCTCTACGAGGTGGAGGCGCCCGACCCCACCGACGCGGCGCTGCGCGAGGTGCGGGCCGCGATCGAGCGGGCCCGGCTGGGCGAGGTGGTGGAGCTGGCCCCGCAGAACGCGTATGTCCGCCGCCTTCAGCACCAGCTGGTGGAGCAGCACGACCTGGTGGCCCGCTCCACCGGCAAGGATCCGCGCCGCCGCCTGCGCGTCTATGGCCCCGCGGCCTCCTGAGCAGCGGCGCCACCCAGCCGGCCGGGGGACCCTCGGGCCGCCGCCGGCCGCGTCGGTCCTCCCGCGCGGTCGCGCCCGTCGATCGGGCGGAGTCACCCCTCTCCCGGGGCCCGCGGCGGAGGGCGACCCGGCGGCGCGCCCGCGCGCACCAGCCCCGGCGGTCGGGCCGACCGCGGTCCTGACGGCGCCCCGTCGACCCCGGGTCAGACCGACCCGGGCGGGTGTCCCTCACGGCCGGCGTAGGCGAGCGCAGCGGCGCGCGTGGCGCAGCCCTTCAACTCCACGACTCGACCCTCGGCGAGCGTGATGACCAGGTAGCGCACCCCGTCCTCCAGCGCGAACGGGGGGTCGCGGGCGGGATCCGGGCGGAAGCCCACCAACCACCGCGCCCCCGACCTCCAGCGCCGTCTCCAGCTGCCCGTAGGGACCGTGGGCCCCCTGCCGTCACAGCACGTCGAGGATGGCCTCCCTGCCCTGGCAGTTCCAGGGGCCGTCCTCGACCGCCCGCCAGCGCGCGTCGGCGGCCAGGCGGCCCTCCACCGTGGCCAGATCGCGGCGCGCGAACGCCCCCCACAGCTCGCGCACCAAGGTGACGGTGGCGCCCGCGTCCGCGGGGGGAGTATGGCACCGCCCGGGGCACGGTCGGGGCGCCCTGGCGGGGGCCGGCTCCGCGCCCGGTCTCGACCGTGGCGCTCTGGGTCGGCACCCGATCAAACAGGGCGGGCTGGAGCCGCTCCGCATCGGTTGCGACCCCTGCTCAGCGGAGGACGACCGCCGGCGCTCGGTGCGATGCCGTCGCGAGGGACCGGTCGCGTCGCGCGGAGTCTGCTGCTGAGGGGCGGCGCGCCCTGTAGTGGTTCAAGGACTCTGTCCGCCCACCAGTTCAGCGACTTTGTCATGGGGGTCGTGGGAGCGGTGACCGCCCAGGGTGGATCAGAGGTGGCTTCCAGAGACCCCTACGGCTGGTCGGGTGAATGGGTGGGCTTGGGGGGCATGAGGCGGCCTGGGAGTGGCGGTTCCGGCTTGGGGAGAGTTCCCAGGCGCAGGGGGCCCGGGCGGCAGGCTGTCCTGGGCGCAGGTGGCCAGGCAGCGGCCCTCGTGGAAGGCGCCTAGGGTGCCGTCGAAGTGCTGCTGGACCCAGGAGCCGGGCCCGGGCCTGGGTCCTGGGCCCGAGCCTGGGGATGTCGATCACCTGAGAGCCGAACCTCACGGTGTGGTCGAGGGCCACGACCCGGTGGAACGTGAAGCAGAAGAGGGCGTCTGGGTCCCGGGGTCGCGGCCGCCAGGCGGGTGATGGGTCCTGGGCGGGAAGGGCGAAGCGGCGGTGGTGGCGGACGAGGTGTTTGGCGAGGAGCACGTTGGCCGCATCCAGGGTGGCCACGCCCTGAAGGCGCCACTCACTGCAGAGGCGGTCCTGGAGGGTACCCCAGAGACGCTCGATGCGGCCCGTGGCCTGAGGGGAGCGGGCCAGGATGAGCTCCGCCTCGAGCTCGTCAAGGAGGCGCCCCATCGGAGTCGGCTGGCGTCGGCCGGCCAGACGCTCCTCCCGGCCGGGCTCCTGTTTGCGGGTCTTCACGAAGATGCCGTGTCGATCGGAGTACATGGCCAGGGGCACGCCCTTGCGCACCACGACCTGGCGCAGCATCAGGACGTACGCTTGGGCGTCTTCCTGCTCCCGGAAGGTCGCTGCGGGGACCTGCCCGGTGGCATCATCGATTCCGCCCACCCGGGTCATGTACGGACCGCGGCCCTCCACCCAATCGTGGCGACTGCCGTCGACCTGGAGCCGGGTCCCTTCCTGGGCCATCCGGTCTCGACGGTGGTGGGCCCGGGCTGACCGCCTGGTCCTCGGGGTGGCCACCCCGGCCTGGCGGAGCAGTCGGTGCCCTGTGGGCCGGCAGAGGAACATCCCTTCGCGCTCAGCGAGCATCTCCGGTCAGGTGCTGCTGATTGAAGCCCACGTAGGGGCCGGTGGCCCGTTCCACCACCCTGCGTGCCACTCCGCAATCCACCGCGTTCACAGGACGCTGCCCTCGATAGCCGTGCACCAGGGCCTCGGCACCCTCTTTGCGGTACCGGTCCCGAAGTCGTTGGAGCTGGCGCGAGCCCACTCCCAGCCGCAGAGCCGCCTGCTCCGGACGGAACACTCCAGCCTCCACCTGATTCAGCTCCAGTGCTCGCCTCCGGTCACCCAAGCTCAAGGTGATCCTGTCCTTCATGACCGGACAGAATCGCTGAACTCCAACATGAGGGGCGGCGCGCCCTTGACAGCGCGGCATCGCCGGCCTACCGTTCGGTGAAGCTTGCACTCGTGTAGGAAGGGGAGGTCTACTGTGAGATTGCCGTACCGACTCGCCCGCCCGCTGGTCGCCGCTGCGGCGGTGCTCGTGGCCGCAGTGGGTGGGGCCTCTGCCGTCACCGCGGGCAATCTGGTCCACCCCAACACCGGCTCCCGGATCTCACCGCCCGCCATCGGCGTGGCCGGGCAGCTGCGGATCTGCTCCGACATCGTCTCCCCCCCGCTCGAGTACTACAGCGCTGGCCACGTCCCCACCGGATCCGACGTGCAGATTGGCAATGCCATCGCTGGTCGGCTGAAGCTCAAGGCGATCTGGCTGGAAACTCAGTTCAGCGGGATTATCCCGGCTCTGCTTGCCGGGCACTGCGACGTCATCATCTCGCAGCTCTTCATCAAGCCGGCGCGCGAGCGGGTGGTCAACTTCCTCCCGTACATGTATTCGGGTGAATCGATCGTGGTCAAGCACGGCAATCCCGACCACATCACCGGCCTTAACGATTCCCTGTGTGGCAAGACCGTGGCGACCACGATTGGCACCACCGCCGGTCTCGACATCACCACCCAGAGCGCCAGCTGCACCCAGGCCGGCAAGCAGCCGATCCGGCCCCTGCTCTACCAGGACGACATCCAAGCGCTCGAGCAGCTGGCCCTGGGCCGGGCCCAGGCTTACGCCACCACGACGGAGACGGCCGCCTACTACATGGGCAAGGCCGCCGGCACGTACGAGTTCGCGGGGCATCCCTTCGGCCGCATCCTCACCGGGATTGCGATGCGCAAGGGCGATCCTGTGCTGCTGCATGCGATGACCGCGGCCTTCGACGCCCTCAAGCACAGCGGCCGTTACAACGTCATCATGTCGCGGTGGGGGCTGCACTTCGACGAGCTCCAGTACGGCGTGTCGGGAACCGCCTGAGGCGGGCCAGTCGGGTGCCGGTCGACCTCCTCGGCGAGGTTGACCGGCACACCGCCGCTCATGGGGATGGATGGTGGCAACCCCGCTCCTCAGCGTGGCCGGGAGCAACCCGGCCGGGCTCAATTTCGACTGGGCCTTCTTCTGGCATGCCCTGGTTCGGCCCAACTCCTCGTTCCTCCTGGGGTTCGCCACCACCATCTACATCTCCATCATCGCCATGGCCCTCGCGATTGTGGTGGGGCTCCTGCTCGCGCTCGGCCGGCGCTCGCGGCTCTGGCCGGTGCGCGTGTTCGTCAGCCTCTACATCTGGGTCGTGCGGGGAACGCCCCTGCTGGTCCAGCTGGTCATCGTCTATGACGGCTTCTCCGCGATGCGACTCTTCTCCTTCAGCGACGTCACCGTGCTTGGAATCGACATCCAGGGGGTGGTCCAGGCCGGCATCGTGACCCTGGCCCTCAACGAGGCGGCGTACATGGCGGAGATCATCCGCGCCGGGATCGCCTCGGTGGGGGTGGGACAGTCGGAGGCGGGGCTGTCCCTGGGCATGACGCCGGGTCAGGTGATGCGTCGGATCGTGCTGCCCCAAGCGGTGCGCCTGATCGTGCCCCCGCTCGGCAACGACTTCAACGCCATGATGAAGAGCACGTCTCTGCTTGCCACGATCGGGGTCTCCGAGCTCTTCCTCAACGCCGAAGAGATCAACTCGCTGACCTTTCGCACATTCGAGATCTACAGTGTCGCCGCGCTCTACTACCTCTTCCTCACCACGGTGTGGACGCTGGTCCAGTCGACCATCGAGGCTCGGCTTCAGAGCCAGCTGGGGATACCGCGGCCGCCGACCTTCCGCCAGCGGCTGCTCGGCACCGGCTGGCGTCCCGCGGGCGGGCGCGTGCGGGATTCGGCGTGAGCCCGGAGGGGGAGGAGAAAGGGGCGTCCGCGGGGGCGCCCGGGTCGCCGACGCGACCCGGCGCAGCGGCGGCGGTGGCCGCCACCGCTGTCGTCAAGCGGTTCGGGGCGCTGGAGGTTCTCCGGGGGGTGTCCCTCGAGGTGGCTCGCGGCGAGGTGGTCGTGATCATCGGACCCTCCGGATCCGGCAAGACAACCTTCCTGCGCTGCATCAATCATCTTGAGAAGGTCGACAGCGGCCGGATCTGTGTCAACGGTCAGCTGATCGGCTACCGCGAGCGCGCCGACGGCCGTCTCCGAGAGGCCTCGCGCCGCCAGATCGCCGAGCGCCGGGCCGAGATCGGATTCGTGTTCCAAAGCTTCAACCTGTTCCCCCACATGACCGCGCTGATGAACGTGGCGTGCGGACCCCTGCGGGTCAAGCGGATGCCCCGCCAGCGGAGCCTGGACGAGGCGGCTGCGCTCCTCGAGCGGGTGGGCCTCGCCGACAAGCTGGAGGCGCGACCCCTGCAGCTCTCGGGGGGCCAGCAGCAGCGGGTGGCGATCGCGCGCGCGCTCGCCATGAGGCCGAGCGTGATGCTCTTCGATGAGGCGACCAGCGCCCTCGATCCCGAGATGGTGGGAGAGGTGCTGGCGGTGATGCGCGAGCTGGCCACCGGAGGGATGACCATGATCGTGGTTACCCATGAAATGGGGTTCGCCGCCGAGGTCGCCGACCGGCTGGTGATGATGGACAACGGCCAGATCGTGGAGGAGGGACCTCCCCGCCAGATGTTCGCCGCGGCTGCCCAGGCACGCACCCGCGAGTTTCTCTCCAAGGTGCTGTAGCCGGGCACGGTCGCAGGTGCGCCCGGCCGCCCTTCCCGCCTCCGGGCAATCGGCGTGGTGCGGGGTGGGGCTCGTCCCGCGGGGGCGGCGGGACGGCCTGCCGCTCCATCCGCCGCCCAGGCGGACCGGCTGAACCGGACCGCGTCCAGCTGTGGGGCGGGCACCGACGGGACCCGACCGGCGTCCGATCGGGGCTCGCGGTGGCGGCCGGAGCGGTGCCCAGGAGCTCGCCGTCTCCGAGCCAGCCGCCGCCCTCCGCCGGAGCGCGCCGGGCCGGCCGACGGTGGGGTCGGCGTCAGCCCCGGGGGGCTCGCCGCTCGACTCCCGCCCGCAGCCGGCACGGCCCTCCCCCGCCAGTCGGCGGCGATCCTGAGGTGGCGCCTTTGACCCCATGGCGAGGTGGTCCGTTGTGCGCGTGTGCGGCGGGCGCTGATCGGCGTCCGCTCGCCCCAATCCCCGATGATGGCCGGACCGTGCCCCGCCCTCCCCAATCGCCCGCGTGAGCCCCCCCCGCCCCGGCTTCTTCGTCAGCCTGGAGGGGCTCGACGGCGCCGGCAAGAGCACCCAGGCCGCCAGCCTGACGGCCGCCCTGCGCAGTGTGCACCGTGATGTCGTCTCGATCCGAGAGCCCGGTGGCACTGAGCTCGGCGAGCTGATCCGCACAGTCCTGCTGGAGACCCCGCTGGGAACCGCGCCGACGCCGCTGGCGGAGGCGGCGCTGTTTCTCGCTGCCCGGGTCCAGCTGCTCATGGAGGTGATCGCTCCCGCGCTGGCCCGGGGCGCAGTGGTGGTGGCGGACCGCTACCTGGACTCGTCCCTCGTCTACCAGGGCCTGGCGCGCGGGATCGACCCCGAGCTGATCCTCGGCCTCCACCGCCTCTGCGGGGCCGACCGCCTCCCCGATCTCACCATTCTGCTCGACCTGCCCCAGCGCCGCGCCGCCGAGCGTCTCGGCCAGGGGTTGCCCCTGGACCGGATCGAGCAGGCGCTCGCCGGACGCGAGAGTGTGCTGCGGGAGGGATTTTGGGAGCTGGCCCGCCGGTTCCCCGAGCGGGTGGTCGTGGTCGATGCCGACCGAGCCCCGGAGCTGGTGGCGCGGCGGTGTGTCGAGCTGGTCAGCTGTCGACTGGCCCCGGCGATGGCGCCGTGAAGATGGTGCTCGCGGTGGTGCACGAGCACGACGCGGTGCGTGCGGTCGAGACGCTCGCCGCGCGCGGATTCGGGGTCACCAAGCTCGCCAGCGAGGGCGGATTCCTGCAGCAGCGCAACGTGGTCCTGCTGATCGCGGTGGACGACCTCGAGGTCGACGCCGTGGTCGCCACCGTGCGCAGCGCGGGACGCTCTCGCCATGAGAGCGTCCCCGAGCCGTCGCCGCCGACGGAGGCGGCGCCCGCCGCGGTGGAGGTGGAGGTTGGCCGCGCCACCTTGTTCGTCCTTGGCCTCGATCGCGTCGAGCGCCTCTGACCCGGTCCGCCCCGCCAGTGGGCCCCCCGTATACTCGGCGCGTGCAGCCAGGGCGAGGGCCGACCCGCCCCGTGCCCGGGGTCCGATGATGGACCCGCAGGCGGCCGAGGCGAGCGCTGCCCTCCACCGGGTGGTGGACGCGGTGGGGACCGTCATCGTCGGCGACCGGAGCCAGATCGAGCTCTGCGCGATCGCGTGGCTCTGCGGCGGGCACGTCCTGATCGAGGACGTGCCCGGCGTCGGCAAGACCATGCTGGCCAAGGCCCTCGCCGGGGCCACCGGGTGCCAGTTCGACCGAGTCCAATTCACCCCCGACCTGCTTCCCAGCGATATCACCGGGGTCAACATCTACAACCCCAGCCGGGGGGCATTCGAGTTCCGCCGGGGACCGGTCTTCACCCAGATCCTGCTCGCGGACGAGATCAATCGCGCGACGCCCAAGACCCAGTCGGCACTGCTCGAGGCGATGGAGGAGGGCCAGGTCACCGTCGACGGCACCACCCACGCGCTCCCCCAGCCGTTCGTCGTGCTCGCCACCCAGAACCCGATCGAGTACGCGGGCACCTTTCCTCTGCCCGAGGCGCAGGTGGACCGCTTCCTCATCCGGGTCAGCCTCGGGTACTTAGACCTGGCGGGCGAGATCCAGATCCTCGACCGCTTCGAGCGCGGCTCCCCGCTCGCCCAGATCGAGCCCCAGGTGTCGGCGGACCAGCTGCCCCGTCTGCGCCGGGCGCTGCCGACGGTGCATGTCGACCCATCCCTGCAGGCTTACCTGGTCCGCGTCGTCCAGCGCACCCGCTCCCACCCCGAGCTGGCCCTGGGCGCCAGCCCGAGGGCCAGCCTCGGACTGCTTCACGCCGCCCGCGGCCTGGCCCTGGTGCGCGGCCGTGACTACGTCATCCCCGACGACATCAAGGAGCTGGCCCCCGCGGTCCTGCTCCACCGGCTCGTGCTGCGCGCGGCTGCCGAGCTGCGCGGCAGCGCGGCCGCGGACGTCCTCGCCGAGGTCCTGGACACCGAGCCGGTGCCGGCGCTCGGCCAGCGCGTCGCGGGCTGACCGCAACCGGCAGAAGGCCCCTGCATGTCTCGCACCCCCGTGCTGGCGGTCCTCGTGGTCACGGGCTTCTTCGCGTACATCACCGGCGTCCGGCTCGCCTTCGTCGTGGTCTACGCCACCGCCCTGCTGCTGCTGCTCGCCGCCGCCTGGAGTTGGTGGGCCGCGCGCCACCTCATCCTGACCCGAACCAGCCCCGTTGGCCCGTTCGTGGCCGGGGCCAGCTTCTCCGAGACCTTCCGGGTCGAGAACCGCTCGCTGCTTCCGCTGGCGGCGGTGGAGGTTCGCGATCGCTCGCGTCTGCCCGGCTACCATCCCGGGCGGGCCATGACCCTCGGCCCCAGAGGCGTGCGCGAGTGGGAGACGGCGGGGCGATTCGCGCTGCGGGGGCGTCACCAGCTGGGACCGACGGAGGTCCATCTCTCCGATCCGTTCGGACTGTTCCCCAAGCTGGTGCGGGTGGAGACCCTGACCCCGGTCCTGGTGTATCCGCCGGTCCACCCGATCCGGGCGCTCTGGGCGCGTACGGCCCGCACTGGACGCGACGCTCCCCGCGGCGCTCATCCCCATGATCGTCCCCCCAGCGTCGCGGGCACGCGCGAGCACGATCCCGGCGACGGCCTGAACCGGATCCACTGGCTGGAGTCGGCCCGCCGGGGCCGCCTGATCAGCCGCCTGTTCGACGCGGACCAGGGCACCGATCTGCTGGTGGCGCTCGATTGCGAGGCCGGGGTGCACGCGGGCGCTCTGCCGGACACCTCGTTCGAGGTCGCCGTCAGCCTGGTCGCGTCGGTGGTCCACCTGGCGATCCGCCAGGGACGCCAGGTGGAGCTGGTCGCCAACGACCGTGCCGGCAGTCGGGTCGCCGCGGGCGCAGGCCCCGCCCACGACCAGCGCCTGCGCGAGTGGCTCGCGCTGGTCGCGGACGACGGACACACCAGCCTCGCCACCCTGCTCACTCGCCACCTGCCCAGCTGGCGGGGCCGGGGGCCGGTGGTTGTGGTCACGGGTGCCCCCGACCTCCGCTGGGTCGAGGCGGTCGCGGCCCACAGTGCCAGCGGGGACCGGCCTCTCGCCATCTACGTCGACCCGGCCACCTTCGGCGGACCCCGGGAGCCGCTGCGCGTCCCGGCACGGTGGCGGCTGGTGGTGGACCTCTGGCTGGTTCATCGGGGCGACGACCTGGCCACTGTGGGGGAGGCGGGGGCACGTGCTGTCGGCTGACGCCGCCCTCGCCGGGCTGATCGGGCTGTGCGGGCTCGGGGCGCTCGCCGCCCTCCGGGCCGGCCGGCCCTCTGGGGCGGACCGGATCGCGGCGGCGGTGACCCTCGCCCTCGCCCTCGCCCTGGCCCTGGCGGTCGCGGCCAGCCTCGCGGGCACCGTGCTGCGCGGCCACGGGCCGGGGGCGGGGCTCGCGGCCGCGATCGGCGTGCTGGCGGTTGCCGCGACCGCGGCGTGGCGCCGGCGCGCGGCCGCCGCTGCCCTGGCGCTGGTGCCGATGACCGCCGCCGCCCTGCTGCTCGCGCCCGCGCTCCCGGGCGCCTCGGGCGCCGGACTCGGCGCGCTGCTGGGCGGCGGCCACCCGGTCCCGGCGCAGGCGTACGGGCTGGAGCTTCTCTGCCTCGCGGTCGGGGGCTGGGTGGGATGGTGGGCGGTGCGCGACCGGCGCGGGCTGGTCGCCGCGGGGGCTGCCGCCGTGGTCGTGGTGGCCGACCTCGTGAACGTCCCCGGCGGACGCGTCGCCGCCGCCTTCTGGCCGGTCTGCGGCGCGGTGGCGGCCGGGCTGACCCTGGTCGGGTGGAGCCACGCGGAGCGGGTCCGCTCCGGCTGGCGGGCGCAGCAGGTGACGATGCTGACGGGGGGGCGCCGCCGTGCCGGACCGGCCGTGACCCTGGGCGCGATCGCGCTCACCGGGGCCGCGGTGGCCCTGCCCCCGCTCAACCTCGTCAACTTCAGCGGCCGCTTCTTCCAGTACGGCGCTCCGAGCGGCTCCCAGCGCGGCCCGGCTCGGTCCGCCGATGTCGTCGGGTACTCGGAGTCGGTGGTCCCCGGCGGTCCGCTGCGCTCGATCCAGACACCGCTGCTCACCTACACCACCACCGCGCCCGGCCGCGCCGTCTACCTGCGCGGGGTGGTGCTCGACCGGTTCGTGCAGGGAGACTGGTACCCGGGGGGATCCTCGCGCCATACCGCCGGCCCCGCCCCGCATCTGCGGAGGCTCGCCGGGCGGCTGGCTCGCAGGGGTCCCCGCCTGCGGGACCGCCGCACCATCCGGCTCACCGTCCGGCTGCTGGGGACGGGCCCTGGTCAGCTCGTCGACCTGCTCTATCCCGGGGTCCCCGCCGACCTGCCCGCCTCCGCCACGCCGCTGGTGGTGCGCGCCCAGCGGGCGCGGGGTGGGCTGGTCGAGGTGACCGCGGTGCAGCCCGAGGGCGGCCTCGCGCGGGTGGCGGGCACCCGGCCGGTGACCACCCTCGGCACCATCTCCACCGCCCCGGCGGCCCAGCTCCGCCGCGCCGGGACCCGCTATCCCACGTTCGTCGGGCGCGATGCCCGCCTGCCGGCCTCGGACGGCTCCCAGGCGGCGATCCTGCGCCGGATCGCGCGCGGCATGACCCGGGGGGCGCGCGATCCCTACGACCAGGCACTCGACATCCAGAACGCCCTGCGCACCGAGGAGTCCTACACCCTCTCGCCGCCGCTCACCCCGGTGGGCACCTGGCCGATCCTGTACTTCCTGCAGGTGAGCCACCTCGGATACTGTCAGTACTTCGCCTCGTCGATGGGGGCGCTCCTGCGCGCGCTAGGCGTGCCGACACGGCTGGTCAACGGATTCGGTCCGGGGGAGGAGGGCCTGACCCCGGGGGGCGCCCGTCTGATCACCGCCGCCGACGCCCACACCTGGGTTGAGGTCTACTTCCCCGGCTATGGCTGGATCGGGTTCGAGCCGACTCCCGACGGCTTCTATCGCGGTCGGGGCGAGCTGGCGGCGGTGACCGCCCCGCCGGTGCAGGTGCACACCCACCCGATCGCCCCGGTGGGCACCCGCCCCAACAGCCACCTCAGGCCGCCGCCCCGGGTGCCCGGGCGCCCGGGGCCGTCGCGGTGGGCCGCCCGGGCGGCGGCCGCCGCCTGGGCGGTGCTCGCGCTGCTGGTGCTGCTGGGGGTGGGGGTCGATCAGGCCCTGCGGAGACGGGTGCGTGGCCCCCGGGCCGTCCGCCGCCGGCTGACCCTTGTGTGCTGGGTGGCGCGCCGGGAGCGGGGCCGGGCCCGCACCCTGCACCAGCTGCTCGCCACCTGCGCCGACGCCTGCGACCTGGCCGAGGGGACGCGGGCGCACCGGGCGCTGGTCGACCTGGTCGGGCTCTGCGATCGGGCCGCCTTCGCCGCCGGAGTGACAGCCCAGGTGGGCACGGCTGAGTGGCAGGCCGCCTGGTCGCCGGTGGGTGCCGCCTACCGCGGGCTGCTCTGGCGGGCGTGGCGGTCACGCCACCGCCCGGCCCCGCCCCGGCCGGCGCCGGCTGGGACAGGGGGATGAGCGACGCGGCCGAGGCCGGCCTGCGGCTGACCACCCTCGGCACCGGGTCCGCCTTCGCCGGCATCGGCCACAACGCCGCCGCCTGTGTCGACGGCCGACTCCTGCTCGACTGCGGCGCCCCGGTGCTGACCCTGATGCC
>Ga0307374_10004353_pt1 | contig 23614 bp, 28 predicted proteins | sample OX3MG_FD_202532 | JGI IMG/M metagenome (GOLD analysis project Ga0307374, IMG submission 202532) | Soil microbial communities from Risofladan, Vaasa, Finland - OX-3 | ecosystem: Environmental > Terrestrial > Soil > Coastal area > Acid sulfate soil | place: Finland: Risofladan, Vaasa | collected... | reverse complement strand
GGAATCCTTGAATAGCACCTCGGCGCTTGCTCTTGACCCTCTCGAGATCGAAGTCAGTCCTCATGGACCTCAACCGCGCCGCCTTCACGACTTCGGAAGAGGGTTTTTCATCAGCCTGCTAGTGCTCTGTCGCCGATTTGATCTGGGAGAGGGTGGCGCGGGAGCGCTCTACCTTCTCGATGATTTCGGCGGCGTGGGTATGCCAGACGAAAGGCGCGGGGGCGTCGTTCCAATGCTTGACCCACTTCTCGATGGCTGTCTTCAGCAGGGTGGACGCCAGCGGCGTAATCGCTTGTCGGTGTGCTCCTTGAACCAGCGTATTTCACAGACAGACCACTAGGTCCTATGGGTGCTGACAAAGTCGAGCTCTCGCGAGAGGGGCGCACAATCGTTGTTCGCAAAGGCAACGCTGTGCTGCGGCCCGTAGCGCCATGGACTGAAACCGTCCACGCCCTTCTTCGCCATCTTGAGGCGGTCGGGTTTGCCGGTTCACCCAGGGTCATCGGAGATGGTTACGACCACGAGGGAAACGAGACAGTCGGCTATATCAGTGGACGATCAGTACATCCGCATGCTTGGAGCGATTCCGGGATTACTGGGGTCGGCGAGGTCCTGCGAGAGTTTCATCATGCAGCTTCCAGCTTCGAGCCTAGAGAGCCAGCCATCTGGCAGCCGTGGTACTTCCGCAGCACCGCGCGAGATGCCATCATCGGGCACTGCGACACCGGGCCGTGGAACATAGTGGCGAGAGATGGGCTGCCAGTAGCGTTCGTCGACTGGGAGTACGCCGGTCCTACAAGCCGCTGGGATGACGTCGCCCAAGCTGCGTGGCTAAACGCCCAGTTGCATGACGACGACATCGCTGAGCGCCAAGGTCTTCCCGGCATCGATACCCGTGCGCGGCAGCTGCGCTACTTTCTCGACGGCTATCGATTATCCAAGCGAGATCGCAATGGGTTTGTCAACCGGATCATTGACTATGCGATTCGGGATAGCGCAAAAGAGGCGATTGAATCCAGCGTTACACCCGACTCAACAGACGCCGCGCCGCTTTGGGCAATCGCTTGGCGAGCACGATCGGCTTCGTGGATGATCCGCCACCGCACCCTGCTTCAAAGAGCGGTGGACACCTAAAAGCCGGCACTGCTTTCATCCGCCTGACATAAGACCTCAGCCAGATCCGCAGGAGAATCAGATATAGGCCGATCCGGGCGCAGGGCAATATGTTCCCCGCCCTTGGTTTTCGCTTGACTATCGGGATCGAAATGGCGCATTCAGGCCGCCCCTTCGAGTCGGCGAGTTGTACGGGTGGGACCGGTTTCCCTCCGGGACGTGGACGACCGACGCCCCCAAACGCATTGTCTCTGTCAGGGTGGCTCAGGGGCAGGGCGTTGGCGGCGAGCATGCCGTTGCTGTCGGGCTGGGAGGCGGAGTTGGAGTCGGAGCCGGACTCGCCGTCGGAGTCGGGGGCGGCTTCGCGAGCACCGGGCCGGTGCCCGGGTTCGGCGGGACCACGAAAGCCGGCGGCTTCGGAGTTGGGTTCGGTGGGTTGTCGCCCGGCAAGCGAGGGATGTTGGTGACTCCGACCAGATACCAACTGCGGTTGGTGGCGCCTTCGACGACATCCGCTGGCTTGCTGTACCAGAGGTTCCCTGGCACCCCGGCCAGCGCATCGTCTATGAACGTGTGCAGACCCGGCGTGGCGACGAAGACGCCGTCAGAGCCGTAGTCCATGTAGTGGTTGATGCCGAGGATGTCGCCGAGCCATAATCCCGCGGCGATGGTGGGGGTGAACATGATCGTGTCCGCGTCTTTGAAGTTGTCTGTGGTCCCGGTCTTGGCGGCCACGATCCGATTCGAGAAGTGAAGGGGACTGTTGCAGCCAAAGATCAGGCAACGGTTCTGATCGTCGGACATGATCTGGGCCATGATGAACGCCACCCCGGGGTCGACCGCCTGACGAGCGCGCTGGTCTGGATGATCCAGGTAGAGGACTTTGCCCTGTGAGTCGGTCACCGAGAGGATCGCTTGAGGCGTGTGGTAGACGCCCATGTCGGCGTAAGTCGCGATGCCGCTGACATGCTCGAGGAGCGTGATCGGGTAGCCACCCAGGGTAAGGCTCGGACCGTACTCGGCGGCGGGCGCCAGCGGGTTGTAGCTGCCGTCGCGATTGATATACCGCGGATCCACGCCGAGATTGCGCATCCAGTCGAGCACGGCGGGCACGCCGATCGACAGTTCAACCTTGACCGAGCCGATGTTGAGCGAGTTGCCCATGATCTCCTTCAAGGGAAGAACACCGTGCGACCTGTTGTCATAGTTGTAGAACTTGGTGGTTGAGCAGCAGTCCTTGTAAATAAACGGGCTCGGGCCGTCGTACACGGGTGTGTCGACCGTCGCGGCCCTGGCGTTGATCACGGCGCCGTAGGTATAGGGCTTCATCGACGAGCCCATGTTGCGAGGGATGGTCGTGTAGTTGATCTGGCCGGCCGGAGCGTTGTAGTTCGGCGAGCCGACCATGACCTCGATGTCACCGGTCTTCGGATCGATTGCCACCAGGCCCGAGGACAGCTGGCCATTGGGATCACGCCACTTGTTTTTTGCCAGGTTGCTGACCACGACGCTCTGGCCGATCTGCTGCAGGTGGTAGTTGAGAGTGGTCCTGACAGTGAGCTGCTGAACTCCCGGCTGGAACCCGAGCTGCTGTAATTCGGCCTCGACGTAGTCGACGAAGGCAGGCGCCTTGAACGTGTTGACCGGGCCGTGGTAGACGAGCTTTTCCGCGAGCGCCTTATCCATGGCCGCCTGCGTGATGTCGTTGGTGGTGACCATCGCCTGCAGCACCTCGGTCTGACGCACCTTGGCAGCGTCGGGGTGCAGCACCGGGTTCCACTCCGTCGGCGCCTCGGGCAGGCCGGCCAGGAGGGCGGCCTGGGCCAGGTCGAGCTGCGAGGCGTGAATGTGGAAGTAGCCCTCCGCGGCGGCCTCGATGCCATAAGACTGCGAGCCGTAGAAACTCTTGTTCAGGTAGAGCTCCATGATCTGGTCTTTCGTGTAGGCCTGGTTGAGCTCGTAGGCGAGCGCGACCTCTTTGAGCTTTCGGCTGATCGACTGGTCGGGGGTCAGGAACTGTTGCTTGGCCAGCTGCTGCGTGATGGTGCTGGCGCCGCTGACGATGTGACCCGCCTTGAGGTTGTCATACGCGGCCCGGATGATGGCCGAGACATCGAAACCGGGATTGGTGTAAAAGCCCCGATCCTCGATCGCGACTGTGGCCTGGATCAGCACCGGTGCGATCGCGCTGAGCTTGACGGCGAGGCGGTGGTCTCCGTGGTTGCCAACGTCGGCGAGCACAACGCCCTTGCTGTCGGTGATGATCGTGTCGCCCGCGAAGACGGCACTATCGAGGCCCTGGATTGAGGGCAGGCTGTCGACAAAGGACTGCGCGTAGGCGTCGCCGGCCAGGCTAACGACGAACACGACGGCGAGGACCACGCCGAGCAGTCGCAGAATCGCGTTGCGGCGCAGTCGCTGTCCGATCGGGGACCACGTGGCGTGAATCCGAGCGCGGGAGCGGTGGCCACCTTTGGTCCTGATCTGGTCGGGGATGTCCCTAGACATTGTTCAAGGACGTAAATTCAGCGTTTTCATTCGATAGCCAACAACTGCTCCTTGAGTTAGGTTCACTCCATCTGCCGCGATGGGGGTGTAGCTCTCCAGATATTAGTCTGACTACAGGTCAGTATAATTTAGGATAGCTCCACTGCATGGTACCCATTGTGGCTCAAAAGGACCCCGCCATGAGGGCACGTGCTCGTCCAGTCACCGGTGACGGCGCCCTGCAGATGGAAATCGGCCGTGACGAAAGTGGCCGACCTGGCCATCGCCGCTGAAGGTCGTAGTCCGAATCCCAAGTGCAGTTACTTTCGGACCGATCCTTATTCCGATCGTGCAATTTCTCGGCGCGGACGGATTGGCCATCGCCGCATTCCTTGCGCCTCGTTCGTGAATGCCACGTTCCGAGCATGGCGCACGTACAACGGCTGTTGACCGGACGGGCACGAACCCGCCCGGCCAAACCCAACTTGTTAGCCGAGCGCGGCGACCACGTTCGAGAAGACGTTCTGTATCTGGTTCCCCATAGTGAGAAGAATCACGATGACCACGATAGAAACGAGAACCAAGATCAAGGCGTACTCCACCATTCCTTGGCCACGCTGACGGCCAATAGACGGGCGTTTCATCTCCACTTACGCCTCCTTTCTCGATTTACGAGTAGTTCTATCTAACTCGTACAACGCTGGCGCCAGTTACTTCTTTCAGGCTTCCAGCCAAACCACAAGGGAGGAGTTGCCTGGATCAGACACGAATCGGTTCTGCTCCGCGCATTGTTCTTGTGCGTGCCTGATTGCCGCGGTCCCCGAGGGTGCGAGGTCAGCGGGTGAGCCACGCCCTGGCCTCGTCAACCTCCTTGAAGTAAGCGATGTCAAAGATCGCGCTCGGGACTTTGCCGAGCCGATCTTGCAAGTTCGTCGCGGCCAATCCACTGGTCGGAAGGACGATCGCAAAGCGCTTCAGGCCGGCAGCCAGAGCCCGGGGGATCCACTCTCTGTCCGCCTCTTCCTGATCCTCCGGGCGCAGAACCTTCTGACGCCGGCAATCGGCTAAGAGACGAGACGACGCGTGCTCTCTAAGAGCTCTGACTTCGGCGTCGAGCAAGGCAGCGAACTCCGCCGAATCCGCCCAGCCCGTCCACTCGACCAAGACCAATTTGTCGTCCGCGTCCCAACTGACTGAGGCGACCCCCGGTTCATTGAAATAGATATCGCGGGCAGCCGCCATCATTTCTCGCATTCACGTTGCAGACTTCAGCCCAGCGCTGCCACTACGTTGGAGAAGACGTTGGCAATCTGGTTCCCCATGGTGAGGAGAATCACGATGACTACGATCGAAACAAGAACCAAAATCAAGGCATATTCGACCATCCCTTGACCGCCTTGTCCGCCGATTTTGAACCAAAGCCTAGACATCTGGCACCAGCTCCTTATTGGATTTGCGAAAGCTGCTTTGGCTTATGCCGAAGGCGTTTAGTCTTTCTTAGCTCCGATGGCCGGGCTACTTTCACTTACCGGTATTAGCGCGGCTAATATCTGCTCGCGGTCAAGTGGGGTGTTCGGACCTCGACACTAAGCCGCACGGCGCTTAGGCGAACGAGTGACCCATAGGCGCCTACTCCACAGCAGGATGAGCACCATGAACGACCTTCCGATGCATGCTCCGAGGACCGCATGCACGCACCAACTTGGCCGATCTGCGCCAGGCACAGAAACAGGGCGGACGCGTTCAGTTTGACGTCTACGTTCGGGTCATCCGGAGCGCGATCTGCCCACAATGACTTGTAGCAGTGCTGCTAGGTGGTTTTAATACTCCCTGAGCAGTCCAGCTAATATCTGGAGTGTGCGGAGCCTCGGCTTCAGTCTCGAGCAGGTACGTACTTTTATCGCGGTAGCGAGCGCACAGAACATGTCACGAGCTGCGGCCTCCGTCCACTTGACTCAAGGCGCTGTGACGCAGCAGATGCATCACTTCGAGCGAGCGCTCGGCGTTCAACTCGTCGAACGCAGCCAGCATGGAATCCGGGTGACGCCGGCCGGGGGCGCGGTAGCGCAGGCCTGTCTCTCAGCGGCGCGCGAGCTCGAGTCGATCGAGGAGGCTGCCCGCTTGCACCGGACCAACGAGATCGGCGCGCTGCGCATCGGCGCAGGCCCAACCTGCGCTGGACACTATTTGTCTCCACTCCTAGCCCGCTTCGTCGCGGAGTTCCCAAAGGTCGAGATAGTCGTCACGGTAGGCAACTCGCCTTCTATTGCTGAGCTGGTGGCCTGGGGACAGCTAGATTGCGGTTTGATCGAAGGGCCGGCCGCTGACTCAAAGCTCGAGGAGCGGCATCTTATCCAGGACGAATTGGTGGTCGTGGTAGCGAGCCGGCACCCGCTGGCCAGATCCAAACATGTAACCCTCGCCGACCTCGCAGCTCACCGGTATCTATCGCGCGAGCCGGGTTCAGCTCTGGAAGACTCGGCACGGGAGATGCTCGGTGAGGCTTATGACCAATCGCAGCATCTCGTACTTAATCAGCTCGACGCGGTTCAGGCGGCAGCCTTGAGCGGCCTGGGCTATGCGGTTCTTCCGCTGGTCGCGGTATCGCGCGATTTGAAGGAGCGAACATTGAGGAGACTTCCACTCCCTTCGAAGTTCCGTTGGATAAGGGCGGTCCGTAGGACCGCCAGCCGCTTTCCGGCAGTCGATGCGTTCTGGCGCTTTCTGCCCAAGACAGCTAAGGTTTTTGACATGGATTCCGGGCCAGCCTGAAGCGCGCTGAGCCCGGAGACTCCCGGATTCTCACGGAGTCGTCACGGGCGTAACTCCGGTACATCGACCATGGGCCGGTGCCTGTCCCGTGACTTGAGCGATCGGCCCTAGGAACTCGTCAGCAGCCTAGCCAAATGCAGGGGTCTTTGTAAACGTTATTGAACCGAATCTCGAAGTGGAGGTGCGGGCCCGTCGCCCACCCGGTCATTCCTTCGTATGCGATCGTTGTGCCTCGCGGCACGATCTCGCCGTTCCGCAGACCGCGAGCGTAGCTCGCTGTGTGACCGTAATAGGTCGAGTAGCCGTTGCCGTGGATCATCACCACCAGGTTCCCGTAGCCAATGCTCCCCGGATAGAAGTAGATGACCCCGGTATCGGCCGCCACGATTGGAGTCCCGTAGGGCCCGGCAATATCGATGCCTGTGTGGATCTTGTGAGGATATGGGCAGTTAGGATCTGGGATCTCCAGGTAGAAGGTCGAACAGCCAAATCCTTGGCTGATGCAGCCGAAACCACAAGTCGGCAGCGGCCACTCAAAGACACCTTTTCCGCCACCCGCTTTGGCGGCTGCCGCGGCGTATTGCTGTGCCAGCTTTGCCACCTGGGCGTCGATCGCGGCGCGCGCTGCTAGCTCTTGTTTGTACTGACCGGAGAGCTGCACTGCAAGTTGACCTTCAAATGCGAGTGCAGCTGCTACCGCGGTGAGGTTGTCCTGCAAACCCGCCCTGGTGGCCTGCTGCTCCTTGAGCAGAGACGCCACATGCACACGCTGAGCGCCTAGAGCAGTGTTCGCCAGCGCAACCTGCGAATGCTCTTGCTTGAGGTTGGCAATTAGCTGCCTGTCGGAAGTGGCGATTTGTTGCTCGGCCATCAGGCGATTCATCAGGTCGTTGAAGCTCGCAGACGTGAGAACTAGTTCAGCGTTGATGAATGAACCCTGGCTGTCCTGGTAGCGCATTCGCGTTTCGAGCACTTGCTCCCTGATGCTCATATCAGCCTGAACGAAAATCAGGTCAGCCTCACCCAATCGAATCTGTTGGTTGAGCTTGTTGATAGCAGTCTGCGTTTGGACGATGAGCGCTTGCTGAGCTGCGATCTCTGCGTTGAGGGTAGCTATCAGTGAATCGAGGGCGTTCATCTGGGCCATCGCGTTGTTGATTTGCGACTTGATCTTCTGGAGTTGCCGCTGATTGCTCACTTGTTGCCCGACTCCCTGCTTATACGCAAGACAGGCTTCGTAGACGGCGGGCGGGTCACCCGAATAACAAGTAATCGCAGATGCCGTGCGAATCGACGTCGGAGCCCAGACGAGGCTGGCGATCATGATTGCAGCGGCCATCCGCAGCTTCAACTGCATTGGCCACCAATCAAGGGGCGAAATCTAGTTCTGGATCCAATCAGCTGCATCTCGTTCGGTGACGTTGGCAAACCCCGTCGCTGGCCAAGGAGGGCCAGTATAGCCAACGGGAACTCGCGAGCAAAGACGAGGTCGCTGAAGCTCGTTCTCGCCAGTTTGGGCGACCGCACTTCGACAGCAGTGGTCGAATCACTCTCCTGGTTGCTGGCGCGCACCTTCAGGCCGTCGCCGACGACGGCTCAATCCTGCGCGAGATAATCCTGGATCCAACTCGCAATTACCAGGGAATTTCACAGCACATGTCTACGATGTCGTGAGACAAAGGACTGTTCGGGCGCGCGGGATTTGAACCCCCGGCCTCACGGTCCCGAACCCAGCGGGCACAGGGTCCTTGGATGAGCTCCCGGCTCCCCGTGTGTCCTCCTGAACTTGATCGGTGACCGCTTGGTGCCCTCTCGAGACCGCGAGTGTTCGTCCGTTTCCCGGATTGCGTGATCCGGTTTTGATCCGGCACCGGTCCAGAAAAGTGCGGCTGACTGACGACGCTCTCAACTCGCTCCTGATGCTGCTCACCGTTTCGAGGTCAGGTCATATCCCCGCAGCCATTCTTGGTGATTTGCTGATCGTTCTAGTGGTTGTTGGCGCTGCGGTCGTCGGACGCCAAGTGTTCAAGACCCCGCTCGCGGATGAGGCCAAGCGTGCATTACAGTTGGGCGCTCCAGCTCGCATCCCCGTGCTCCTACTGCTTGCAGTTAGGGCTTGATAAACAATTAACTTGACAGTGGCCGGTGGCCACCGTAGCGTTGACGTATGCAGATGGCAGCCTCGCTCGGAGCTCGCTACGCCGCCATCTCCCCGCACCTGAATGAACGTCAGCGACGCCTTTGGGTAGGCACCGAAGTTCAAGCCCTCGGCCGGGGCGGGGTATCGATCGCGTCTCGGGAGACGGGCCTCTCACGGCCGACGATCTACAAAGCTTTGGAAGAAATCGCGGCGCCGCCCTTAGCCGAGGGTCGGGTGCGTCGGGCCGGTGCTGGTCGCAAACGGCTCACAGAAACCGACCCGGAGCTAGCGGCAGCACTTGATGCGTTGGTCGATCCCGACAGCCGCGGTGATCCGGAGTCCCCACTGCGCTGGACATGCAAGAGCACCGGTCAATTGGCGTTGGCTTTGACCCGGGGCGGACACACAGTCAGTTCGGTCACGGTCGCAACGATGTTGCACAAGTCGGGCTACAGCCTGCAGGCGAACGTCAAGACCAAAGAGGGCAGCCAGCACCCCGATCGGGATGCCCAGTTCCGCTACCTGAACGAGCAGGCTCGCGAGTTTCGAGACAGCGGACTTCCGGTTGTCTCGGTGGACGCCAAGAAGAAGGAACTCATCGGCGAGTTCAAGAATGTTGGCCAGGAGTGGGAGCCGAAGGATCGACCGGTGCCGGTGAACGTGCATGACTTCGAAGTTCCCGAGCTGGGGAAGGCAATCCCCTACGGCATCTACGACGTCGAGCGCAACGTGGGCTGGGTCAACCTCGGACAGGACCACGACACCGCAACCTTCGCGGTCGAGAGCTTGCGGCGTTGGTGGCAGGGGGACGGCGTCGTCGCCTATCCCAAGGCTGGCAAGCTGCTGATCTGTTGCGACGGTGGAGGCAGCAACGGTTATCGCTTGCGGTTATGGAAGTACGAGTTGAGCCGCTTCGCCCGGGAAGCCGGACTGGCTCTCACCGTCTGCCATCTGCCGCCCGGCACCAGCAAATGGAACAAGATCGAGCACCGACTCTTCTCGCACATCAGCATGAACTGGCGAGGTCGACCACTGACCAGCCACGAGGTCATCGTTGACTTGATTGGTGCAACCACAACCAAGACAGGACTCAAGGTCCACGCTCAACGTGATGACGGCGAATACCCCACTGGTGTCGCGGTCTCCGATTCAGACATGACCAGCATCCGGGTACGACCACACAAGTTCCATGGCGAGTGGAACTACACAATCAGCCCGTGATCGCGGCCTCCATTGGACGTCATCCGTAAGTCTTATTTTTCAGCGGGTCCTTAGTGCGATTTCTGAGTCCACAGGTGCTGGCCTCTTCTCCTGGCTGGCTTTGCGGCTCGCATCGTGCTCCGGAAGTTCCACGAGCCCCATCGCTTAGTTCACCAATTGGCCGGCTTGGCGCGTGATTTTTGTGCCCGCGTTCTTCGTTCTTCTTGGTGCCACGCTCGAAATCAGGAGCCTGCCAACTCGCCGTCGGCGATCGCTTCGCCGTGGCAGTGGCGACGGGCGCGCCCGCCGTCCATCTACTGGCGTCGCTCGCGACCAGTAGGTATCAAAAGCTTGCCTCTGGCCTCTTGGCCGCGGCACTGCTGGGGCTCCCCGCTGCTGCAGCCGCTCTTGGACTCGCGAGCGGCGCACTCACTCCGCCGTTGCGGCTGCGCTGGTGGCCGGTGGCTGCCTCACACTGATTCCAGCCAGCATCGGCGCCGCAATGCTGGCAAGCAAACCAGGCGCGAAGGGGAAGTCAGCTGAGTCAGGATGATCGCGAGCAGGAGCCTTCGCTTAACGAACCGGTGACTGTGCCGGCCTTGTCTGGCCGGTCGTCCTTGCGAGGGCGAGGCGGCGGCGAAGGTGCACGGATTCGCGACCACCTTGCCAACGTCCGCACCTTTCTCGCCTGGCTTCGGGCCGGCCTCGTGCTTCTTGCGATGGGGTTTGCAGTCGCCAAGTTCCAGGTTATCGATAGCTTGCCAAGCCGATATCTGGGTGTCCTGGCCGCCGCAGCGGGCTGGCTCGTCATATTGATTGCTGGAGTCAGCTTTAATCGAATGCGACGGGCGACCGAGGCGAAAGAATTCGCGTCCTCAGTGACGTGGAACCTAGGCCTGTCCCTTTTGACCGCCGGAGCCGGAGTGGCGGTCCTTGTGTACCTCGTGAGGAGTTGATGGAAGAGAAGCAGTCGGACGCACAGCAGAAGACCAGCAGTGAGAGCACTCGAGCTCGCGAGCACCTCGCCAACGAGCGGACGCTGCTGGCCTGGATCAGGACCGCCATTGCGATCATGGGCCTCGGGTTCGTAGTCGCTCGCTTTGGCCTCTTCCTGCGGGAGATATCGGCCATCGGCGGGCACCCCGTGCAGTCGGGATCCTCTTATTCGGGGCCGATCGGGATCGTCCTCGTCGCATCAGGACTTCTGGCGGTGGCCATAAGCACTGTTCGTTTCTTTCAGGCCCGCGATCAGATCGAGAAAGGCCGCTTTGTACCCGAGGTCTTCCCTGAGATCGCCATCGTGGTCGTCACCCTGGTGGCGGGCGCCGCGCTGATCGCCTATCTGGCGCTCAGTGGGAACTGACCGCTACTTGCGGCAGCCATCACCAGACTCGCGCTCTGGAAGGGCGCAGTCTCGGACTAAGGACGAGCATGGGATCCAAAATCCCCGAGCCGTTTGGAGCTACCTCATGCTTAACGCGATTGGAGGCGCGCGGCCGGTGAGCACAACCTGGGTTTGGTGCGCTCGCGCGCTTCCCATTGACTCAGATCGAACTCGGACCCCCAGATGCCGATCCTCCGATCAGGTTGGCGGTGACGAGAGTAGCCGTTCGCGCCTCGGGCGACCGGCGCTGCCCCGTTCGGTCGCACGCCACCAGAAATAGATCACCGGCGGGACTACGAGAAGCAATACGGCAATTGCCGTGAGCTGGGCCTGTCGGAGGCCCAGCCAGATCACTGGTGTCTCGTAGTCGGTCCGCCAGAAAAAGACGACAAATTGCGAGATGCAGTACAGGACGAGATAAGAGATGCCAACGACCCCGTCCGCCACCCCTCGCCGCCTCAACAAGAGCAGGGCCCCCAGTATCGCGAGGGCGGCCAAGCCTTCGTACGCGGCTGCCGGCTGGTACGCGACACCGAGGTGCGGTGCCATCGATTGGGGATTGGTGTAAATGAAAGCCCATGGAAGGGACGACGGTGGACCCAGAATCTCACCGTTCATGATGTTGCCGAGCCTACCGATCGGCTGGCCGACGGCTGCGAACAGAACGCCCGCGTCGAGCAGGATCCAGAAGTTCACGCCGAGGCGGCGACTCGCGACCACCAGCACCGCCAGCACGGCGAATATGGCGCCGAAGTAGGCCATGCCGCCTTCCCAGAAGGCGAGGATGTGAGCTGGGTGGGTCAGGTACCACCACACACCGGACTGGACGACAAAGTAAAGGCGAGCGCCGACGAGGCCGCAGACGATTGCCCAGAAGATGATCGAGTTGACGACCTGGTCTGGAATCCCTCGGCGTCGGGTGTGGCCGAGGGCAAGCCGGCCGCCGACCAAAAAGGCGACCGCATAGGCGATGCCGTACCAGCGGATGGCGAGCGGGCCTAACTGCAAGGCGACCGGGCTGAATGGAATCGTGATCGCTAGCAAGATTGAAGTCACGATTTCACCCTTTCCACATCGCTACTATCGATCTCCGATCCGTCAGCGGGAGCTCCTGCAGGCACCAGTAGTTCCGCGGATATCGGGGGCTCCGGAGTTCGCCGCAGAGCGCTGTATCTAGGCGCAACGATGTGGTTGAGAACCCACCAGCTCCCTGCCGCGAGGCCGATGCCGGCGACGACGTCGACCACGTAATGCTCGCCGAGGTAGACGACGCTGAACCATACGGCGATGCACCAGCCGAGGGCTAGCCATGAAATACGCCTTGGGAAGGTCTCCCTAATTGCCAGGTAGCCCAGGAAGGGGAATGCGGCATGCAAGGAGGGAAACGCCGCCACAGGGTTCGGGTTGAGGACGGCATAGTAGGGACTGATATCACTGGGGAGAGTGGTCGAGATGATCTTGGTCACGCCCGTGATGACTCCGTGCGAATCGGCGTACCACGGCGGGGCGGTCGGAGCCAGCAGAAAGATCACAAAGGCGACGAAGGCCATGCCCAGCAGGGCGGTGGTGAACCGAATGAATTGCCTGCGATCGACCAGCCATAGCGCCAACGCGACTCCCAGCGGAAACACGAAGTGACAGAAGTAGACGACTGTCGCCGCATAGGCGACCACCCTGCCTGGAGGATTCGCCAGCCAGGCCTGGAGGACAACCGTGGGCAGGTGGCCTCCGAACAGCGCCTTTTCCAGGCCGGCCAGGTCGCCAACATGGGGCGGAATCCCGGTTTTGGGGGCCACACCTCGCATCGCCTCCCAGGCTAGGAAGATCAGGATGAAGGGGACCCAATCGCGCAGAAAGCGAAGGAATCTTCCGGTGACCAGCGCTACCGGCAGCATGAGCAACAGCAGATAGTCGGGAGAAACCGAGATGCCGCGCCAGATCATGAAGCCCGAGACTGCGGCGAGATAGAGAATTGCCATCGCCACGAGCGGACCTGAATGCCGCGGCTGCGGCGAGGATCCGGGCCATTGCTTCCCGATCTCCTTGTCAGCCACCGGCTCGTATATCCGGACGCAGGTGCCACTTGCGGAGCACTGGGTCGAATGGCGGCGCCCACTCATCCGCAAACGCGTATAGACGCCAGGCGATGACACCGCAGACCAAACCAAGAACGAACCCTCCAGCGACGTCGGTCACCCAATGGACGCCGACGTAAACCCGCGCGAAGGCGACCACGAATGACGCCGCGGCGGTGGCCAGCGCAAGCCGTCGAGCAACCATCCAGGCCGCGGCCACCACTGCTCCCATCGCTGCAAGGTGGTCGGATGGAAACGAAGCGTCGGCTGCGTGTTGGATCAGAGGGGTGAAGTGTTCCACGACGAAGGGTCGGGCAACGTAGTAGACCGTGCCTATTAGGGCTGCCAGGGCGACCGCGACCAATGCTGCGGTGACGGCAGCAAGAGAAGGACGCAACGAAGGAAGCCGGAGGAATAGCCAGGCTATGACGAAAATCGCGAAATAGACAACGTCGTTGGCCGCGAACCGGGCTAACGCGTCGGCTGTGGACGATTGACCGGCAAGGCTGTGGATGAGGTTGCTGAGGTCAGCCACTGGCACTTTGCTGCCCAGGCTCGGGATCCTGAGCGCGTTCAAACGGTATCGGAAGCCGCACCAACGACCTCAGTGACGGCCGGCCAGAAGCGCCAGAATGCGTCCACCTGAGCAGATTTGTACGTTCATTGCCTCGCAAGCGCCCAGAATATCGGTTGAACCCAAGATTGCGCATACCAAGATATTAGTCGCACTATGGGCTGAGATGACTTGGTGTAGCCTAGCTGCACACGTCGTTCACTGTGGCGCAAAATTGAGGCACGTGAGCTGGAGGCGAGCATCAGTGTGAACGCCTTCCTACCCTATGTTGGCCTGGCGGCAATTGGCCTGTTGGTCGGCGCTTACGGCACTCTCATTGGAGCCGGAGGGGGCTTCGTGTTGGTGCCGCTCTTACTGCTTCTGTATCCGCACGAATCGCCCGCTCGATTGACCGCAGTGTCGCTGGCAGTCGTTCTTGCGAACTCTTCGTCAGGTTCTCTGAGCTATTACCGCCTGCGCGTCGCCGACTACAAAAGTGGAGCGTGGCTGGCGATCGCCACCGTGCCTGGCGCGATCCTCGGCGCAATCGTGGTCGCGAGGATTCCGAGAGTGCAGTTCGAGCTGATCATGGGCGTTGCTCTTCTGATCGCCGGTATCTACCTCGCGGTCAGGCCGCGGGGGCGGTTCCCACTGTTGAGTTCCGCCCCCTTCAGCGTCCAAAGAACGATCACAGACTCGCAGGGCTCGATTCATCGTTATCGCTTCAACCTCGGGCTCGCGATGGCGGTCAGCGTCGTGGTCGGATTCGTCTCCAGCCTGCTCGGAATCGGAGGCGGGATCATCCATGTCCCGCTCCTCGCAACTTTCTTTGATTTCCCAGAGCACGTCGCCACCGCGACGTCGCATTTCGTTCTCATCTTCACCTCTGGAGCTGGAACAGCAACGCATATCTTCGAGTCGAACTACGGTGGCACCCTTGGCCTGACGCTCTCGCTGGCTGCCGGCGTCTTGATTGGCGCGCCGTTTGGGGCCATGCTTTCCCGCAGGGTGACGGGCGGCTGGATCATCCGGCTCTTAGCGATCGCGCTCGGGTTGGTCGGTCTCAGGCTCCTGGTGACGGTATGAGTGGCGGTCCCCACGACGACGCCATCCGAGTACCTAGGATTCGCAACTCCCAACGACGCCGGCGGCGCTGGCGCTTTGGCGTCGTTCTTGTAGTCTTAACCTTGGCCGTAGTCGGCTCGGCCTTCCTCCCCTCCTCCACTAATCTCCAATCTCGTGTCCAGGCTCTGGTGGCCGCCAGGAGAGATGTGATGTTGCAACCGCCTGAGGTCCCGCCGCTTCTCAGTGATGCCGTGATCGCCACCGAGGACGAACGTTTCTACGACAACCACGGTATCGATCCCGTTTCCATCGGACGCGCGTTGTGGTTCGACGCCTCCCACCGCTGCCTATGTCAGGGCGGGTCGACCATCACTGAGCAACTGGTCAAAGATGTCTACCTCAACGGTGCGGATCGCGGACTGGCTAAGGCGGCCGATCTCGCAGTCGCCTTGAAAGTGGGCCTTGAGATGCCCAAGGGCCAGTTGCTAGCGGACTATCTGAGTGAGATCCAAACCGGCCGCGGCCTGTACGGAGTGCTAGCGGCCGCATGCGTCTATTTTGGGCTACGCATCGGAGGACTGAGCCTGGCCGACGATGCGTTGCTCGCGGGGATGGCCCAGGCACCGTCCGCGTACGACCCTCGATTTGATCCGACTGTCGCACTCAGGCGCCGTGCTGAAGTGCTCTCAGCGATGGTTTCCGACGGATACATTTCGTCGCAGCAGGCGACCGACGCCGCCTCAAGGCAGCTGATCGCCCAATCGGTTGGGTATGGACAATGTTCCGCTCGATTCTGATTCCGATCGACCATTACGCCGGCCGCCGTTATATAGCAATCGATTCGTGGCTTGCCTAGAAATCCTCTTCTATAGTTGACCCGGATAAGTCGACTGAATTCCGCACCGATGGCGTCGCTGAGCTTGAGGACCCAGTCGCCCTGGTGGGGAATTCGCTTCACCACCTCTCCGAGGTCAATGTCGTCATGGGCAGACAGGTCGACTATTCCTGCCCAAATCAGTTGGGTTCCATTGCTGTCAGTCCACAGGACCAGCGAAACCCCACCGAGATCTCTGCGGCACGATCACGATGCCGACTTCGCTACCCTCGCCCGTGACAATCACTGCCGAGCTATCAACATTCTCCGGCCGTAGATCGTCGAGAGCTAGCCTGACTATTCCCAAAATATCCGGCTCCATTCCACAAATCAGCTATCGAAACCATCACCAGCTTTCCAATCCAGCGGCACATAAGATCCACCTGACGATCGCCTATGTCGAGGAGGCCGGTGGATCGCCATCGCCCGAGCAGTCGCTTCGTCGATTGCGTCGGCAGGCACAAGGAAGATGCCGGAGTCAGGATCGTCGGTCAATTTGACCTCGACCCGGCTGTCAATGTCGCGCTGTCCCAATACCTCGATCGGGGTTCCAAGCGCCAAATGTTTGTACCGACTACCAGGGCGAAGACGCCGAGCAAGAACCTTTCGCGCCAGTGCTCCTGTCATAAGTCAAATTGTGGTCTCTCGGCGATGGCTCCGGGACTAAGTCGGAGTAGTTCTGTGCTGGCCGCGAGTAGGAAGCTAACATCCGCGCGTGCCGCGAATCAGCTACTTCCGAGGAATTGAGATCTATATGTACTGGGATGAAGGCAGCCGCTCCGTGCCTCACTTCCATGCCCATCACGCGGGAGCGCGGGCTTCCGTGGACTTCGACGGTCGCGTCGTCGCCGGCGCCATCGATGGCACGGCTTTGCGCTACGTCCCAAGAGTGGGCGGTGGCACGCCGAGACGAATTGCAGGCGAATTGGGAACGCGCTCGCCGCGCCGACACGATTGTCCCGATCGATCCACTCGCCTAAGATTTGTGTCAAATGAGCTACCTGCCTGCCGTCGTTGGCGTTGCAGTTATTGGCGATCACAGGCTACGGCTTCTTTTCGACGACGGGACTGCCGGAGACGTGAACTTCTCATCTATGGAATGGAAGGGAGTCGTTGAGCCTCTGCGCGACCCGAAGTACTTTGCTGCCGTCAAAGTCGATCCCGATGCCGCCACCATTGTTTGGCCAAACGGTGTCGACCTAGCGCCCGAGATGCTCTACCGGGAAGCCCTCAAGAACCCTCTAATCGCCGCCTAGGGTCTTCGCCGCCTCAGGTTTGCTGACGTGCTGCCGATAGCAACTGGTTATCGCAAGCCTAGTCAAATAGCCCTCGCTACGTCCATCCTCGGGTCCAGCAAAGCTTCAATCCTCTAGGGGTACGCCTAAATTCTTCAGGCGACGGCGCACTTCTGTATGGTCGACCAGCTTGACCTTGCCTTTGAGGTAGTCTCGGTCAAAACGCTCCAGCTGGCGCCGAAGCCCGGGCTGCTGACCCAGTAGCCGCTCCCCTTCGTCCTCGATCGGATCCTGCTTTGCTGTGGCCACGCGCCTAACCTACGCCTGCCCTGCCGGGCACATAAATGGTCAGGCTTCGACGCGGCCTGGCGCATGCTAATGTTCTGGGAATGCCGTAACATATGGATATGTCAAATCGCCATCCAAACGCCGAGCTTCTATTTGGGTCGGAGCTCCTGCCTGAGCTGCTTCAGGTTGTCCTGAACGCACCTGATAAAAGATTCGGTTGGACCGATCTCAGTCGATCTTTGGCTGGCGCAAACCGCGACAGTCTTTACCGAGCACTGGGTCGGGCCGTGGAACTGGGTGTCATCAAGCGGGAGCCGAAGGGTCGTTATGGCATCTATTCCGCAAATACGGACTCGCCTCTGTATCGTGACCTAAGACGCGTATTGACCAAATTGGAGACGAGGCGCCACAACGGCACCTATGCTCCTGAGTCCGTAGGTGACTTGGCAAGGGATCTGCGGCAGCTGAAGATTCAGAGCCAGACCAATCTGCCCCCCGAGGCGACCGCGCGCATTCTTCAGTTCGTGGACGACTTCCGTTCGCGCAGACGCAGTACTCAGCGCCAGCTGCTTGCTAGGACACCCGGGCTAACCGGAAGCGCTCTTATCGACGCATATCTGGCTGGCGCGGCAGAGTACCTCAGCAACGAGGTTGGGTTACCGGCGCCTGCCTGGGTTGAGGACCCCGATCGCTTCCTGCGCACGTGGTGGATCGAGAGCGATGTCCCTAGTGCGCGCCCGACCGCGGTCGCTCAGAGCCCGGCTGCCTTTCGCCGGCGCGGAGTCTTTGTTTCTGAGAAGGCTTTGGAGCGCGCCTGATGCCTACCACCCGAAAGCTCCTTACTGGAAAAGACATCCTGAGGGCGCTAAGCCGCCTCTCTGAGATTCTCCAAGCGCGAGGCGTCAAGGCAGACCTATACGTGGTGGGCGGAGCCGCAATGACGCTCGCCTACCGGGCTCGCCCGTCAACTCGTGATGTTGACGCGATATTCAAGCGGAAGAATGAGGTATTCAAGGCCGCTGCCCAGGTAGCCCGTGAACAAACACTGCCTGATGAGTGGCTAAACGATTCTGCCAGGAAGTTCCTTGGTCGCCCTGATCGGCGTCCGCGGCCAATCCTCGATTTGCCGGGCGTTCGGATTATGGCTGGCTCCCCGCAGTACCTGTTAGCAATGAAAGTCCTAGCGGACCGCCACGACCGTGACAGGGCAGACCTCCGGTTCCTTATCCGTCTGCTCGGCCTCAAGACCATAAAGCAAGCGGAGCGGCTCTTTTCGGACGTCTATCCAGATGAAAAGATTCCGGAGGATACGCGAGCCAGACTCGTGGAACTCATCTCTCAGGAAACCGCCGTGTAAGTGCGACTTCGTCCGCTGACGAACCCGTTCTTGACAAAAAGCGCTATTCGATGAGAGAAGGCTCGATCATGAGCTAACGTCGTGATGTGTGGAATTTCAGCGGCGGAGGCGAGCCGCTGGTGCGCCAAAAAGAAAGGCGTACCCTTCCGGATGACCCTGGAAAAGTCATTCAGAGGAGGCACACCTTTATGGTTGCAAGGTACCACGTCACTGACGTAATCGGCTCGAACGTTGCCGGCGAAATCGTCGACTCGCTCGACGCACTGGCACGCGAAGGAGCCCGCCAGATGCTCGAGAAGGCGCTCATGAAAGAGGTCGCCGAACGCCTCGGTCGCGATCCGTGGGAACGCGCTGGCGACTTCGGCGGTAATCGCAATGGCCGTGGTCGCAAACGCACTGTCGCGATCGGGACCTGGGCGGTTCCGGTGCATCCGCCTCGGGTGTTAGCGATCGCGCAAAACCGGCCAGGACCGATCGGGTTAAAACCGGCCATCTGAGGTAGGGCCCAGGATCACCCTCCGTGGACCACCACGGAGGAGCAGATGGGGAACTACTTGCAGATGTCGACGCAGCAACAGGTCAAAGCGCTTCTCGATCTCGGTTGGAGTCACCGACGCATCGCGCGTGAGCTGGGGGTGCACCGCGAAACGGTGGGCCGGTACGCCCGGCTGGAGAAGTCAAAACCGGCCAACCCGATCACCGGCTCCGAAGCGGTGGCGGTGGAGGGAGAGCGGGATCAAAAACCGGCCAAACCCGATCCCCGGGCCAGCCTCGGCGGCAGCCGCTTATCAAGCGTTCATCGAGGAGGCGCTGAAGAAGGGGCTGAGCGCGCAGCGGATCTGGCAGGACCTGGTGGAGCAGCACGGCTACGGCCATGGCTACCTGAGTGTGCAGCGCTACGTGCACCGGCTCAAACGGCGGCACCCCGAAGTGGCTGACCGGATGGAGCACCCGCCCGGGGACGAAGGCCAGATCGACTTCTTCAAAAGCAAGGCCTCCATCCGTGACCCCCGGACTGGGCGGCGCCACTACCCGTGGGTGTTCCGGATGACGCTGAGCTGCAGCAAGCATGGCTACGAGGAGGCGCTGACCGACCGCAAGCTGCTGAGCTTCCTGCGCGCGCACGAGCACGCGTTCGCCGAGTTCGGTGGTGTGCCGCGCGTGGTGCGCATGGATAACACCAAGACGGCGGTGGTGAGGGCCTGCCTCTACGACCCCGATCTGCACGAGGTCTACGAAGCCTTCGCCAAGCACTGGGGCTTTACACCGCTGCCGTCGCGACCGCGACACCCGCAGGAGCAGGGCGTTCAAGAACGCAGCGGCGGCTACGTCAACGACAACGCACTCAAGGGCCGCGGCTTCGACGGCCTGGGAGCCATGAACGAGTTCTTGCAGCGCTGGAACCGGCAGACCGCCCAGCTGCGAATCCATGGCAGCACCCGCCGCCAGGTGCTTACTCACTTCTTAGAGGTGGAGAGGCCTGCCCTGCAGCCGATGCCCGAAGAGCGATTCGCGCTCTTCGAGGTCGGCACCCGCTCCGTCCACCCCGACGGCTACATAGAGGTGGACTCCGGCTATTACACGGCGCCGCACCATCTGGTCGGCCAGCGCTTACGGGTGCGCTGGGACGAGCGCTTGGTCCGCATCTACCACCAGGGCCAGATGATTCGTATCCACGCCAAGCAGCAACAGCCGGGCAGCTGGTCGACCTGCCCCGATGACCGGCCGGCGCACAAGCCGGCACGTCAAGAGGCTTACCAGGCCAATCTACTCGCGCGTGCCGAGCACGTCGGTGAGAACGCGCTGGCCTGGGCCCAGGCGGCCGTCGTGGAGCGCGACGTCCGCTCCTACCGATTGCTGCAGGGCATGCTCGCGCTCACCCGCAAGCACCCGCGCGATTGCGTTGACCGCGGCTGCGCGGTGGCGCTGACAGCGCGCTCATTCCGATTCAAGACACTGCGGCGACTTGTCGAGCGCGAGGTCGAACGCGCTCCAGCTCCCGTCCGCCACCTGACTCAAGAGCACGCGCTCATCCGTCCACTCAGTGATTACGCCGCGCTGGTCGCGGCCGGAGGAACGACATGAACTCTGAGCTCGAGCGCAAGCTCCGCCACATCCGCCTGTCGGGGTTCGTACAGGCGCTCCCGGTGCGCAACCAGGAGGCCATCAACAACCACCTCGCCTACATCGAGTTCCTCGAGCTGCTGGTCGAAGACGAACTCACACGTCGCCGTGACCTTCTCTTCCAGCGCCGCATGAAGCAGGCTCAGCTGCCCCAGCCCTCTAGTCGCTCGACGAATTCGACTGGGCCTTCAACCCCAAGATTCCCAAGCAGCTCCTCCTCGACCTCGCCACCCTGCGCTTCATCCCTGCTCACGGCGGAGCGCTCGTCCTCGGCGCCCCCGGCCTGGGCAAGAGCCACTTCTGCGTCAGCGTTGGAGTGCGCGCCGTCGAGGCCGGCTACACAGTGCTCTACCGCTCCGCCTTCGACCTCGCCGAGGATCTCTCGGAGGCCGCCGCTACCGGCACTCGCCGAGACGTCATCGCCCGACTCACAGGTGTTGATCTGCTCATCCTCGAGGACCTCGGCGCTCGCACCCTACCCCCGACCGCAGCTGAGGACCTGCTTGAGATCTTCACCCGCCGCTATGAGACCGGCGCCACCATTCTCTCCAGCAACCGACCAGTCGAGGACTTCGGTGCGGTGCTCGGCGACAACGTCGCCGCCGGGGTTCTACTCGACCGCTTCCTTCACCACGCTGAGATCGTGCAGCTACAGGGTCGCAGCTACCGCATTCACGAGCGTCAGCAGCGCAACAACAAGACCGAAGTCGCGCCGTCGAAGCCGTCCACCAAGGTCCCACAGGTCGCGTCACGTTGACATCGTGGCGCTACGGCCTTCCTACGGCCTCGTTTTCGCCACCCTCACCCCATGCGCAGGGTTTCACGTTGATCGCGCCCTCGAGGCCGCCGACCGTTGCGCCGTGACGAGGCTCTCAGCGTTTCGTTTGGCGCACAATGAACCAGCCCACTCAGGTGGCCGGGTTTGACCCGATTGCTACTGGCCGGTTTTGAACGACCGGTGACATTCCCCTTCGACTGCATGCCCAATGCCGACCCCCGACAATGTGAGTCGGCTAGCGATTTCTGTGGCAAATTGGTTTTGTGACTGTGGGAGAAGACGAGGCGGGGATTTGGTACTGGCTCGGGCGGGCGCGACGAACCTTCTGACTGCCAGCCTCGAATTGCCCGTCCACCGAAGCCCATCAGGGTCGTTTTCGAGTTCCAACCTGATAGTGATTACAGGTGATTCGTCCGCCAGAGTCCACCGAAGACCAGCCCATAGGCTGTCAAACCGCCGTCGGTAACCATTAGGTCGTGGTCACTTCGTTAAGTCAGACTTAGCTTTTCTACCGCGCGGCCCCTTCAAATAACTGCGAAGAGCGCGCCTCGCCAGTTCGCTGGGAGAAGTCTTCTGACGACGCGCAGCCCGCTCGAGTTGATCACGCAATTCGGGCTCAAGCCGAACCTGGAATGTCGACGCAGGCAGAGATCCCATCCGCGGCCGTCCTATGACTCGTTTGAGGCGCGTGAGGTCGTAACCGCGTTCTGCTTCATGAGCTAGTTTGGCGATGACCTCCTCGGTCAATTCCGTGCCACCAGATCGACCACGTGTTGCCTTACTCACCAGTTATCACCTCTTTCAAGGGGTCTCGGTATCGGCGCCGCATCTTCATCGCGTGGATCGCCAACTCTGAGCCGTCGTCGCGCTCAATTACGACCACCTCAAGGAGGTTGCCGGCTCGATCTGGCCCGAGGTAGAGAAGGCGCAACGGAGGGTCCTCTTCGATGGCGCCGGCATAGAGCGCGTGGTCAACGACATGACGAAGATCGGCGTCTGAGATGCCGTGCTTGTGCGCTGTGCGATGAATCTCCATGCCACGGCACTATCGTACTACGAAACTGGCCACGGACGGTTGGCCACGGCGGCAACAATTAATTGAACGTTGGGGCCTCGCGCGAATTCGGGCTACGTCCAATTTATGCCGGCTCTTGGCCCAGGCTGCCTTTACCGACGCAATGAAATCAGACTCAGGAGTTGGCCGCATCGTTATGCCTTCGTCGTTGATGGGTAGTACCAAGCCAGTAGCTGATACATTGAAGCGACCTGACGGCCCACCGACGACAAAGTAACGGCCTGGCGAGTACTCGTGCAGAAACAAGACTGCCTTCTCACCGATTGTGAAGAGCGGATCGTCCGAGACTTCGACTATCTGACCTCCACTACTTGCGCCGGTCTGATGCAAGAGGATGGTCACTCCTGTACCGAGCCTCGATTTCGGGCCATAGATGACGACGCTGACTTGAAACTGGAAATCGGTGAACGGCGTCCCTACCAATGGGGGAGTGAGATTGCTGGTGTGATCAGAGATACCGACAATCGAACCTTCGACCGCAACGTCTGAGTTGCTCTTGAGATCACCTAGGTTCTGAAAGAGGCGGACCCAACTGACGTCGATCTGCACTATCGCAGGGCGCTGACCGCTTGCTCCAGAGGAGCCACAGCCTGCAATTGACGCAACTGTGACGCCTAATACCAATGCAATCAAGTGATGGCTCAGTTTGTTCCTAGGCACAGCGAAACCGGCTCCTTCAATACAGCGCAGCTATACCGTTGTCGTCGTCCTGCGTCGGAGAGTCCAAGCCACAGATGGGCCAAGCAGAGTATGAAGTCGGGTTCATCAGCACACAAGTATTGTTGTGTGCAAGACCGAATGCGTGGCCCAGCTCATGCGCTGCAGCTCTTGGGTTTCCTGCCAGAGGTCGCTCCAAATGTTGTGGGAATCCCGACCGGCGAGATGACGAGGCAGGCGCGCTGACCTAGCCAACCGCGGTGAGGATAGCCGATGACTTGGACACGGACGTCACGTGGTTGTCACGCGATGTCGCTTGCCACGAACATGGGACCACCCGTTGCCAATAACTAGGGACCACCCCTCGGCACGGAGCGAATCACCTCGGATGGTGGCGTAAGGGCGGCGCGCGGTCAAGGGTCCGGAGCGGAATCATT
>Ga0307374_10004352_pt1 | contig 23619 bp, 27 predicted proteins | sample OX3MG_FD_202532 | JGI IMG/M metagenome (GOLD analysis project Ga0307374, IMG submission 202532) | Soil microbial communities from Risofladan, Vaasa, Finland - OX-3 | ecosystem: Environmental > Terrestrial > Soil > Coastal area > Acid sulfate soil | place: Finland: Risofladan, Vaasa | collected... | reverse complement strand
ACGTTCACACCCCCCGACACAATCAGATCAACCCGGCGGTCGGCCAGGTACACAAAGCCATCTTCGTCGAGCCATCCCAGGTCGCCTACAGTGGCAAAACCGTTTTCATGCATCTCGAGCGCCGCCGCTCCCCGACCCACGTACGTTCCCGACGGACCACCAGGCCGTCGGAGAAATATCTGACCAACCTCGTGGGCCGCGAGCTCGCACCCATCGTCGTCGAGGACCACAACGTCAGTGCCCAAGACCCCATGTCCCAGGGTCCCGGGGTGATGCAGCCACTCGTCGCCGCGACAGGCAATGACTCCGATCGCTTCGGCCGATCCGTAGCTGGTAAAGAAACGCTTGGGCCCGAGAAACTCGATCCAGAACCGTGCCAGCCACTCGGGGAGAGGAGAGGCTCCGTGTTGCACCCACTCGACCGAGTCGAACTGCTCTACGGCAAGGGCCGGACTGCGCGCCAAGCGCAGCAACATTGGCGTCGGTGCCATAAAACCGGTCACATGATGGCGGCCAACCGCTCTCTGGAGAATCTCGGAATCGAAGCCCTCCAATATGATCGTGTGGTTCCCCGACATCATGTTGAGAACTGCAGTCGTGATGCTGGAGGAGTGATAAAGGGCGTTGGGTACGAGCAATCTTTGGGGGTCTGACAAAGCGTTGTACGCCTCCACTACTGCTGACGTCGAACGCTGTACGTCACGGGTGATGCCCGGAGACGTATGCAAAATGACTTTAGGGGTACCAGTCGACCCAGAGCTACAGACGCCAAATCGGTGGGGTGAGACGACGTCGGACGGTGGAAGTGTCGTTGCTCCCGCCCTCGCTGTCACTTCGTCCGGTGCACCACCAAACGTCACGCGGGGTGCAAGCACATCGAGAACGCGCTGGAGCTCCCAATCTGGTAGATCCCAACGGATGGCCACGGGGACCGCCCCGAGCTTCCACGCGGCCACGTCGGCGACGAAATGCTCCACGCAGTTCGGAAGACAAACTGCTACCCGGTCTCCCTGACCGAGACCTTCGGCCTTCAGGGATGTGGCCAGGCACCCTGCCAGATGATCGAGCTCCGACCACGTGAGCGACCGTTCGGCGGTCGCCGACACCTGCGTGAGGGCCAGCTCAGCCCCCTTCGTCGCGGCAAGCCGCGAAATCCGATTGCCAAATGAGATCTCCGTAGGCCCAACTTCCACGTTCACCTACCCCTGCAAATTGGTTCGCACTCTTCGAGAAATGCCTCAATGCTCACATCGCACCGCTACAGAAGAATGGGCCCGCTCCACTCAGGAATCTGACACTTGCCTCGTCGCCGTCGAACTGGCCCAGGGGGGCGTTCAACTCCACGACGTCATCGTCGTTCATGCCGACTTGCCGATGAGGACGTTGAGGGCCGGGCAGGCGATGCTTCCCTCCGTTCCATATTCCACAAGTCTCCCGACGGGTTCGATCACATGGTGCCTTGCGCGGCGCCGCTCACTCACCCTTCGATGACCTCTCACGCTGAACGTGCGATCACAGATGTTTGAGATTCCTACGAATTCACGCAGCTGGCCTTGTTGCCGTAGGGCGTCGTGAAGCTGCCGTCCCTGACGCGCATATAAAAGAAACAATTTACCGAGTTGGCCTTTCCCGAATGAAAGGTGAGTGGGGGTGCCATGCCATCAAGCGTTGCCCCATGGAGCGCGTAGAGCCCTCTCGTCAGAGTCTTCGATGAGACCGTGGTGGCCGCCGTAACACCCGCCGCCTTTGCCACTGCTTGTATGAGGAGACCTGATACCCACGAGTTCGTGACGGCCTCGCCGTAGTTTGGTGAGGACACCACGCTCGGCTCATACTTCTTCAGTGCCGCAGCCAATGTCTTGGTGGCCGGCGTGGACGAGACGAAGAACGGGATGTCATTCTGCGTGGCTATGGCGTTGTTCAAGCCCGGCGTCGTGGCCCAACTCCGGCCCACACTTCCCCCAATACCCAACGGAATCGGGGTGTAGCCCTGCTGTTTGCAGCCGTCGGCTACTGCTTCGACGATCTGGGAGGCATCGGCGACGTTCATGCTCGTGGCACCAGCTTGTTTGGCCGCCAGACAGGGCGCGGCATAGCTCGGGGCTGAGGCGGATATTGCAGCGCTGTAGACCAGCGGGACACCGTCGCTCTGACCGGTCGATTTGATCGGAGGCACGGCTTCCTGACAAGCCACCGCCTCAGCACAGTAGAGAACGGCGAGATTCGTGGCGCCGGCCTTCTTCGCCTCCAGCACAATCTGGTCGGAGAGAAAATTCTGCGTTGTCCCCTCCGGGAAGAAATCGGGATTGGTGTAGAAGGTCGAATTGCTGAGGTTCCCGCCAAGGACAGGGACACGCTGCTGTTGGATATACGTGGCCCAAGCCGAGTCGACAATTGAGTCATCGATCAGGCCAACGATATGGTCTTGAGAAACGAGGGTGTGCACTTCTGACGTTGAAGTCGCGGGGTTGGTCGCGTCGTCCTCGCTGATCACCTTGACCCGGTGGCCATCGACACCACCGTGCGCATTGACGTAGTCCGCCCACGCCTGAAAGGTGGGAGGTCCCGTAGCCGTGCTCGAAGCCTCCGGACCCGTGCAACTGCACACCACGCCGATCACGAGTGGAGCAACTGCCGCGGAAGCTGAACTGGACAGTACGACGGGAATGGCTCCGGCACATAAGGCCACGACCGCCGCCCAATATCGCGCCTTCCTGACCGATCCCCGCACAACTCCCCCGTTCCCAGTCCTCGGACTGCGTCGAACCCAGATCAGCACATCTAATTGTAAGATGATTACATAATTATGTCAAGGAGACCGGCGGTCGGCTCAGCGCAATCGCTCGAATTGGGAACCGAGCCGATGAATTCCTGCACCTCAAACCAGCCGGCGGGCTCTGAACCAGGCCCCTAGATACCGTCACCTACGACCACGCCCCGATGGGCCGGTTGCTCGGTCTGCGGGCACGCCTCCTAGCTGCGGTCCTCGTCAACCCGCTCGCTCTCGGCCGAATCGATGAACGGCGCGGATGCCTCATGGTCGGAACGGGGGTCGACTGGCCGAAGCGACTCCGATGCGAGGAGACGCCCGCGGCGTGCTGACCAACCCCCGATGTAGCGATTGGGCGTCGGGCGCTGGCTACCGAGCCCGGAACCAGTCGCGCCGGTTTTGTCAACCACCGCTGCCTCCAATCTCTCGCCATCTCGAGAGGTGCCCAGAGGCGGCTGGATGTCGGGACGAGCGATGGCAAGGTACAGCACCAGAACGGCGACGATCAGGGTCAAGCCCACCGCTGTCTGGCCGTTGCCAAAGTTGACACCACTGAGGCTGTGCGGTTTGCTGACATAGTCAGCGAAGGAGGCGCCGAGCGGGCGGGTCACGACGTAGGCGAACCAGAAGGCGCCCACCTCATTGAGGCCGAGCTTCCACCAAGCGAAGGCAGGGATCAGGATCACAACGCCGAAGAGGATGCCTGATCCCAGGTAGCCGAGGCTGAGAGCGGTCGCCGTGTAATCCCCCAGAGCGGTGCCGAGCGCAAACGTGGCGAACACGGTCGCCCAGTAGTAGGCCTCGCGTCGCCGGGTGGTGATGCTGTGGATAGACAGCGTCCCCTCGTTTCGGTCCCACACCCAGAAGATGGCGGCCAGCACGACCGCCCACATCACGGTGGTGCCGGAGTACGGAATTCCGACATCGAGATGCAGGAAGTCCGCCACACCGGTACCGAAGATGGCGATGGCATACGCCAAGAACCAGTAGTCAACTGCTCGGTATCGGCGAGTTCCGAACTGTAAGACGACCCCAATAACAAAGAGGCCAATCTCAATTCCGCCACCACCGATATTCCCGAAAGTCTTCAGATAGTCCGAGGTGACCTCTCCGCCCGCCGTGGTGAGAATCTTGATCACCCAGAACAAGAAGATGATCTCTGGCACCTTCGCTGCCACAGGCTCGCCAAAGAGCCTCGAGATCGCCGAATAACGCCCGCGAACCTCTCGTGAGCAGGCTGAGGGGTGACGGCGCATCCGTATACCGTCCTTCACTTCACATTGTCTTTTGTAGGCGTCAACCGCCCAAATCCTAGGCGTCGACCGGGATGTGGGGCTTCCGCCCAGAGAATGAAATGCGGTCGCTTCACCTCATTCTCCGGATGGATGGACGTACTGGCTCCAGGATCGGACCAACGGCCTCCGGGTCGCGACCGAAGGCAAACAAGGACGTCACAATCACTGCGACCACAAATGGAAGCAGCGGGCATGGGTGCAATCCGAGGTCGGCCCGTGCGCGAGAGTTGTCGGCATGGACGATCACATTCGAGGCGCTGACTTCGCCGGCAAGGTGAGAACGGCCGACGAGGCGGCCGCGCTCATCGCGAATGGCTCGACCATCGGGATGAGTGGATTCACCGGTTCGGGCCATCCGAAGGCTGTGCCCGGGGCTCTGGCCCGGCGCATCGGCGAGGCCCATGGGCGAGGGGAACACTTCACGGTGAGCGTCTGGACCGGCGCCTCGACGGGGCCTGACCTCGACGGGGCACTGGCAGCTGTCGATGGCATCGATCTTCGTTTGCCCTATATGTCCGATCCCGTGAGCCGAGCCAAGATCAACGCTGGCGAGATGGACTATGTGGACCTGCACCTCTCCCACGTCGCGCAGATGGCGTGGGAAGGGTTCTTCGGCCATCTGGACGTCGCGCTGATAGAAGTGGCGGGGATCACTGCCGACGGTCAGCTCATCCCATCGTCGTCAGTAGGCAATAACAAGACGTGGCTGGAGCTGGCCGACCGGGTGATCCTCGAGGTGAACGTCTGGCAGCCCGTTGAACTCGAGGGCATGCACGACATCTACTACGGCACGGCCTTGCCTCCGAACCGAAAGCCGATACCGATAGTGAGACCGGAGGATCGCATTGGGCAGCCATACCTCGAGTGCCAACCGGAGAAGATCGTTGCCATTGTGCGAACGGACAGTCCGGACCGTCACACTGAGTTCAAGGCGCCCGACGACACCTCAAACCGTATCGCAGGTCACGTTGTGGACTTCCTCGGTAACGAGGTGCGAAAGGGTCGCCTTCCTCCCAACTTGTTGCCCTTGCAGTCCGGCGTCGGCAACGTCGCCAATGCGGTACTCGCGGAGCTGGACGATGGCCCATTTCGGTCGATGACCGCCTATACGGAGGTGATCCAGGACGGCATGTTACAGATGTTGCGTTCTGGCTCATTGGCATTTGCCTCAGCAACTGCTTTCTCACTGAGCGACGCAGGAATGGCGGATCTGAGGGCCAACATCGACTCCTATCGAGAGCGCGTCATTCTCCGCCCGCAAGAGATCAGCAACCATCCTGAGGTCGTGCGTCGACTCGGTTGCCTCGCAATGAACGGAATGATCGAGGCCGATATCTACGGAAACGTCAACTCGACGCACGTGATGGGTTCCAGCATCCAAAATGGGATCGGGGGCTCCGGTGACTTTGCTCGCAACGCGTACATCTCACTCTTTGTGACGTCTTCGACGGCGAAGAACGGTACGATTTCCCGTATCGTCCCAATGGTCAGCCACGTCGACCACACCGAACACGATGTCCATGTCATCGTGACCGAACAGGGCGTGGCGGACCTACGTGGACTGGCGCCCCGACAGCGTGCCCGAAGGATCATCGATCACTGTGCGCACCCAGACTACAAAGAGGCGCTGCTCGATTACTTCGATCGTGCCCTGGCTGGGGCACCGGGAAAACACACCCCACACCTTCTTGACGAGGCGTTGACCTGGCACACGCACTTCCTTCGTCATGGCACCATGCATCTTGGTTGAAGGCAACCTCGCGTTGGAATGCTCTTAAGCGTCGAGCCGGACAGACCGTGCAGCCACCTGTCAAGATAGGGCCCTGCCACCTTGCGATCTGTCGTCCCCGGAATATTCCGTCCACGAGGTCCTTGTGCACCGCCGCGCCTTGGTCAATCTGAAACCTCTCATCGGGAGTGAGCGCTATGGAGACCTCCTCCGCGTCGCAGGAGCGACCCGCGAAAGTCTCGAAGGTCGGGTGGTATGGAACATCAGTTCGACGGCCCAAGGCGGCGGGGTGGCCGAAATGCTCCACGTGCTCGTTGGCTATACCCTCGATGCGGGCCTTGACGTGCGCTGGCTGGTCATGAGCGGCGATCCCGAGTTCTTCGTGATCACCAAGCGGATCCACAACCGCCTGCACGGAACCGCCGGCGACGGGGGCGGCCTCGGCGTCAACGAGGCGGCCCACTACTCCAGGGTTACTGAGGCAAACGCGCAAAGTGTGATCAGCCGCATCCAACCCGGGGACGTGGTTCTCCTTCACGACCCTCAGGCCGCCGGATTGGCGCGACCGCTCGCAGAGGCAGGAGTGCACGTCGTGTGGCGGTGCCACGTGGGACATGAGCAGATCAGCGAGTGGACGAATCAAGCGTGGGCGTTCTTGCGGCATCACCTCAACGCCTGCAAGGCATACATATTCTCCGTTCCCGCCTACGTGCCTTCGTGGATGGAAGACTCCCTGGTCTGGATCATTCCGCCTTCCATTGACCCGTTCTCGCCGAAAAATGAGGAGATCGATCGGGTCGGCGTGCTGCGGACACTGCGACGAATCGGACTTCTCGCTGGCATTGACGGCGATACCTCCGCCGCCTTCACGCGCCGTGATGGCACAGAGGGTCTCGTCGCGCGCAAGGCTTCGCTCGTGTCGGTCGAGGAAGCGCCGCTCGCTTCCGGAGTTCCCTTGGTCGTCCAAGTGTCTCGTTGGGACCGGCTGAAAGACATGGCTGGGGTCATGAAAGGCTTCGCGGCGTGTGTGGCGGGACGCATCGATGCAGTGCTTGCCCTGGTTGGCCCATCTTCCGATGGAGTGAGCGACGACCCGGAAGAATCAGATGTATATGGCGAATGTCTCTCGGTGTGGAATGCCCTTCCGATTGAGGAACGGCGATGCATTTGTCTCGTCACACTGCCCATGGAGGACATTGACGAGAATGCAGCCATGGTGAACGCCATTCAGCGGTACGCGACGGTGGTCGTTCAAAAGAGCCTGGCCGAGGGTTTCGGTCTCACCGTCACTGAGGCCATGTGGAAGTCCAAGGCTGTGGTCGCCTCGGGCGTGGGGGGAATTTCGACCCAGATTGAGCCAGGAACCGGGATCCTCCTCGAGAACGCCACCGACCTTTCGGCATTCGGACATACCCTCTTTGATCTCCTGGAACAGCCCCAAGTCATCGCCGATCTCGGCACGCGGGCCCACCAGCACGTGCTCGACACGTTCGTAGGGGATGAGCACCTCAAGCGTTATGCAGCCCTCCTTGCCTCGCTCGTCTGATCCAGGACGAGGCATTGCCACGAAACATGTCGTTGAAATGACGGCGGGGCGTGGAGACCTTCGGCCCTAGTGGCCCCAAGGACTTAGTCGCATGATGAGAGCACAACAAAGGACTGAGGAGGAGATCACGGTGAAGGCACTCGTGTACGCAGGACCAGGTGCGATGAGCTGGAAAGACGTGCCCGACCCCGTCATACACGACGACGGCGACGCCATCGTGCGGGTTGATAGCACGACGATCTGCGGCACGGATCTTCACATCCTGAAGGGTGACGTGCCCGAGACCACCCCGGGGCGGATTCTCGGCCATGAGGCCGTCGGAACCGTCGTTGAGGTCGGTTCTGGGGGTAAAGACGCTCCAGGTGGGGGACCGGGTGCTCGTATCGTGCATCGAGACAGGTGCGCTCAAAGTCGTCATTACTCGTTGACCTCACAGGGCTCAAGCAGATGTCCCGCCGGTGTGGTGGATGGTCAGGTTGCGACCGAAACACTTCGCTCGCAAAGAACCCCTGCTCAGGGCCAGTGAGTCATCACCACATTCTCGAATCGAATAGGTGAATGGAAATGAAGGAACTCGTGTATCCCAGGCTCTTGCTGCAGCGCGCCGAGCAGCTCGCCGACAAGGTTGCGTTTATCGACGTGTCACGCGCTGGCACCCGCTATCAAGGCACGTACGAACTCCACATCGATCGTCTCTTGCGGCTGGCCAATGCGATGCGATCCGTGCTCGGCATAAACCCGGGTGACCGTTTTGCGGTGCTCGCCGCGAACAGCCATGAGTATATGGAGTTGTATCACGCCGCCATGTTCGGCGCAGGCATCATTAACCCTCTGAATATCCGCTTCGCTCCGTCTGAGTTGGCATATGTACTAAACGACTCTGGTTCCAGGGTTGTCTTCACCGACGCGTTGTTTGCCACCCTTCTCGACCGGGCGCGAGATGATGGTGCAACGGTCGACCAGGTGGTCATGATCGGCGGAGACTCGGACAGCGGTGGTACCGGCGGATCCCGCGCCGTGATCGGCTACGAGGATCTCCTCGCGGTCGGTCAGCCGGTTATGTTACCTGAGCCGGAGGAAGAAGACGCCGCTGTCCTGATGTACACCGGAGGGACGACCGGCTTCCCCAAAGGCGCCCTGCTCCAGCAACGCGCCGAGGTCCTCAACGTCTATCACGTGCTTTCCGAGTTAGGGCTCCGCGAGAACCGGCGCTTCCTGTTCCAATCACCGATGTTCCATGCAGCTCTCGTCGCCGGTGTGCTCGGAATCCCGGCCAGCGGAGCGACTTCGGTGACGATCCCGTTGTTCGACGCAGAGCTGGTGCTGCGCGTCATCGAAGAGCAGGAGATCGACACCACAATGGTGGTCCCGATCATGTTGTCGATGCTCGAGCAGGTAGAGGGCTTCTCGCCCGAGCGCCTGCGGTCACTGCGTCAGCTGGTCTACGGAGCGGCCCCGATATCTGAGGCGCTGATCACCCGCTGGCTGAAGATGCTCCCCGATACCGATTTCTCGCAGGGGTACGGAATGACCGAAGCGGCATCTGCGCTCACGTTCCTGGGTCCCGAGGACCACCGGCGTGGAGGCAGCGCGCTCACAAGTGCAGGGAGGCCCCTTTTCGGGATCGATATTCGCATTATGGACGAAATGGGCACCACGCTCCCTCGCGGTGAGGTGGGGGAAGTATGCGCCCGTGGCGGCAACTTCATGCGCGAGTACTGGAAGAAGCCGGCCGAGTCCAACGAGGCGCTTCGTGAGGGTTGGTATCGCACCGGCGATATGGGATTCTTCGACGATGGGAACCTCTTGCATCTCACCGATCGATTGAAAGACATGATCGTGACAGGCGGGGAGAACGTCTACTCCACCGAAGTGGAGAACGCCGTTGCGTCGCATCCCGCCGTGCAGGAAGTCGCTGTGATCGGAATCCCGAGTGATATCTGGGGCGAAGCAGTACACGCGATCGTCGTTCTCAAGAAGGGTGCCAAGGCGACGGCCGAAGAACTTATCGAGCACGCCGCCAACTCCTTGTCGGGGTTCAAGGTCCCGAAGTCAGTTGAGTTTCAAGATGGTCCGCTTCCGCTTTCGGGAGCGTTCAAGCCGCTCAAGCGTGAGTTGCGACGTCGATACTGGGAAAGCCGTGAACGTCAGGTGAATTGACTCAATCCGTCACCAGAAATGCGCGAGTCCTGTACTTGTTGCACTTGAAGGCGTGTACGACATCATCTCCCTTGTGATTCCGAATGAGCTGCGTACGCGCCACGACGACCCGAGAGATCACGAGTGGAGGAGGAGGAGGAGGAGGAGGAGGAGGAGGAGTGCCGCGTCCTAGGCTAGATAACATAATGGGCTTCATTGCTCGGCTGATTGAAGAAGGTGAAGAGGCCGAACGTTGCATGACAACGAACTAAACCTTTCGCGAAAGCTGGTCGCGCACCACTATTCACACATCCGAATGGTTCACAAGTTGATCAGAATCTCTCTTCTTCAGCAAGGGCAGTTGCACCCGGGTGTAGACGTTCGCTACTGCGTGGTGGCTCCGGACATAAAGGACTTGTCTCCGCCACAGATGGCTCTCTCATCGGCACGGCATGACGCTGCCGGTGATCGAGGTGACTAGCCAACCTCCGGGGCGTCAACGCCAAAAGCAGCAGGGCCAAAGGACCTTTGGCCCTACATTGCCAGGTTGTGAAGCCACAAGCTAGGCGTACGGGTGGCAGCGCAACACAAGGTCACTTGGAGGTACCGCAGGTGAAGAGTGCAGGCCGCCCACCCAGTGGGTGAGATGGAGCGGCTATATGAATACCGATTGGATGAACCAGGGGAAGTGCAGGGAACTGGCACGGGACGTGTTCTTCCCCCGTGATGGAATGGGCCTGTCGGCCGCACAGAAGATCTGTGCCGAATGTCCGGTCTCAAAGCTCTGTTTGGAGTACGCACTCGAGAACCATATAGGTCATGGCATTTGGGGCGGCTGTTCGGAGCGAGAGAGAAGGCGTATCTTGCGTCGTCGCCGGGATCTACAAACCGTCACTGTCGGCTGATCGTCACTCCGAGACACCAGAGTTCCCGTCGGTCTGCCATGCAGCATGTCCAGTCGATCTGCGCAGGATCCCGAGGCGAGTACGGGACGGTCAACAATGCTTCTCGATAGCTTGGGGAGTCGTGGACGGCTCAAGAACTTGTCGATCTTGTCGGCTTAGGTCGTCGCTGATCCGATGGGACCAGTGAGGTCGTCGGCCCCGCCTCGGCCACCACGTTCGCGGCCACTCACGCCATCCTTGGTTCGCTCGGGGGAGCGCTCGACGTCGCCGCGAGGGCTGGAGGCACCACCGGCGAACTCTTGGCGCGCGCTGCACGTGCCGCGTTCATGAGCGGAAGCCAGGTGTCGCTGGCCGTCGGTGCCCTCGTCGCCGCTGGCGGTGCTGTCCTCGTGCTGATCCGTCTCCCCACGCGGTCGAAATGAAGCACCGCTTCCCCAGGGGACCGAATTCGCTCGTGGCACTCACACCGAAGGACACCGTTGATGTGCCATGTCTTCGCCCGGACGGAAGTTGTGCCGTTGGCCGGGCCGGGCAGCGCCGCTATCGCAAACAGGTAAGTGCCCGGAGTGGGCCTGCTCATCCGCTGCCCTGTTCGCGATGGTCGCCAGCCCGCCGACGCCTCTGCCCTTCGCAGTTCAGGGATGCGCCAGCCGGTGCGAATGACTTCACGCGCTGGTTCCCGGGTCCGTGACGCGGGCGGCGGCGATCTTAAGGACCTGAGGTGGCCGACGTGCAGGCGGACAAATCGAGATCGGCCGGGTAAGACCACCCCATTCACGCCGACGCTCAGGCCTCGCCGGGCCTGTGACTGTAGCCTCGTGTCCGTGCCGCAACCGCCGTCTGGAACTGTGACGTTCCTGTTCACGGACATGGAGGGTTCCACGCGACCGTGGGCGGAGCGCCCCGATGAGATGCAGAGTCTCGTGGCAGCCCACGACCAGGTCCTACGGAGAGCCATCGAGGGCCACGACGGATACGTCTTTGCCACCGGTGGCGATGGTCTCGGCGCCGCCTTCAGCCGGGCGGCCGATGCCGTGGTGGCGGCGGAGGAGGCGCAGGCGGGGGTCGCCGGTCTTGAGCACGTCAAAGTTCGGATGGGTCTGCACACCGGTGAGGCGATCGAACGCGACCGGAGCTACTTTGGCAGCGAGGTGAACCGCGCCGCACGGCTGATGTCGCTCGCGCATGGAGGTCAGGTGCTCGTCTCGGACGCCACCGAGGTGTTGCTGCGCAACCGTGTGGCTCTGCGGCCGCTCGGTGAGCATCGGCTCCGTGGCCTGCGCGGACGGATGTCGGTCTACCAGGTCCTTGCTGACGGGCTCCCGACGGAGTTTCCCGTGCTGCAAAGTGTTGACTACTTCACGGGGAACCTGCCCCAGCAGTTGAGTTCATTGGTGGGCCGCGAGAACGTGGTGAGCGAGCTGGGCGAGCTCGCTCGCGCGAGCCGGCTGGTCACGCTGAGCGGTGTCAGCGGGGTGGGCAAGACCCGGCTCGCCGTCGAAGTCGGGGGCGAACTGGCCAGCGAGTTCCCCGACGGCGTCTGGATGGTCGAGCTGGCGTCGGTCGGCGATCCGGCCTCCGTTTCCGCGGCCGTCGCGACGGTGCTCGGCATCACCCCACAGGGTGAAGCGGCACTCATCGACACGGTGGCCGATGCGCTGGGGGGTCGCCGGCTCCTTCTGGTGGTGGACAACTGCGAGCACGTCCTGGCCGCAGCGGGATCGGCCATCGAAACGATCCTCGCTCGGTCTGAGGGCGTGAAGATCATCGCGACATCGCGCGAGATCCTCGCCCTCGACGGGGAGAACGTGCTCACTGTGCCACCGCTGGCTCTGACGGGGGGCGTGACTTCCGATGCGGTTACGCTGTTCGTCGATCGCGCCCAAGCCGTGCGGCCCAATCTCGGCCTCTTGGATCTTGATACCGCCACCGCCGCGGTGACCGAGATCTGCGAGACCCTGGATGGGCTCCCGCTGGGTATTGAGCTGGCCGCCGGCCGAATGGCAGCCATGAGCGCGGCCGAGGTCAGGGATCGACTGGCCGATCGATTCCGATTGCTCCAGGGGTCGATTCCGGGGCCGGAACGACAACTCACGCTCCACCATGCGGTGGAGTGATCCTACGATCTCTTGACCCACGACGAGCGAGAGTTGCTCCGCCTGACATCGGTATTCGCCGGCGGCTTCGATCTGAGGAGCATCTGCGCCGTGGTCGACGGAGCCGACGACGTGGACGTGCTCAGGCATCTCGACTCGTTGGTCCGAAAGTCGCTCCTCGTCGCCGACCACACCGCGACCCGCACTCGTTACAGCCCCTTCGAGACGATCCGCCAATTCGCCGAGGACCGGTTGGCGGAGGCGGGCGCGCTCGAGCGGACTCGTGACCGGCACGCCCAGTTCTTCGCCCGGGAGTCCACCGCTCGATGGGAGCACTGGAACGGGCCCGGGTGGCGCGAGGCGGTCGACTGGGTGGAGGCAGAGCTCGGCAACCTACGTGCTGGATATCAGTGGAGCGTGGGGCGAGGCGAGCTGGAGATAGCGGCCGACATCGCAGCGCATGCCGCTCTCATGGGTTTCTCGGTGCAGTTGTTCGAAACGCTCGCTTGGGCAGAGGAGATACTCGAGCCCGAAGCCGCCGCCGATGTCCGCCGTCTTCCGCGCCTGTATGCGGCAGCTGGTTACGCGTGCTTCGCGGGAAGGGCGGAGGCTGCGCGGGCGCACGCGCACCGGGCAACCGAGCTGGAGCTCGACTCCCGCTATGACGCGTGTGAGCCCGGATACGCCTCGTTCGTCGAGGCCTTGTGCCAGGTGTACTGCGGCGACCTCGTTCGCTATGTCGAGCTCACCGGTGCCGTGGCCTACACGTATGGCAGCGATCGGGGCTACGGCTTGGCCTCCTACGTTGACGGCCTTCAGTCGTCCGGCCGGATCGAGGAGGCACTCGGGCTGACCGAGGAATCCGTGGCTGCCGCCAGGTCGCTCGGGTTTCTTGGGTGTCCCAGACCTTTCTTCAGTTGGTCCTGTTGTCGGTGATCATCGTGGGTCAGAACGTGCTTGCCGCCGCCGCTGACAAACGGTCCGAGGCCACGTTCAACGATGCTGACGCGGTGCTCCACGAAGCGGTGAAGATCCAAGAAGATCCAAGAGCATCTCCTCGCTTCAGGACAATGTGCTCGAAGACCTCGTTGAGAAACTGACGCTGGTGGAAGCACGCTCGGGCAGCTGATCACCGGAGCGGCCCCGGGCGCGGGGCGAGCAAACAGGTCGTGGGTTCAGATCGGTGTCGATGCCTACGACCTCTCAACAGGGGACAGACCCCGGTTAGGATGACCTCGTACCTTGCCTTCGAGCACGTGTCACGCTTTGGGAGTGGAAAGGAGGATCCCGTGAACGCACGGCGCAGCGACCATCGTCTCCTCCCGTTCGGCGCCCTCACCGCCTGGGTCACCGGCGGGGACATGAACAACCACACACGTCACCGCAATGTCCAAGGCGGGGCGTCCCGCGCCGCCGTTCTCGGAGCAGGCGACGGGTTGATCACCAACGTGTCCTTGATCCTCGGCGTGGCCGGTGCTAGCACTGCAGCGTCTCCGGTGCGCTTGGCTGGTGTGGCCGGCCTCCTCGCCGGTGCCTTCTCCATGGCAGCTGGAGAGCTCGTCTCGGTTCGTGCCCAAGATGAACTGGTCCAACGCGAACTGCAGGTCGAGCGCCAAGAGCTCGCAGAGCACCCGGACGCCGAGCGTCGGGAGCTGGCCGGGATGTACAGAGCTCAAGGCGTCAGCGCTGAAGACGCGGACACCGTCGCCCAGATCCTCTCTCAGTACCGCGCCGTTGCCTTCGACACACACGCCCGGCTTGAGCTTGGGATCGATCCCCAGACGACGGGATCGGCGTGGCAAGCCAGCATTGCGTCCTTCTTGTCCTTTGCGATTGGGGCATTCTTGCCCCTCATTCCGTGGCTGTTCTTCGGCGGTGGAAAAGCGGTGGTCATCTCGATCTGCATCGGAGCGGTCGCTGCCGCCGCCTTGGGTGCAGCCATCGGGACACTTACCGGCCGTGGGATCGCCAGGACCGCCCTACGACAGCTCATGGCAGCTGTAGTGGCGGCAGGGATCACCTTCGGCGTCGGGCATCTGCTGGGGGCGGCCACGAGCTGACGTCTGCACCTGGGCAAATGCTGGGGCGCCTGCAAACCGGCCCAGCCGCTCCATGTCGCAATGCCGTGTCAGCGCTGATTCGTCGACTCCCATGAACGATCTCGTTGATACGGCGGTCCGGAACGCCGATTCCAGGTACTTCGGAAAGAGCGACGGCTCTTGGTTGAAAGGCTCAGGGGCATAGAGCCTCCCGCCGCCGCAAGCTGATCGAGAGCCGGCACCCCCGGCGAATGCCGGACGTGTTGCGGCTCCGGCAACGCCCGTCAGGGTCGCGAGCCGGATTCGACCTCGGTGCGTGCTTTGAGGTACTCCGACTCGGACACGACCTCGTTGACGAGGGTGCCGACCTCCTCCACTATCACCTCAACTCGGTCGCCGACGGCGAACTCTCCCGGTGGGTACGGCGTGCCCAACGTAACGATGTCGGCGGGATAGAGGGTGATGTGGTGGCTGATGTGGCTAAGCATCTCGCTCGGAGTGAACTTGTAGTACTTCGTGTTGCCGGACTGGCTTTCCACGCCGTTGACCTTGCCGGTGATCGCCAGACCCTCCATCACCCGCACCTCACTGAGGTCGGTGCGCACCCACGGCCCGAAGGCAGCAAACCCGTCGAGGGACTTGGCGACCGAGAAGTACATGCCACCCCAGGATTTCTCGAATGCGGTTACGTCGTTGAACGGCGTCCATCCGAAGATTCCCGCTCGCGCCTCGTCGACCGAAGCGCGACGCAGCGTCGAGCCGACCACCACCGCCAGCTCGGCTTCCGCCTGTAACTTCTCAGCCTGCACCACTTCGGGGAAGGGGATCAGTCCGCCGGGACCGGTGGGGTTGTTCGGCACCTTGGGCAGCCACATCGGCTCCACATCTGCCGGGCGCTCCTCGCCAGGAGGCAAGAAGCCACCCATCACGGCGATGAGCCGTCCGGCTGGTACCGGCGTTGTCAACACGACGTCGTCGAGTGCGAATGACTCGCCCGTCAGCTCGTGCTCGGCGAACACGTCCCCCCTCACGAGGTGGATACGATCGTCGATCAACTGACCGTACGACGCGGCGTTGCCGAAGTTGGCACGGGCAATCAGCATGCGGTCTCTCCCTTCGTTGCTGTTCCTACTGGCATCCTCAAAACTAGGGTGGCCCCATAGCTCTCGAGGCTACGACAATGAATGTGAAATCATGACATAGCTGGTGGAAGGGCCACTTCAGCTCGTGAGGGTCGAGTGTGAATCCACCGTTGTGACTTGATCAGGGCCCGTACAGCCGAGGACCAAATTTCGCGCAAATGCACGCTGGCCCTTTTCAGGGAGTGTGTCGTTAATGGATTTCGACCTTCAACCCCGCCCCTACATTGCGAACGCGCAGGACCCCTCCCGATCCCTCCCGATCCCTCTCGATAAGGTCACGACTTCGGGCCCTGCGTCTGCGATCGCCGCACCGGTTTTTCCCCCACACGAATCTCAGCGACTAGCCGGCTACGACAGCAAGTGACGACTTGAACGGACTGAATGGTCATAGAAATGAGACAATCGCATGGACCTACGAGCGATATCGCCCTAGAGGAATCTGCGCTCTGGATCTGCCCTTGCGATAGGGGGTGGCGCGAGCATGACAGGAACGCAGCAAAGCCGCTACGGCGGCCAGTCTCACGGGGCATGAGGGAGAAGGCGGTCAGAGGTCGCCGGTTCATTCCAAATTGCAAATGACTATTGCAATTGCATGAAACCTCGTTTACGATCACTTCGCGCAGGCGGAGACGCACTGCCGGGAGAAAACCCGCGAGTGGAGCGTTCAGCGAATCTTCGGGTCACGCAAAGGATTATTTGCGGCGGTCACCCGTGGTCGCCCAAGGGGGGTCAACTACCATGACGCGTAGAGCTGCTGAATTCGCTCACCGGACTGACATCACCAGGAAGCGTGGGGCTCATCATCGCTGGACGGGCGTCGCGGTGGCTCTGGCGATGGCGAGTGCACCTTTGGTCGGTATCGACCTTGTGGCGAACGCTGCGCCGGCTGGCGCCGCCACCGCCACCCCGGTCGTGGTGGCCGACATCTGCAGCTGCACCGGGCCTCAGGGTGCGCAGGCCCAGCAGACGACCCCAACCCTGCAGGCCTGGGCGTCATGGGAGAACGCCCACGGTGGCTTGAACGGACATCCGGTGAAAGTCATCGCGACCGACGACACGACCAACCCCACCGTGTCGGTCACCGCTGTCCAAAAGGCCATCAACTCCGAGCACGTCGCCGCCATCTTTGACAACAGCAACGTGGATACGGCCTGGGTAAAGATTGCGGCGAGTGCAAACGTCCCGATCATTGGCGCGGCTGACAGTAACCTCAGTTACAACAGCTTGGACACCTTCTCGCCCGGCCCCACTCTCAACTACGGCGATACGGGGCAGCAGATCGGCATCGCACGTTTGACGAACTTGAGGAAGGAGGCCATCTTCTACTGCGTCGAGGCTGCGGTGTGCCAATCGGAGACAGCCCTCGACGGGATCGTCGGGAAGCGGTATGGCGTCAAGGTCGTCTACACCTCGGGGATCTCGTTCTCGGCGCCCAGCTACGATGCCCAGTGTATTGCGGCGAAGCAAGCAGGAGCTGACGTGCTCGAAATCGGCGATGCATCCGTAGTCGCCGAGAAAGCGGCTACGGAGTGTGCCGCTCAGGGCTGGAGCCCCATCGAGATTGCCGCTGCCGTCAGTAGCAACATGAACACCGATCCACAGTTCGAGGGCATGCTTGCCTCCCAGCAGGAAATCCCCTACTTCGTCCACAATGCCGCGACGAAAGACTTCTGGTCAGCGCTCGACAAGTACGCACCCACGCTGCACCTTTCGCCGAACTTCGGTGAGCAGTCCATCATCGGTTGGGCTGAGGGGGTTCTTCTCCAGGATGCCGTCAAGTCGGCAGCGCCATCCAGCGGGACCGCCGTCACGCCTGCTGTAGTCAAAAAGGGTCTTTACCATCTGCCCGCCGGGGACAACCTGGGGGGAATAGCTCCCCAAGCGATCCACTTCACCAAGGGTGTGTACGCCAACCGCAGCTGTTGGTTCTACATCTCGGTCAAGAACAGCCAGTTCATCTGGGGTGCCAATAAGAAGCCCCTCTGCGGGTATCTGGCCAAGCCCGGATCGAACGAAGGCAGCCCATTTCTCAGCCCTAAGAAGGAGTACGAACCTGGGGAGACTCCGTCAAAGTAGGGGTCTCTGCTTGCATGCGCGAGGTCACCTGTTCGGCTCGTCTTGTCCTGTACGGGTCGAAACCTGCCGGGCAGGTCATGGTCGAAGAACTTCCCGGTGATCACTCGTCCCCGAGAGGAGCGAGGACACTTGTCGCTTCAGGGAACGCGCGCTCGGGCCTCCGATCTCCGTCGGGCCTTCCGGATCATCGACGACCACATACCGGACCACCTCGAGCACGCCCGCCTCAAGCTGGTCGCCTAAAATGCTGCCCCGGCCGGAACAAAAGGTCCTCTAGGATTGTGCCGTCCAAAAGGAGGCACCATTGAGCGAATACGACGTACGAATGGTCGTGTTGTCAACCGACGACCTAGATGAATCGATCCGGTTTTACACCGAGACCCTCGGGATGTCGCTGAAGTTTCGCGACGGGGCCCACTACGCGGCCCTCGACGGTGGATCGATCACCCTCGCGCTGGCGACCGCGGTGGACCACCCGATGCCCGGCCAGGTCGTCGTCGGCATCAAGACCGCCGATGTCGACGCCGCTGCGGAGGCGATTGAGGCCAACGGCGGTGCCATCGTGAAAGGACCGTACAACGACGCACACGAACGCCGTGCCGTGGTCTACGACCACAAAGGTAACGGCCTGGTCTTCTACAGCCCGCTGGCCCAGTGAAAGCGGCACCGCGACGCCTTCTGCGTCGCGGGATCAAACAGGTCCAGATTCTCGCTGAAGTCGGCGAGTCGACACCGTTGGCGTTCGTGGCTGGCCGTCCAGGAAAAGACCTCGAAACCGGTTCGGGTCGGCACCTGCATCGCCGTGTCCACTGCTCGCTTTAGCGGGCTGGAGACCCCCAGCCGAATCTCTTGCTCAACCAGCTTCGGGATCGAGTTGTCCGCGCATTTCGGCACCGGCTCGTCTAACGCCGACCATCCGCACAAGCTCGAAGAACTCAAGGACAATTGATTTATCACGGCAAAATACTGGCTTCGGAGAATGACGCGGCCGGCTCGGCAGTTACGTATTCAATCTGTCAGGATGCGTTGCGAACTCATTGATCGCGCTGGAGGTCATCGGATGAAACTTCACAAGAATGTCATTGAGGAGCTCACGGTTCATCCGGGTGATGCAGCGAATCTCAAGCACCGGAGCACAAGTGCGACGAAGACGGACTGGCTTGGTCCGACGAGCGCGTCCAGCCCGCGTCATCTGGCCGAGCGGGATCTCGAAGAGTTCCGTGAGGAGCTCAGATCGACGCAGGAGTTGCTCTATGCGAGCGATCAGTACGCGCTTCTCGTGATCTTCCAGGCACTCGATGCGGCGGGAAAGGATGGCACGATCAAGCATGTTATGTCCGGGGTCAACCCTCAGGGCTGCGAGGTCGTCTCGTTTAAGTCACCGTCCACAGAAGAGCTCGACCACGACTTCCTCTGGCGTTGCGCCAAGGTGCTCCCAGCGCGAGGGCGCATCGGGATCTTCAATCGTTCCTACTACGAGGAGGTGCTGGTAGCGCGAGTGCATCCTGAGATCCTTGCCGCTCAACGACTTCCGCCTGAAAGCGGGAGCGGAGAGAAGCTATGGCAGCGGCGCTACGAAGATATCAACGGTTTCGAACACCATCTCGTGCGTAACGGCACTCGCATCGTCAAGTTCTTCCTTCACGTCTCGAAAGAGGAGCAAAAGAGACGACTACTCGAACGACTCGACGATCCCACCAAGTTCTGGAAGTTCTCAAATGCAGACCTGACGGAGCGGGCTTTCCATGAGGAGTACCGACAGGCGTACGAAGCCGCCCTGACAGCCACCTCGACGGCCTGGGCTCCCTGGTACATCGTTCCGGCTGACCACAAGTATGAACTGCGGGCACTGGTCGGAGGAATATTGGTCCGTGTCATCGAACAGATGGACCTCCGACTCCCCGAGGTCGACCGAGATGGGAGCGCGGTCCTCGCCGCCGCGAAACAGAAGCTCCTCGCCGATTGAGTTTGAGATTGGTCAACGGTTTATTCGTAAGTGGGAACCCGCCATGTCAATGTGGTCCCCCCATCTGGAGAACCCACCACGTCGAAACTACCGCGAAGCTTCTCAGCCCGGCGACGCATGTTGACTAACCCCGAGCCACCCTCTCTGGTCTTGCCCGAGCCCAAACCAATGCCGTTGTCGGTGACGATGAGCTGGCAGTAGTCAGCGTCGACACTCAACCGCACTGTGGCCTCGGTGGCATGAGCATGGCGACCGATGTTGGTGATCGCTTCGCGAGCGACAATGAGGAGATGCTCGGCGATCTCTTCGGAGATTGCCGAGTCCACGGCGCCATCAAATGAACTAAGAACCTCAAAGCCCACCACTTCGGCCAGATCGCGCACGAGCGTGATGATCTTGGCCCTGATGCCTTGTTCCCCACCACCCGAGCCCAGGGCATAGATGATGGAGCGGAGTTGGGTGATCGATTCGTCGATCTCGGTGACGACGGTCCCCATTCGCCGAGCGATGTCGGCCTCCCGGACGGCACCGGCAATCCCTTGGAGCCTGAGACCCGCACCAAAGAGCCGCTGTATGACCGTATCGTGGAGGTCTCGCGCCAATCGGTCTCGTTCGTCGTATACCGCAACTTCTTGGACGCGCTCGTGGAGTCGTGCGTTCTCGATGGCGATCCCCGCGGCGACAGCGAGGGAGCCCACCAGCGCTTCGTCATCACGAGTGAATTCCGACCAGCCAACCTTGTCGGTCAGGTAGAGATTGCCGTAGATCTCGTCGCGCGCCTTGATCGGGACGCCCAAGAACGAGGTCATCGGCGGGTGGCCGGGAGGGAATCCGTATGTCTCGGGGTGAGAATCGATGCGAGCCAGGCGCAGAGGAACAGGTTCGGCGATGAGCACTCCGAGTACTCCCTTGCCGGTCGGAAGCGCACCAATCTGCGCAGCTTCGTCCGGTCCTAGACCAACCGTGATGAACTCGGCCAACGCCGTTCGGTCCTCGTTGAGAACACCGAGCGCACCAAAGCGAGCGCCAGTCATGGAGCGAGCTTCCTCCACCACGTGGCGCAGCAGGACCGAAAGGTCAAGGTCGCCCTCAATGAGCAGCATGGCGTCGAGTATCCGACGCAGCGTGGTGGGATCCTCAATTGAGCGATGGGGCATCATGTGCTTCAGTGGTGAGGGCGAGGGGGTAACAGCGCGGACAGAGGCTGGGGTACGGCCAGCCGCACGTTGCGACATGGTCGATCTGGTTGTGCCCTGCGCTTTGCAACTTTGGGCCTGCCGAGGCCACCGACCACCCATCATTGGCGGCAAGCTGCAACAGCTGGACCATGGCGTCAGCGAAAGCGCCATCCGGATCACCCTGGTCATTCGGGAATTCTCCAGAAGTGAACACGTCAAGGCTCCTCGGTGGCCGTGAGGGTGCACCGCCGGGGTCCGGGACGGAAAAGCAACCGCTTGAAAACCCCTGTTTACCATTAGCGCCGGGTGCGCGCAATGGCATCTTCATCCCCAGCCAGGCGAGAACCCTTAGTTAGGCGTCAGGTGTTGGGGGCGCGGCCCACGCCTCGGGGTCGAGAGTCCCATCGATGGCATTTTGAGCGACGTCAGCCAGGCGAGTGCTGTGCCGGCGGCCGTAATTCCGCAACCGGGAGAATGCCTCAGACAAGTCGATCTGTGCGCGCTCAGAGATCACGCCTTTGGCTTGCTCGATCACGATCCGGCTCGTAATGGCCTGGGAGAGCTGTTCGTTGACGCGCTGAGCTTCGAGAGCGGCACCGTACTGGATCACGCTGATTGTCGCGAGATCGGCAAATCCGCCAGCGACGACGATGTCGGCCTCAGCCATCGGGGACTCGCCCATGCTGAAGAGGTTCAAGGCGCCGATGGTCGTCTCCCGCAATCGAAGCGGAAGAGCGAACACAGATTGGAAGCCAGCCTCCAGGGCGACGATCGAGAATCGTGGCCAACGGCCAGATCCGTGACGCAGGATCTCGTGTTCGACCGGCTTTCCCGTATGGAACGCGTCCAGACAAGGACCTTCGTGAGCCTGTAGCTCGAACAGCTCTACCAACTGCATGGCCTCACTCGAAGTTGCCACCAATCTCAACTCGCCAGGTGGAGAGGCAAGCATCACACCGGCGGCGGAGATACCGAGCATGTCGACGCAGCGATGCGTAAGGCCCGTCAGCAGCTCTACGACATCGAAATCCTCGACGAGATTGTCCGCAAGGTCGATCAAATAGTGAATGATGTTCTGATCTCGAGACGACTCCACTATGCCTCCTGGGCGTTTGCCCTCGTAGCCTGTCCAGCAGCCAGCGCGTCGGTCCTTGGCCTTCGAATCTTACGGTCCTCCGGGATCATGACAGTCGCAACCTCTTGTTCACGATGTCCTCGGCCACATCTCGGACCAGGCGATTTTCACTAAAGGCATAGGCTCTCAGGCGAACGAGCGCATCGGTGACGCTCACTCCGAGCTGAACCGAGACGATGCCCGCTGCATTGTGCACGATCGAGTGAAAGTCTGCCGTCGCCTCCAGGTCTTCGGCCATCCTGCCTGGTGAGGCACCCGCCTGCGCGTTGATGACTTGTCGTGCAATCACCTCAGCCATCAGCAACGCATCGGCATGCTGGTCATCGCTCAAGTAACCAGGTTTATCCTGGTAAAGGTGCAGGGCACCGAGCCGGGCCGCACCCTCCCGCAACGGAAAGCCGAATATGGCCCGGATGCCTGCCTCCAAGGCCTTTGGTGTAAAGGCGAACCAACGAGCAGTCGCCGGGTGGGCCAGATCTGGCTCGAGGACCACCTTGTCTTGGTGGTAGGCGTCGATGCACGGCCCCTCACCGAGCGTGAACTGGAGGTCGTCGATCACGTTCGTCACGCTGTTCGTCGTGCACAGAGACCCTTGGGACAAGTCGCCCGACATCAGCATGGCCCCGGCACCAGTGACGCCGACAATGTCCGGGGTGACCTCACACAGGCGAGCGGGCGACCACTCCCCTCCACTCTTGGCCTCTACCGCCGCGATGACGCGCGCTCGCCTATCCCCGGACATAGGTTGTAGGCCTTAGCAGTGTGCCGATAGTCAATCTTGTGATCAACGAGCCACTCTCCAAGCTGAAGCAGGCCAGTCGGAACCGGGTGAACTCGCATCCGTCCGGGCTCAAACTGGACACTACGCCCTGACGGCGCTCCGCTTCCTCGCGGGCGCCCTCTTGGCCGCTGCCGTCTTCCTGGGGGGTGCCTTCTTGACGGCCCGGGCGGCGCCCGTTTGACCCGTCCTAGGGGCGCGGTCTGATTGCTCGTTGATGGCCTTCACCATGTCACTGACCATCTTTCGCTGGCCCTTCATGACCCGCTCTGCGAAGTCGAACACCTCGTCAACAACCCGCTCGATATCTTGCGAAAAGGGCGGGACGAACCGCTCCGTCTCTTTGGTGATCCCTGCCGCTAGCCGACGGCTGGCGCTGAGCACCTCATTTTGAGTTCGTTCGACCAAACGATCAATCCGTTGCTGCACGTCTCTTGACTGGTCCATGGGACATCCTCCGTCTTGGTAGGTCTGCAGGCGCTGCACCACCAGTCTCCGGATTCTGGCCCCCAGCGGTAGAGCCGAAAGTCCCTGACAGAGCACGCCAGCCGTGAGTGCGGCGGGCACAACGCGCCGACAAGGAGATGGGACCTTCGGCTCTGACGAAAGTCCCAATGCCTTCTTAGAGTCTGAGTGGAAGTCTCTTGCTCTAATGACCGCCCAAGGGGGGGTCCAAGAGCACGGTGGCTGACGGCAGGAACCTGCCAGCGGGTGGGGAAAATAGGGGAGGCGACCATGACGGTGGCAACGGCAGCAACTCCGGTTTCGGGTCCCGGGCGCATTGCACGGATATGGACATGGCGTCAGCTTCGCAGCTATCCCAAC
>Ga0307374_10004351_pt1 | contig 23620 bp, 27 predicted proteins | sample OX3MG_FD_202532 | JGI IMG/M metagenome (GOLD analysis project Ga0307374, IMG submission 202532) | Soil microbial communities from Risofladan, Vaasa, Finland - OX-3 | ecosystem: Environmental > Terrestrial > Soil > Coastal area > Acid sulfate soil | place: Finland: Risofladan, Vaasa | collected... | reverse complement strand
TCCATGCCCGAGGGCTTGACCGCCGGTACCTGGTCCAGCCCCCTTCGTAGAAGCTCGTCGATACCCACGCCCAAGAGGACGAGGAGATGACGGAATCCAGAGGCCATGTCCACCGGGTCATGGGGGACGGAATCGGAAAGCACAACTTCGCCGGTCCGCTTGAGCGTATCCAACAAGTGGTTCCACGCCTGCCCGGACTCGAGATCCTGGGCAGTGGCATCTCCGGCGGAGGCTGCCTCGCTCACCGAGAAGGGAAGCCAGGCCGGACTCTTGAACGAGCTCATGATCGAACGAGCCATGGTTGCGCAGTGAACACTGAAGTCTCCCGTGCCTGGGTGTGCATTCAATAGGTGATGCGATGCTTTCATAAAGTCTGAGGCACGACGAGCGGAGCGGGTATGACTCGTAGGAGCCACCGGAGCCGCAGAGCACAGCTGAGGGGTTGGACCTGTTGCCTCGCAGCCTCCATACCCCCGACGACCTCGATGAACGTCGGGTCAGGACTGGCAACCGCAAGCTCCAGCCACCTCAGTTGCAGCCCGCGTAACGTGACGGCATTCGGACGTGACGACCAAGGAGCCAAATTGCCGAAGCACGACGTGGAAATGAGTATCCCGACGACCAAGGTGGTTCTAAGCGCCGACGTAGTGTTCGAGATTCGCAGCGACGATGAGAAGCTCGGCGAGCTCCGAATCAGCAGGGGAACCCTCGACTGGGCCCCGTCGAATGCAAAGATTCCAATTCAATTGACCTGGGAGCAATTCGACCGCGTCATGCGCGAGCGGTAGTACCTTCCAGCACCGGTACTGACTGTGGGGATTCACGAACGGAGTCGACGTGGCGTCACGCCTGTTGGTCCCTTCGCGCCGAGATTTGGCGAAGAATGTGGGTCGCCGGTGCGCGAAATCCGGTAATCTAGCGGTCCACGCTGAGTGGGGACCCCCTGTTGAGGTCTGGTCGACTTGATCGGGCTCACCCCGTCGCCTCCTCTGAACTCGTCTCGAGGAGATCCATGTCCACCACTCCGAATAGTCACGCGGCTCCGTCGCGCCATCACATTGCCCTCCACGACACGCGTCCAAAGGCCGTCGTCTACTGCGAGGCAAATTTCGGTGCACCCGACGGCAAGACGGCCAATGGCCTCGTTCGCCACTCCGAACGCTACGAAATCCTCTCAGTCATTGACGGCCAACATGCCGGAGACGACTCAGGCGAACTCCTCGGCGACGGGCCCAACGGCATTCCCATCGTTTCGGACCTGGCGACAGCAGTCCATCTACACGGAGTCGCACCGGACTTCCTCATATTCGGCGTCGCTCCGTCGAGTGGCATGCTCTCGGCTGGAGAGCGCCGAGTAATGCTCGGCGCCATGAAGCAAGGCATCAGCATCGTCAACGGCCTGACATGAATTTCTGAACGACGATTCGGAGTTCGCAGCCGCAGCGGCCGCGTACGGCGTACGGCGTACGGCGTGACAATTCTCGATGTGCGCCGACCACGCGAAAAGAAGGACCTCCGCATGTTCAGCGGCCGCATTGCTGAGGTCACCTGCCCCCGGATCGCCGTCCTCGGCACAGATAGCGCTGTCGGCAAGCGAACCATCGCCACCATCCTCACCAAGGCTCTCAACAATCACGGCATCAAGGCTGTGATGGTCGGAACTGGACAGACAGGCCTCATCCGGGGTGCTCGCTACGGCGTCGCACTGGGCGCAATCCCGTGCCGTTCTGCTCCGGCGAAATGGAGGCAGCGGTCGTGGAGGCGTTCGAGGCCGAGCGGCCTGACGTCATCGTCATCGAAGGCCAAGGTGCTCTCAGCCACCGCGCCTATCTCAGCTCCACGTTTATCCTCCCGCGGAAGGCGTCCGAATGCCGTCATTCTTCAGCACGCACCAGCGCGGCGGAAGCTCGGGGACTTCGCCGACGTCCCGACCCCCGACCCGGCGAGCGAGATCAATCTGATCCACACCTTCGCCGACACGAAGGTCATCGGATTGACCATCAATCATGCGAACATGAGCGACGTCGAGGTCACAGCGGCCATCACGATGTACGAGTTGGAGTTCGGCATTCCAGCCACCGATGCGTTGACCCGGCCCGTGGAGCGACTCGTCGAGATTGTGGCTGGCGCCTTCCCCGAGCTCGAACGGAAGCCGGTCGCCAGGGCCTCGTGAGCTCGCCAAGACTGGAGATCCGCCTCGACCGCATCGGCCACAACGCGCGGACACTCGTCAAGCGTCTCAGCCCTTTGGGAATCACGGTCTGTGGCGTCACGAAGGCGACCCTCGGCTCTCCCGAGATCGCCCGTGAGCTTGTCGCTGCCGGCGTCACGTCGCTGGGCGACTCGCGAATCGAGAATATCGAGAGCCTGCGCCAAGCCGGGATCACAGCCCAACTCACACTGATCCGTTCGCCCATGATCAGCCAAGCTGACCGAATCGTTTCCGCTGCAGATATCAGCCTCAACAGCGAGATCGACGTGATCGACCGACTCTCACGGTCGGCGGTCAGGCAACAGACGGTCCACGGCATCGTCCTGATGGTCGAATTGGGCGACCTTCGCGAAGGGATCATGCCGGGCGACCTGCACGACACTGTCCGAAAGGTCCTCCACTTCCCCAGCATCGTGCTGCGAGGCATAGGTGCCAACCTGGCCTGCCAGAACGGCGTGATCCCCGACGCGTCCAACATGGCGGAACTGTCCGCCCTGGCAACCTCAGTCGAAGCGACCTTCGGGCTCAACCTTGACATTGTCACCGGCGGGAACTCGGCGAACCTCCCATGGGCGCTCGAGCCCGGTGCCGAAGTCGGCCGAATCAACCACCTTCGCCTCGGTGAGTCAATCCTGCTTGGTAGGGAACCGACAAATCGGTCGCTCCTCGACGGGCTCCACGCGAACGCAATGTCGGTTGTTGGCGAAGTCATCGAATCCAAACTGAAGCCCTCTCAGCCAAGAGGAGACCGTGGTCAGACAGCCTTCGGCCGAGGAGCGCATCGGCCGGTCATTCGAAACATGGGGCACCGGGTGATCGTCGCTCTCGGCCGGCAGGATCTTGACGTCGATGGAATCGTTCCGCCCGACGGCTTCGAGATCCTTGGCGCGAGCAGCGATCACCTTGTCCTCGAAAGCGAGACGGTCGCACCGGAGTTGGGATCTGAGCTTCGCTTTGAGCCGAACTACAGCGCCCTCATGCAGTCGATGACGTCACCATTCGTGGCTCACAAGTACACAAGCTCTGACGATTCCGAGCCCCGGTCGGCGAAGGTTCATCCTTCGTAGTCTGATCGGTCGTGGTGTGCAGGCCACGGACCACCTGCCCATCACATTTAGGTGCCGAATCGCACCTCATAGTGCACCGTCTTGTATCGCGCGATCTTGTGGAGCGCAGGGATCAGGTAGCGCTGGAATATCGGGTGTCGACGTCCGATGGCGACTCGGGCGTGCGCATCCTCATCACCGGCGAGCAGTCGGGCCGTAGCCATCATCGACGCCCCTGTAGGTTTGCCGCGAAGGGTTGAGGGAGAAAACTCCACTGCGGGATTGTTTCGGATCCGCTTCGTCTTCCCGGCCTTGCTGTACGTCCGGAAGTACCCGCGTTGGTCTTCGATCGCCAGATTCACGGGCGTGGGAACGGGGGTTCCGTCCCGCCTGAAGGTGGTGAGGAGAACCGCCCAGGAGCGGTCAAGGGTTTCCAGAGTCGTTGCTGTCTGCACGTGGACTCCTTTCCTAGGAGAGTGTTCACTCTCTTAGGTGAGAGAGTAGTCTCTCACCATGACTAACGGCAACCTGACTCCAGCAGCCGAGCGCCTGCTCAATGCGGCAATGCACCTGTTCGCCGAGAAGGGCTACGAGCGGACGACGGTCGGGGAGATACAGGAAGCGGCTGGATTGACCTTCGGCTCCGGTGCTCTGTACAAGCACTTCCGCACCAAGGAGGCGCTATTGGCGGCGGGCATCGACCGCTTCGTCGAGGCCGCTCGGACTGAGCGCAAAGTGCTTACCGCCCTCGATGACGAGCCGCTTGCTGACGCACTCGGTGCCATTGGTCACCTTGCGATGTCAGCGTTCGATAAGGAGAAAGATGCCCTTCGTATTGCCTGGCGTGACCTCGATCAGTTTCCCGACCTCCAAGAGAGGGTCCGTTCGGAGAGAATCCGCGCGACCTTTGACGACTTCTCGTCTTGGCTACGTCATCAAGCTGACCTGGGACGAGTAGTGCTGGACGACAGCCAAGCGGTCGCTGCGGTGGCATTGAGCTCCCTGGCTTTCTTCCAGCTTCTGAAGCACCTGATGCACGACACCCCCGGAGGGATGTCGGAGGAGCGATTCCTTGATGCCTGGACGACGATGATTGAGGCGGCGGCAACCTAATCGAGTCTTGCTCCGACGACGCCGCCGAACGCCGGCGCCTCGGGGCCCGAAAGCCTGCTCCGAAACGGTCCTCGCCCTCCCATGGCGACAGCACCACTGCTATGTCGTTTCTGATCGACTAGACCAGGATCCGATGCAAGGTCAAGGCCAGCACGTCAGCGCGGCTGTATCCGCCGTGGTCGGCCGCAATGAAGTGGTTTCCTATGAGCAGCGAGAAGGCGAGCATGCAGCGGCCCTCGATGTCGTCGGGGTCGTGACAGAAGGTCCCGAAGAGCGAGCGCAGGTAGTCCATCCGTCGGTTGTCGACGCGTCGCAGGCGTTCCGCGACCGTCGGTTCCCGCCGGGACCAGTCCCGAACCGCTAGGTCGATGTCCCGCAGCCCGTCGCCCGCCGAGAAAGTGAGCTCCCCAGCCCGACGTATCTTGGTCCGGGCGTCGCCGCCCTCGCGCTCCACCCGCTCGAGGACATCGTCCGTAGTTCTGCGCTCCCAGGTATCGACCAGATCGTCGAGGAGGGCCTGGCGGTCCTGGAAGTGCCCGTAGAAACCACCCTTTGAGACCCCAAGCGACTTGGCCAACGCCTCGATCCGGACAGCGTCGGGACCGCCGGCGGCCAGGGCCCGTAGCCCCTCGTCGATCCAACTGCTGCGAGGAGTACGGGTCGGTGGGGCCACTGCCTATCTTTCGTGCGCCGCCACGGGATTGACCGCAGGGGGGAAGCTACGTATCATTTTATATACGCTACCGTATATATGGATCGGATGGCGTCTGTGACCAACTCGAGCAGGAGGCGCACAATGGCCGCTGGTGTCGTGAAACATCCCGATGGCACGGACGTCAGAGTGGATGGCAGGGTACGTCAGGTGCCGGTGCCCTCTGGCGTGAGAGAGCGCAGCACGCTCACCCACGTGGGCTACGACGACGCCTTCCTCGTCAATACGGGCTCCGTATCAGATCGGACGGGCGAGCAATGGGCCCGGGCGATGATCGAAGGGGCACCGACGAGCACCCAGCGCGCGTTGAGGAGAGGGTGGTGGGCGCTCGGCCTGCGACTCGGTCCGAGTCGGTCCGACCGATTCGTGCTCGGCTGGGAGGTGCGGCGCTCCGATTCGGACTTCGCATTGCTCGGGTCGTCCGGTCGGCTCGGTCTGTCGGGAGAGCTGCTCTTCGAACCCGGACAAGACGCGCTGCTCTTCGCGACGTTCGTGCAACTCGATAATCCCGTCGCACGCGCCATGTGGACAGGCATAGCCCCCCACCACCGGAAGGTTGTGCGGCATCTCCTTGAGTGGGCCGCCGCACCGCGCTCGAGCGAACAATGAACTGCAGCACGGCGGTCGACTTCCATAGGGCGGACGGTATCGGGCTGTGGTCACCGGAGCCAGCTTCCTAGTGCGGTGACATTCAAATAGCGCGCGATTGACGCACGGTCTCGAGAGCCACCCGTCCCCGTCGGACCTTGGTGATGATCTGCCTGGCCGTCTTGGTCCAGATGAAGGGAATGGGGTCCTCGTTGTGATGGGCGATGTAGTCCTCGATGGCCTCGATGAGTTCGGGAACGCTCTCGAAACTGCCCCGCCTGATCCGTTTGGTCGTGATCGCGTTGAACCACCGCTCGATCATGTTCAACCACGAGGAGCTCGTCGGCGTGAAGTGAAAGTGGAAACGCTTGTGTTTCTCCAGCCACGCCACCACGTCAGGGTGCTTGTGGGTGCCGTAATTGTCCAAGATGATGTGGATCTCCTTGCCCCGAGGGACTTCGCGGTTGATGAGGCGCAAGAAGGCCAAGAACTCCTCGTGGCGATGGCGTGAGAAGCACTGACCGATGAGTTCGCCGGTGAGGACGTTGAGGGCGGCGAAGAGGGTCGTGGTGCCGTGACGCTTGTAGTCATGGGTGACGGTCCCTGGCCGTCCCTCCTTCATGGGCAGGCTCTGCTGGGTGCGGTCGAGGGCCTGGATCTGTGACTTTTCGTCGAATGAGAGCACGATGGCACCGTCGGGTGGGTTCATGTACAGGCCGACGACGTCGATCAACTTGTCCTCGAAGTCCGGGTCGTTGGAGACCTTGAACGTCTTGACCAGGTGAGGTTTGATCCCACGGGCCTGCCACTCTCGCTGGACCGTCGTGCGTGACAGCCCGCAGTGTCGTGCCATGGTGCGATTCGACCAGTGGGTGGCATCGGGCGGCGTGGTGTGCAACGTGTCGCTGATCATCTGGTCGACCTGTTCTTGGGTGATGACCGGTTTGCGGCCTCGGCCTTCGTGCACCTCGCCCACCCAGGCGACCCCGTCGGTCTCGAAGTGGTTCCGCCATTGAAGAACCGTCGAGCGTGAGACACCCAGAGCCTCGGCGATGCTCGAGTTCGCCACGCCGTCGCCGGCCATCAACAGGCCTTTGGCCTCGCGCACGGCACGGTGGGGCAGCGAGGGGCTCGCGGCGACCTCCTCGAGTTGTGCGCGTTCCTTCTTGGTCAGGTGCAGCGGTGGAGCCGGTGGACGGGCCATAACCCCATCCTACCCCTATCGCGCGACTATTTACGTGTCATCACACTAGCTGCGGTTCGGAGGATGCCCCGAAACTCATCGTGCGAGGATCCGAGACCGCGGGCCGTGGCCTCAGCCTGCGCTGTCGCGACTGCAGCCGTGAGTGGTCGGACGAGCGGTCGAGCCTTCGGGCGTCCTAGGCCCACCGGAGCCCGCGACGAGGGCCGGGCCCGGAGTTCAATGGCGGGATCGAACTCGACGGACCCGGCATACAACTGTACCGATGGAAGCGGAGACCTCGTCGGCTGTGCCCGGTCCGTCGCCCCGGTTCGTCGAACTCACGACGAACGCTGACGAAGGAATCGTTCGACCGCCGGTGCCGAGCGGAGCCGGATGAACGTGATGGCTGACAGGCCCGGGTCCTCCATGGCGTTTCGATAGCCCTCGGCGTATTGGGGGTACTTCACCCACGCCCAACGAATGACGTTCCGTTCCGGATTCCATCGGTAGAAGTTCGAGAGAGGCTCTCGGTTTCCGTTCCACAGCTCCTCGCGGGTCAGCGCCCTCCGGACCGTGCGGAACACGATGCGACGCATGGCGACCCGTCGAGGAAGATCGAGCCACACCACGGTGTCCGCACGTTGTCACACGGTGTCGCGCACGGCCGCATCGTTGCCATCGACCACCCATGCATCGCCACTGACCGCGTCACGCACCCGGGCCCGGAACTCGTCCACCGGCAAGTCATGCCACCCGGCCTGATGCACGATCGCATCAAGTTCGAGGAATGGAACTCCGAGCGAGCTGGCCAATCTCCGACCGGCCGTGGTCTTCCCCGAGCCCGGCACACCCACCAGCGAGATGCGCTGCATGTTCGCTCCTGTTCGGTCGGGGTCGCATCCGTCCTCCGGTGGGGCACCGGTCGATCCGGTCAGTGCACACGGACAGGATGCCGAAGCCACACGGTGGTGGTCAAGGTTCGCCGGCCGGCCCAGGCTGATCGCTGCCAAGCGTGGGACACCACACCCCGTGCCCACAGCATTGCTCAGTGCGCGAATCTCGGAAACGGCCAGATGGTTCGGGACATGATCAGCTCGTGGCTCTCAGTTGTAAGGCATCGAGATGAAGCGGAACCGTCTGTCCGTCGAACGCTGGTTCGCGGCGGCGTGGCCGATCGTCCGGTCCATCATGGAGGCCGAGGACCGCCTGGTGTCGACCTCTGAAGGACCCGCGGTGGCGGTAAGGGCAGCCTGTGACCAGCTCGATGCGGCCGTGCATCATGCGCAATCATGGCTCGCCACACACCGTTGCCCCGATTCCAACTTCGGCCTGTACTTCAATGAGCTGATCTCCGCGTGTTGTGGACTCAGCGCCATCATGCAGACCGTCACCGGCAGATCGCCCGCAGGTCCGTGGATCGAGAATCGCCAACTGACCGACGACTTCGGTGGCGACTTCATGGATCGCGTGCAGCAGGCGTCGAGGGCCAAGCTGTACCTCCAGCAGTGGAGTCTTTGAGGGTCCCCACCGTTGGGAACTCTCTCGACCTCAGATCGGTGTGTAGACGAGCAGTAGTACTCCACTGCTGAACCGAGTGACATCAGCGAGCGTGAGGGCAGGGGCGGTGTCGATGGCCTCGAACAGGTGTTGACCTCGTCCAATGGCGACCGGGGTGATCAAGAGATGGAACTCGTCGATCAAGCCGTGCTCCATCAACGTGGCATCGAGCGGACCATTCCCGTACTTGATGATGTCGGCACCAGGCTGCTGCTTCAGATCGGCCACGAATGACGCCACATCGCCTTCGATGATGCTGGCATTCCATGTCGCCTCTCGGAGGGTGGTCGATGCGACGAACTTGGGGATGCTGTTCATCCGTTCGATGAAGTCGTTCGGAACTCCCGTATCGCCACTTGTCATCGCCGGGTATGCCGCCGACAGTCCTTCATAGGTCAACCGGCCGAGCAGGAGGGCGTCGGCCGCGAACAGCAATCGCTTTGCATAGTCCTTGTGCTCGTCATCCAGGTACGGGAACGCCCACTCGTGGGGAGATCCGACTTCTCCGCCCAGCGAGACATGGGTCGACTCGATCAATCTTCTCATGGTGGGATCCTCCAAGGTTCACGCAACGCTTCTCTCGTACTGGGACGGCGAATCGACGGAGAAGTCATCGGTAGTTCCGCTCCACCGATGAAGAGTCTCCCATCCGGGTGGGCTTGGCGAGAGTGTTGCGGTTGCGATTACACCACTAACGTTGGCTGACACGGTACTGACGAGGGCGACGAAAGGGCCTACGGTCTCCATGCCCGAGGGTTCACTGGCTGACTACCGACGGAAACGGAACTCTGAGCTCACACCAGAGCCGGTGCCGTCCTCCGACGCTGAGGCATCCAAGCGTGGGGCGAGGCGCGGCGCCGACAAGACCTTCGTCATCCAGGAGCATCACGCCTCCAGCCTGCACTGGGACTTCCGGTTGGAGCACGAGGGGGTCTTGGCCTCGTGGGCCCTACCCAAGGGCCTGCCGATGACACCAGACGAGAATCACCTGGCCGTGCACGTCGAAGACCACCCGCTCGACTACGGAGGCTTTACGGGGTCGATTCCCGAGGGCCAGTACGGCGGAGGTGAGGTCTCCATCTGGGACCACGGCGTCTACGACTGTGAGAAATGGCATCCTCGGGAGATCAAGGTCGTCCTCCATGGCGAGCGGGTCGACGGTCGCTACGTCCTCTTCCCGACCAAGGGCAAGAACTGGATGATCCATCGCATGGATCCGGCCCCCGGGGGCTTCGAGCGCCTTCCCAAGCACCTGAGCCCGATGCTGGCCGTATCCGGGCCGATGCCTGAGGACGAGGGCCGCTGGGCCTACGAATTCAAATGGGACGGCATGAGGGTGCTGGTATGGATCGACGGGGGCCGTCCTCGGATCGAGAGCCGCACCGGCAAGGACGTCACCCAGACCTTCCCCGAGCTGCGGGGGCTCGGTGAGGCAATGGGATCACATCAGGCCCTGTTCGACGGAGAGCTGGTGGTCCTCGACTCCGAAGGGAAGCCCTCGTTCTCACGACTCCAGCACCGAATGCACGCCACGTCTCCGGCCATGGTCAGACGGGTGGCCGCTGCCGATCCGGTGAGCCTGGTCATCTTCGACCTCCTGCACCTCGATGGGCGCTCGCTGCTCGCTCTCGACTACGACCAGCGGCGCTCCGTGCTGGAGGCATTGGCTATCGGAGCCCCCGGTTGGGCCGTGACTCCGTCGTTCACCGAGGAGGCGGGTGCGGACGTGTTCCGCACATCCGCCCGACTGGGTATGGAAGGCGTCGTGGCCAAGCGTCGCAGCAGTACGTACCACCCCGGAGAGCGGAGCCGCGACTGGGTGAAGGTGAAGGACCAGCACATGCAAGAGGTGGTCATCGGCGGATACACCGAGGGAAATGGGAGTCGGCGCTCCGACTTCGGGGCGCTCCTCCTCGGGCTGCCGTCAGGGGACCACCGCACCTTGACCTTCGTGGGGAAGGTGGGGACCGGGTTCTCCGATGCGTCGCGACGCCAATTGCTCGTCCGACTCAAGCCGTTGATCAGGGCCACCAGCCCTTTCGACGACCGTCTCCCACCGGCCGTCACGCGCGGTGCAACCTGGGTGACCCCCACTCTGGTGGGAGAGGTGCGCTACGGCGAGTGGACCACCGACCGCCATCTCCGACATCCGGTCTGGCGCGGGCTTCGGCCGGACAAGGAAGCCCGGGATGTTGACCGTGAGTAGCAGCACCTCAGTGGTGACCGTCGTCGACGGACGCGAGCTGACGGTGTCCAATCTGGACAAGGTCCTCTACCCGTCGACCGGGTTCACCAAAGGACAGGTGATCGACTACTACCTGCGCGTCTCCGGCGCGATGCTCCCCCACCTTCGGGACCGCCCGTTGACCATGAAGCGATTTCCCAACGGTGTGGACCAGAAGTACTTCTTCGAGAAGCACATGCCGAGCCATGCGCCCCGGTGGGTCCGGAGTGTGGCCGTGCCGTCAACGGCCGACGGCGATCCCGTGGAGTACGCCGTCGTCAGCGACCTCCCGACCTTGGCGTGGGCCGCGAACCTGGCCGCCATCGAGTTCCATGTCCCGCTCTGGCACGTGGGGAAGAGGCGTATCCTGCCTGCCCCTCCTGACCACATGGTCTTCGACCTCGACCCCGGCGAGGGGGCCTCGATCGTGGAGTGCTGTCACGTCGCCGGCTACGTGGCTGAGCTCCTCGACGACCATCGTTCGAACTGCTGGCCCAAGACCAGCGGCTCGAAGGGCCTCCAGCTCTACGTGCCACTGGCCGGGCGGCCCACATGGGATCAGGTGCGTGATCGGGCCCGAGGCATCGCCGTCCAGCTCGAGCAGGACTACCCGGCGCTGGTGGTCTCCAACATGCGCAAGCAGCTGCGGGGAGGAAAGGTGCTCATCGACTGGAGCCAGAACCATCCGGCCAAGACGACGGTCGCCGCCTACTCGCTTCGTGGTCGGGATGAGCCGACCGTGTCAACCCCCATCCGCTGGGACGAGGTCGACCACTGTGCCCAGGTCGGGGATCCCGCCGCTCTCCGCTTCACCGCCACCCAGGTGCTCGAGCGGGTCGATGCCCACGGGGATCTCTTTGCCCCAGTGTGAGCCACGTGTCGCACCACTCATCGGGGCGTCAGCCCGGGGCATCGGACGAGTTGCTTAGGACGCCTTCCGTCGAGCCGGGGCCTTGGCCTTGGTGGCCTTGCCTGCGGCCTTGATCGGAGTCGGAGGCTTGCCCGGCGCCCTCTTCGCCGCCGCAGGTTTGGGCGATCCCTTCGGCGTTGCCGTCATCTGGTTGGCCTTGACTGACTCGATGCTGGCGCTCAACACCTCCATGAGATCGACCACCTTGGTCGACGCCGGAGCTGCCTCCGCGCCGACGACGATCTCGTGGCCTTGGCGCTTCTCGTCGATGAGGGCCTCGACCTTCTCCCGATGGGTGTCGCGGTACTTGCTCGGATCCCAATCGCTCTCCATGGATTCGAGCAGGAGACCGGCCATCTTCACCTCACGCTCGCTCACCTCGGCAGCATCCGGGAGTTCGGGGAGCTCCTTGGCCGGAGAGCGGATCTCGTCGGCGAAGTACATGGTCTCGAGCTTCAGGACATCGTCGTCGGGACGGATGGCGACGGGATACTCCTTGTTCCGCATCACGAACGTGCCGATGGCCACCTTGTTGGCATCTCGCATCACCTGGCGCAGGAGGGCGTAGGCCTTGTTGGCGGCGTCGCCTTCCGGGGCCAGGTAGTAGGTGGAGCGGTAGTAGACCGGATCGATCTGGTCGAGGTCCACGAAATCCGTGATCTCGATGAGGCGGGAGCGCTCGGGCTCGGCCGCTCCGAGCTCGTCCTCGGTCAGCAAGACGTACTCGCCGCCACCCAAGTCGAATCCCTTCACGATCTGAGGGCCCGGGACTTCCTCGCCGGTGCGCTCATTGATCTTCTTGTAGCGGATCCTGTCCGACGTTCCCTCTTGGAACTGATTGAAGTGGATGGTCTTGTCCTGGGTGGCGGGGTAGACCCCGACCGGGACATTGACCAACCCGAAGTTGAGCGCGCCCTTCCAAATGGTTCGTGCCATCCGAACATCATTACCCAGGTCAGGCCCTATCCACCACCCCTAATACACCCATTTGTCACACTGAGGCCGTGAGTGAAGCACAGCCGATCGAGTTTGCCCCTGCGGTTCTCCGGAGCCTGACTGGGCTGGTGCCCTCGGGCACGGTGCACACCGATCTGGGCCTCGAGCTGGGACTTTCTGCCTGGCTACGTCTATCTGGCACCGGCCTCGAGGACGCTCATTGCTTGATGCTGGAGATCAGACGGGCTGTCCTCGAAGCGGCCGACATGGATGCCACCACCGAGCCGGTTCCCCTGAGCGGACGGTCACAGCGGCTCGATGTGCTCAATCTGGCCGTCTACCTGGGCAATCTCATTGATCGGGCCGGTTCGTGGGCTGGTTGTGGACCCGAGGTGATCGTCGAGCGGGCTATCGGCTGTCTGGCCCTCGACCGGTTCCGACCGGTCCTCGAGACCTGCGAGCGCCGCTCTTCCTAGCGATCTGCCCCGGCGGAGCACTGGGTGCGGCTCCGAATGTGGCGGGAGGATGCGTCTCCCGTGCAGTACCGGTTCGGGAGCCCATTGACGATGCGGAACTGCTTGGCCAGCTCGGGATCGAAGGACTGCAGCGCTTCAGCAGTCTCCTCCAGAATCAAGAATTGCTCTCCCATGGCGCTCATGGGTGCCTCCTCGGTATCGGCCTGCCCATCCGGCACGCCCGGCCACGACTCGTCACACGGAAGAGTAATCCCCGAACCGGCCCCAGGGCCAGAGGGAATTCTGGCCGAACCGACCCTCGATATCCGGCGTCGCAACCGGCCCGTGCACGCTCAGCGTCAGGATCGGGAAGACGTTGCAGTATTGCTGTGCCTAGTGTCGTCAGCGTGAGTGAACACCGACCCGTCGACGCAGAACGTGAGCCCGTCGGAGAGCCGATGGAAGTCACGTTCGTCTACGTCACCGCGTGGGTGGGCCAGTTCGACGTTCATGGACGTCCAGACAATCTGACCTGTTCGTGCGGAGCCACCGAAATCTGCGGGCACATGGCGACTGTCATGCTTGCTGTCGACCCTGAGCCAGCCTGACGGGCGCCCTCCTGACCGACTCATGTCCTCCGGAGCACGTACTTGGCGAACACACCGTCATCCGAGTACGAGACCTCTTCGATGTCGAATCCCGATCGCACGATCATCGGCTCGAGGAGCCAGCTGAAGGTCGAGTGCTCGTCGCGGACGTGCTCTTCGAGCTCCGCTCGGCTCCAACCCTGGTCACCGCGGGTAGAAACCCCCGCACTGGCACACCAAACTTCGAGCCGTTCCTCAGCCTCGGCCGGACCGAAGCTGTAGACCACATCCCACAGGCGGAGCACGCCGCCGGGTCGAAGCACGCGCCGGAGGTGGACCAAGGCCACCGACTTCCAGAGGTCGGGAAGGTGATGGAGGGCGTACCGGGAGTAGACGAGATCTGCCGGTGGCCCTCGGTGCCGATAGCTCAGGAAGCCAGCCTGCACCACTTCGATGTTGGTCGCCCCCGCCTCGGCGACCTTTTCCCGCAGGCGCCGCAACATGACAGGAGAAACATCCACGGCAACGACACGTGCGCAGGCCGGTGCCACCGCGAGTGCGAACTGTCCTGTGCCGGCGCCGACGTCGACCACGGTCGAATGGGAAGTGAGCCCCAGGCGCCGGCAGAGAAGGACCTCATCGGCCGCACTGGCGTCCTCCTTGACGTCATAGCCATCGACGTGGCCTCGATCAAGGTTCTCACGGCCGGCGTTCGCGACTTCATCAAGGAGCCAGCCGGGGGGCGGGACGATATCCGGATCCAATGGCACTGCAGTCATCGTGCCATGAACTGCGAGGCGGCAGCCGCGGCACGCGGTCCGAGCCTCAGGTGCGCTTGACCCTTCCCCGAAGGGCAGCAAAACAAAGCGTCATACTGATCAGTCCCACGATGGCCACCGCCAACAGGGCTTCGCCCAGTGGGGCCCATTGATCTCCACCCCCGGTCTCGAGCGACCGCAGGCCGGCGAGGAGGTAGGTCACCGGGTTGAATCCGGCCACGGTGTTGAGCCAGCCCGACAGTTGACTACGCGGCACATAGGACGTGGTCAGGAACAAGAACGGGAAGAACAGCAGGAAGGTCGAATTCACCGCAGCAGGATTGCCGGTCTTGAGCGCGATGGCGTAGGCGAAGCCGGCGAACGCCAGGCTCCAGAGCGATGCCAACAGGATGAATCCCACCACGCCGATCGGACCACCGTGGAACCGGACTCCCAGGATGAAGCCCAGAACCAGAATCGGAATGGTCAGGACCGCAGCCACAGCCACGTCAGCGGCCATGTGGCCAACGAGGATCGCCGTTCGTCGCACCGGAGTGAGCAGCAGGCGGTCGAAGTACTTGCTCTGAATGTCGAGGACCAGGGCCGGCGCCCGCGACACGCCGGTGACACCAAGGAGAATGGCAGTGGCCATCTCGAAGGACGTGTAGTTGAACCCGGGGATCGACGATGTCACCTTCTTGAGCGTGCCGATGTTCACGATGAAGAAGAACAGCGCGATGAACACGGGCGGGATGACCACGGAGATGTCCCGTGGGACGGCCCGAAGGGCCCGGCCGGCGATGGAGGATAGGTCTCGGAACACCCCCGCGGGACGGGCCCGTATCGGTGCACTTGACCAGTGGGAGTCGATAGAACCAGTGGCGACGGTCATGCCCGGTCCTCCTCCGAGTTCGAGCGTTCGATGTGCGTGCCGGTGAGATCGAGGAATACGTCGTCCAGTGTCGGCGTCCGCAGGGTCAGGTCACGAACGACCACCTCGGTGGTGGCCAGAGCCACTGCCACCGGGCTGATGGTCGCCGAACCGCTGCCCGTGGCGATGACGAGCTCGCTCCCATGGAGCTCGACGCTCTCCACACCGTGCACTCGCTCGAGCACCGGCATGGCGCTGGCGGGGTCCCCTTCCACCCGGACGATGATGACGTCAGAGCCCACGGCCTTCTTCAGGTCTGTCGGGGTGCCTTCGGCGACAATGCGACCATTGTCGATGATGCCCACACGATGGGCGAGCTCATCAGCTTCCTCGAGGTACTGCGTCGTGAGGAAGATGGTGATGCCCAACTCCACGTTGAGCCGTCTGACCTCTGTCCATACCTGCACCCGACTGACCGGATCCAGTCCGGTCGTGGGCTCGTCGAGAAAGACGATCTCGGGATTGTGGATGAGTGCCGCAGCCAGATCGAGGCGACGCTTCATCCCTCCCGAGTACGTGCCGATCAGGCGGTCGAGGAAATCGCCGAGATCGACCAACTCCGCCAGCTCGGCAACTCTCCGGTTCACCTCGTGCCGGGTCAGGCCATAGAGGCGACCTTGGAGCTGCAGAAGCTCCGTGCCACTCTGCTTCGGGTCAAGGGCTGCTTCCTGCAGCGCTACACCGATTCGGAGGCGCACCTTCCCCGGTTCGGATCCGACGTCATAGCCGGCGACGAGGGCCCGGCCACCCGTAGGGGCCAACAGCGTGCACAGCATGTGGACCGTTGTCGATTTCCCGGCCCCATTCGGACCGAGGAAACCGTAGATCTCTCCGGCCGGAATCCGCAGATCGACCCCGTCGACCGCCCGGACGTCGCCGAAATCCCGGACGAGCGCCTCCGTCCGGATGGCGTCGCTTGTGACCGTCCCGCTCGATATCGGACTCGTCTGGGGTGGTCGTGGGCCCGCGGCGTCCACTGTCTGTTCGCTCGTCACTTCCGTCTCCGTCCTATCCGCACCCGTTCTTCGCTCCCCTATGCCGGGGCCGTGCGCAGCCTGAACTGGGCACCGGAGGGATCGGCCACGGTGGCGATCCGCCCGTAAGGGGTGTCCTCGGCATCCATCACAACCGAACCACCCAGACGCTTGACGTCGGCCAGCGAGACGTCGACATCGTTGACCTCCCAGTACACGGTCCAGTAGCCGGCCACACCATCGGGGAGGAAGGACGAGGCATCCATGATGCCCGCAAGCTCCCCCTCGCCGTCGGGGTTCTTCATGGTCGCGTAGCGGAATTCGTCGCTGTCGCCGACGATGTCGGTTTCCCAGTGGAAGACCGTTCGGTAGAAGTCCATTGCGGTGTGGAATTCACCGGTGTGTAGCTCGAACCAACTCGGAGCCCCGTGTTCGCCGAGCACGGTGAATCCCGGGAATGTCCCGGCCTGCCAGGCACCCAGGTGGGCGCCGGTCGGGTCGTTGAACACCGCCTGGATCCCCAGATCTGCCACCGGCATGGTTTCGCCGATGGCCTTGGCTCCGGCGCCTTCGGCCTCCAGCATGGTCTTGGCCACGTTGTCGGTGTCGAGGTAGATCTTCCAGGTGTTGTCGGCCCGCATGTCACCCATGTCGCCCATGTCGCCCATGCCGCCGGCCACGGGGACGCCGTCACGGGTGAACATGAAGTAGCCGCCGAACTCGGCGTTCGGCTCCTCCGCCTGCCAGCCGAGGAGCTCGGCGTAGAACGAGCGGCTTCCGTCGACATCGGAAGTCCAAAGATCGACCCAGCACGGGGATCCACCGGGGGCGCTGTCTCGGGTCGGCATCGTTGCTCCTCTGGTCGCTGGGCTCGGTCACCTACTTCGACGGACTCGGAGCGCTCGATTCATCGGTTGCGTCGTGATTTCGATGAACTCGCAGGTCACGATCCGTCCATATGGCGATGGTATCGATCCAGGTCTGGTGCAGGATCACGCTCGCAAGCGTCGACGGCACCGTCTTTGCATCGTGGGTTCTCGAAGGTCAGGGGTCGCCAGACCTGGGCACGGTCGAGGACCTGGCCCGGCTCAAGCTCCTGATGGGAAGGATCGGCGGCTCGATCACCCTTACGGAGCTCTCACCGTCGCTCCGCGGCCTCCTCGACCTGACCGGCATCGGCGTCGAGATGGAGGGGCAGGCCGAACGCGGGGAAGAGGCGCTCGGTGTCCAACGCAGCGAGGAAGAAATGCATCCCGGTGATCCGCCCGCCTGAGATCTCGAGCACCTGCACAGCCCATGGCGCATGGCCTCCGGAAGGGTCGGGTCGGTACTGCCCGTAGGCCGGGCAGCCGTTGGCTGAAGCCGGGAGAAGCCGCGATCCCCGACACTCGCTCGGGCCCGGCTGGACCATCCACCGGCCGATGGCGTCCGCCCCCTGGATCCACATGGCGAACGGGGGCATCGACTGGATGGCGTCCTCGCGAAGCAGGGTCACCAATCGATCGATGTCATACCGCTCGAAGGCATCTACGTATCGTTCCAGCAGGTCGGCGTTGTCGTCATCGAGCGGTTCGGGCCGGGCATCGGCGGTCTGGGTCCGGAGTGTGGCCCGGGCCCGCTGCAATGCACTGTTGACGGCGGGAACGCTGGTATCGAGGAGCTCAGCCGCCTCGGTCGCCTGCCAGCTCAGAACATCACAGAGGATCAAAGCGGCGCGCTGCCGGGCTGGGAGGTGTTGCAGCGCCGCCACGAACGCCAGTCGGATCGACTCACGGTACTGGGTCGCCTCTGCGGGATCCGACCGATCAGGAGCAAGCCGGGCGTCAGGAAGTGGCGTCACCCAGGTGGCCTCCGGCAACATCGGGCCCAGGTGCTTTTCGACCGGGCCGGAGGCCGGGCCCATGTCCATGGGACTCGCTCGGCGCTGCACACTCCGTTGCATGTCGATGCACACGTTGGTGGCGATCCGATAGAGCCACGAGCGCAGGCTGGAGCGTCCTTCGAAGCCTTCCCCTCGCCGCCAGGCCCGCAGCATCGTCTCTTGGACGGCGTCCTCCGCCTCGAAGCCCGAGCCGAGCATCCGGTAGCAGTAACCGGTCAGCTCCCGGCGGAACGGCTCCAGCTCGACCTGGCTCAGGGCGGCGTCGCGAATAGCCATGGACGCGAGACTACCGAGGGAACAGCCGGTCGGCGATTTCCCGTAATCGGCCGCAATGGGCACTGCCGTCGCGCCGATGGACGACCTGGCAGAATCGGCCCATGCACCTCTGGCGTGGCGTGGCGTCGATCGTGGTGAGCCTGTTGGTGGGACCGGCCACCCTCCCCGGCTGGGGGGGAAGCTCCTGGGCGGCCGGCAGAGGCGACCGACCGGCGATTGGTGCCGGGAACCCACGCCCGACGCTCCATTTGACCGACGTGGCGTCGGCGACGCCCTACGCCTGCACCTACAACGTGCAAACCGATGCCTTCACCGGGGCAGACGCCACTGCCTCGGCCATCGGGTGGGAGGGCAACTATCAAGGAGTGGTCACCTGCCTGGGCGGGACCTTTTACGTTGAAGATGGGATCAACCAGAACTTCGGTTTCGGCATCTACACCGGCACCCCGACGACGTGGACCGACGCTGACGGGTACCTTCCCGCTCAGGTGACCACGTTCCGGCGCTCGGGAGCCGTCATCACCATCACCGAGTTCGCCGACCGGTTGGTCATCGACGGCAATGCCTACGTCGCCGTATACAGCCGGGTTGCCGTTCACAACACGACCAACCGGGTCATCGTGGCCGACCCACAGGCTTCCGCGGGCCTCACGCCATTGAACAGAACGGTCAATTCGGTGAGTCCGGGCGCGTCGGTCGTCCACGACTACGTGGTGGCCGTCGACCGCTTCGGAAACAACTATCCATGGCCCAACGCTCAGGCCTTGAGCAGTGCGGGGACCTTCGGCCAGCACTATGTGCACATGCGAAGCTTCTGGAATCAACAGCTCAGCGCCATTGCCGGCATCAGTGTTCCCGACGCCTCGCTCGAGAATGCCTATCGGAGCGGGTTCATCTACACCCAGATTGCCCGAAGCGGCAATGCCCTGAACACCGGCGTCAACGGGTACGCGTCGGAGTTCAGTCACGATGTCATCGGCATCCTGACCAATCTCTTCACGCAGGGGTACTTTTCCGGCTCGCATGCCCTGCTGGAAGAGGCACGCAACGTCATTGGCTCCCAGGGCCAGTATGTGGACGGAACCTGGACGTATGCATGGCCGTGGGCGGTCTACCTGATGAAGACGGGAGATCTCGCGTTCGTCAAGAGCAACTTCGCCTCCGAAGGTCCGATGGGCGCAGCCCAGCCGAGTATCGAGGACACCGCGCATGCCATCGCCGCCGACCGGACCGGACCAGGGGGGATCATGGAATCGACATATGACATCGACTTCGTGGGCTATTGGACCACTGACAACTATGAGGCTCTGCTGGGGATGGCGGCCTATCGCTACCTTGCCCAGCAGATCGGGAACGTTGCCGAGGTCACGTGGGCTACTCAGCAGTACGACAGCCTCCTGGCCGCCACGAACCAAACGCTCAGTGCAACCATCGACCGCTTCGGCCTGCGCTACCTCCCTTGCTCCATGCTCGAGCCCAACAGCGCCAACACCTGCGCCAATCCGGAGGATGCGAACTGGATGTCGCCGTTCGGCCGATGGGCGTGGGATGGGCACCTCTTGGGAGCGACGCTGAGCGGCCCGGGCAGCACGATGATCGACGCCACTTACGCCTACGGCTTCCAGGGCCTCAAAGGCACGCTGCCACCGAACACCTTCGGCGGTTTCCCGACGGACTACTACTACTCGACTGCCTACAACGCGGGCTACGGGAACCCCGGGTTGGCCAGCAACGCCTACCGTGCTCAAGGGATCCTGAGCTACCAGTTCATGCTGAGGAACAACCAGAGCGGACCCAACTCATGGTGGGAGAGCTCCAACGCTCCGTCGGCAAGCACACCGTGGATCGGCAGACACCCTTCGGCCGGTCAAGGTTCGTCGCCCCACGCCTGGGGGATATCGCAGGCGAACAAGGTCCTGTTGGACTCGCTGGTGGCGCAGCGATCTGACGGCGCCCTGATCGTGGGCCGAGGAGTGCCGGCACGATGGATCGGCGACGGATCGACGATATCGGTGACCAACTTTCCGACCACCGATGGCAAAAGACTGGGTCTCGCCATCACCTCCAGTGGCCGGTCGGTAACACTCACCTTGCGCGGTGGGCCGCCGTCGGGGTCGGTCCTCTTCCAACTTCCTTCGTTCGTCGACAACATCGCCGCCACCTCGTCTGGCAGTGTCAATCAGAAGTCCGGCATCGTCACATTGCCCCCTCGAGCGAAGAGCGTCACGGTGACGCTCCGCTAACGCCGGGTGCCGTAGCTCGGACTCACTGACCTTCGTCGTGACTCGCACGGGCGTTGCCGGGCGCTTCGCACGCACTACCTGTCAATCAGCAACATCGTCCAGATCACCGTGAGGGACCAACTCATCGCCTCCGGTCGCTTCGTGCCGGCAAAGGGCGCATTCCACTTGCCGGAGCGGCGACCGGTGGCACCCGGAGAGACAACAGGGACTGACGTCCTCGCTGACCTGCGGCGCGACCGACTCTAATAATCTAATCTACCTCGACACGTCAGCGTTGGTGAAGTTGGTCTTCGAGGAGACCGAGAGCGCGGCCCTGGCCGAGTGGCTGACTCTCAGTGCAGGCGTCCCCAAAGTGAGCAGTGACCTATCGACAATCGAACTTCTCCGTACATGTCGGCCGGTCGACCAGGGTGCGGTAGAAGGTGCCAACCTGTTGCTTGGGGGTATATCGATCTCCTCCCAGTGGATCGTGCCACCGTCGAGAGGGCTGCGTCCCTCGTCCCGGCCGAGCTGCAGAGCCTTGATGCTATCCACCTGGCCAGTGCATTGTCAGTGAAGACGAACCTGACTGCTCTCGTCGCCTATGACGTTCGGCTCTGCTCGGCTGCCGCGGATGCGGGTAATGCGGTGGTATCGCCAGCCTGACCGCACTGAATTGCACATCTTTCGTTTCCGTCGCATGTTGCCAGCCTCAGTGGCCGCGCCCCTCGAGTGTGGCAGCGGAGAGAACGTCGGCACATACGACGGGAGGACCGGCCTCATCGTTTGCTCGCTGCGTCAATACGACGACCGTGAGACCAAGGGAAGGAACGTTGCACCAGGTCGTACCAAAGCCGCCATCCCAGCCGTAGCTACCATCGTCGCTCACGGACATTCCGAAGCCCCACCCTTTGTCATCCAGGAAACTGAAGCCGGGCCACACGGCCGTGCGTTGTTCTTCGGTCAATTGGTTGCACGTCATCTCTTCGACAGTCTCAGGTCTCAAAATGCCATTGCCACCAGATTGAAGCATGCGACCGAACGCCACGACATCGTCGACGCTAGACACCAGTCCGGCGCCACCATCGGCGAATGCTGGCGGCCGCGACCACTGACCGTCGGCAGGGTCGATGACCACAAGTTGGTCATCGCCCTTCTGATAGGCGGTCGCCAGCCGAGTCGTATCCGTTGCGTAGAAGGCAGTGCTCTGCATGCCCAGAGGAACGAGTACTCGATCGCGCATGACCTCATCGAAGGGAGCGCCTGCGGCTCGCGACGCCAGAACCCCCAGTACTTGAGCACCGGATTGATACAGCCAGCGTTCACCGGGCTGCGCCAGCAGAGGCAACTCGCCGAGACGCGCCATCCAAGTGTCCTGATCAGGGGTACTGGCAGGCTGCGGTGGCCCGAATGTTGCGAGGTCCCGTTCGACTGTCGCGGTGAAGATTGGCCACGGCCCGGAAGACATGAACATCGCACCTTGCATGCCGAATCCCCACGTGAACGTGAGCAGATCGCGTGCTGTTATGGGTCGATGGGCGGGAACTGTGTCGTCGAGTGCCGAATCGGGACTACGGAGTACGCGGCGATTCGTCAGTTCGGGCAGGAACTCGTCAACTGGCGAATCGAGGTCGAGCGCTCCGGCATCGACAAGGGTCATGACCGTGGCCGCTGTCATCGGTTTGGTCATCGACGTAATTCGGAACAACGTGTCCCGCTCCATCGGTGGTCCACCGACGGACATGACCCCAGCAGTCGCCACATGCAGTACGTCTCCTCGTGCTACAGCGGCGACGACTCCAGGCGCATCGCCGTGTAGGACTGCATCCTCGACGACACCGTCGATTGCTCCGAAGTGTTCCATCGTCCTCCTAGGGTGATGACGTCCCTCAGCAGAGATCCTGCCGGTACCACGGGGCTATCACATCTCTACAGACGGCTCCGGCGAAGGGTTCTCATCGGTGCGACAGCCCATTGTGCCCACCCGTAGGGGCTGGGTCGTTGGTCCGGAACGTGTACTCAGAGGATGGCCTTCGCGGGCGGGCAAGCGACCAAGGGGAACGTTGTTGCCGCACCGACCAGAACCACAGTCACGTTCGTGACGCTGCTGGTAGGGTGCCCATCTTGGAAACCTGCTCCGGCGATCAGAGTTTCGAACTACGCGACAGGCAGGTGGGCGCGCAAACTCCAGGGGTCGCCACCCCAACAGCGATTGTCCCCGGCGTTGGCGGGTCGACGCAGCCGCGGCAATTTCGGAACGTGCTTGCCGCGATTGTCCTCTCCGGGTTGGCAATCCGGGTGGTGTACGTCCTTCTCGTTACGCGACACGAGCATGGCAAGTTCTACGACGCCTTTTGGTACGCCTTGACCGGGAGCGAGTTGGCCCATGGTCAGTTCTTTCGCGATTCGTTCCTCAACCAACCCACAGCGAGCCATCCACCACTAACTTCTGTACTGCTCGCTCCGGCAAGCTTGGTGTTCGGGGTCAAACCCGGCCTTACCCCCCAACGTCTGACCATGGTTGTGTTGGGCACGGCGGTCATTCTGTGCGTAGGTCTGCTTGGACGAGCAGTCGCCGGCCCATGGGTTGGCCTCACTGCAGCTGGGTTGGCGGCGGTGGCTCCCAATTTCTGGATCCCGAACGGCATCTTGATGTCGGAGACCCTCGCCATGCTCCTCATGGTTCTGATCCTCTTGGCGGTCGTCAGGGTCTTGCGAGCGCCAACGTTCGGCAACGCCGCCCTCCTGGGCGCAGCCATCGGATTCGAGGCCCTGGTACGAGCAGAATTGATCTTGTTTCTTCCGTGTCTGTTGTTACCGGCGGCACTGGCAGCGCGGAATCAGGCACCCATGCGCCGGCTCGCACTGTTCGGGGTCGGTGCGCTGGTCACGCTCGTAGTGCTGGCTCCGTGGGTAGGCCGGAATCTTGTGGTGTTCAAAGATCCAACCTATCTTTCGACCGGGATCGGCGGCACACTTCTCGGGTCCAATTGCCCGCAGGTCTACAGCGGTCCTGATATCGGAGGCTGGAACGTCGTCTGTTCGGCACAGACA